>Ga0307507_10001445_pt1 | contig 53197 bp, 21 predicted proteins | sample 7_EM_MG_FD_207223 | JGI IMG/M metagenome (GOLD analysis project Ga0307507, IMG submission 207223) | Populus trichocarpa ectomycorrhiza microbial communities from riparian zone in the Pacific Northwest, United States - 7_EM | ecosystem: Host-associated > Plants > Roots > Unclassified | place... | reverse complement strand
TTTTCCTATTATTTTTAGACTGGATATTATTTAGGAGTAGTAGGACTGCGTCTATTGCGGACCGCTGTCTTCTTCCTCCTAGTTGCGAGTCTTGAAGTAAGCTAGTAGTACTAGCTAGATATCCTAACCTATAGAGGAAGACTCCTCTTTAGGGTTAAAAGGGATTAATATATTACATATTAATCTAGGTTGGCTAGTTAGTAGAAGAAGCTACACTATCCCTTATACTTTATTCCATAATAGATATTAAGTTTTAACCTCTATTTTGGCTAACTCTAAAGCAAATACCTTTACCTTAATAGATATATAGTATGCTGTAAAGCTAGCTAACTTTTTAAATATACCCCTTAAAGAACTGCCTAAACTAATTCCTATTCGCGGGTATAACGGATAGATAGGACCACCTATTACAACTATCTTGCGGATTTACTTCTATGTAGACGGACGAAGGCAGTATAATATCCCCTTCCTTATTACAGACCTAGGAAGCCACAATATAATCTTAAAAAGAAAATGGCTAGCCTATCTAGGCTTATAGCTTAATGTATGGAGTAGACGGCTTATCTAGCCTAAAATCCTACCCCCAACACCCTCTTTTATAAAGGAAATTAGCATTACAATAGAAAACCTTATACGGCCACAGATAGACACCGTTTACTAGGCTAATGCTATATATAGGGACTAGGCCTTTAAGAAAGATGTATAGCTTAATCCGTAGTGGGTCCGTATACTACGCCGCCCCTAGACTACTAATATCGCACTACCGGCACTAGAAACCTAGGAAGTTAGTAATAAGCCAGCTAGCTTAGGCCCTATACAGCTATAAAGAATAGTAAGGAATATTAGACGCTATACTAAGTGTATAGACCAGAAAGATAACTTATAGAAGATGGAATAGGAGCTAAGGGGGGGTATAAGCCCCTAACCATAAAATATGGTCTATAGAACACCCACAAAAAAACCTATAAACCTCCCACCAGTTAATATCTGCTATATTAGCACTATAGGGTTCTACCAGAACTTAAAACGGCCTAATACTATTGCCTTTACAACTAGCTTATATAAAATTAACCGGATAATTAAAGACAAGGAAGCCCTAGTCTATAACCAGCTTAGTAGGGAAAGTAAGCTTATAGATAATGAGCTAGTAAAATAGAAACTACTCTGTTAATACTAGGAATTTAAGGATATATTCTTTAAGACAGCATCTAATATACTCCCGCCTTACTAACTATATAACTACAAGATTAAGATTAAGCTAGATAAGAAAAACACCCTTAGCTATAGCCCCCTCCGCCAGTAATCCACTAATAAGCTATAGGCTACTAAGCAGTACCTTATTAACAACCTTAATAAGGGCTTTATTAAGCCTAGCCAAGTTCCCTTTACCTTACCAATTCTCTTTATAAAAAAGCCTAATAGTGGACTCTATTTCTATATTAACTACTATAAACTAAACCATATAACCCGCAAAGACTAATATCTACTACCCTTACTTAAAGAAACACTGGCCCGTATAAGTAAGGCTAAGATTTTTATAAAGCTTAATATCCGCTAGGCCTTTTACTAAATTAGGATGGACCCTAAATCTAAGAATCTTACTATATTTTAGACCTGCTACGGATTATACAAATATAAAGTACTACCTTTTAAACTAACCAACGGACTAGCTATATACTAGCAGTATATAAATAACGTACTCTTTAACTACCTTAATAACTTCTATATAGCCTACCTAGATAATATTATAATTTACTCTAAGGATAAACTGGAACATAAGGAATACATCTATAAAGTCCTATAACAGCTCCGCAAAGCCAGTCTCTAGGCTAATATTAGAGTTTAGTGTTAAACGTACAAAGTACCTAGGATTTATTATTAGTATAAATAGAATTAAGGCAGATCCAGAAAAAACGGCCGTAATTAATTAATGGGAACCCTTAAGGACCGTAAAGGGAATATAGTTATTTTTAGGCTTCTACAACTTCTACTAACGCTTTATTAAGAATTATAGCAGAATTGCGCGGCCTCTAAGCCGCCTTACTAAAAAGACTTAACCCTTCTATTTTAATGCCGCGTGTAAACAGGCTTTTAACAAACTTAAGAAACGGCTAGTCTCTGCTCTATTACTAGCCTATTTTCACCTAGAACGGCCCTTAAGGCTAGAAACAGATACTTTTAATAGTGTAATAGCTGCCGTATATTCCCAGAAATAGCTAGATAGAGAATGGCATCCTATTACATACTATTTAAAAACTATAATAGATGCTAAGTTAAACTACCATATTCACAACAAAGAAATGCTGGCTATTATCTCTAGCTTTTAGCACTGGCGTACATAGCTAGAGGGGACCCCTAAACCCATTTAAATAGTCTTAGATTATAAGGCATTAGAATACTTTATAACAACAAAAGCCCTTATAGCCCGGCAGGTACGCTAGGCGGATACTTTATCCCAGTTTAATTTCCTAATTATATACCGGCCAGGCGCCATAAATTATGCAGACGCCCTTATAAGGCGCAAATAGGACTTATATAACTAAATGGCCCAACAAGCAACACCGCACATGCAACCTCATTAAAAGGTGGCACCGTACTTCAAAACTTACGCATACCCATCTCTCTATCAAAAACAATCGATTTCCCGACTTTCAAGACCTAATTCCTACTGCCTAACGAGCTAGAGGTGGATTTATTTGCCCTTTTACCCCCTTTCCCTACGAAAAATTTTCTCGAAGGGGTGGTCCTAGCTTGTAAGCGAAATAGACAAGACAGGGATAGGAACACCAAAACCAAAAAAATAGACTTTTCCTAGGCATTTCTTCTAATAAAGCAAAAGCCTAATAAAATAGGGGGTGTAGGTACTTTTCTATATCTCTTTTAGTCGGATTTTCCTTAGTAAGAGAAGGATTGCCTTTTCGGGCTTTTCTGCTAGTAAAAGCCTAACAAGTTCTTTTTTCTAGTAGTTTTTTCTATTTCTAATAGAGAAGAAAATAACTATTATAGTCTTTTTACCTAGTTTTTCTGCTACTTTCTAGTCTAATTTCCCCAGAAACTCTCTAGTAGGATTAGTAAGGAAAAAGGATATAGAAGGATAGTAAAAACTAGGAAGGCTTTTTACCTAGTTTTTCACCTCTATACTAGGAGATAAGAGACCTAAAGAGGTTATTATCTACTGAAAAAACTAGGAGCTCCCCCTATAAGCTATAAGCTATAAGATATAAAATGCCAAAGGCAAAGGCTACAAAGGCTAAAATAAAGCCTCCTATAGAGATAAGTAATGACAAGTTCTTATCTACTTCTTCTACTACTTCTACGTCTTCTACGTATTCTCTTCCGTCTTCCCCGTCTTCCCTACGCCTGTTTAGGAAAGACAAAGATATAGAAGAAGAAGTAGATAAACCGTCTCTATCTCAAACAAAAAAGAACTAAAGAAAAAGAAAGCACCTCCTATTGTCTCCTAAAAAAAATAGCCAAAACCTAAAAAGAACCCTAGCAAAAATGAGGTCCTCTATGGCTAGTTTATACTTCCCCCCTCTCTCTTTAAAAACATACCTAGAAAAGGCCCTAGAAAGCCTAACCCAGGCCTATATAAGGCTAGAAGGAGAAAGTAAAGAACAAGTTAAACAAGTTAGGGACGACGTACAGAGAAATATAGTAGGAGAAAATCCTTCTATAAAAGAAAAGGAGAAGGAAAAACAGGAGACAGATATCCTAAAAGGACTAGTAGAAGAAGTAAGAGCCCTCCGCAAGGAGGTAGCTCCAAAAACTTATGTGGAAAAGCTAAAGAAGGGCCTCTCTTCTTCTACTTACGCCCCTTCACCCTCGCCCTCGTCTTTGTCGTCGTCGTCGTCGTCGTCTTCTCCTCCTCCTCCTCCTCCTCCTCCTCCTTCTTCTTCTTTACCTCCGGCCTCCTCAATTCCTCCTACTAGTAAAGTGGCTAGTACCTCTACTAGAGGAAAAAAGAAGCAGCTACAAGAAAGGAGACTAGTCCTAGTTACAGACCAAAAGGACCAGCCTCTAGATATCTTCTCTCTACGAAATCAAGTTAATCAGCTATTTACATCCAAATTGTAAACAGAGAAGCCAGTTATAGCTTCTATAACTAGAACTAGAGAAAAGCAGAATATTCTCCTTACAACTACGGAAGAATATAACGCGGACTTTCTAGTTAAATATAAGGAAGTCTGGTCTAACTGCTTCTCCTTTAAAAGGGTACAAAAAATAGAGCCCTAGGCTCAGGTAGTAGCTTACGGCGTCCCTCTCTCTTCTTTCCTAGGAGAAGGAGGCTCTAAACTTCTAAAAGAAGAAATAGAGACCTTTAATCCTATTAGAATACAGGGACTACCTAAATGGATCTCATCTAGGGAAAAGAGATATGATCCACAAACTAGGTTCGGCTCTATAGTTTTTGCTATAGAAAACGAGGAAAAAAGGCAGGAAATCCTTAAGCAGAAGGAAATCCTAATTGCAGGGGTAGCTACTAAGGTAGTTAAATACCTAGAGGTCTCTCCTACTACACAGTATACAAGCTGCCAAAAATTTGGCCATATAGGAGATAGATGCTCTACTAAGGCCTGTCGATTTTGTGTAGCAGTATACCTATCTAAAGACCACTCCTGTTCTATTTGCAATATAATAGGCAGACCTTGCGAGCATACTACCCCTCTTTGCATTAATTATAAAGAAAAACACTTTGCTAATAGCAAAGACTGCAAGTGTCTTAAAGCAGCTAAACTTGTACATTAATGAGTATAAGCTTAGAAGGTTCTATACAAGAAGAAGAAGAGATCTCTCTAGTTTCTAAGGCTAGAGGAGAAATCTCCTTTATACAACATAATGTAGGAAAAAGACAAGAAGTATAACAAACCCTACTAGAAATAGGATTTAGGAAAAAAATAGATATTATTCTAGTACAAGAACCCAGTACTTGGAAAGATAGATAAAAAGGATCCTACTTCTCTATTCCACATTCTGCATTTAACCTTATCCTCCCTAGTAATTTAGCTATTCGCCCTAAAGTAGCTATCTATATAAGGAAAACTAGTTTTAGTATTCTACAATATAGAAATAGGGAGGATATCTGTAAAGACACAGATATTATAGCATTAGAAATCTATGGCCAATTTAAAAGATTTCTATTGTTTAATGTCTATAACGAGAGACAACTAGACGAAAACTCTAGAACCCAAAGAAATAGTACAACTACTATCTCTAGGGCCATTCTAGAACTGGAAATAGACCTCCCTTTTGTACTAATAGGAGACTATAACCTACACCACACACGGTAGAACGCGCTAGCTAGGAATCCGACTAGAGAGGCTAAAGAACTAGTAGACTGGCTAGACAAACATAACTGCCAACTACTAAATTCAGATAAACAGGAAGGGACTTTCTATAGATCTAATATAAGGGAAAAGTCTATTATAGGCCTAGTCTTCTACTTAGAAAACTTTTAAGAAAATACCTGGGATAATTAGACTATAATAGAAGAAACAGGATCTGATTATAAGACTATAGCATTTTCTCTATTTACTAAAGAGACGCAGAGATACCTAAACCCTTTTTAAGAAACTCCTTTCTCTATAAAAAAGGCAAACTGGGAGCTTTTTTCTACTTCTTTAAAAGAGTAAGTTTAGGAACTAGAACTAGAAACGAAACTTTTAGTACTAGAAGAACTAGTAGGAGAAAACCCCTATATAGAGACAGGAGAAAAAGGTCCCTTAACCTCTTTAAAAGATTCTTATGGACCTAGAGATAGAAGCTTAAGTACACTAGTAGATAATCTAGCAATAGATCTTACTAGTTGTATAAAGCTAGCAGCAGAGAAAGCTATCCCTAGATCTAGAACCTGCAAATTCTCTAAACCATAGTGGAATAAAGAGCTTCTAAAGAAAAGATAAAAAATGGCAAAACTAGGAAGACTTTAAGAAGAACAGCCTACTAGAAGCTCGAGACTAGAAGCCTATAAAGAAGCTAAAAATTAATACTTCTATGCAATAAGAGAAGCTAAGACTAGCTGCTGGAATAGTTTTCTAGAAAAAGCATAAGGAAAAGAGATCTTTACTACCCTAAAATATACAAAGGAGAAAACACTACGAACAATTCCTAGTCTACAGTATAGCAAAGATGGGACTACTAGACTAGTAGAAAGCTTTAATGACCAGTGTAAAGCTTTTACTACTACTCTATTTCCTAAACCCCCTTCTACTAGCTCTATAGAGTGGAAGGACTATACTATAGATAGTAAATGGGAATGGCCAGAACTAGAGAAAATAGAAGTTAAGCAAGCAATCTTCTCTAGCTCTAATAAAAAAGCTCTAGGGCTAGATGGGCTATCTTTCGCAATATTACAAAAGGCCTACCCTGTTATAGAAGGTCTTTTATATAAAATCTATAGGATTTAATTTATCTTAGGCTATTAACCAAAAGTCTGGAGAGAAGCTTAAGGAGTTATTCTCCCTAAAGCAAATAAGCAGGGCTACTCTTTACCAAAGTCCTATAGACCTATCTCCTTATTAAACTGCCTAGGAAAGATTCTAGAGAAGATCTTTGCTACTAGATTAAGATATCTAGCCAGTACTACTAGCTTACTTCAAGATTCACAACTAGGAGGAAGAAGACAGCGGTCCGCAATAGACGCAGTCCTACTACTTCTAAATAATATCCAATCTAAAAATAATAGGAAAAAAGCCAAACAAAGGATAGCTACTACATTATTCCTAGACGTAAAAGGGGCCTTTAACCATGTCTCTGCAAACCAGCTTTTATCTATCTATAAGGAACTAGGACTACCTATAGCGTTTACCCAATGGGTAGCTACCTTCCTTAGCAATAGAAAGCTACAGCTTTCCTTTAATGGGCAAATACAAGAAAAAGTAGAATTAGAAACAGGGATACCACAGGGCTCGCCTATATCCTAATTTTATTTCTACTATATCTACGCAATATTTGTAGCCTAGAGAGAGAAGGAGCCTATTTTCTCAGCTATATGGACGATTTTGCAATTACGGTTACCTCAAATTTAGCTAAATCTAATTGCAAAAAGCTAGAGGAAATAGCGCTAAAACTGACCTCTAGAGCTAAGGAAGCTGCTATTAGTTTCAACATTAGTAAAACAGAGCTTATACACTTTTATAGTAAACGAACTACTATAGAAGAAGGGCTAAAACTAGGAGACACAGAAATATCCCCTAAACCCCTAGTTAGGTACCTAGGAGTATTTCTAGACTCTAAGCTTACATTTAAATAACACGTAGAAATAATAATCTCTAAAGCAAAAGCAGCCTTCTATTTAATTAGAAGACTAGGTAATACATAAAGAGGTCTTTCTCTACAAGCTCTACGGCAGCTCTATATAGCTTGTGTTACTACTATAGCAGACTACGGAATACAATGCTGGTGGAAAAGCAAATCTAGAGACTACCTACCGGCTAGGTACCAATCTCTACAAAATGAGGCCCTAAAACTAGTTTTAGGAGCGTTTAGAGGATCTCCTAGCCAAGCTATAGAGATAGAGGCCTCCATTCCTCCTCCTAGGATTAGATTTAAAAAGCTTTGCAATAGCTACGCATTAAGAATCCTAAAATTTAAGGAAAACCACGTAATTAAGAAGGTCTATATAGAAGAGAACGATAAAGATAAGGACAAACTAGCGGCTAGCTCTAGCTCTAATTCTAGTTCTAAAAACTCTACTATAAGACACCTACCACGGCCAAAAATATAGCTACTATCCCTAGTCTCTAGAGTTTAGCAGCTAGTTTAAAATTGGAAAATAGAGAGAACCTCTCTAGATTAGTAAAAACCGTGGTCTCCTCCTATATCCGCTTCATTTTTTATCTCTAAAGGCAGTAAAGAAGAAGCTGCACAAGAACATCTAAGACTAGTAGAAAATCTACAAGAATTCCTAGAGTAGGACCTAGTAGATATATACTATACAGATAGCTCTAAAGATAGTAAATTAAATGCTGCAGCGGTATGCAAAATAGGAGAGAGAAATAGGATTAAATATGCAACGAACTGGAATCTAGGACCCTATATGGAAATTATAAACATAGAGCTTTACGCAGTCTATAGGGCCCTAGAATACCTAAAGAACAAAGACTAGAAGAGAAACAGGTTTATATCTTTATAGATAGCCAAGCAGCTATTAAAAGATTACAACTTAATTCTCTTATAGGAGGACAAGAACTGGTTTTTAAAATTACGTAAAGCTGTCCCTATCTAGCTAGTAAAAACATCTCTATTAACTTTTATTAGGTTCCTAGCCACCTAGGAATCTATAGAAAAAAAATATGGTCTTTTTATACTTCTCTAGCCCATCTAGGGAGACTAGCAAGAGAAAAGATACTAAAATAGTGGAAGAACAATTGGCAACAAAATAAAAGTAAAGGAAAGCACTATACTAGAATCTATAAAGGAAACTACCCTTTTTCTTTTAAAGCCCCTAAGGATAAATATCCTAAAAGGCTACAATCAGCTTTCTTTCAACTAAAACTAGGAAAAGGCTTTTTTAAATCCTTTTCTAAAACAATAGGGAAGGATAAAGAAGGTAAATGCTTTAGGGATTGTAGCGCTGTATAAACCCCTACGCATCTCTTACTAGAATGCAGACTATATTGGGAAGATAGAAAGGAAATGCAAAGACAAATATGCTCTTCTCTCTCCTTAGAGAAGCTTTTTTGTACAAAGAAAGGAAGAGAAGCGCTTTTTCAATTTCTAAGTAGGACAAAAATAGCTACTAGAAAGTGGCTAAGAGCAGAAGGATCTCTAGGAGGAGGCAACTCCTACTAGATTCCTAGTAGATAGACCATAAAGAGTAAAAGGACAGAAATAAACTACAAATAGGATAGGGATAGGCGTTAGGATTACTTATGATTTTATTTTGATTTTTTCTACTATTTTTCTACCGTTTTCTTACTACCTAATAGTTGTTAGTAACCTAGTGTTTTTACTAGGAAGCTGTAAACCCCTAGTCTAGGGATTTATAAACTACTAGGACATAGCCACTAGTACATATTAAGCTGCCTAGAAAGGATTCATGTATATAGAACTATAGCGCCATAGCCTAGAGGCTGCATGCGCAGTATTGTACGTAGTATAATACAATGGATATAAAAAAAATAAAAATAAAAAAACCAAATGGCCGCAAAAATCTTATTACAGACCCAGACGTTACTATAACTAGAGCACCTCAACCCCTAGATATAGGCAGAACTAAATACGGACCCTTTAAACGTTAAGATATATCCCATTAACTCCACAGAACTTAACCTTATTAATAAACTACTATAGGTAAACCATACAGCCCCTTCTCTACAGGAGTACCGCAAAAAGGTAAAGGATGCTACTAGCCCATAGTCCCTTAAAAACGGACTGCTTAAGTACCGGGAATAGCTAGTAGTGGCAGAGGAATAGAATTTACGGACTTAGCTTATCGCCGAAGCACATACCTAGGTCTCTACAGCCCACCCCAGAAAAAATAAGACCCGTAAAATTATTAGCAACCGCTACTACTAGCCCGGAGTCAATCTCATGAACATGTCAGAATGTTGATATATGAAAACATCGGAGCATCAGGTATCCAGAATTGAAATGGAAATGAACGCTTGATTAAATTGACTAGGTAAGAAGGAGCTAATATATATACAAGATCTCCGGTAGTCCGACCCGGTCGTCCAATCCACTCATAGGACCTCTGCAATTCAACACAGAAGCATGGAGTAAGCTTTCAACTGTGGAGGATGCTTCGGTTGCTACTTTGTTCTGCGAGATAGCTGCTACAAGGATCGAATAACTTGAATTGTATAGTCTAAAGTTAGTGTTTATAATAGGAACTCGAGATTGCTACAACCCAGCCAAATACAGGCTCTATTGTATCCCCTAACCTCTAGTTAGTAAACTATGCGCAAGACAATACCCCTGTAAGCTTCATATGGCAGTTACCAATTGCGTCAATAAAAGCCTCTCTTGCCATTCCAACACTGCTTTTTTCGCATGGCCCAGATTAACTTCTCCACCGGTACGTTCGTCTTGATGGTGGCCAATGATCCAACAAATGAGCAATAACGGCAGTTGGATATCGCCCGTAGTCATCAGTGAGCCTTGCGAGAGTCTGAGGGAAGATTGATAGAATGGCCTGGTCCTTTGGAATGAATCGGTCCGATGTCCTGTGAGAGTTTCTACATGTAAGACAGATTGGACGCCGTTCCACATAGAGTGGTCGGGCATTGCCAAGAGTCCATCGTGGTTCAAGGTCGATATAGACGTTCTCACCTCCGGCGAGCTCTGTTTGGTCGCCACAGCGTAGACAAACGGACTCGACGGGCTGAAGCTGTATAAGGTTATGCCTTTTTTGTAGCATGTTTCCCATCTTTGCACCCATTTCTATTTTTGGCGCAGCGGAATACAAAGTAGTGTCGTATGTGTATGGCTCGTAAGTTGGAAAAAGATGTGCCCTTTTACCGCAGGCCCTGCACCTACGCTTATTGATGACAACAAAATGACCCAGACGGTTGACTGAGTACGTAGGATTCTTGACAAAGCGTGCAGGCTCACCGCAAGCTGCGCATTTCGTCGAGACATCTTGACCGTCAAAGCGGGAATGGACGTAGCTCCCTTTCTCATGCTGCGGGCTTTTGATGCCAATTTCCTGTTCTAGGGCTTGCTTTTGGATCTCCATAAGAACTTTGAGAACACCTAGGAGCGAAGATATGCTGGCTGGAGTGAGGCCTGTTGCTGTTCGCTGACACTTTCAGAGGACTGACAAAATGTCTTCAAGCCCTTCAACTTCAATATCATAGAACAGGATCTGTTTTTGGCCCTGCCACCAAATAAGCACGGGAGGAGGAAATTCGGAGGGATCACGGTAGTTTTGGCTTGACTAAGTTATAGCTTGGATGGCAGCGGGGAGCAATTCGAACAGCATTTTGTTGCTATATGGGGTCTGATTGAAAAACTGTTCCCAGACTGAAGTTTTGGTCCCCATTTCCAGTTCGTCTTCGGAATTGTCGGTCTGAACGTTTTGAAACTGCTTTAAGAATTCGATTGCTTAAGCTTGAGCCGGGTATCTTTGAAGAATAGCGTCTAGATGTCTTTGGGTGGATGCCGGTTGCACCAATGGCCAGAGTTTCTTTTTATAGTAATTTGGGATGTGATATACTCTTACCATCGCCGCTGCGACAGAAAGAGCTTGTTCTTAGTGACAAGCAAATACGCCGTCCGCAGGATCTATGAACAGCCGTTGAGGATGGAATGCGCAAACCATTATTTTGCGAAATTCGTATTGGCTCTGGCTATTTCGAAAGTTGCTTTCATGGATCAAGATAAGAATCATGCCGGAATACTGCCCCCAAAGCGGCAAAGGGGTGGTTCTAACTTCGGAGTCTGTTAGGATCGCGTCCATGGCCTTTCTGCCATAAACTACTTCAACCTTAGCTTCTGATGACTCTGAAATTTGACAAGTCCATTCTTTGTGTGCTTGTCGGACGTATAGAGGATATATTGTGGAGCCATGGGACTCGGGATCTCGGCGGTGGACTTAGTCATATACCAGGGTGGTGCTGCTGTATACGGTACCCATAATCATAGAAATGCATCCATTTGTCTGATCTGCAGTTTCTCCATTTTCTGGTATATTTGTGGTAAATGATGGCTGATTAGCTCTGTGGCTAATTGGTGACTGGAATGATCCGGACGGCTTAACTAAAAACTCCGGTGGAGGCGGGATCTGCAGTCCAGAAGCTTTCCAGCTCTCAGTTTCCAACTTCTTAAACTCTTCAAATGCACGATCGATGTCGGAAATCGGCTTCTGAATTGCTAGCCACCAAAGTCAGCTGTGATTGGCCCATGGCTTGACAGACTTACTGGTCATGTCTCGATTTTGCAGCATCTCGAGGTGTGGTAGAAGATCTTTTACTATTTCTTGAATTTCCGAAGACGCAGTGGTCAAAGGAGGTAGTACCAGGTCTCCGAGAATACGAACATCTCCTTCCAACGTTCCCTCCGCACTAATGCGGCTATCACTCGCTGTCACCTCTTGGTATTCCAAAGCAGTGTCAACACCATGGATAAACGCATTTAAAGGACCGATCTGTTGGCGGGACTTTACGACGCGTGAGTTGTGGGCACGGTCTAATTGTATCTTAGCTATGTTGCTAGTGGTTAGAGATTATTTTAGACGTACCAAGAGCATGGGTGCAGAGTTTGCCTTTAACACAAGTCTTTGCGGTGTAAAGTTGCCACTGGCAATTTGTGCGGCGTTTCTTAGTCAAATCATCGTAGCCGACTAGAATGACACAATCTTTAAAAGGTCCAGCTTGGGCTTGGCAGTTGTTGCACGGCGAGTCTGCGATCTGACCTCAAAGATAAGCGGCTGCGGCGACTCGTTGGGTTAGATTTTGAATTTTGAAGGCCCTTTCGCTCGGTCGCAGATTCACGTCTCGGAGAGGCGTAGGCATCGATTTGAGGAGTTTATTCAGGATTGCTGACGTGCTTCGGCGGGCGTTCCGTTCGATGTATGCCGTTATTTGGCGAGGATTGTCGGGATTTTTGAGCTCGATTGGTCGTGTCATAGCTGAAAGAATAAAAAAGACAGCGAAGGAGGTCGGATCAAGGCGTAACGACAAAGAGAAGTAGCTATAGAAGTTATATTAACTTCGCAGCTCTCGCGTTAGTGTTGGAAAAATTTTCATGACGATAAAATAAAAAAATATAATTGTTATATCAAAAGTTCACACTTAGCCCGCTTAAGGAATTTAATATGCACGAGAAATATTCAAGAGAAATAAAGCCATAAACGGCTTGATATTTAGTCATGTTGCGATATTCAAAGAACACTAATATCGGGAATAAAATGGTTTATATATTTATTTCTAACAGAAACAAAACAATAAAGGCCCGGTTAGCTGTGAGTTGTATATCCTTCTCTCGATTATTTCCACTAACTGCTTTAAAAGTGTATAATTACAGCACCTGTTGTACCAACCGCGTGCCTACGCGTTCGGTACACCAAGTACGTATTTACGCGTTAGTGCACCAACCACTGTTTACGAAGCACTGACTAATCAGGGGGAGGCACATCAGTATATAGACCTCATAGTCTGCTTCAATACAGAAGACAGTCACCATCCAAATAAGCATACAATACTACATGTATTTCGTGCCCGTGGATACAACTCACTCGTGCTATTAAGTTAGTACAAACACTAATTAGTAAGCGTGTATAGATCAGCAATCACTCAACACCTCCCCCAAGCGATACTTAATAGCAACCACCCGTTTAATCCCAGTACGACCTGCCGGAAGGTCGGAAGGTAAAGGATTACGGACTTATTACTAACTCTATATACTTATTTAAGTCTTAGTACGGTTTACCGGAAGTTATAGATGTAAATACAGACCTATATAGAACCCCCTACCCTTAACCTATCTTTAAACCTTAAACCCCTATTCCTACTACACCCTCCTTTAATACCCCCGACCTCTTTTTAGACCCCTTACAGAGACCCCTTACCCTTCTGCAAACCATTACGGATATTAACCGCCTTTACGGAACACTATAAGACTCCTCCTACCCGCCACGTACTACACAGTATAGCAGACATCAGTAAGCAAATTAATAAAGGCTAAGAGAAGTGGAGCTAGGGAGTTAACCTTACATCTATAACTAATATAAACAACTATATTAAATTTAAAGTCCTTAAATACAAACACTTTAAGCTTATAAATAACAACCTATAGGAGCAATATAAGGAAGACTTTGTAGGCTTTACGGAAGCTATTTTCAAGGCTTGCAGTATTATACCTATCTGTAACCTATGAAACCTTTTGCGTCACCAAGGTATATGGGTTGAAAAAGATAAACGAGTCACTATTACACGGTCCCTATACAATACACTCTATAAGGAAGACTAAACGGAATAGACTAAAGAGCAGATCTTAAACCATATTAGAACTAACGGACTCTTCGCCTACTTTAAACTTAATAGGATCTTTAGCCTTATACCTAACCTATTTAACTAAATTCGCCCTATAGATCTAAGGGGTTTTGGAATTAACCTTATAGGCTAGAGCACACCTAGTACCTAAGTCACGGACCGTAACACCCCTATAAACTAAAATACGGACCAAATTACCCCTGTTATTTAAGTCATAGATCCGCAAGCTATATATCCACAAGCCATATATCCGCAAGCCATATATCCGCAAGTTATAGATCTATAAGTTATAGATCTGTAACCCACCTAAGTAAAGACCTATAGCAAGGAGCTAGCTAACCTAGCTAAGCTCTATACCAACAAATCTAAGTACAGTAGTAAAAACGATAATTTTAACTTTAAACTAACTATCTTTATAGACCTCTGTCAAAAGGCTAATATCCCTAAACAGGAGTTCAGCCAAGCCTACTCTACTATGCTACGCGGCCTAGCCCTTAACCACTATTACACCAACCTCAAGAGCAACCCCCTTGGTGTTCCTTTTAATAAGCTATATAAAGCTACACGTAACTACTTTAAAGGACCAAAATATAAGCGTAATATCCTTACCCAATAGAATGCGATTAAGCTATGGACCGTAATCAACAAGAACACCGAAAAATCGACTATAGAGTATCTGCAAATCCTTATCAAGGACCTTCGGCATCTATAGCATAGCCTTAACATCAAGCTCTGAACAGACGACTTCCTACACAACAAACTTATTACAGCTTGCCAGGAAGTAGAGCCTTGCAAATACACCTACTATAAGCCTATAGATACCTTAGCCAGCCTTATTAACAACCTACGGTCTTCTATTATAATATACAAAGTCTTAAACCTACCAGGCAGCACTCAAACCTTTACTACAAATATTCAATATCCGCAATATCCGTAAACAGACTCAGACGCCTACTTTACGGACCGCCGCTACCGCTAGCAGCACACGTATCGACCAAGTCCCTATAACCCCCACGGCAACCCCCGTACGAAAACATACCCCCGCAGACAAACCAGCTAGAAGTGCTTCGTGTGCGGTAAGGAAGGATGTTGGTCTATAAGGCATACCTAGAAAGAACGCGACAGGTCTAAGAAGAGATTTAATAAACGGATTAACCAGTTCATCTTAGAGTATAAAGGAGAGGAAGCAGAGGAGTCTCTTAATAAGTTAATAGAAGCCCTTATAATTAACTTTAACTTAGATGCTTAGGAACAGGAGACCTTAGAGATGTTCCTTACTACTTTTAGACCTTTTACGGACAGCTAAGCCTTTAATATTACGACTATATTAGCCAACCATTTCTTTATATACTTAATTGCGCCCAAAAACTAACCCGTAAGTACCCCTGTTACGGACGTTATAGACTACGAACAGGACCTATTTACATATATCACCACAGAACGCTATACCCCTAGGGAATTCTACGGTGTTATAATCGACATAGGTGCCTCCAAGAAGTCTACTATAGGCTACAGACAATATCTTGCATATAAGACCACCATAAACGACAATATGGACATTAATATTACGTAAACTGGGGCCGTAAATGTCCAATTCGGCATCGGCTTAACCGCATTAATTAGATTAGTAGTAGTTAAGACTCCAATTGGCCTAGTTAACTTCCATATAGTAAAAGCAGACACCCCTTTCCTACTCTGCCTTGCGGACATGGACAGATTATAGGTATACTATAACAATGTTACAGACACCCTAATTGGCCCCGCAATTACCCTAGGAAGCAAGCATGTCACCCTATTAATTACACAACGATTTGGACACCCGTTCCTTATATAGGGAGAGACTTTACAGACCTATATTTAGGAATCTTTTGACTATAACCCATGCTACTTTACCAGTACTAAGATCCACCGCCTATACCGCCGTTTCGGCTACCTATTAGCTAAAAAGCTGTATAGAGTCCTTAAACGCTCTAGACATAACAACGTTAATAGAAAGGCAATTAACTACCTAACCAAATACTGCTCCTTCTGCTAGAAATATGGACGTTCCCTAGGCCAATTCAAGTTTACTCTTTATAAAGACCTTAATTTTAACCACTTAGTGTATATAGACATTATATACATCAACGGCAGCCTAGTACTATATATAATTGACGAGGCAACCCGCTATTAAGCCACCCGTTGGTTATAAAATATATCCGTAAAATACACTTGGGATATCTTACACACCTGCTAAATTAACATATATGTTAGACCCCCTAAGTATATCACCCATAATGCTAGCAGGAACTTTATTAGCAAGGAATTCCAATAGTATGCTATAGCCATGGCTATTTTAACAAAAGCCGTTCCAGTTGAGGCGTATTAGTTAGTTAGGCTTATTAAGCGAGCTTACCTAGCTTTACAAAGAGCTTACTAGATTATTACGGACGAGTATAAGGACATTTAAAAGGAACTAGCCTTATAGATAGCCGTAAAAGCTGTCAACAACACCGCTGGCCCTAACGGACTAGTATCTACCCTCTTGGTCTACAGAGCCTACCCAAGAATAAGCAACCTAGACCCTCCTACCCCGTCTATTATAGAACAAGCAGCTGCAATACGGAAGGCAATAGCCAAAATAGTTAAACTACGGGCTAAACAAACTGTTAACAGCGCTCTGCACCACTGTAATAGGCTAGACACGACCTTAGTTTATAACCTCCCGCTCAATTCTAAAGTCCTTATATGGCGTAAAAGCGGCAATTAGACCGGACCTTACTGTTTACTAGCTATAGAAAACGCAACGTGCTATATACAACTTCCTAGCGGACCAACTAGCTTTAGGAGCATGTCTGTAAAACCCTACTTTTAATCCAAAAACACCCATAACGTCAAACCAGATGAACCGGAAGCACCTACCAGACTAGATAAACCAGAAGTACCCCCGCCTACCTTAGAAGTCCCCTAGGAACTTACTAAACCTATTAAACCTGCTATAAAGCGTGGCTAAGGACGCCCCTAAAAGCACCCCATAACTGAGAACCCCGTGATAGAGAATTACCTGACCTCTATAGGCATATCCGCAAGGCAATCTCCGTCTGCGGATATATTAGTTTTAGTACAAGAAACCCCTTTTATAAACTCACAACGCAAAGAGATTAACGGACTACTTAAAAAGGGCGTCTTTGCGGTTATAACAGAGAGAGATGTTCTGTAAGGCGTCTGTATATTTAACTTACGCTTTATTAACAAAATTAAGCACCCTGGTATTAATAAAGCCTTTAAAAAATTAAGACTTGTTATACAAGCTTATAATAACTAAGGAAAGGACTTAGTTCTTACACAATCACCCACAATTTAATAAGTTAGTTAACGGATTATACTTGCACTTACGCCTGGACTACAGCAAAGCAAACCTGTAGCCCTTTACTTATGGGACATCTTATAAGCCTATGTGCAGTCCAATATCTACCTAAGTAGGGACATCTTTATATAACTACCCTATAAGCTCAACCTATAACCAGGAACAATTTTATGGGTTATAAAACCTCTTTACAGAGTACCAGAAGCTGGAAACTATTAGTTTAAAATATACCACTAGCATTATATTAGTAAGCTTAAAATGGAATAGTTAATCTACAACCCCTACCTTCTATACAGCCTATTAAACGGCCTTGGTATTATTGGACTCTAAATAAATAATATCCTATTCCTAGCTAACTAGACCTTTACGAACACTAAAGAAACTAAACTATAAAAGGCTAAGTTCTTGGCAAAGCCGCAAGAGTAATTAACTAGCAGACTCTAATTAAGTTTAATAGAGGCCTAATTACACAAAAGGGCAACCTAATTAAGCTAACTTAGGAACGCCAAGCTTAAAACCTAAGGCTTATTATAGCAAGGCCTGCGGACCTTACTAGCTCCTATGGAGAGACCTATAAGACCGTAAATATAAAGGACCAATACGTCGCCTAGCGCGTAAGAGGCGCCTATATTGCTATAGTCTGTTAACCTAAATCTGCCTATAATTTGTCCTTTGCGGCCCAAGCAGTAAACCCACAAGAAGAAAATATTAAGCAGCTTAATAAGCGCATTTAGTGGCAAATTGACAATGCAGCAAGGGGACTTACTTTTATACCACTAGACCTAAATTCCCTTAGCTTACTAGTATTTACGGACGCATCCTTTACCAATAACAGGGACCTATTATCGCAAATCGGCTTTATAATTGTACTTACGGACTATAATCAGGACGCAAATATCCTACACTAGTCCTCAATTAAATGCAAATAAGTAACCCGCAGTGTACTAGCTTCCGAACTATATACACTAGCTCATAGCTTTAATATAGCAGCCGCAATCAAATTAACAGTCTAGAAGATTCTACAACTGGAGCAGTTACCCCTAGTTTTATGCACCAATTTAAAGTCCCTCTATAACTGCCTAGTCAAACTAGGTACAACATAAGAAAAGAGGCTTATGGTTGACCTAATATGCTTACATTAGGCCTACGAACAACGCGAGATTATGGAGGTCAAATGGATTAGCGGTAGAGATAATTTAGCAGACGCCATAATTAAGGCAAAGCCGTGTTAAGCCCTTAAAACCCTAATTAATACAAATAAGCTCAATCTAAAGGTTATGGAGTGGGTGGAACAAGACTAACAGAGCACTTATGGTTTATTTATGGCCCGTTGGAAGGCTATATGGTTCATCTATGGCCCGTCAGAAGACTGTACGGTTTATTTTACGGACCATAAGCAGGACTTACAACCAGCTTAAAGCACCGTTTAAAAAGCAGCCTAGATAGCACCTTAGAGGAGATTTCTTATGTATTTTCTTTTATATTCTACAGTTGTATTAAAGCAATTACGGAGGCTATATATAGGTGGTTTCATTTTTCAAGTACCGCTAGTGTATAATTACAGCACCTGTTGTACCAACCGCGTGCCTACGCGTTCGGTACACCAAGTACATATTTACGCGTTAGTGCACCAACCACTGTTTACAAAGCACTAACTAATTAGGGGGAGGCACATCAGTATATAGACCTCGTAGTCTGCTTTAATATAGAAGACAGTCACCATCCAAATAAGTATACAATACTACATGTATTTCGTGCCCGTGGATACAACTCACTCGTGCTATTAAGTTAGTACGAACAAAAAGCAATCGGTAGAGCGTAAGACTCTTAATCTTAAATTGCGGGTTGTAAGTTAACACCAACGGGGTTTAATGGGATACTAATTTAGGTTTAGCGACCCCCGCATCGGGCTTAGGTTAAATTCTTTTTTTCTTCAAGTCGCGCGTTCAAACCTGGGGGGATTTTTTTTTTTTTTTCTCTTTTTGGCGGGCGGGGGAGGGTCCATTATTTTGTTTATAGATCTATAACAGTACTCTAACTATACCTTCTTTTCAGTGTGACGTCCGAATTATGGAATCATATCACACAACAGTTCGCACCGCTTCACCCGCCAATGGTGAGTGAAACTCTTGTAATTTTGAGCTAACCTACAATCTCTATGGGGCTTGTTTTCGAGCTACCAGATTTCACATCTCCCGGCTCTCTGCCAACGTGTCTCTATGAGATTTTGCCGCAGGATGATGAAGACAATAATTCAGACGAGCTGGACCTCGGAGATAAGTTTCACCTTACACAGGCGCTGTCGCAAACGCTATCCCTTGCACGCGTCCAATAACTTGTGGCCCGGGCTTTACCAATTAATTAACTACAGTGGTAAGGGCTTAGGGGGTAATTTTCCCGCAACTCTACGTGGTGGTTTAGGATATTGGGTAGGTTAAACAAAGTCTTCGTCATTGGTTTCACGATTTTAAATCATTGTGGTAGTTAATTCAATAATTAAAGCTGCTGTTCACGAAATCGATATTCCTAAGCGCTGCGCACGGGCCACAAACGTTTAGACGCCAGCGGTGCAAGGGATACTCCATCCACGTCAGCAATTGGCTTCACAAGTCCATCTGCAGCGGAAACGTTGTCAGTTTTGCTCGCGGCAAGAAATCGAAAAGCTCATAGTTCTCAACAGCTTCAGTGTTCCTGACTGGTTACGAGCTTGCACGGCCGTCGGGACTTTCTAAAGTTACGATGGGTCCTTCGGGGCACGCTCTCAACCTGTATGCGCACCCTGCATACCGACCAGGAAATGTGAGGTACTGCCGGCTCTTCGACATCTATAGTCTCGGTGTCACACTGCTTGAGATTGGACTGTGGCGCTGTGTTGACTCCGATCTAGATGTGCAGCAGAGCCCGAGCCGTGTGCAGGATCTGCTAGTTCAAGCGTGCAAAGAAGAACTCGGTCCGGCGATGGGAGTGAATTACCGGGAAGCCGTCCGGTGTTGTTTGGAAGGTGATTTCTCAGTGCCAGGGCTGAGTATACCTACATGCGCAGAGCCTGATTGGGAGGTAATGAGCAAGGAAGATATTATGCGGGCAGAAGCCGCAGAAGAGAAGATCAATAGGGATCTGAGTGAGGCGTTCTATTGGAAAGTTATCAGTCCACTAGCAAAGCTATATGCTTGACTGAGCTGGTTTTGGCTCCGATTCTTTACCAGTAGCATAGTTACTGGCCAACTAGATATGGGCGTTCTCAGAATTTGTTTTAATCAGTATCTTGAAAACCTAATCATGAAAAACGCGTCCTCGTGCTCTCCTTTTTTGAACACCAATCAGTTCGGGTTTCCAGAGGTCTTCCCACAGTGGCAGATTCCAATAACTTCGGAGTATCCATCATGTCCTGACCCGGCCTTGAGTGGGCTGGAGGTTAAGCTCATGAATAACTTTGACCTATTGGCGTACCAAATCCAGAGGCGTATGCCTTCCTCATCTCTCACAAAAACATCTGTACCCATGTCCAAGAGTTTCCGAGCTGCAAAGTGAATTCCAAATTTCGCCGCGTAATAAAGAGGCGTTTGACCACCGGCTACGTCGGAACCCATGGCTTTTGTGGTCTTTGAGTCTATCTATACTTTGGAAGGAAATGCCTTAAGCAGTGTATCGAATTTTACGCTGGCTGTAGTCGTGTCCGCGACTAGCGAGCCCATTAATACGGCAAGGTGAAACGCAGTTCTTTTGTCAGACTCACACACAACCAAGTCAGGCTTGACTTTTTCAATGTAGAACTCAAGCGCTGCGGGACAGCGGAGATTTAAATAATCCGACGGTCAATATTATTGGCTAATATTTGGTATTAGCTAATATCGCCAAATTACCCAATATTGGCTAATATTTCTTAGCATTCCCCACAACCCTAAATTTCTTTTATAATATTTATTATATAACGTAGGTAACGGGGTTTTTGACCGCACCCTAGGTTATGACCGTTTTGAACATCAAAACTTTACCTAGGTTGTATCTATCACGCCTAGGTAAGCCTTAGCACGACACACCGCCTTTTAAATGTATGTGTTGTAGCAGAACAACAAAACTTTACTTAAAATAGCAGGCGGTACGCTAGCGCGGTCAAAACTAGGGTGCGGTCAAAACCCCATTACCTACGTTATATAATATAATAGCCTCTAATAATAAAATATTAAATTCTATACCATCTACTAGTATAGAGAGATTAAAAGATAAAAGAAACCCTAAAATCTAGTACTATATATAAAATCCATATAATAATAAACTAAAAAAATACTAGGATAAGTAATATATTTTATATTGTAAATACTATATAAAAGAACCGTACGGTGTAAGGTGTGTTATAAATTTCCAAAATTATCTTATAAAGAAGTATGAGATTACTATTTCTAAAACTCTAGGTATTATTTATTAAAGTGCTAAAGAAAAGCTTTAAGATCTATATATATAGCTTCGTACAAAATATAATTATATAGAGGTTAATTCTCTTATACTGAAAAACGCTCTTAATAAGGAGGCTATTATAGCTACCCTTATTTCCCTTATTACCGTATAAAATCTTTTACTTTAACTTATTAAGTAGCTAGAGTTCTATATATTTTGCCAGGTCCTTAATCTAAAGGTAGAGGGTTTTATTATAATAGCTTATATATTATTATTCATTGCTTAACGTCCGATTCGGATCCCTGTTGGGCCCACGCGGACTACTCCTTATATACATGTGGGGAGAAAACTCTATTTGAGAAAACCCCGTGATCCATATCCCCGCCTTTTTAGGACTCGCTTGCGAGTCGCCTGCGAGTCACCAGTGGTGCTCTACTACCTTACTTTTTGACCTCCTTGGGAACCACTGCTGCCGTAACAAGTCTACGGACGCGCTAGTATCACAAACTTTACTCTACTCCTGTAGAGTTATTAGGGGGCGCCTATTAGTCGCCCCTTTGCCTTCTATTGCTATTTAATAGCTTATATATAAGTAAGAAAGAAGATTAAAGAATTATAGGAATTAATAAAAGATATCGTATAAAAGAAGCTTTAGTCAGCAATATTAAGTATTTATCTTTTAGTTAATATTTAGACCTCTCCTAATTGGCATCTTCTCCTTAGAGTTTATACCTACTTTATTAAGCAAAACTTAAAAGGACTCTCTAGAGCTCTCCTTACTCTTTATATAGTATAATCTTATAGTAAAGAGGATTAGTTCTTAACTCTGCTTCCTATACTAAAGGACTATCCCAGGCGTCCAATAGATGTGGCCCGTGCACGAACACCAAAACATTAACAAATGTCTCGAGCGTAGAATCAATGCAATATACCACTCTGCAAAGAAGGACCTTGCTGGCAGGAACGCCTCACCTTAATTCGATCACAATTAAGACAATAATATAGCAAATTTAAGATTTATTATAATGATTTGGAGCCTCATTAATTGATCAAAACTACGACTTAATTTTGCCAAGACTCTTTGATTTAAAGCCTTTGGTTGGCTCGTCTATTTGGACGCCTTTATCAACAGCGCATGGGATAGGATTATATAAAAGCTTAGTATAGTTATCTTAGATAATACGGGAATAAATAATACTCTTTATTATATGATTAAAAAGTATATAAAAGAGGAGGAAGCTATTATATAGAAATCTTTATATAAACGAATCCGTTATAATAGCTATATTATTAATTTTACTATTTAAGTCTTTCTTTTTAAGGTTAAAGTTAAGTAGATTAATTTATATAATAATAATAATAATTCTTTAATTAACGTCTGATACGGATCCTACTAGCCCACGCAGACTACTCCGTTATAGGGGGAAAGCTTATAGTTTACATGAAGAAAACCCTATAAGCCACCTCAGTAGGATGAAAAACCCCAGCTTGCCATGTCCGTCCGTAGCAGCGGCCCTGCGGGCCTATGGCTACGTCCTGTACTCCTTGGATGTTTAAACTCCTTGGGAACCACTACTTCCTCCTCTAGCTTATCCAAGCTGGGGTTCACTACGTCCCAGCTAGGCCTTGCTAATTAACTATTGTATTGTTGTTATCATTTCCCATATCTTGGCCATCCCCTATATGCTATTTCTTGTTTAACCATTGCTATATACGCCATGCCTCTACCCCCCTAGAGCCATTAAAGGCGTAAGGGGGATTCATCCGTTCTAACCACCGTAATACTAACAAGCAAGCGGGATATTATGTATTTGGGTATCTTTTATGCCTAGGCCCCAGCTAGGCCCTTTCTAAGGGTCACTACTCCGTTGAAAGGAGACAGGGAAAACCGTGGGTCGCAATCCAGGCTGCTAGATAGTATTTGGTAGTTGACGGCGAGTGACCGCATGCTCCGCGGGCGATCGCCCTAGGGGTTAGGAGGGGCCGTATATTTTCTCGTTCGTCTGCTTGTTCGCGTTTGTTCGTTCATTTGTTAATATAAGAGGTCGTTGATGCTTTCTATTGGGGGTTAGGGGATGCTATTAAATGCTACGCATCCATGTTGGATTGTATAGGTGCCTTAATAGGAGAACAGCGTGGTGGCTGTTATCGTGAAGGGGTACCAACAGTGGTGGTTTTTGAGATCTCACTATCCCATGTGAAAACTTTTCACCACCGCCCATAACGCTCACAACCACCACCAAGTCCTATCGCACGCTGTGCGACGTCTCTGCGTTGGCTCTGAGTCTGAACTTCGAAGACCTAGGTTTGTAGCCGTCACCACGTACAGGTGCAGAGTCCGTTTTCGACGGCCAGATTAATTTATATAAAGCTAAAGATAAAGATAAAAATTTTTAAGATATAGGCGCCCTTAGAAAGCTCTATAATAATATTATATATATATAAAGCTCTCCAGCAGCCACGATTCTGAGGACGAGAGACGATATAAAGACATAAGAAACCAGCTAAAGAATACCCTAAGAAAAGAAGCAAGGAATAACTGGAGACGGTTTATAAACGAATACACTACTAACCCGAGTCTCCCCTATAACAAGGGCCTTTGGACCATAGCGAAATGGGCAAAGAAAAAGGCGGGACGCCTAGTAGAAGATCCACACCTACTACCCCTACGAAGAGCAGGCGAACTATAGGCCACAAGCAATAATAACGAGAAGGCAAAGATCCTTATAGAAAGATTTTTCCCTTAACCGGCTCTAGCAGACCTTAGCGACATTACCAGTAAAACACCGGTAACTCGCCTAAGGGTCGACAGCGACATAATAACTAAAGAAATAGCCAGAACCATTAGCCGCCTTTTAAATAATATAGCATTAGGACCAGATAGGATTCTAAACAAAGCCCTAAAGACCTGTGGACCACTTATAGCACCTTAGCTTGCAGACGTAGCCAAAGCATGCTTTGCAATAGGCTACTACCCATAACTCAGAAGATCTATAACGACGGTCGTCTTATGAAAAGAAGGCAAAGTAGACTACTTAATCCTAGGAAGCTACCGCCCTATTACCTTAGAAAACACCCTAAGCAAGATCTTAGAAAAGGTTATAGCGGACTATATAGCAAATACGGCAGAGGAATATACCCTACTACCACAAAGCTAAATAGGGGCAAGAAAGAATCGCTTAACGCTATTAGCACTTACACTACTCGCTACTACCATTAAAACTGCATGGGCTATGCGAAAGGACTTTATAGTATTAATGCTTAGCCTAGATATTAGCGGCGCCTATAATAATATACCCTATAAGCGTCTCCTATACATCCTTAGGGCAAAGGGCTTCCTAGAATAGATTATTTAATTTATTTAAGGATTTATAGGCTAGAAAGAAATATTACTAGTCTTTAGCGGATACCAGAGCCCCCCTATTGCAATTATAATAGGAATACTACAAGGATTACCTCTATCGCCTATACTCTTCCTCTTCTTTATAAGCAACCTGCTTAATACCTTTAAGGAAGGGGCAACCTAGGGGATAGGCTTCGTTAATAATATAAACCTAATTATATATAGGCCAACAGCCGCAGAGAACTGTAGGACACTAGAGAAAGCCTACAATACCTATATAGAATAGGTAAGACAATATAGAGTCTAATTCTTACCAGAGAAATACTAGCTAATTTATTTTATAAGAAAACATAACTAATCTATAGATCTTTAGCATACAATTTATATCTAAGGCTTTAGGGGTTAACTGGTTCAAGGCCTAAGGGTATTAGAAGTGTGGGTAGATAGCAAGCTTTAGTAGAGCGTATATGCGGTATAAGCGGCCCGTAAGGGCCAAGCATAGTATATCGCCATATCCAGGATCATTAATTTTATATAGGGTCCATGCTTCTAGAGGTCACGCCTATTATATATAGTAGTTGTCTGGCTAACCATGACGTATAGATCTAGCATTTGGGCCACTGGAGAAACTAAGAAAGGCCCCCCTAAATCACTCCTTAAACCACTCCAAAAGGTCCAAATAGCCTGCCTTAGGAGTATAACAGGTGGGTATAAGCGAACGGCCACAGCACTGCTTAAGAAGGAAGCCAATATTCCCCCCCTATAACTATATATTGAAGCCGATGTAATGCAAAGGGTACAAAAGGAATGTAACTTTAACGTTATAAAGTATATTAAGACACGCCTAAACAAACTATAGAGGGACCCTAGGGTGCCCTATAGGAGAAGGAACTAACAACCCCAAAGTAGGGAAGATATATTAGGAAAACAGGTAGAGAAAGCAGAAGAAGAATAGTACGGCGCTAGGGCCCAGGCCTATATAGAGGAGGAAGGGAGACGCGTAAGAGGCTAGTAAAGATAATAATAAGGGAGAGAAAGGAGCTAAAGTAGAGCATAAAAGAGTACTAGAAAACTATCTACCGTAATATAATACTGGCTGGACCGACGCTGAAGAGATAAATAGGAGTTAAAGGTATAGAGGTAGACTTAGGCAAGGGGAACCCAAGCTATAGCATAGGTAATACTATAGGGGGTAAATACCTAAGGGCTCTAAGAGGGCCTAATAAAGGCGGAAAATATAATAACAACACTCTTAAGAATAGGAATAATAGGATTAAAAGATTAGCTTTACTAGGTAGGTGTCCTAGTAGGTAGCCTAAGGTGCAAATATAGCTAGCTAAGACAGACACTAAAACACGTAATACTATTATGCCCCTTATACACTAGCTAAGAAGCAATGCTCTTAGCAGCTAGCATAGAAAACTATAATACACTACTCTTAACATAGAAAGGCCTTAAGGCGGCTACCTGGTGGCTTATTAGCTAAAATGTGCTAGACCAGTTCCGGGTTATAAAGGAAATAGCAATAGAAGGTAAAGGGGCGAGTAATAGGCGCCCCCTAATAACTCTACAGGAGTAGAGTACAGTGTGTAATACTAGCGCGTCCGTAGGTTTGTTACGGCAGCAGTGGTTCCTAAGGAGGTCAAAAAGTAAGGTAGTAGAGCACCACTAGTGACTCATAGGCGACTTATAAGCGAGCCCTAAAAGGCGGGGAGACGGATCACGGGGTTTTCTTAAATAGAGTTTTCTCCCTATATATATATAAGGAGTAGTCCGCGTGGGCCTAACAGGGATCCGAATCGGACGTTAAGCAATGAATAATAATAATAATAATTATATACTACTTTAAAAACAGCTTAGTAAGGTATATATATTTAGAGGGAGTATATATAGACTAATATTGTATAATAGGAAGATTATAAAGAAGATAAATTCTTCTATAAGTGGATTAAAGCTAGTTAGGAGGTATTTAATAAATACTACCTAAAGTCTAATAAGTCTCCACTATATACTATAGCAATTATTCTTTATCTATAATGTTATATAGAGTATATTAAAGTAAATTAGAGTAAGAAGTGGCGAAAGCTAGCGTTTAATATAGTAGAGTAACTTTAGAACAAGTATCGAAGTTAGTATTAAGGCCCCTAGCCTTTACTATAAGTATTAAGTACTATATTATATAAGAAGGCCTTATCTAAAAAAGATCTTAATCTATATAAGTAGCTTATTAAGAACCTTAATAAGTTTAATCGCCTAAAGAGCTAAGATAAATATAAGAACTATATCGCTAAGAACCCACTTCGTATTAAGGTTTCTTCTCTTAAATAGTAGTATTAAGACGAGTAATATAAGCGTTGGCTATAACTCTTATTAATAGCTATAACTCTTATTAATGGCTATTAATATTCTATTAATTCTAGCTATAAGCAATAAACTAGAGCGGATATTTTTAGGGGTATATTATACGGTTTTATAGGAGCGAGTAAAGCTTAGGGTTAATATAATTAAGATGCTTAAATACTTAAAAAATTAGAAGTAGAATTAAATAGTAATAGAAGAGTTCTAATAGAGAAGAGTTAATTATATAGATAAGAAAGGAAAGAAAAAAGAATACTCTAAGCTAGATATATAATAGAATAGAATATATATATGTATTTCTTTATATAACACATAATTATACGCTCCTTCTTTATATAGTACTTTACCTTATTTAACCTCTCTTCTTCCTTTATCTTTAACCTACTATAACTAGTTATAGCTTATTAGCTACTATTAAAACATAAGTATCCTAGCTTCGTACGAGTATTACCTAAGCCTCTAGCCTTGCTAATATACTCTTAACTGCTTACCTTATATAAGTATTAAGCACTAATAAGTAAAGCAGCAACAGTAGCACTACTACTATAACTACTACTACTACTATTACTACTAGCTTATTAACTACCAATATATAAGTATTGCTTAAGCCTTACCCTTTACTAATTTACCCTAGTTACTTACTTTATATAAATACTAATATATATATAGGGCCCTTATTCTCTAGAATACCGCTACTACTACCTAAGCCCTCACTGCCGCCGCCTAGAACCCCTAAGCCCCCATTCTCTTTATAGGATAGTAGTAGTTGGCCCTATATATATATAGTCTATAGGGCTAAGTACTTCTAGCCCTTCCTAGGCAGGATATAGTGTTTATACGCGGGAGTATTTACCTATATTAGATAGGAATGCATCGGCCCTTATACGTTAACGCCATCCTTATATAATCTTATAGAAGGGTAGTAGATTAACCTTGCCAGTGGTGCCGCGGCGCTATACTAGGCCTATAACCCTTCCCGTTATACCGTTAGGCTAATAGTTACTTTAGCAGTTGCTACGCTAATTATAAATAGCCTAACTATACTAGTTAGTACACTATATAAGACGGGGGTAATAATATACCTGCGCCGGCTAACTATGGCTTGCCCCTAGTAGGGGGAGGGGGATCTAGGATGGTAATAGATCCTCTCTTAATAGAGGATAATAAACCTAGGGCTATGGCCTAAAATACAATTATTTTAGCTTAGGTACGTATAAATTTTCTCTCTTATATACATTAGTATATATCTAACTATTAGGATTATTAGCAGCAACCTGTATATACCTAGCTAGTTAGGGGTGTCTCTAGCACCTAGATCTAATCTATACCTCTATGTAGTATCTAGGATAAGTAGCTATATAGCGAAACTAAATAGATTACTATATATACAGTTATATAAGTTTAATTTATTTTAATATTGCGGAAATATAATTTCCTGGTCTATATTGGCCAATAACCGATATTAGATCGACATTGTATTTGCTTATTTTTATCTAGCCTGCTGCAGGATAATACCAGGCTGCATCCCTAATGAGAACGCTGAAGAAGCTTGGGTCTCGAGTGGGAACGCAACGAGGGTCGGCGCCGTTAGCCAGAAGGGAGGCTGCGACTAACAGATGCCCTAAGAAGAGTGCCATCTCAAAAGCTGCTAGGCTTATTTCGACATCTGCATAGTGATATAAAGCATTAATGTCCGTCCTCTCGCCAATGTTTATCTCTTTCAAGCATTCCAAAGCATGCTCCTCATCCACCATTCCAGCTAAAAGGTGAAGCAATGTTGCTCCAGACGAGCGCGCGTTTCGACCGGCCCCGTTAGATATTAGGATGCGAACCACATCGATTTTTCTCAATACAATGGCGTGGTGTAAAGGCGTTCTTTCATTTGGCCCGCATGGTTTGTTGATAGAGTGTTTAAGCTAAGGAAAGTTCTCTAGAAGCAATTCGATGTAATTTGCATCACAGAAGCCAGCCGCAAGGTGCAGCACACTGTCCCCTTCCTTTATGATATTCTCGGGGTCGCATCCATAATTGATGAGCACCTGCACCGTATCGATAAATGCTTTCCTTGTATCATCCCCGTGAAGAATCAGCCTTGGGTAGAGATTGTTGCAGTAAATCGCATGGAATAGGAGACTCTGTTCAGTGGCGTCGAAACCAGTAAACCTTTCGGCAGTAGCATATTTTGATGCCAAAAGAAGTTTTAGGACTGGCACATCGTGTATCGAAACGGCATGTACCAGCGGGCTGTATTCGGAGGCTTCATTGAATGGATCTGCACCGGCGCTCACCAAAGCCTAGATTGCGCCAGAATGTCTCTGCGAGACCGCCTAATCCAGAGGAGTTCCCTGAGGATATACGTCAAAATTGTATTCGTTATTTTCCGTTGCAGTGTAAACACCCCCGAGATGGGCACCATATTCTACTAATAATGTGCAAAGGCTGCTCGTCACGGCGTTATCGCAGCCAATGAGCCAGTGAAGCGGTGTTTCGCCAGACAATGAAGCAACAATTTCTGAACCGTTGCGTAGTAAAGTATTCGCGAGGTCGAAATTCCCAGAGCGGCATGCGCATATTGACGGATTCTCTCTGTAGTTGTTGAGTATATTTACGTCAGCTCCTCTCGAGATTATCTGGTCCAGCAATGTTTTAAAGCCTAGCGAAGCTGCGAGGTGCATGATTGTGTGGCCTCTGGTGTTCAAAGCCATTAAATTCAAGTGCTCCATAGACATTTCCGTAGTAGTTGCCATGAGCCACTCCTCAGAAGGAGTAAAGCTAGTCGAATACTGTTCCACAAGACAGAAACGTTGTCGCCATATCTTATTCGAGCTGTTGTAGGCCGCGAAGTCAAGTGACTCCAAGTCTTTCAGCGCTTGGGATGAGCCTTTTTCAGCAGCATCCGCCAACCACATAACCGTTGTTTACGGAAGAGGCTTCTCAGTGTGCTGTATACTCTCCAGTTTACTTAACGTAAAAATATCTGCTTTCGATTTTAGATTGCCGGAGACTGCTGCTTTCAAGGACCAAGAAACGCCTTCTTCGATACTCGATTTGACTCCAAATCCATTGATATAGCAGAGCGATAGCTGATACGCTGCTTCAGCTGCGTCAAGAGGAAAATCTGCAGCTTTCATACTCCAGGTTTTCAGTGTCTCTAACAATTGTGTTTTAAATAGCTGCGATTCGTCTTCGAAGCGCTCATAGCAGCGTTCAAACTGAGTGCTGTCAGTTAATACCTGTTACCAGGCTATATCGTACTAGTCGGACTTACGTCACTACCAAATGGCCCCAAAGAAACTTGCTCAATTTTCAGGTCATCATCGTCATCATCGTCCTCCTCATCATCATCAGGATAATTATCCGCTTTTGCCTCGATAGACTTATTCATACCATCTTTAGGTTGTTCTTCAGCCAAAGCATCACGAGGTATGCTAAGTACCATCTCAGAAAACATTGCATCGACACGTTTTATATCCCAGCGTAGTTTCGAGTTGAGGAGAAGGCAGCTTTGAAATATCTCAGACAGAGAGCGCTTGGCACCTTCGTCTTGGATCACTGACAAGTCTACAAGCGCGGCAATAGTTATGCTGTCGCTTCGCTTTTGTTCTTCCAATGTTTGTATAGTTCCTTCATAGGACTCGGAGTCTCCTTGTAGTCCGATAAGTAGGCTAGAAGAGGGGGATAAAGCTCGTCAAGCCAACATAGCGACGGAATATATGTCGGTACTTAAGACCTCCAGCCCGCGAAGGACGGAACGCCACTCTAGTGCATTCCAAAGACGTGTTCCTGCAATACCGTTCTGTAATATCGTATCAGAAAAGACTCCGAGGATATCTTCACAATAGTGCCGCCGGAAGGATTATTTGCATTCGTGTCAAGGTATAGCAATATGTTATCTGCTTTGATATCACAATGCGCAACACCGTGATTATGCAAGAACATCAGTGCCTTTGAAATGTGGTGGCAGTACTTAATTTTGGGCAAAGGATCATCTGGTGTATTAGCAATGAAGGCTTCCAACGTGGACTCGGCTGCCTCTAAAGCTATTACTGGCCAAATAGTAGACGAGCCTGCGTCCGTCGTTTCGATGTCCCAGGTGATTGATTGATTGATTGATTAAATCCTACTCGGTTGCAGCTGCCTTTTAGGCGCTATGTCCGGTTCATACTATACAAGGTCCACCTGGGTTAAGTGGCTAAACTGATCCTTCCTGAATTAAAGAGACCGAACAAAGAAGTTAACATAACCATAAAACACAACACGATGCCTGCCGTTTGGTCTCCTGGTCATTCGGGATCCGGCCCCTGGCAGGGGAGCCCAGCTGGGGTGTGATAAAATAAAAGCAGAGCTGGGATTAGGTACATAGAAAATCGAAGAAAACAACAGCGGATAAGTGGTTTTTGTATAATTTGGGTCTAGATCATCGTGACTAAACTTCTGATCTAGACCCTGTGAGCGATCAATAGCAAATGGCGTAATGACATATGACAATTAAATAGAAGTGAGCAGTAATAAACTTCCAAACTCGCTGCATATGCTCGATATAGCAGCAGATTTCCTATTATTTGTAAGTAATATGTTAAAAATTCTTAATTGCAGGAGGTAAACCTCTGGGCACTTCCAACTCCATATTGTAGGAAAACATCCAAGTTTAAGGTCCCCCCATAACCCCACATACGGCAAAAGCGTATCTATTGCATGGCCTAACCATTTATATTTAGGTTATTGGATCCAGTTCATAACTTTACCCTGCTTGTTGTCACTTAGTTAAAGGAGCCATCTCTATTTGCCTAACATATCCCCACAAGATTGATAGAAGCGGACTCAAAAGCGGCGGTCGGCTAAGCGAGAGAGCGATGCCCGAAAACGGGTGTCGGGGCCCCGCTAAACTCAAAGAGGCAGCGCACCTGGACACAGATTACGACCAGCCTATAATGGTGTGGTTACAAGTCGGTCAGGCCACGCTAAAGGGTGGGTCTACCATAAGCGCTAATGCACAATCCCTGTATAGGGCAGCCTTAGCTGAAAATATAAGATTACATAGTCAACCGAGCGCAAATCGCTTATCCTACTATATAACTTACCTCTTAGTTCCAAAATAGAACCAACCATTATAGGTAACTAGTTATAATATATTTATAATATATTTGGAATATATTCTAATTTAAATAGATCTATTTAATAATTACTAGCTACTAGATTTCTCTAGTAATAATAAAAATAAGTTTAAAATTGATTTAAAAGATAGTGTTCTTAGGTTAAAAGATTATATACTAAAAGAGAGTTAAATATAGCCGCAAGATTAGATTAAGGTAAGTTTTTAATATATTATTAATATATTCTAAACACATTCTAATCCAGTTCTAAATATATTTAGCCTAAAGTTCCTTATATTATATTTCTTACCAAGGCATCTACTAATCCTCTTACTACACTTATAATTAAGGATTATTTAAGTCTTTTAGAGTACCCATAAACGCTAAATAAAGGCTATACTTACCGTATTAACTTAAGAGGCATAAATGCATAAAAAGCCATATAGGTAAGTTAATAAAAATCTAAATTATACCCTAACTATATTTATAACTAGTTTATAATATATTTAGATCTAATACAGAACTAGATAAGTATATGCTCCTAAGCCTATAACATCCGCTCTCTTAAATATAAGAGGTAAAAAATATATAATGTATTATTTAGGAGTAAAACATTACAAATATCTTTAGAATTAGTTATAATTTTTAAGCCATACTATAGTTACTAAAGAGACGTAGGGTTAAATATAGAGAGAGCAGGCAGCCCTGGATAGAAGCGACCTAAATATTTATAAATATAATACAAATAGGTACGGAACTGGTTCTAAATATATTTAGTACTTAAGTTAATATACATAAGCTTATTTTTAGCAGATTAAAGATAATTTTAAGCTAGAAATATATGCAGCTCTTAAATAGAGGCTTATATACTAACAATTAAGCAATAAATATACTCTATATATAATTACCTTACCTAAATATATTTAGAACCCAACTAGATTACGTTTAAAACTAATTATATTAGGATATTACTAACATTTAGCACTTATTTCTTATCTGCATATAGGCTACTATAGAAATATATTTAGAGCAATTCTAAAAAGTATTACTAGTAAATAAGAAATATAATACTGCGTATTTAACATCTCTTATTTAACTAGGCAATATAAGTGCTAATATAATAAAGAAATGCGGAGTTATTAAATTAAATCTATATAGAAGGGTAGACTATAGTAAGAAAAAATATATAACCTACTTAGAACGCATTCCGGTTACGTTTATAATATATTTATAATATATTCCTAGGAATTAACTATCCCTAGGGACCAGGGAAATTTATTTATTAGGACTATAAGGTTACTTTTTACATTTTTATTCCAGACAACTTAAAAGAGACTCTTTATATTCATTTTACCTTATATAGGGTATATAGTTATATACCACCCCTGTTACGGACAGCTTAAGTACAATATTATAACTACTTGGGGAAGAGTTGGAAGAAGCTAGTTAGTTAATACAGGCACGGTCTAGGATGGAACCGGTGGAACCATATAACGAGGAATGGTAACTAAGGTTACGTAGTGTGCTATATATTAAACGCAAGGAACGGGAGGAACTTATATACCTTATATATAACACGTACCTCACGTATAAGAGAGGATTTCATAGGAGTACGGTTATGTATTTAAAGGACCTCAGTCCCTACCATAGATAGTTCTCTCCTTATAGTAAATCTCAGAATACAATTAGAGTTAATCTATTAGGCAACTACTCTACTAGTTATTATTAAGTTATTAACTTCTTATTTACCTACACACCTAGCCCATTAATAGAACCTACCATAGTTACTACTACAAGATTCCGTTACACATTCACTACCTAGTTACGGTATTAATAAAGTCAAATAATATGCCACCTAAAGCACCAGTTATAATGCTATTAATGGCAGTAACTACCTTAGGATTAAGCGGAGACACTAGTATAGTAGATACTAATTCGCAGTTAATCACAAGAGGTTAGTTACAGGAAATAGTTAATTGCTTATTAGACAACAACAGGATACTTAAAGAACATATTAATAGAATTAGAGCAGTAAAGGTCAAGTTACCTTTAATTAAACGATTCTTAGGAGAGAAGTTAAAGCTCAAGGGATTTCTTATATAGATGCATTTTAAGGTTATATAGAAAGAAGTAAAGTTGGTAACACCTATAGATTAAGTAGTATACGCAGGACTATTCTTAACAAGAAGGGCACTAGAATAGTTTAAACCTTACCTTACTAAGATATAGGCAAACGGCTTAACAACTGCTAATTAAGAAGTATAGTATATATTTACTAACTGGAACGGGTTCGCGGAATGGCTAATATAAGTATTTAGAGACCCTAAAGCGTTAACTATAGCAGAACAAAAGCTTTAGAACCTAGTATAATGAACTTTAGTAATAGAGTATATAATACAGTTTCAGACGCTTACTATATAGGTCAAATAGAATAACAAGGCGCTTATGGCATAGTATAAATAAGGACTTAAGGCTAAAGCCTAGGACGCAATCATTCTAATAGAAAATGCGGATACCCTAAGGGAGCTAATTAATTAAGCAATTTGTAACGGAACCTTGTAGCAGGAACTACGGTGGGTCCTATTATTAGGCTGGGTATATAGGTAAGAACAGTGTCAACAACGTAATAACAACTGGTGGAGTAGTTGCCCAACAGATTAACTCTAATTGTATTCTAAGATTCACTACAAAGAGAGAACTATCTGGGTAGAGACTATAGTCCTTTAAATACACAACCATACGCCTAAGAAATCCCTTCGCTCCGTAAGGTACGTGTGCTCTGTCTACTCTATTATAGATTATATAGATTACACAGATTATATAGATCACATTATATAACCTTAGCTACCATTCCTTATTATATAGTTCCACCAGATCCATTCTAGACTATACCTATATTAACCAACTAGCTTCCTCCAACTCTTCTCTAAGTAGTTATAATATTGTACTTAAGCTGTCTATAACACCATCTCCCTCCTCTTTATCTTCGTCCTTAAAGATTTCTAACATCTCCAAGTTGTCTACTAGAGGTGTAATGTCCGTTTAATTAGTCTAGTTAATATCCTTACTTATTATACCTAAAGCATCTTTTTCTTCTTCTATAGCTTGCCAGTCTTACACTATTACTATAATCTTGTCTCTGGGTAAGATAATACCATCTCCATATTCTTGCTATATAAAAGAGGGGTTAGTTTATATCACGCTAGTAAGCCCTTTGTCTTAACAACCGTCCTCTTATTTAGAGTACACTAAAGCAAACATTTAATCGTCCTGCGATGTCCACTCTATCTCTAACGCTAAGTATGCGCGTCCTATAACTCTTAACAGTCTTTGGGTTTCCTAAGTAACTTATTATAGGGTCTTGTGTTTAATCTACTACTAAAAAACTTAATAGTAAACTGGCCTCTGCGCTACTTAAGGTTTAACATATCTTAGAAGAATCCGCACGTGTCCTTAAAGCTTAACGTTTAGCTTATACTCGTCTTTAACGTCTTAAATATATATATAAGAAGGTTTGTTCCAAGGAGTGGAAACTAGTTTAATAGGGTCTATCTAAGCTAGGTAATAAAAGGACTGGCTCTCCTCCTATAAGGGAAACAACTCCAAGTAGCTCAGCAATTGCTCCTCTTAGGTCCCCCTTAGGTAACTTATTTTTTTGGCGATCCTTCCTTGTTAATATTACCTGACCTACTTTCTTCTAACACTCCTGTACCTTTCCTATAGCGTTCTCTAGGTTGCTTAGTAGTTCCTAGGTAGTCTCACTATAGCCTATCTACTTTACTTTATACTACGTTTTGTTATCTACGTCCTTGTAACTAATAATCTTTAAAACTTACTATTTGTCTTCTTCTTATCCTCTATATATATCTGCCTTGTAAACTAGTGGCTTAATATCTCCGTACGCTAGTTCTAGCATCACGACATATTATATAGGGTAGATCTTTATTTTAGCTAATAGGTTCAACTTATATATAACCAATAAAATTCTTTACTTGACTTTAAAAGGTCCTAGTCTAATATAGTCCAACTTCTTACTTAGCCATTAACTCTTAAAATTTTTGTATAGTAGCTACACTTTATCTCCCTCCTTTAGATCTAGTCCCTTAGATCTCTTAGTATTATAGTACCTTTTTATTCACTCTTATACTAGTTTAGCTGTTTCCGTAAGGTTTGTATAAAGATTTATTAATATCTCCATTCTTTATTTAGCTGTGCTACTTGTTTTCTTTACTTAGTGTAGCAATAACAACGTTCTTAGCTCGTACCCGTAATTCGCCTTAAATAGTAATATCCCCATTCCTTCTTATGGTGTTGCATTATATACAAACTATATAACTGGTAATAACGATACCCAATTGTTCTATACGTAATTAATATAATACCTTAGATACTGTTCTAGTATCTAGTTTAATCTTTCTGTTTATCCATCCGTCTGCGGATAATACGCTGTAGAAGTTACTACGCGAACTCCCTATTCTGCCAGAAATACCTCCTAAAACGCTGCTATAAATCTTAGATCTCTGTCCAATATAATTTTATCTAGTACTCCGTGTCTTATAAATACTTCTTTTATATAGATTCTAGCGACGTCTTCTACTAATATCTCTTTAGTGTATGCTATAAAGTATCCCTACTTTATTAACTTGTCCACTATTACTAAGATCGCGTTATAATCTTATCCTATAATAGGATCTCTTAACTTTGGTAACTTAATAATAAAGTCCTATAATATAACTTCCTATGGTCTTCCTAGTGTCTTAACAGGTTGTAGCCCTCTATACAGCTTATACCTTATTGGGTTATTTCTTTAGCAATCTAGATATTCTTTTATAACTTATCTTATTAATCCCCAAATTCCTTAAATAATATACTCCTCCTAAAGTCTTAACACTAGTTCTATAGACCCATTATATCCTTATATTATTCCCTTATGGAATTCCTTAATAAACTCTTCTATAATAGACTTAGGTATATACATTGCTTCTCTATTTTTATATTGCTCTAAGTCTGGATCCTCTACCTATACTTTTTAGATCTTCTGTGTCCAATCACTCTTTAGTAATTTATGGATCTGACTTTCCTTAGTTACTGCAATTTTTAGGTAATTATACCTAATTAATCCGTCTTAATCTTTCTGTAATAAAGCTCCTGATGGCTTTTTATTACTTTATAGTTTAGCTTTTCTACTTAGAGCATCTGCTTATGTATTATCTATACCCTTGGTATACTAAATTTTGAAATGGTATTCTATAAGCATTTCCGCCCATCTAACCTATCTTTGGTTGAGTTCCTTTGTTGTTAGGAATCTAGTAAGGTTCTTATAGTCCGTTTTAACCACAAATGGTTTCTCTGTGCCTTATAAGAATGCTCTCTATTTTTTAAGTGCTATAACTATACTTAACAACTCCTTATTATAGATGTCGTAGTTTAACTCTAGTAGTATTATCTTCCAACTATAGTATACTACTGGATGCTATACGTCCTGGTACTTCTATAGCAAGCATGCTCCTAGTATAAAGTCTAATATATCTATCTTAATAACCGTTTCTAACCTTAGTTAATAGATCTTAAGGACTGGCTCTTAGGTAAACAACTCTTTAAGTTCTTAGAATAGCTTCTTCTACTTACTACCCCAAACCTATAGTTCCTCCTTCTTTGTTAGTCTTGTAAACGGCTTAATACTTTTTAACCACTGTGCTATAAACCTCCTATAGTAGTTACAAAACCCTAGAAACAACCTTAACTATATAACGTTCTCTAGTTCTTGCCAACTTACTATAGCTTTAACTTTCTTTAAGTCCATGCTGATCTTTCCTAGTTTAATAACAAATCCTATAAAATCAGTTTTCCTTATAAAGAACTCGCATTTTTTAATTACTACTGGTATCTATTCTTCCTGTAGTCTCTTTAAGACCCACTTAACGTGTTCTCTATGTTCTCCCTCATTCTCTAAGTAAATAATAATATTGTTAAGATATGCTATAACAAACTCGTCTAGGTATTCTCCTAATATACTATTAATTTACTTCTGGAACGTTACTGGCGCGTTTATAAGCCCAAACTGCATAACTAATGGCTTATATAGTCCTTCCTTTGACCTAAAGGCTGTCTTCTATTTGTTGCCTTCCTTAATCCTAATCTAATAATACGCCCACCTTAGATCTATCTTTATAAAGATTTTTACGTTGCCTATCCTATCTTAGATTTCGCTAATTAAGGGTAAAGGATACCTATCCTTTCTAGTAATACTGTTTAACTATCTATAATCTATACACATTCTAAGTTTTCCGTTTTTCTTTGGGATAAACAATACTGGATATCCTGCTAATAACTGCAATAGTCTAATATATCCCTTTTATAAGTTTTCCTGGATAAACTCTTTAAGTGCTACTAACTCGGTTTTAGTAAGCTTATAAATTAGAAAGAACTTTAGACTTATTCCCTCTTCCAGTTCTATTTTATAGTCCTATACTATATGTTTTAACAGCTTCTCACTTTCTAGTAACTATAGTTTTTTACCATACTTGTGGTATCTTTTTGGTACATAACTTAAGCCTCGCTTAGTCTCCTCGTACATTGCTCCAACTTGGTACCACACTAACTTGGTTTGCTATCGCACTTTATATTATTAAGTATCCTTAATATTGACCTAACCTGTAACCTAATTAATTTTTAGATTATACTCCTATAACTAAGGCATTCCTAATATCGCCTTATTCTGTCCTAACGGTAGGATATCGAAAGACATTCTAACTGGTCTTCCTTTAATAGTTAACTAAATAGGTCCTATTTTAAGATTAATAACACCTCCTCTATAGGCTATCTGATCTCCTAAAATTGTTATAAGTAGATATAGGTGTTCCTTCTATCTGTATAGTAACCCTATCCTTTCCACTACTTTTGGTAACACGTGGTTCCTTATTACTCTACTATCTATTAACGCTTTAAACTGCTGATCTTGCCACTTAACTTATAAGTTTAGGTGTCGTCCTTACATTTCTTTAAGGGTCTAAGGCTCTAACACTAGTTCCCTCTAGTCCTATACGCCTCCCCTTTTCCTAACTATTGGCTGCTAGATCCTACTTATACTTAGTCCAACCTTAGCTAATACTTAGTTCATTTCTTTTCCTCTATATACTATAGACAAGTATTTTCTAGGCACTCCCACCACTGTTATCCGTCTAGGCATTTTTCTATAAGGAATCTTCCTGGTTAAAGTATTAAGTCTCCTTAACCTTATACTTCTACTAGGTGCCATTTATATATATACTTAGCGTCCCTAAACCGCTTCTCTTCTAGTGCCCAATATATCCTTACTAGGTACTTTCGGTTCTTATTCTTTAGTGCTCTATGCATGTTATAAAAGTCATCCACACAAGCTATCCACAATAGTGTATAATACACTAAGTAACTTAGGTCTACTCTTAGCTTATCTTTACTCTTAAGTTTAAACCTATACCTAGTTAACCTAACCACTAGTATCTCTATTATGGGTACTAAGATTTGTCGTTTACTTCTCCAGTCCCTAGATCCTTCTTTTAGGTTCCTTAACATTATAATTAATACCCCTTTAATATAACTCATACGTTTTTCCATAATAGGTTAGTCTTAGACAACTTTTTCGTCTAGCTATATATAAAAGTCTTCCTATTTATCGTTATGTCGTTGCCTATACCACTTTCCATACAACTGGTTTAGTGTGTATGGTTTATCTGTAAGAAAGTACCTTATTATCACTGCATTATAACATCCTTTAGTATATCTTTCTTTGAACCTAGTTAGGATATCTAGATTCTCTTTTTATTCCAGTTCATCTAACTACTTTACCCTAGGTGTCCCTGCACTTGGCCTATTAGTAATTCTTTATACAGGTGCTCTGTCCCTTATATAACCTGGCATAGCTAACCTTTTGTCTAGCTTTTGCTCTTGCTATGTAATAATTCTTGTCCTAAACTTATCCATAGTTTCTTATTTTCTGCGTCTTGCAGCTAGATCCTTAAAGTTGTCTTACTTCTTAATCACTATATCAATTTTTTAATCTTTAGGCTAAACACTAGGTTTACCTGGAACTACTATAGCCCTCATTCATTTTTCGAAATCTTGGTTACCTAACAATATTCTTATTCGTTCCCCAAACTCTTGGTTCTTAAACTTGCGTCCTATACTTATTTGTTTATTACTAAACTAAGTCGCTACTCTTTCCTATCGGTTTTTGTCCGTTGTAGGTTCTGGAGCTGTCCTTATTACACCTTATAAGTCTGGAGCCTTCCTTATCTCGTCCTAAGAGTCTTAGACCTGTGGCCTTTTGCCTTTATTAAGTAATAAGCTAGCACTAGTAGTCGTCTACTTGCTTAGTTTCTTTTAAACATTACTCCTTTTGTTTTATAAAGCGATGGAAATCGTATCTAATGGTATTATAATACCCGTTATTAAACCTTGTTCCGTAATAGTCTTAGTCTCTACTTCTATTTTAACTTCTCTGAGGTTTGCACGCTCCTAGTAAGCTGCCTTTATTGCCTTATTATCGGTAAATGCTTCGCCTGTGTTAAACTTATTATCTTTAATATCCGATCTATAAGCTGGTTTATTAGTTCCTCTAAACTTAGATAATAATGGCTCCTATAGCTAATAGCTTGCGCCGTACTTAGCATCCTTATAAATTCGGCATGCGTTGTTATAATAAAACGCAAAACTGTTAATTAAACACTCTTTTATTCCTTATAGTGCACCGTCGTCCCTCTATACGTATGTGCCGTCTGCTGGCCTGGTTCCCTTTACTACGTAATTACTCTAACCACCTCTATAGTCTCTGGCGAAATAACCTTGTTTTCCGCAATTTATGCAAGCCCTATCTTTAAACCATTTTTCTTGTTATAGAGTCCGCCTAAACGTCTTCTGCTGCTAAAATCCCTAGTTTAGCCTCTACTCCTAGGTCCTTTAATTACTAGATCCTTAACCTCTAGGTTTCTATAGTTTCTTTTCCCACCTTTAGGTTTCTTTAGTACCGCTTAGGTCTATTAGCTCTGCGCCATTCTATAGTTTTTAACTCTATATCTATTATTACGTACTCTACACCTTATATAACTGTGGAACTCTATCCTAACCCTTCTTAGCCTGTTCCCTTTAATAAATCCTATTATTAATCTTTATTAACTGGTCTATTAACTCTCTTAGAGTATCCATATCTTCTATTAGGATAATTGCGTCCTGGACTTTAGCCTTAAGTCCTTACTTATACTATACTATAAGCGCCCTGTCATTCCACTTAACCTATATAGCTAGTGTTTAAAACTGCGTTATATACTTAATTGCTAAAGTGCGTTATACTAAGTTCTGAAGTTTCCGTTCTGCTATTATGGTTGCTTTAGGGTCTCTAAATATTTGCGTTAACTATTCTGCAAATCCGTTCCAACTTGCAAACATATACCGTACGTCCGGGTTAGTAGTTGTTATACCATTTGCTTATATCTCTATAAAGTAAGGCTTAAACCACTCTAGAGCTCTTCCTATTAAGAATAGTCCTGCGTACGCTACCTAGTCCATAGGTGTTACTAACTTCGCTCCTTCCTGTATAACCTTAAAATGCATCTGCGTAAGAAACCTTTTGAGCTTTAACTTCTCCCCTAAGAACCATTTAATTAAAGGTAACTTAACCTTTGCTACTCTAATTCCATTAATGCGTTCTTTAAGTAGCCTGCTATTATCCTATAAGCGATTAACCATTTCCTGTAACTGACCTTGCGTAACTACTTAAGAATCTATATCTGCCATACTAGTGTCTCCTAACCCTGAGGTCGTGGCTGCCGTCAATATTATTATAACTAGTGCTTTGGGTGGCATATTGTTTAACCTTATTTAATACCATAACCTTAGTAGTAAATGTATAACGGAACCTTATAGCAGGAACTACGGTGGGTCCTATTATTGGGCTAGGTATATAGGTAAGAACAGTGTTAACAACATAATAATAACTGGTGGAGTGGTTGCCTAACAGATTAACTCTAATTGTATTCTAAGATTCACTACAAAGAGAGAACTATCTGGGTAGGGACTATAGTCCTTTAAATATATAACTATACGCCTAAGAAATCCCTTCGCTCCATAAGGTACGTATACTCTGTCTACTCTGTCACAGATTATACAGATTATATAGATTATATAGATTACATTACGTGACCTCGGCTACCATTCCTCGTTATATGGTTCCACCGGATCTATCCTGGACCGTGCCTATATTAACCAACTAGCTTCCTCCGGCTCTTCTCCAAGTAGTCGTAATATTGTACTTAAGCTGTCCGTAACACAATTAAGATCAATAATAGGATCTACTAAAGGGAGTAGGCTAAGAGAGGCTAAGACAGAGTTCTATAGTTATATAAGGCGCAAAATACGCATTAACAGATATAAAGCTAAAAACTATAGAATGGCGTAGAGCTAATGGACCTAAGCGGTACCAAATAATCTAAGAGATGGATAAAGAAACTATAGAAACCCAGAGGTTAAGAATCTAAGGATTACAGAACTAGGGAGCAGAGGCTAAACTAGGGATCTTAGCAGCAGAAGATATTTAGGCAGACTCCACAGCAAAGTTAATAGTTTAGAGATAGAGCTTATATAAATTGCGGAAAACAAGGTCATTTCGCCAGAGACTATAGAGGTAGTTAAAGTAATTATGCAGTAAAGGGAACTAGACTAGTAGTAAAAGACACATATATACAAAGGGATAATAGTGCACTATAAGGAACAAAAGAATATTTAATTAACAGTTTTGTATTTTATTATAACAATATATACCAAGTTTATAAGGACGCTAAGTATAGCGTAAGCTATTAGCTATAGGAGCTAAAGTTATCTAAGTTTAGAGAAACTAATAAACTAGCTTACAGAACGGACATTAAAGACGATAAATTTAATATAGGTGAAGTATTTACTAATAATAAGGTAATAAAGGCAGCTTACTAGAAGCATACAGACCTTAGAGAAGTTAAAATAGAAGCTAAGACTAAGACTATTATAGAATAAGGTTTAGTAACGGGTATTATAATACCATTAGATATAATTTCCATCGCTTTACAAGATAATAGGAGCAATATTTAGAAGAAACTAGGCAAGTAGACAACTGCTAGTGCTAGCTTATTACTTAATAAAGGCAAAAGGGCTTGCCGTGCGGCCAGGATCCAGGCAGTAACTCTTGGCAGTAACTTTACCGCCTGAATCTTCTGCCAAGTTTCATTCCGCTAGTGCAAAATTAGTGGCTTAGAGCTTATTCTTTAGAGTCGTAGCTTAATTTAGCAGGGTCTACCTCTGTGCCTCTACGCCTCTCCCTACGCCCCTACGCCTCTCCCTACGCCCCTACGCCTCTCCCTACGCCCCTACGCCTCTCCCTACGCCCCTTCGCCTCGCACCTCTATACCTCTGCTTGTGGCTCTACTCGTGGCTCTACTGCCTATATCTCGCCCATGCCTCTCTTATATAAAAAGGGAGACGTATAGAGAAAGACGTGTAGAGAGAGACGCGTAGAGAGAGACGTGTGTAGAGGAAAACGTGTAAAGCATAAGAAAGAGTAAAAATAGATAATAGGAAAGCTAAAATAGGCCCCAAGTAGTGTCTTAGCTTCTTTTACCGCCTACTAGGCCGCCGCTAATTAAAAGATTTGGATAGTAGGGTTACTATTAAAAAGAGGTTATTGGGGCTAAAACTCTGTGCATTGCTTATTTTCTATATAGGTAGTTTAAGAGATTTTAAGGAACTTCGACCGGCGGTTAAAGTTCTCTAATTGGTCAGATTCCTGCCAAGAGGTTCTCCTAAGTCTCATCACGTGATATCGTTGCGGGCTTGTTTTCCAACACCCTCCCTCAAGCTTAGTTAACAATACCGCTATATACACTGTATATAGGGGTGTAGGATTGCTTGATAAGGGTTACTAAAACTCCTCTAAGGTAGAATAAGTATTTAATAAGGAGTTACGCCCTCCCTAATGTCTAGAGACAGCGCCTGCTCAGTAAAACATCTCTTAAAATTTTAGCAGCACCTCCCTATAGGTGTTCTACATTGCCTATAGAGCTCTAAAGGCCCTATAGCCTCACCCTGTGTCTCTCCTAAAGTATGTCCATCCTTCCTACTAGTATAAGCCCTCCCTAATGTCGTGGCCGTTAGATTTGGGTGGTAGGTTTAAGTAGTAGGTTGGTAGATTAAGGTTGAGTTCTGTCGCTCATTTTAAGGCCTTAAGGCGTCGTTTAGCGCACTCTCTGAGGATTTACTGATTATGTACTGATTTCCTATTAAGGCCTAGTGTGAGGCCTAGTATAGTTAATCGAGTCTCTGTACCATCTAAAGGTGTTTAAAGAAGGCGTAGAACTAAGGACCCGTGAGAGGCTTAGTAAGGCCGTCGGCTGCTATGTTAATTAAAGCAACGTATACAAGGTTAATCCTATCACTGTTTATCTTATCTCTTATATAGTGAAACTGGATATTAATGTGCTTCATTTAATTATATTAAACTAGATTTTCAGCCAACGCTTTTATAGCTTAGTTATTGGTTTTAATTAAGATCCTAGCAAACTGCTTACTCTAGTCTAGTACACCTAGTTTAGTAAGTAAAAGTTAAAGCTATATAGCCTCTTTTACTGCAGCCGTTAGAGCCATATACTCTAATTAACATATTAATAGTAAAATAGTAACTTATAGCTTTAATTTCCATAAGATTGATTCTCTGTTTGACATAAATGTAAAGCCTAATATAGAGCGTCTTGTGGTTTTGTCTCGTCCCTAGTCAGTATTACTAAAGCCAATTAGTGTAAGGTCTAGGTTCTCATCGCCTCTATAGGTAATTCCTCTATTAAGCAAGCTGGCTAGGTATTAAAGGATAAGTCTTACAGCCGTTATATGGGTAGAGGTAGGATTATAGGCGAAATGGCTTACTATTAACACCATAAAGGCAATATCTAGCCTTGTTTCTATTATAGGAAACATAACTAAACTAACTATACTCTAGTATCTTCTAATATCGTCCTTACTAGTAGTTTCTTAATTAGCTATAAGCTTAATTAAGTACTTTATAGGTATTGGTAAGGTGTTAGCCTTTTATAATCTAAAACGTTTAAGAGCTTTAATAAGGTAGGCTTACTATAAGAGTGTAATCTTCTTCTTTGTTTAATCTCTTGTGACTATTATACCTAAGTAAAAGCTTATTAGCCCAAGATCTATTATTTAGAAGGCTGCTTTAAGCTCTACTTTTACCTAATTAACTGTTGCTATATCCTTATAGATAATCTTAGTATTATTAATATAGGCAGAAATGATTAAATCTTTCCATCCTTTGCTGGTGGCGAATATACTATAATCCGTATATAGATGGTAAAGTCTAAGTTTTTCTAGTAGAAACTTTAAGAGCGTCTTATACTAGATTTAAGGTAACTGTTTTAGTCCATAGAGGGCCTTTTTAAGGCGGCAGACTTTACTAGCTTCTTTATAGCCTTTTAGTATAACAACATAGAGTTCTTAATTAATTGGTCTATAGAGAAAGGCAGTTTTAATATCCATCTATTTGATTTTAAGGTTATAGTAGGCAGTAATTGTAAATAGAGCCCTAAAAGCCATAAGTTTTACTACCGCAGTAAAGGTCTAGTTATAGTCAACACCGTACTACTATAGATATCCCTTAACAACCTATTTAGCCTTATAGCGGAGGACCTCGCCATCTTTTCCCTTTTTAACTTTAAACACCTATTTACCAGTAAGAGGCTTATAAGGAGGCTTAAAAGAGGCAAGGTTAACAAGTTCCCACATTTAATTCTTAATTAGAGACCCTACCTCCTCTATCATTACTTTTATCCATTCTTCACTGTTTAGGCCGTTAATTGCTTAGTTATATATATAAGGCTTATCTTCGTCAATTAAGGTAGTAGATGTATACATTTTAAGATCAGGTAAGCCAGTATATCAAATATGGCCGGCTAGTAGAGCTATAGAATCAACCACGTCGCGATCGTTTAAGTAAGGGTTTTAAGGTGTAGATTAAGGAGGAAAGGTAGATAAAAGGGCTATTAGTTTATTGCCTATTTCATTGTCCTAGTTGCTTAGTAGCTTATTAATATCATCAGCCTATTAGTTAAGGCTTTGGTCTATACCTATAAGGCTTATAAGAAAGGCAGTAGGGTTACTTAGTAGGTCAACTCTTAATATCTAGTAGCCTAATCAAGTAGTGGTTATAGTAAGGTTTTTGGGCAGAGACTTAAGCCTATAGGGCAAGCTATCGCGACCTTCCTTCCAATTAATTCTTTATTGTCTTTTTCTTAATAGAGGCTTTAGCTAAGGAGTAGTAGTATCTTTCCTCCCTTACTTATTAAACAAGTTAATAGATTCTTTTATAAATATAGTAGTAGTTTTTAAGCTAATATTACCTTTATAGATTTTAATATCTTTAAGACGCTTAATTTTTTATTTATCTAGTAGCCAAATATAATAGATTATCTTGCCGTTATAGCCAATTAGAATACCCTTCTTTACTTATAAAGCGAACCTAGCTAATTTTACGCGATCTTCTTTAGCTATAAGGGAGTAGATAGTAGATCCTAGAGCCCTTAAATGGTGTACTAAGGGAGGTTTGCCCTTAAGCTTTTTATAAGGTAATATGCTATTAAGAAAAGCTCTTATAGGGCGTCTGTTTTTAATATATATAGCTATAAGGAGTATATTAGGCCATAGAAAGTCTGGTATATTGCCAGTAAGGATTATTAAGTGGGTAATTTTGGTGGAGGTTTACTACGAGCGCTCTACTACTCCGTTCTCTTCCTAAGCGTATAAGGCGGCAGGTTTAAATTCTATACCTAGATCATTTATCTAGGTGGTTGCTTTCTCACTACAGAGCTCTGCTCTATAGTTGGTACAAATTCTAGTAATTTTAAGGTCAAATTTGGTGTAAATCTAATTATAGTACCTCTATAAAGTACTAAGCCACTCGTCCTTTATACGGACGGTGTAGACTATAGTAAACCTTATATAGTTGTTGGTAAAAGATACGTAGTATCTTTCGCCTTTAAAGCTAATGGGGGTAATAGGTCCTACTAAATCCATATAGATAAATTAAAATGGTTATATAGCTTATTCCTAGGGCGTTCTATTATACCTCTTTCTGGCTTTAGATTAAGCATAGGACTTATAGTGTTTATTACTAACATTATTAAACTTAATACTAAGTTTACTTAGGTGGCGTTTAAGGTTACTATAGTTAAGGTAGTTAAATTAGTAATGCTAAATAGGTAGGCTTTCGTTGTTTTTAATCGTCTAGAGGATTGATTCTGATAAGTAGTTATACTGCCAAATTAGGTAGAGTTGTTAAACTTTAGGTGCGTATCCTATTACCTCATTATTGCATTTAAGTTTGTAAGTCTCGTTATTAAAGAAGACGCCTATCTCCTTAAGTTGGCTTCTAGATAGTAGGTTTGCTAGTAAATATAGTATATAAAAAACATTGTATAGAGTAAGCGTATTTCCGTAACTTTTATTAGGGAGTGCAGTTTATATAGAGATAGATCCTTTGCCTACTAATTAAGCTTTATAGGGACTAACTATATCTAGTAAGGTGTCATTATTAATATAGTTAAAGAGAAGTTTATAATTCTTACAGTAGTGGACGGTAGCAGCAGTATTATAGATAAAGTCGTACCTGCTCAGTTAGGCTTGTACTACCGCTGCTATAAGCTCGCGTTATGGATTTACTTCATTTTTAACTTAATTAGAGTGTTTATTAAGCTAAATAGGTGGCCTAGTTCTCTGCTTCTTCCTTGCACGGATTCTATTACTAATTCTCTATAGTGCGTTTTCTAGGTTTTTTTCCTAGCAGTCTTCTTTGGAATGCGTAGTTCTGTTATATTTTACACAGTTAGGGTACTTACACATTTCTACCAGTATAGTCTTTCTCTTTATAGACGTTCTATTATTTAAATGTGCTATTAGTATAGTAGAAGCTTCTTAATTAAGCTCGCTATTAAAGATAATAAGTTCCTTACCTAAGGCTTATAGGTTGGTATTTTTCTACATTTAATTTATTTATTAAGTTGTTTTAAACTAAGCGTAGTTGGTGGAGCTAACTCTATACAGAAGGGCCGCTTAGGCAAGGATTTTGTAGTTAATAGGTTAGTCCATTTTAATAAGGCAATTAAGGTTTAATGTAATGTAGGAGACAAACTCCTCTATATTTTTAAAATCTTAAACGTGTTTAGTAAAGAAGGTGGCTATAATATTAGTAACAGCTGCCAGATTAAGATCTTTAAAGCGTTCTTTTAGAGCCTTTTATTTCTTAAGTGCCTGTCTAGCGTTTAATATAAACGGCTTATAGATATTGCTAATGTTCTAGTTAATAAAACCGGCTGCGTAGGCTAGCTGTTCCTTATGTTTCTCCTATTCTTTTACTAAGTTAGCTAGCTTAATTTTTAGCTGTTTAGTAGTAAAGCCTAAATCTACCTATTTCTCTCTAATTGACTTAATTGTAAGAAGAAGCTATAGTAGGTTATTAAAAACCCACTTAATGTTTTTAAATTAGAGGTGGTTTTATATGTTAATACTAAATATTAGCTAGTCTTCCCGTCTAACGAGCTTTTAGATAAAGGCTTAGGCGGTATATTTATCGCTTATATTAATAAGGCTTATAGGTAGTTTATAGTAGGCAGTCTGTAGGCCTTATTATAATAATATTATTAGATTTATTTTCTTTATAAGGAGTATATATATAGTATAAGTTTTAACTTAATATATTCTTTAGCCGGTATAGGCAGTTCTAATAAGCTTTTTCTAATCCGCTACTAATACAGCTATTATAAGGCTTTGTTCTTAAAACTCTATCGTTCTATAATAATAATAGTAAGGTTGTTTACTAAATGCAAGGTATCCTCCTAAGCCTCTAGTGTCGCCGTTTATCACGGGCTATATTAGGCTCGTCCTTAGTAGGATCCTCTTATCACATTTAGTATAGAGTCCGTCGTTAGCAGCTACGTAGCCGCTCGTTATAGGTTTTTGGCGTTATAAGTTGGTTAAACGTTTAACAACTTTTTAACGCCCGTACGGTGATATTATAATAGCAATTATTGTAAATAATAAAGCAATTAGGTTTAGCTCGTTAGGCGCGAACCTAGGCTCATAACCTGTTAAAATAAGGTTATTAGGGCTAAAACTCTGTGCATTGCTTATTTTCTATATAGGTAGTTTAAGAGATTTTAAGGAACTTCGACCGGCGGTTGAAGTTCTCTAATTGGTCAGATTCCTGCCAAGAGGTTCTCCCAAGTCTTATCACGTGATATCGTTGCGGGCTTGTTTTCTAACAGTTACTGCTAAGAGTTACTGTCTGGATCCTAACCGACGTATTTGTATAGAGCTTGGGTGGCGATTAAGCAGTGTTAATTTTAGCGGTAATAAAAGTATATATACCTTTGTTTAATCGTGTAACAGCTTGTGGGGCATGCGGGGGGTAGGGGAGTATTAGTGAATATTTGTCGATCTGAAGTCCGTGCGCATATCAGGAAAGAAGAACTCGTGTGTTAATTGATCTATAAAAGAAAAGAAACTATATATACATAATGTTGGTGCAGGGGTGCGTAATAGGGAGTCGGTGACCGAGTCGGTGACTGAGTTAAGGGGTAGGTAACTAAGTCGGGTGGCAAGACAACCTGATTTAGGTCGACAATATTGCATTTGTAGGTAGCTTTTACTAATAGGCCGCCGCTGATTAAAAGATTTGGGCAGTAAAGTTACTGCTAAGAGTTACTGCCTGGATCCTTGCCAGTTTTTAACCAAACGATCGCCTTAGAATTAGATTTGAACTCCAGATCATTCTACAGTCAAATGCACGACCAGCTTTACCCCCCCCCCTTTAGCGAGCGCTGCGAAATTTTGAATTTGGTACGCGTATCTAATCTCGCTTGATTGCCACTAACTGTATATAGTAATCAAAGCGAAGCCCTATGCTTAGCTGTAAGAACCTTGTTCCTAATAAATCTAAAGCTGTCCGCAATTGGTCTTCCTATGGTGTTATAATTATTATTAAATATTGCAAGGTTTCTACCTATCCTCTACCCGTAGTATGGCTCTATAAATAGGCCTATATTAGCACGCTCTAATTAAGGATCTTCTTTAGCTTAGAGCAACTTGAGTAGAGTATACCTCCGCCGCTAGTTGTACAATTCGCTTAATTGCTTTAATTAGAAGGAACTTATAAGTCTTTAGCTTAACTCTGGCACCTTTAAATAGTAAAGGTGGCTAGTTCCTACTAAGTAATCTAATAATTGTAGTAATACTAATATAGCTAGAGGAGAAGCCAAATCTCTTTAGTAATAAGTTGCAGTGGCTAATCTACGATATGTTTAACGTTGTAGTAAGCCGCTATATAATATTTTAAGAGCTCTATTTAGCTGGCTAGATAAGGAAGTGGGTAAGTTAATTAAATCCTCTAGTATAAAGCTTAGAAAGTAGCTTATACAAAGAAGTATTGCTAGGTAGCCCTTAAATATAGTGCTTATAATCGCGATATATATTTTGCTATTATATTATAGTATACTGCCAATTAACTGGTATTTGTAGATAAGTTAGGTGCGGATTTAAAGATAGGTATATAGAAGGTAGGCTAGGCTCCTTTTAGTATTATACTAGTCTTACAGACGCCATATAATTGGGGTAAGAGGAGGCTTAATATACTGCCTATATATACGATTAACGGCGTACTAGCAGCTTTAGTATATAAAGGCTTAATAAATAGCGAAGGCTTTAAGTTCTAGGTGGCAAATACTTTTCTATTATAGTATAATCACTTTCCTGCTAAGTAATTAGTAGTAGTTATGGATAACGCCAGCTTCTATTATTTGGAAAGGATGCAGTCTCTCTTTAATACCTTTAGCATTAAACTGGTGTATTTACCTCTGTACTTACCTAATCTAAATTTAATTAAAGAGTTTTTTAGAGAGCTAAAGGCCTTTATTTAGTAAGAGTGGTACTCTTAGCTAGAGTACCCAGAAACCTTTAGCTGTAGCTTTAAGGCGTTCCTTCTTTAGAGTATAAATAAGGTTAGTAGCAAGAGTAAGAGCGTAAGAGGCTATTTCCGACATAGTAGATATAATTATTAAGGTTTTTAGGGTAAGAGTTATAATTAATCTTTAGCGGCGTTCTTAACCGTATATAATATTTATAAATATACTAAAAGGCTCTATATAGGGTGTTTTTATTACTATAGGGGCGCTAGTAGTAATAAAGACACCTTATATTTTATTAATTATAATAATCTATATCTTAAAGAACCTAGATATGGGGCGTCTCTACTACTATAGGGGTGCTAGTAGTGGTAGAGACACCCTATATTTTGCTAATTATCTATGTCTTAAAAACTTCCCTTAAGCTATATATAACGCTTATTTATCTACTTCTTTAAGTCCTTTTATAGCCGTCTTGCGACACCTAATTTAACACCAGCACTAATAAGCTCCTTAATAGGATTAGCACTATTAGATTTATTATATAGGAGCTCTAAGTCCTACCTTAAATTACGGATAACTTTATATGCAGCTTTAAAATCAGCCTCCTAGTTAAGATTACTAGCTATACTCTACCTTTAATACTTAAAGAACTCCTCTAGATTCTTTACATGGTTAATACCTTATAGCCAGTATATTGGTAATATAGGTAAGGATAATAAGGGTAGTTAGCTTACTAATATATAAGTAATTTACTAATCTGATATTAAGCCTATAGAGCTAATATAAAAGTAATTAATAACGCCTGGGCTATTAACTATAGAGCTCTTACTTAAGGTAGATTAGTATACTCTTCTACTACCTTTTCCTCTTATTACCGCTCTTTTAGTAAGCCGAGTAGTAAGCTTATAAGGTAGATTCTTAATATTTATAATACCTTACTAAATACCAGTTACCTACTCCCATAAGTCCTTATTTATTAGTTTAATATCTACCTGGCCAAGTATATAATATTAATTGGCGTTAGGATAGTGCTTTTTATAGCGCTAATACCTAGTAAGCTTAACTCGTAAGCCTATTAAATTTATATTACTACTGGTAGGTATATAAGGCGTTATATTAAGCTCTAAGCTCTATAAGGGCGTTAAAAGTTTATTATAGAGTTAATTAATTATTAATAGATAAGAGCTATCTCTAGAGCAAGAGGCTGCTGGCTAATTTCTATCCAGAGCATATATAATTAAGAGGTTAACAGTTAGAGCCTTAATCTCGCCATATCTATTAGTATATTAAGCCTATATAATAAGTTGCGTGTTAATCTTCTACTACTAATCTATAACTTTAGAATCTATATTAAACCTAATATTATAAACGCCTATATGCTAAGTATTGACCTTTACCTTAATTGGCTAGAGCTTAATATAAATACCTTACTCTTAACAACGCAGCTCCCTCTTATAAATAGAAAAGACTTAAAGTCGCTAAAGATTATAATATTAAAGGCTTATATTAATAAGAGTTTTAGTAAACGCTAGCTCCTTTAAATATTAAATTAATATATTATAATTATAAGTAATAAATACGCCGCTGCTAGCTCTTCCTATATTATTAATCTTACTCTCTATATATAGGCAAGGTGGTAGAGTTATTTCTTTTTTATCCTTAATTATATTTTATAGAGGAGCTTAAGAAGCCTAAGAAGCTTAAGGAGCTTAAGCAGCTACCTAAGAGGCTATAGCTTAATATCGCGGTATTAATATATTTAACTA
>Ga0307507_10001444_pt1 | contig 53234 bp, 11 predicted proteins | sample 7_EM_MG_FD_207223 | JGI IMG/M metagenome (GOLD analysis project Ga0307507, IMG submission 207223) | Populus trichocarpa ectomycorrhiza microbial communities from riparian zone in the Pacific Northwest, United States - 7_EM | ecosystem: Host-associated > Plants > Roots > Unclassified | place... | reverse complement strand
TTACTTTTTAACCTCCTTAGGAACCACTGCTGCCGTAACAAACCTACGGACGCGCTAGTATTACACACTGTACTCTACTCCTGTAGAGTTATTAGGGGGCGCCTATTACTTGCCCCTTTGCCTTCTATTACTATTTCCTTTGCAACCCAGAACTGGTCTAGTATATTTTAGCCAATAAGCCACCAGGTAGCTGCCTTAAGGCCTTTCTATGTTGAGAGTAGTGTATTATAGTTTTCTGTACTAGCTGCTAAGAGTATTACTTCTTGGCTGGTGTATAAGGGGCATAACAGTATTACGTGTTTTGGTGTCTGTCTTAGCCAGCTATATTCGCACCTTAGGCTACCCACTGGGACACCTACCTAGTAAAGCCAATCTTTTAGTCCTATTATTCCTGTCCTTAAGAGTGTTGCCATTGTATTTTCTGCCTTTGTTAGGCCCTCTTGGAGCCCTTAGGTATTTACCTCCTATAGCGTTACCTATACTACGGCTTAGGTTCCCCTTGCCTGAGCCTACCTCTATACCTTTAACTCCCATTTATCTCTCCAGCATCAGTCTAACCAGTATTATGTTACGGTAGATGGTTTTCCAGTACTCTTTTATACTCTACTTTGGCTCCTTTCTCTCCCTTACTATTATCTTTACTAGCCTCTTACACGTCTCCCTTCCTCCTCTATATAGGCCTAGGCCCTAGCGCCGCACTATTCTTCTTCTGCTTTTTCTACCTGTTTTCCTAATATATCTTCCCTACTTTAGGGTTGTTGGTTCCTTCTCCTATAGGGCACCCTAGGGTCCCTCTATAGTTTGTTTAGGCGTGTCTTAATATACTTTATAACATTAGAGTTGCGTTTCTTTTACACCCTTTATATTACATCGGCTTTAATATATAGTTATAGGGGGGGAATATTGGCTTCCTTCTCAAGCAGTGCTATAGCCGTTCGCTTATACCCGCCTATTATACTCCTAAGGCAGGCTATTTGGACCTTTTAGAGTAGTTTAAGGAGTAATTTAGGGGGGCCTTTCTTAGTTTCTCCAGTGGCCCAAATGCTAGATCCATACATCATAGTTAGCTGGACAACTGCTATATATAGTAGGCGTAACCTCTAGAAGCATAGACCCTATATAGAATTGACGATCCTGGATATAGCGATATACTATACTTGGCCCTTATAGGCCGCTTACGCCGCATATACGCTCTACTAGAGCTTGCTATCTACCCACACTCCCAATACCCTTAGGCCTTAAACCGGTTAACCCCTAAAGCCTTAGATATAAATTATATGCTAAAGATCTATAAATTGGTTACGTTTTCTTATAAAATAGATTAGCTGGTATTTCTCTGGTAAGAATTGGACTCTATATTGTCTTACCCATTCTATATAGGTGTTATAGGCTTTCTCTAGTGTCCTGCAGTTCTCTACGGCTATTAGCCCATATATAATTAGGTTTGTGTTATTAACGAAGCCTATCCCCTAGGTCGCCCCTTCCTTAAAGGTATTAAGCAGGTTACTTATAAAGAAGAGGAAGAGTATAGGCAACAGAGGTAATCCTTATAGTATTCCTATTACGACTGCAATAGGGGGGCTCTGGTATCCGCTAAAGACTAGTAATATTTCTTTCTGGCCTGTAAATCCTTAAATAAATTAAATAATCTATTCTGGGAAGCCCTTTGCCCTAAGGATGTATAGGAGACGCTTATAGGGTATATTATTATAGGCGCCGCTAATATCTAGGCTAAGCATTAATACTATAAAGTCCTTTTGCATAGCCCATGCAGTTTTAATAGTAGCAGCGAGTAGTGTAAGTGCTGATAGCATTAAGCAATTCTTTCTTGCCCCCATTTAGCTTTATAGTAGTAGGGCGTGTTCCTCTACCATATCTGCTATATGGTTCGCTATAACCTTTTCTAAGATCTTACTTAGGGTGTTTTCTAAGGCAATAGGGCGGTAGCTTCCTGGGATTAAGTAGTCTACTTTGCCTTCTTTTTATAAGATAACTGTTATTATAGATCTTCCAAGTTATAGGTAGTAGCCTATTACAAAGCATGCTCTAGCTATGTCTGCAAGCCAAGGTGCTATAAGTGGTCTACAGATCTTTAAGGCTTTGTTTAGGATCCTATCTAGTCCTAGTGCTATATTATTTAAGAGGCAGCTAATAGTTCTAGCCATTTCTTTAGTTGTTATGTTGCTGTTAACCCTTAGGCAAGTCACCAGTGTTTTACCAGTAATATCGCTAAGGTCTACTAGAGCTAGTTAAGGGAAAAATCTTTCTATAAGGATCTTTGCCTTCTTATTATTATTACTTGTGGCCTATAGTTTGCCTGCTCTTTATAGGGGTAGTAGGTGTGGATCTTCTACTAGGCGTTCTGCCTTTTTCTTTACCCATTTTGCTATGGTCCAAAGGCCCTTATTATAGGGGAGACTCGGGTTAGTAGTATGTTCATTTATAAACCGTCTCCAGTTATTCCTTACTTCTTTTCTTAAGGTATTCTTTAGCTGGTTTCTTATATCTTTATATTATCTCTCGTCCTTAGAATTGTGGCTGCTTGTATATTTCCTCCTTACTTATTGTTGGCCGGCTATAAGGGCCGCGCACTGTACGGACTATATATATTGCGCATAGGGGCCTAGTTTTAAAACCGGGCAGTGCTCTTTTAGCCCACTTTTAATTGCTGCCTAGATCCTTTCTAGTCTTTAATTAATTTCCTTAGGGGTAGCCAATAAGCCTCGCTTGTTTAGTATTAGGTGGATTTCTTCTAAGTCTTAGAGTTATTGTTTAATTATATTAAGGAAGCTATCTATATTAAGCTTCCTTATTGCGTATCTTTTACCATTTAGTTACGCCTTAATGTCTAGATCTAGTTGTATCTGGATAGGGATATAGTCTAAGGTAAGTGCCTATTCTTCTTTAGGGGAGCACCTTTTAAGTCTCTGGTATAGGTTTTCATCCATAATTATAAGGTTAATTATACTTTTGGCGGTACCCCATTGCTATATAATTGCACCTAGGGGGGTAGCTAGCTTAAGGCCCCCATTATCTATAGCTCTTAGTAGGCACTCTGCCTATTAATCGGCAGCAATATAGATGCCCCCCCACCGTAGGTAGTGGAGGTTTATATCTCCTAGTAAGATGGACTCCGCGTGTTTAGTTTCTAGCAAGCTTATTACAGATATAATGTTCTCTATCTATACTACCCCTTCAACCCTAGGGTTATAGACATTAATAATTTGTACTAGTCCCCTATATATCTGGATAGTTATAACTGCAATATCTAGGTTAACTGCCTGCCATAACTATAAGGCAAGGCTGATATTTTTGCTGATTATAAAGCATACGTGTATGGCTGCTTTTAGTTTATATAGGAGCTGGAATCCTTAGGGGCAGTATATCAATTATATGTAGGTATTGTAATACGGCTCTTATATGGCAAGAATATAGTGTTTCTCTAGGTCTAGACTGTCTAGTAGGGGCCTTGCTAGATGGTGGTTTGTATTGCCGCAGTTGTACTGTATAATGGTTAAGTGGCGGACCCCTAGCAGGGGTCCTTTGCCTCTCCTTTACTCCTCACTTCTTCCATTTCCACTTTCTCTAAAATATTTAGAACTTCCATCTCCTATATTTACTCCCTAGCCACTACTTATTTTATATAGAGCTTTCTATTCCTATATCTTATATTCCTACTAGCCTTTTTAAATCTAAGTCTGTTATTACCTCTGGTTCTTCCCCCGTTCTTGCCGGTTAGCTGTGTACCCCTTATAAGCTAGCTGCGTGTGTTATGTTTACCACATTAAATCTAATTCTTAATTGTCCCGGCCTTAAACTTGCCATAGCCGTCTATAGGGGTCTTCCTACTAGGCGTCCTCTCCCTTGTATCCTATGTGTCCCTTATATCCCTATTCGGTCTAGTAATGTTACACAGCATCACTTTTAGCCTATTAAGGCTTGGAATAGCTGGCTTAGCCCCCCAGTGTTAAAGGTAGGAAATGCTAGGAAGACACCTATGTCCCCCTAGCTTATCGCCTATTATTTCCATTTATATAACCTAGCGTATAGTTATTCCTATAGCTGTTAAGCCCTTTCCTTCTGTCTCCTGTATTTAATACAGCCTTCTCTCTTCTATACCTTATATATGCTTTAGTAACAGTTCACGCATTTTATTTGGTCTTGATTTATATATTGTCTTATATTATAGGGGCCTGCACAGTGGCCGCAGCACACCTATACTGCGTATGTGGATTAGGTGTGTCCCTATTATGCACAGCAATAACATTATTCTAGGCGTAGTCTGTGGTTGTAGAGCCTTATGTTGTATATAAGGCCATTTATAATTATTCCTTTTTAGATAAGGAGTTTTTGCATTCCTAGTGTATATACACTAACAATAAGGGAGCCATGCGTTTATCTGTTGTTTCCCTAGCAAGTCTCTAGCGCCCCTTATGTCCTCTTATTATTCTTATTGTATACTTAGTTTATATTTTCCTATTAAAGCTATTAAATCTGGGTAATTACGAGTCCTGGTATAAGGCGTTCTGTTTGTTTTACTATCTCCTATATAGTTGCTATATTGTCTGCCTAGCGTCCCCTTTCTACCCTAAGGCTTATGGGAACTAATAGGACTTCAACTGGGTGATCTTCACAAAGCACTTTTATGCCAATACGCTCTCCTAGCCTATCCCCTACCCTTATAGCCCGTTCCTTTACCTGTTAGTCCTTTAGGGTAACTCTAATGTCTCCACTCCTAAGGTGTTAGACTGCGACGGCGTTGTAGACCTCCTTATAAATCTCCATAAGAACTTCTGTTTCTAATTATCCCCTAAGTTCCTCTGCCTTTTCTGTATTTGGTTATATTATAATTATATACCCGGTTGTTATCTTTAGGGGGGTAGGTTCCCTGTACTATGGGAGCGCAGCTACGGCGGCCCAGGTGCGGTTCGCCTATAGGGGGGGGTTTTATTTATCTTCAATTTTGTTTAGCTATTAGAGGATTTAATTAAGGGTTTACTGGAGGGGCGCCTAAGGTTCGCTAGACTGGAGCCATTCTGCTAGCTATATTAGTTTATAATGGCTAACAGATGCTCCCCTACAGTTCTGGATACTAGACGCGTCCAAAAGGCTTTGTATTTTATTAGATGCCTTCTTAATTAGGGTATTTCCGCTTTCTAGTGTGGTATTCGCCCGTCCTTATTATTATTATGGGGGGCCATTGTTAGGTATAGGTCTGGCAGTCGCGCGCGACTGCGTACCACCGTTGTTCCACCTATACCTTCCCTGTAATGCATGCATCTCAGGGGATTATTAGGGTGTTTTTCAGGGTTCTTTTAGTTGGTTTAGTCTTTTTAGGCCAGGTGCAGCAAGAGCTCCAAAAGTTCACCAGGGTATCTTAGCGCTTTATTTAAGAACTTTCCTTTATTTAAATATTACTATACTAGCTATTATTAGCAAACCTTAGGTGCCAGATAAAGCCACTATATATATCTTACCCTTTTACCTGCCAATCTATTAAATAGAATACCTCTTAGGCACTGCCCTAACGCTAATAATATGCACTATCTTAAATCTTATTAATTTAATTGGCTAGCTGGCGGTATATATACTTATATCTCCATTTTCCATTTATGTTAGCAAAATAATAATATGCCTTAGATGCTTCCTTATGTGCTTTTGATCTATATATAGCCGTCTCCCTTACTGCCTAGCCTTAACTACTAGTATACTAGCGCTAAGCTTAGCTTTCTATACCTTCTTAATAAGTATACCTAATGTACCTAAAACTAATAATAAGCTCCTAATCTTATCTGTACCTATTAGGACAAGCCGTTTATTATAAGCAATACTCTAACACAATATAATAAGGTTACTAGTATTCTTAGGCGCTTAGCCTATTTTAGTACTAGCGTAGCAAAGCAGATCCTTTATAGGGTTAGTTAAAGTAACTATGTTAAAGATAACACAATTAGCAAGATCCGCTGGTAAAGAGGATCGCAACGCGGTAAAGAAAGATACGTCTTATTCGCAAGACCAAGATATTATTATAATAGTAGCATTGCCTAATTTATTTGTACCTATAACTAAAGTAGAGCCTAATATAGGGTTAAGCATTGAGTCTGGCACATTGTAATAAACAATCGTAGCCGTAACTTGCGGGTTTTTAGCTAGTTGGAGCAGTAGACAAACAGCCAAGCAATTATTATCGCCGCCAAAGAATAGATAGAAGACGTAGTGGCTATAGTCGGCAATAGGCGCCGAAACTGCCATATTACACGTACTTAAGAGACTAACGCTGCTAACAGTTTGAGTAAGCTTAAGACGCTGCTTCTTATCCTTGTTCTTGCTACCGCCAAAATCCTTATTAATAAGCACTGTAACTGGAATAGTCGATTCCTTAAGTATTGAGTTAATAAATAAGATATAAAAAGACGGCGCCAGTTGATTCTTTATTCCTTTATCTTTAATAATAGCCTATTCGCTTATTCTGCCTATTTTGCTCTAAGGCAGAAGAAGCAAGTCAGAGTTAGATGCCCTTGTTGTTAATATTTTAGTAAATAATAACTTGGGTACGACCAAAACTTCACCACTAATGGCCAACTTATGCAATTTACCGAATGTTTAGAACGTGTTAACTATAGGATTATATGCGTTGTAGCTATTAGCCTTAGACACTTGCATAACAGACAAACCTCAATCTGTTAGATTTAACAAATGAATGCCATAGGCCTCTATAGGACGATTTGGCAATATCGCCAGTGGTCAAATTCGCTGTTTCTTTACTCTTGCTAACGGCTTTAGAAGGATAATGTTTGACCATTAACTTGTCCGCGTTTCCGCCAAAGAGGGATGTAAAAGTTAGCAAATTCGGTATACTATTAAGGCGTAAATATACCGTAAATCGCTTAATCTTTTAGGCTGCTAATTTATTGTAATGCACCCCGTCTCCTATACTATCTATTCCTTTATAAGGCTTGCTGGTCTCCTAGTCAATCTTACTCTATTACTAGTGTTACGGACGCTTTAAGTACAATGTTACGACTACTTGGAGAGGAGTCGGCGGAAGCTAGTTGGTTGATACAGGCAAGGTCCAGAATGGATCCGGTGGAACCATGTAACGAGGAATGGTAAGCGAGTCACATAACGTTGTACGCAGTGTACGAGGAGTACGCAGTATACGCCACGTATAACACGTATAACACGTACCTCACGTACAAGAGAGGATTTCTTAGGAGTACGGTTATGTATTTAAAGGACCTCAGTCCCTACCGTAGATAGTTCTCTCTTTGTAGTAAATCTTAGAATACAATTGGAGTTAATCTGTTAGGCAACCACTCCACCAGTTATTATTATGTTGTTGATTTTGTTTATACCTACATACCCAGCCTATTAACAGAACCCACCGTAGTTCCTGCTACAAGGTTCCGTTACACATTTACTACTAAGGTTATAGTATTAAACAGAGAGATTGAACAATATACCACCAAGAGCAGCACTAGTTACAACGGCGTCGACGGGAGCCACAACCTCAGGTCTAGGTGATACCAGTATAGATAAGGGAGATTCTCAAGTGGTTACGCGAGGTTAGTTATAGGAAATAGTTGATCACTTATAAGACAACAATAGGATACTTAAAGAACGCATTAATGGAATTAGAGTAGCAAAGATTAAGTTACCTTCAATTAAATAATTTATAGGAGAAAAGTTAAAGCTTAAAGGATTTCTTACGCAAATACACTTTAAAGTAGTATAGGAGGGAGCGAAGTTAGCAATATTATTAGACTAAGTAGCCTATGCAGGATTGTTCCTGACGGGGAGGGTACTTAAGTGGTTTAAACCATATCTCACGGAAATATAGGCCAATGGCATGACAACTACTAACTAGGATGTACGGTATATATTTACTAGTTAGAACGGGTTCGCAGAGTGACTAACACAGATATTTAAAGACCTGGAGGCCATAACCACAGCAGAACGAAAGCTTTAGAACTTAGTACAACGCACTTTAATAATTAAGTATACAACACAGTTTCAAACACTAGCCATATAGGTTAAGTGGAACGACAGGGCGCTTATAGCATAGTATAAACAGGGACTTAAGGCTAAAGTCTAGGACGCAATTATCCTAATGGAAGATGCGGATACTCTAAGAGAGTTAATAGATTAGTTAATAAAGATTAATAATAGGATCTACCAAAGGGAATAAGCTAAGAGAGGGCAAGATAGAGTTCCACAGTTATATAAGGCACAGAGTACGCAGCGACAGACATAGAGTTAAAAACCATGAAATGGCGCAAAGCCAATAGACCTAAGCGGTACCAAAAAAACCTAAAGGTGGGAGAAGAAACTATAGAAACCTAAAGGTTAAGAATTAAGTAATTAAAGGACCTAAAAGCAGAGGCTAAACTAGGGATCTTAGTAGCAGAAGACATTTAAGCGGACTCTATAGCAAGAAAGATGGTTCAAAGATAAAGCTTGCATAAATTGCGGAAAATAGGGTCATTTCGCCAGAGACTATAGAGGTGGTTAGAGTAACCACATAGTAAAAGGAACCAGACCAGCAGACGGCACGTACGTATAGAGGGACAACGGTGCACTACGAGGAATAAAAGAGTGTTTAATTAATAGTTTTGTGTATTGTTATAATAACGCATGCCAAATTTATAAGGACGCTAAGTACGGCGCAAGCTATTAGCCGCAAGAGCTAGAGTTAAAAGGACTCTAAGGAACCAGAGAGTTAGATAAAGAATAAGATTAACTCTATAAGCTAGATTAAAATATCACAGCAGTATACGGACAAAGATCAGCAGTAATAATAATAAAGTTAGAGTACTCATTAATTAACAGCGACGAGGATAAAAAGGAGGCTAACTAGGAGCACTTAAACCTCAAGAACGCAACAGAAGCAGAAACTAAGACCACCACTAAGCGAGGTTCAGTAACGGGTATAGCAACACCATTAGATACAATTTCCATCGCTTTACAAGATAATAGGAGCAACGTTTAGAAGAAACTAAGCAAGTAGACAACTGCTAGTGCTAGCTTATTACTCAATAAAGGCAAAAGGCCACAGGCTTAAGATTCTTAAGAAGAGATAAAAGAAGCTTAAAATTCTTAAGACAAGATAAGATATACCTAAGAACCCATAACGGACAAAAATTAATGGGAAAGGGTAGTAACTCAGTTTAGTAATAAATAAATAAGTACAGGACGCAAGTTTAAGAACTATAAGTTTAGGGAACGAATAAGAACGTTAGCAATCCTAGGTAAACGCAGTATTTAGCCTAAAGATTAAACAGTTAATACCAGGATTAAAAAGCAAGATAACTACAAAGATCTAGCTGCAAGACGTAGAAAATAAGAAACTATGGATAAGTTTAGAATAAGAATCATTGCATAGTAAAAGCAGAAGCTAGACAAGAGGTTAGCTATGCTAGGTTATATAAGGGACAGAGCACCCATATAAAGAGTTACTAATAGGCCGAGTGCAGGGACACCTAGGGTAAAATAGTTAAACAAACTAGAATAAGAAGAGAATCTAGATATTCCAACTAGGTTTAAAGAAAGACATACCAAAGGATGTTATAATATAGTAATAACAAGGTACTTTCTAACGGATAGACCATACACACTAAACCAGCTGTATGGAAAGTGGTATAGGCAACAACACAACAACAAATGGGAAGATTTTTATATATAGCTGGACGAAAAAGTTGTCTAAGACCAACCCATTACAGAGAAACGCATAAGTTATATTAAAGGAGCATTAATTATAATGTTAAGGAACCTAGAAGAGAGGTCCAGGGACTAGAGAAGCGAGTAATAAATCTTAGTACCTATAGCAGAGATACCAGTAGTCAGGTTAACTAGGTATAGGTTTAAACTTAAGGATAAAGACGAACTAAGAGTTAACCTAAAACATATAGCGCATTATATACTATCATGGATAGCTTATGTGGATAACATATATAATATACATAGAGCACCAAAAGATAAGAACCGGAAATACCCAGTAAGAATATATTAGGCACTAGAAGAAAAACGGTTCAGAAATGCTAAGTATATATATAGTTAGCACCCAGTAGAAGTACAAGGTTAAGGAGACTTAATACTTTAACTAGGAAGATTCCTTACGGAAGAATGCCTAGACGGATAACAGTAGTGGGAGTGCCCAGAGAACACTTATCTATAGCACATAGAGGAAAAGAAATAAACTAAATATTGGCTAAAGTTAAACCAAGTACAGGCAGGATCTAGCAGCCAACAGTTAGGAAAAGGGGAGGTATATAGGACCAGAGGGAATTAGTGTTAGAGCCTTAGACCCTTAAAGGAATTTAAGAACAATACCTAAATTTATAAGCCAAGTAGCAAGATCAGCAGTTCAAAGCGTTGGTAGATAGTAGAGCAATAAGGAACCACATATTACCAAAGGTAGTAGAAAGGATAGAGTTACCACATAAACAAAAGAAACACCCGTATCCACTTATAACAATTTTAGGAGATTAGATAGCCTATAGAGAAGGCATTATTAATCTCAAAACAGGACCTATTTAGATAACTATTAAAGGGAGACTAGTTAGAATGTCTTTTAATATCCTACCATTAGGACAGGACAAGGCAATACTAGAAATGCCTTAGTTATAGAAGTACAATCCAAAGATCAATTGGGTTATAGGTCAAGTTAATATCAAGGATACATAACAACGCAAAGTGCGACAGTAAACCAAGTTGGTATAGTACCAAGTCAGAGCAATATACGAAGAGACTAAGCGAGGCTTAAGTTATGTACCAAAGAGATACCACAAGTATGGTAAAAAGTTATGGTCACTAGAAAGTAAGAAGCTGTTAAAGCATACAGCTTAGGACTATAAGATAGAATTAGAAGAGGGAATAAGTCCAAAGTTCTTTCTAATCTATAAGCTTACTAAAACAGAGTTAGTAGCGCTTAAGGAGTTTATCCAGAAGAACTTACAAAAGGGATATATCAGACCATTATAGTTATCAGTAGGATATCTAGTACTATTCATCCTAAAGAAAAACGGAAAACTTAGGATGTGTATAGACTACAGATAGTTAAACAGCATCACTAGGAAGGATAGGTATCCTTTACCCTTAATTAGCGAAATTTAAGACAGGATAGGCAACGCAAAAATCTTTATAAAGATAGATTTGAGATGGGCGTACCACTAGATTAAAATTAAGGAAGGTAACAAATAGAAGGCAGCTTTTAGGTTAAAGGAAGGACTATATAAGCCATTAGTTATATAATTTGGGCTTATAAATATACTAGCAACGTTCCAGAAGCGAATTAATAGTGTATTAGGAAAACACCTAGATGAATTTGTTATAGCATACCTTAACAATATTATCATCTACTTAGAGAGTAAGGAAGAGCACGGAGAACACGTTAAGTGGGTCTTAAAGAGACTACAGGAAGAACAGATGCCAGTAGCAATTGAGAAATACGAGTTCTTCACCTAGAAGACTAATTTTGTTAGATTTATTATTAAACTAGGCCAACTCAGCATAGATCTAAAGAAGATTAAGGCTATAGTAAATTAGCAAGAACTAGAGAATGTTACGCAGTTAAGATCGTTCCTAGGGTTTTGCAATTACTATAGAAGGTTTATAGCGCAATAGTTACAGGATATTAAGCCATTTACGCGGTTAACTAAGAAGGAAGAACCGTGGGCATAAGGAAAGGAGCAATAAGAACTATTTAAAAAAGTTAAAAAGTTGTTTACCTAGGAGCTAGTTCTTAAGATCTATTAACCAGGGCTAGAGACAGTTGTAGAAACAAATATATTAGACTTTACACTAGGGGTATACTTCCTATAGAAATATCAAGATGGATGGCACCCAGTAGCATACTATAGTTAAAAGATAACACCACCAGAGTTAAACTATGACATCTATAACAAGGAGTTATTAGGTATAGTTACAGCACTTAAGAAATAGAGAGCATTCTTACAAGGCATAAAAAAACCATTTATGGTTAAGACAGACTATAAGAACCTTATAGGATTCCTAACAACGAAGGAACTTAACTAAAGACAGGTTAAATAGGTGGAAATGCTTACAGAATACTATTTCGAAATTTAGTATACCAAGGGTATAGATAATACACAAGCAGATGCTCTAAGCAGGAAGGCTAAACTATAAAGCGATAAAAAGCTATCAGGAGCTTTGTTACAAAAGAATCAAGATGGATTAATTAGGTACAATTATCCGAAAATTATAGCGACTAAGGAAAGTCAGATCTATAAATTACTAGAGAGTAATTAGACACAAAAGATCTAAGAAGCATAGGTAGAGGATCCAGACTTAGAGCAGTATGTAAATAGAGAAGCAATATATATACCTAAGTCTATTGCAGAAGAATTTGTTAAGGAATTCCACAAGGGAATAATACAAGGACACAACGGAGCTACAGGCTTAGTATTAAGACTTTAAGAGGAGTACATTATTTAAGAAATCTGGGGACTAGCAAGACAAGTTATAAAGGAATGTCCAGATTGCCAAAGGAACAAACCAATGAAGTATAAGCCGTATGGAGGGCTATAACCTATCAAGACACCAGGAAGACTATGGGAGGTTATATTATAGGACTTTATTATTAAGTTACCAAAGTTAAGAGATCCTATTATAGGACAAGATTATAACGTGATCTTAGTAATAGTAGATAAGCTAATAAAGTGGGGATACTTTATAGCATGCACTAAAGAGATATTAGTAGAAGATGTCGCTAGAATCTATATAAAAGAAGTGTTCGCAAGATATAGAGCACCAGATAAGATTATATTGGATAGAGATCCAAGATTTATAGCAGCATTTTAGGAAGTATTTCTGGCAGAACAAGGGGTTCGCGCAGCAACGTCTATAGCGTATTATCCGCAGACGGACGGATAAACGGAAAGACTAAACTAGACACTGGAGCAGTATCTAAGGCATTATATCAATCACGCATAGAATAATTGGGTATCGTTACTACCAGTTACACAGTTTATATATAATATAACACCACAAGAAGAAATGGGAACATCACCATTTAAGGCGAACTATAGATACGAGCCGAGAACATTATTATCGCCATAATAAGCAAAAAAGACGAGTAGCACAGCTAGGTAAAGAATAGAGACGTTAATAAATCTTTATGCAGACCTTAAAGAAATAGCTAAACTAGTATAAAAATAAATAAAAAAGTACTACAATGCTAAGAGATCTGAGGGACCAGATCTTAAGAAGGGGGATAAAGTATAGCTACTACACAAAAATTTCAAGAGTTGACGACTAAGTAAGAAGTTGGATTATATTAGACTAGGACCTTTTAAAGTTAAGCAAAGAATTTTATTAGTTATGTATAAGTTAAACCTATTAGCCAAAATGAAAATCTACCCTGTACAGCATATTGCAATGCTAGAACTAGCACACGGAAATATTAAGCCACCAGTCTATAAGGCAGATATATATAGAGGATAAGAGAAAGACAAATAGCAAGTTTTAAAGATTATTAGTTATAAGGATGTAGATGACGAAATATAGTATAAAGTAAAGTGGATAGGCTATAATAAGACTACCTAGAAACCACTAAGCAACCTAGAGAAAGCTATAGGAAAGGTACGGGAGTATTAAAAGAAAGTAGGTTAGGTAATATTAATAAAGAGAAATCGCTAAAAAACAAATCGCCTAAGGGGAACCCAAGAGGAGCAATTGCTGAGCTACTTAGAGTTATTTCCTTTGTAGGAGGAGAGTTAATCCTTTTGTTACCTAGCTTAGACAAACCCTGTTGAACAAGTTTCCACTCCTTAGAACGGACCTTCTTACGGACACATTTAAGACAAAGAAGACGGGTAGAAGCGGATAGATAGGCTTTAAGGGCACGCTATTAAGCAGCTATAGCCTCCTGCTCTACTTCCTGTAAATAACAAAGCTTATCTAAGGCGCTTAAGAGCTCACCGTTAAGTTTTGTAGTGGTAGATTAAACACAAGACCCTATAATAAGTTACTTAGGGAACTTAAAGACTGTTAAGAGTTATAGGACGCGTATACTTAGCGTTAGAAACAGAGCGAACATTATAGGACGATTAAACGCTTGCTTTAGTACACTCCAAGTAAAATAAGAGTTGTTAAGACGAAGGACTTGCTAGCGCGATATACACTAACCCCGCTTTTACGTAACGAGAACATGGAGATAGCATTATCTTACTAAGCGATAGTATGGCAGCCACGGTGCGAGCACGGCGCTGCGCTTGCAAGGAAGAAGGAGCTTTAGGCATAATAAGTACAGATATTAACCAGACTAATTAAACGGACATTATACCTCTAGTGGACGACTTGGAGATGTTAGGAATCTTTAAGGACGAAGATAAAGAGGAGGGAGATAGTGTTACGGACGCTTTAAGTACAATGTTATAACTACTTGGAGAGGAGTTGGCGGAAGCTAGTTGGTTAATATAGGTAAGGTCCAGAATGGATCCGGTGGAACCATGTAATAAGGAATAGTAAGCGAGTTATATAACGTTATACGCAGTATACAAGGAGTATGCAGTATATGCCACGTATAATACGTATAACACGTACCTTACGTATAAGAGAGGATTTCTTAGGAGTACGGTTGTGTATTTAAAGGACCTCAGTCCCTACCGTAGATAGTTCTCTCCTTATAGTAAATCTTAGAATACAATTGGAGTTAATCTATTAGGCAACTACTCCACCAGTTGTTATTACGTTGTTGATTTTGTTTATACCTATATACCCAGCCTATTGACAGAACCCACCGTAGTTCCTGCTACAAGGTTCCGTTACAACTAGGCCTTAACCTTTTTCTAGTACTATAGAGGGTAAAAGAGTATTATAAGTGGGGATAAGAGAAATGTTGTAATCAGAGCTATAACCATAAAGATAGTAAATATGTAAGTGCTAAAGATCTTAGTATTTAATCTAATATTCTATACCTATTAGCCTAACTATAATGCTATTAAATCGGCGGCAGATATACTAAAATAATAAGTTTTACTAAACCTTTATAACTTATAAGAGATCTAATAGCAAAACACTCGCGCTATAGTATCTTTATTCCACAAGCGGTAAAAATAGCACTAATAAACTTAGAGAAGAAAGCTATAGCAATAACACCAATAATATAACCCTAAACAATTCCAGAGTCCAGGAGCCCAATATTAGTATTTAACCTAGAAAGAGTGAAGTATAACGGCAGAAATAGTGCACTAATTAAATCTTTAATCTTCTCTGCTACCTTAATAGCAAATCTACCTTTATATAGGCATATAAGCCCGGCTAAAAAGGCCCTAAAAATGGGATGCACTCTAATAATTCCTATAAAAAAGGATAACGCTAAGCAAATAAGCAATATAAGACTAATAATGCCTTAACTAGGTCCGTCCTAGAGAGCGTATAATTTGCGCAATATATATATAAAGGCCGGTTAGATAAGGAAGACTAGGAACAATATATAGCTAATACAGGTTAAAAGTACCCAAAGTGCTGTTAAGCCCGTACCTATATTAATAAGGGCCATATAAAGCGCAAGTAGAACCTAGCCTACTGATCTATATTAGTATAATAGGTATATACTATATAACTAAAGATTTATAATTTACTAACAATATTATTTTTAACGCCAGCTAATAGTATAATAATACTAATAGGGGTTATAAGCAACTTTAGCTTAACTAAGATACGGTAAAGGATAGGAAAAGCCTAAAGTATTAGTAGGTTATTATTTAAAAGTAATATATAACTTATAGTAATAGCTATTACCATGCCTATAATTAATATAAAAACTAGGAACTTAATTTGTACTATACTAGGTTTATCTTTAAATTGGTTAAATAGACTAACAGTAATTGCGAAACTAAGTCTAAATGGTACGGCCATACTGGCCAATCTAATATTTATGGCTACTTTTTAATTGCTAAATAAAAAGCTCAAATCGATTTTAAGGCCAATAATAAATAAGAAGAGTATAAGACTAAGATTTGTAATTAAAGTCAAGCTAGCTATAGCCGCGGCTAGAAAGATATAGTCTCTAAAGTAGGGTATTCTGCCCATAACGGAAGGGCCTAAAATAATGCCTCTAATAATCTTAGATATAATATAAGGCTGTCTTATTTTGGATAAAGGCCAGTTAAGGGTATAGTAAAACATAATAATAATAGAGACCTAGAATTTGTAAGTATTAACGCCTTGGTTAGATATGTTATAACAAATAGAACGTAATAGAGTTTAGTTTAGGAAATTCCTCTATAGATAAGAACTTACCTAGATAATAAAGATAATAATTGGATTCTTTAGATTATAAGTGACTAGATTAATGCTATTAAGCACACTACCCTATAGAGGAGCCTTGGGCCAGTAGATAGCAGTAGGATAAATAGTAGTTACCATATATATTAACGATATAGCGTAGTTAATAGAATTGCGATGCCCTTAATTTAATACCAGAAGGCTAATAAAAAAAGTAAAGGCAAATCTAAGGCGTAGGGAATAAGGGTTAAACAATACCAGAGCTCTTTTAACTAGAAGCCTAGACTTAAGGCAGGGTTCCACTGTCTAGCTAATATAGCTTAGAACCGTTAGAACCCACTAATCCTAGGTTAAGACGCGAATTAAGGCCCTCGCGGACCTCGTAGGCGCGTATATAATTAGTAAGCTCCGCCACTAATAGACGGCCCAAATCCCTGTACGGCAACCTATAATAGATTTTTGGGTAACAGTTATATAGCTAGCAAGACAGCATAGAACGCCAGTTCTTACTGCTAAAGGTGGCCAGTAATATTAGGATAAGATACTGCTGCAAGGTAATAAAAGCAGTAATTAATTAATATATTAGCGCTTGGATGCTGCACTAGTATAGCTATAGGTTTATTTAATATAGTAGGCAAACATATAATAGATGTTAAGTTATAATATAAGCCTCATCTAAGATATATAGGCCATTCTATACTAGCTTAAATTAGTAAGCACTTGGCTCGTAAGTACTAATACGCGTAGTTACCTTGTATAGTTCTTTGCGCCATATTAGCTATAGGGCTAAGGACGGCTTCCTAATATGCTAGTAGGGTCTACAGGCTTGGATAGAACCCTTATATAGGTGTTGGCAGCGGTAAGAGCTTATTAGTAGTGCTAGGGTAAAGGAGGTATATTTTATGGGCAAAGAAGGCTCTTTATAGACCAGGTGCGGCAGTAATAAGGCGATTATAATTTTAGAGTGCAAAGGTGCTAATATGCTTAAGATTGCCTATAGTATATAACTTATATAACAGTATATACAGATATTAGGTGTTTATAGAGTTAGAGGGGTATAATGTCAAAATACCCCCTTAAAATTTTTAATATAGGGAGGTTTTCGACTAGTAGGGAGGGATATTAATTAAGTTAACTTATTATTAATAATAGAGTTAAAAGGGCTTGTAGAATGTCCTAGAGATTATAAGATAAGTAACGTTATAGGATAGCGTTTGGAGGATATAACGCTATAGAGGTTTAAGAAATTGGTATTAAAGGGAATAATTTCTAGCATCTAATATAAGGACGCAATAACTCTATTATTATTACGTTAACTCTTTTTAGATTCCTTAAAAGCCTATTAATTAGCTTAATTCTTCGCAGACCTAATTATAATAGACTTTAGGGATGGCGCCCTTGACCTTTTAAACTTGGCTAGTCTTTGCCTAAAGAAGTAGACAAGTCTCTCCTTAATAATATATAGGCAATAACTCTCCACGCTTTTAATAACTTTAGATATATCTTGCTAATTACTTAGATCGCCCTACCTATTGTCTTTTCTACGAAACCAAATCTTTAAGCGTCGTATAAGTAATGTTTTAAAGTATATTAACTCTTAAATAAGCTATTCTTATAGCATAGAGATAATCTTAATATAGCAATTGATTTAAGAGGCTATAGAGCTGCTAATAATATTATATACCATCTTTTGTTTTAATCTAGATCCTACTAAAGCCCCGATTTTAGTCCCCTTAAGGGTCTATTTTTAGGCTCCCTCCTTATTAAAATCTATAATAAATATTTTAACTTATAATTTAGTATAGGAGCAACTATTAAGAGATAGAAAAGCTCTGTTTTATATCTAAATTAGTTATTATTATTAGAGCTTAAGTATTCTTCCTACTCTGCCAGCGTAATATTTATTAAAAGTATTTAAACTAGCGCTATAATCTCCTCTTCTAAGCTATAGTTATTTCCTTAAGGTATAATACCGTCTAATTAGTTCTGGAGTATTGCTGTAGTACCTTTATCTAGTGCGTATTCTTAGTCTTCTTTTTTATTAATTTTAGCTTTTACTTATTTGTATAAACTTTTAAGCTATAGCGTCTGATTAGAGTCCTTTAGGGCTTCTATAAATGTAATAGCACAATAAATAAGCCCGCTTACTCCTATTATAGTAGTTTAAAGGCGATAAACGGCAGTATGCCGAAGCAACTGCACTAATATAAGAATTTCTTGTAATAGAGACCTTCCAACGGCAAATGCGGAGCTTGGAAGCTTTTCTAAGTATTTAAGAATAGTCCGCGTCCATTTCGTCAACTCTAATGCTTTAGCACAATTCTATTTAGCCCTCTTAAGTTCGAATGGGAACCATTGCCTTGCGAATTCGTAGTAACACTTTTTAAGGATATTCTACGCGGTTATAAGAATTATATGCTGTATTTAGTACGGAATATTAAAAGGGTAAAGTAAGGGCGTTGTCAACCGCAGCACGCGTTTCTCTATATATAATTTTACTTAACTTCGCAGCCGGAATAGCTTTGGAAAGTTTAATATCGTCTTTAGTTTAATTTCTATAATACCTTTTACGCAATTTTTCTTAGCCTGTTGGTAACTCGCGCCTAAAAGCTTACGTTTTAATAGTGGACCTTAGAAAAATAGCATAGATTTAGATACCAGAAATTGCCTACTACTACTTTTTTAAGTTAATTCCATTGCTATAAAAGTCTGTATAACAATTAATGCGGATTAATAATAAACTTATAGAATAACCTAATTGTATAAACGCTAAAACCTATCTCCAAAAACAGCTCTAGGATTAAATTAGCTAGTAAATAATGCTAATTATTACCCATGGACTAAAATTAGGCCCCTTTAAGGAAATAATATTTAGAGGGGTCTAAAATTAAGGATAGGACTAAAACTGGGACCCTAACCGTTAGAGTAACTATTAGGCCAATTATACTTCTTAGCTTTTACTAGATTAAGTGCAAGAGCATAACTACTAATTCTTAATTATTAGGAAAATTATTAATAAGTATACTGTAAGTTACTAGCATTAAGTAAATCTATTTCTACTATCTATTTAGGTACCTAATTAAAGCGGACTTGGCTTATATATGGAGTAAGTCTAATAGTCTAAAACTGTGGAAATTTGCGGGTCCTGCTACGGCAATAGATTTAGTATATTGCTCTAAAGAGAACCTATAATATTAATATCAGAGCATATAGTATAATACTTATCTTTGCCTTTAAGTGCTCCTGGAGTTTCTAGGACTATAGCCTATTACTACACCTAATATACACTATATATTAAACCGACTGCTAGATTAATTAGGATCGCGACATTAGTCTTATACTATTGTTTATAGACAGGCCTAGGTTGTCCTTAAATAGGGTTAGGAAAGACTTTTTACTAGGTAATAGATATATTTTTAGTATTGATTTAATAGCATCTGCCATTATTAAAATTCTAGGCAGCTAAGAGTCTCCCACGTCTATTACCTCCTATACTATTAGTTATCCATTAAAAAAATATCTCTAAGTAGTTTATTGTTACTTAGCTAAGATATCCCAAATATAAAAACTATTCCGCCCCTAATTGGTTTGCCAAAAGTATTTTAAGGCAAAGTTATATACCCATTCTTTAAGTATTTTATGGCCATATATAAGCCTAGCAACACTAAGAGGCGTGGAAAGTTAAGAGTTTAATTTAATGTCCTTTGCGTTAGCGCGTAAAGGAAATTTAAATTGTTTATTCTTATCCTACTTATATCTTAGGGCAGTAGTAGCTAGTATTTTATTATATTATTATTAAACCCTAAAGTTATTTAGTAAATATATCTATAAGGATAGCTATTACTTTTAATAAAGCCCTATTCTTAATTACAGAAAGCTGCTTATTCTAAGGATAAGCAAAAACCAAGCTAAAGAGAATAGTGGTAAACAATTATAGCAAAAGCATTATTAATCTAATCTTAAGTTACTAAGAAGGTGATCTTAGGTAAGTATATATCTTACAACATTAGGTAATATCTATATACTTAATTATATAGGCCTAAAATTGGGACCATTAGGAGGCGTACGTCTAGGTAACCGTATGGCATATCCCCTATACATATATAGGGGTCCCAGTTTTAGTTGTTACGGACAGCTTAAGTACAATGTTACGACTACTTGGGGAAGAGTCAGAAGAAGCTAGTTGGTTAATATAGGCACGGTCCAGGATGGAACCGGTGGAACTATGTAACGAGGAATGGTAACCAAGGTTATATAGCGTTAAACGTATTAACTGTGTTAAACAAAAGGAACATTACGTTTAATACAGACAACACATACCTTACGTATAAGAGAGGATTTCTTAGGCGTATGGTTATGTATTTAAAGGACCTCAGTCCCTACCATAGATAGTTCTCTCCTTGTAGTAAATCTTAGAATACAATTAGAGTTAATCTATTAGGCAACTACTCTACTAGTTATTATTATGTTGTTAACCTGTTTATATCTATATACCTAGCCCAATAATAGGACCCACCGTAGTTCTTACTATAAGGTTCCGTTACACATTTACTACTAAGGTTACGGTATTAAATAAAGTTAAATAATATGCCACCCAAAGCACCAGTCGCAATGCTATTAATGGCAACAACTACCTCAGGATTAGGAGATACTAGTATGGCAGATACAGACTCACAAGTGGTTACAAGAGGTTAGTTATAAGAAATAGTTAATCGCTTATTAGATAATAATAGGATACTTAAGAAACACATTAATAGAATTAGAGTAGTAAAGGTTAAGTTACCGTTAATTAAATAATTCTTAGGAGAAAGGTCAAAACTTAAAGGATTCCTTATATAAATGCACTTTAAGGTTATATAGGAAGGAGTAAAGTTAGCAACACCTATAGATTAAGTAGCGTACGTAGGATTGTTCTTAATAGAAAGAGCACTAGAATAGTTTAAACCTTACCTTATAGAAATATAAGTTAGCGGTATAACAACTACTAACCAAGACGTATAATTTATGTTTACTAGTTAGAATGGGTTCGCGGAAAGACTAATATAGATATTTAGAGACCTAGAAGTATTAACTATAGTAAAACAGAAGATTTAAAACTTGGTATAACGTTCTTTAGTAATTAAGTACATAATATAGTTTTAAACACTTATAACGTAGGTTAAGTAGAACAATAAGGCGCTTATGGTATAGTATAAATAGGGACTTAAGGCTAAAGTCTAGGACATAATTATCCTAATAGAAGATGCGGAAAGTCTATAAGACTTAATAGATTAGCTAATAAAGATTAATAATAGGATCTATTAAAGGGAACAAGCTAAGAAAGGGTAAGATAGAGTTCCATAGTTATATAAGGCGTAGAGCACGTATTAGCAAATATAGAGCTAAAAACCATAGAATGGCGCAGAGCTAATAGACCTAAGTGGTACTAAAGAATCTAAAAGATAGATAAAGAAACCATGAAAACCTAGAGGTTAAGGATTAAGTAATTATAGAACCAAGGAGCAGAGGCTAAACCAGGGATTTTAGCAGCAGAAAACGTTTAGGCGGACTCTATAATAAGAAAAATTATTTAAAGATAGAGCTTATATAAATTACGGAAAATAAGGTTATTTCGCCAAAGACTATAGAGGTGGTTAGAGTAACCACACAGTAAAGGGCACTAGGTTATTAGAGTATAATAACATAGATATAGGGATGTTGTGCGGGACTAAGGAGTGTTTGATTAAACACTTTGCGTTTTATTATAATAACGCATGCTAAATTTATAAGGATGCTAAGTATAGCGTAAGCTATTAGCCGTAAAAGCTAGAGTTAAAAGGGCTTAAAGGAACTAGAGAGTTAGATAAAGAATAAGAATAATTTTATAAGCCAGATTAAGATGTTAAAGTAATATATAGATAAATATTAGCAACAATAATAATAAAGTTAAAGTACTTATTAATTAATAGCAATAAGGAAGAAAATAAGGCTAACTAGGAGCACTTATACCTTAATAATGCAATAGAAGCAGAGACTAAAACTACTATAGAACGCGGATTAGTAATGGGTATTATAATACCATTAGATATGGCATCCATTACTTTATAAGATAGAAGGAGTAATATCTAGAGATAATTAAGCAAGCAGACGACTGCTAGTGCTAGCTTACTACTTATAAAAGGCAAAAGGCCATAGGTCTAAGATTCTTAAGAAGAGATAAGAAAAGCTCTAGACTTGCAGAATGCAATAAGGATAGCTTAAGAGCCTATAACAAATAAAAACCGATAGGAAAGAGTAGTAACTTAGTTTAGTAACAAACAAATAAGTATAGGACGCAAGTTTAAGAACCACAAGTTTGGGGAATAAGTAAGAACATTATTAGGAAGCCAAGATTTTAAGAAATAAATAAGGACTATAGTATTTAGCCTAAAGATTAAAAAGTTAATACTAAGATTAGGAAGTAAGACGACTTTAAGGATCTAGCTACAAGACGCAGAAAATAGGAAACTATGAATAAGTTTAGATAAAGAATTATTACATAGCAAGAGCAAAAGCTAGATAAGAGGTTAGCTATGCTAGGTTATATAAGGGACAGAGCACCTATATAAAGAGTTACTAATAGGCCTAGTATAGGGACACCTAGAGTAAAGTGGTTGGATAAACTGGAATAAGAAGAGGATCTAGATATTCTAGTTAGGTTTAAAGAAAGATATACTAAAGGATGTCACGACGTAGTGATAATAAGGTACTTTCTTATAGATAGACTATATACACTAAACCAGTTATACAAAAAGTGGTATAGGCAATAATACAACAATAAATAGGAAGACTTTTATATATAGCTAGATAAAAAAGTTATCTAAGACTAACCTATTACGGAGAAATGTATAAATTATATTAAAGTAGTACTGATTATAATGTTAAGGAACCTAGAAGAGGAATCCAGGGACTAGAGAGGAGAATAATAAATCTTAGTACCTACAGCAAAAATACTAGTAGTTAAGTTAACTAGGTATAGGTTTAAACTTAAAAATAAAGACAAGCTAAGAGTTAACCTAAGTCACCTAGCGCATTATATACTATTGTGGATAGCTTATATGGATAACGTGTACAACATGCATAGGGCACTAAAAGATAAAAACCGGAAATACCTAGTAAGGATATATTAGGCACTAGAAGAAAAGCGGTTTAGAGACGCTAAGTATATATATAAATAGCACCTAGTAAAAGTATAGAGTTAAGGGGACCTAATACTTTAACCTAGAAGATTCCTTATGGAAGAATACCTAGACAGATAATAGTGGTAGAACTGCCTAGAGAACACTTATCTATAGCACGTAGAGAAAAAGAAATAAACTAAGTATTAGCTAAGAGTAGACTAAGTATAAGCAGGATCTAGTAGCCAATAGTTAGGAAAAGAGGAGGCCTACAGGACTAGAGGAAACCAGTAGTAGAGCCTTAGACCCTTAAAGGAATTTAAGGATAATACCTAAACTTAAGAGTTAAATAGTAAGATTAGCAGTTTGAAGTGTTAATAGATAGTAGAGTAATAAGAAACTATATATTACTAGTAGCAGTGGAAAGAATAGGGTTACTATATAGATAAAAGAAATACCCGTATCTACTTATAACGATTTTAGGAGATTAGATAGCCTATAAAGGAGGTATTATTAATCTTAAAACAGGACCTATTTAGTTAACTATTAAAGGGAGACTAGTTAGAATGTCTTTTAATATCTTACTATTAGGAAAATATAAGGCGATACTAGGAATACCTTAGTTATAGAAATACAATCTAAAGATCGATTGGGTTATAGGTTAGGTTAATATTAGAGATACTTAATGATATAAGATGCGACAGCAAACCAAGTTAGTATAGTCCTAAGTTAGAGCGATATATAAAGAGACTGAGCGAGGCTTAAGTTATGTACCAAAGAGATACCATAAGTATAGCAAAAAATTATAGTCACTAGAAAGTAAAAAGCTGTTAAAGTATACAGCATAGGACCATAAGATAGAGTTAGAAGAGGGAACTAGTTTAAGGTTCTTTTTAATTTATAAGCTCACTAAAACCAAGTTAGTGGCACTTAAAGAGTTTATCCAGGAGAACTTACAAAAGGGATATATTAGACCATTATAGTTATTAGCAGGATATCCAGTACTATTTATCCGAAAGAAAAACGGAAAACTTAGGATGTATATAGACTATAGACAGTTAAACAGCATCACTAGAAAGGATAGATATCCTTTACCCTTAATTAGCGAAATCTAAGACAGAATAGGTAATACAAAGATCTTTATAAAGATAGATCTAAGATAGGCGTACTATTAGATCAGGATTAAGGAAGGCAACAAATAGAAAGCAGCTTTTAGGTTAAAGAAAGGACTATATAAGCTATTAGTTATGCAGTTTAGGCTTATAAACGCACTAGTAATGTTCTAAAAGCGAATTAACAGTATATTAGGAGAACACCTTAATAAGTTTATTATAGTATATCTTGACGGTATTATTATCTACTTAGAGAGTAAGAAAGAATATAAAGAACACATTAAATGGGTCTTAGAGAGACTATAAAAAGAACAGATACTAGTAGCAATTAAAAAATGCGAGTTCTTTATAAGAAAGACCGATTTTATAGGATTTATTATTAAACTAGGAAGAATTAGTATGGACCTAAAGAAAGTCGAAGCCATAGTAAGTTGGCAAGAACTAGAGAACGTTACGCAGTTAAGATTATTCCTAGGGTTTTGCAACTACTATAGGAGGTTTATAGCACAGTGGTCAAAAAGTATTAAGCTATTTATAAGACTAACTAAGAAAGAGGAACCGTGGGTTTAAGGTAGTAAGCAGAAGAAGCTGTTCCAAGAACTTAAAGAGTTGTTTACCTAGGAACTAATCCTTAAGATCTACTAACTAAAGTTAGAAATGGTTATTAAGATAGATGTATTAGACTTTACACTAGGAGTATATTTACTATAGAAGCATCAGGACGCATGGCATCTAGTGGCGTATTACAGTAGAAAGATAATACTACTAGAACTAAACTATAACATCTATAATAAGGAGTTGTTAGGTATAGTTACAGCGTTAAGGGAATAAAGAGCATTCTTATAAGGCATAGAGAAACCATTTATAGTTAAAACGGACTATAAGAACCTTATAGGATTCCTAATAATAAAGGAACTTAACCAAAGATAGGTTAGATAGGCGGAAATGCTTACAGAATACTATTTTGAAATTTAGTATACCAAGGGTACAGACAATGCACGAGCAGATGCTCTAAGCAGGAAAGCTAAACTACAAAGTAATAAAAAGCCGTTAGGGGCTTTATTGCGAAGGGATTAAGACGGATTAATTAGGTACAATTATCCTAAGATAGCAGTAATAAGAGAAAGCCAGATCCACGAATTACTAAAGAGTGATTGGATATAAAAGATCTAAGAGGCATAGGCAGAGGATCTAGACATGGAATAGTACAAGAATAGAGAAGTAACCTATGTTCTAAGGTCTATTGCAAGAGAGTTTGTTAAGTTATTCCATAAGGGACTAACTTAAGGATATAACGGAGCTATAGGCTTAGTATTAAGACTTTAAAAGGAGTATATTATTTAAGGAATCTGGGGACTAGTAAGATAAGTTATAAGAGAATATATAGATCGCTAAAGAAATAAACTAATAAGGCATAAGCCGTATAGAGGGCTATAACCTATTAAAACACCAGAAAGACTATGGGAAGTTATATTATAGGACTTTATTATTAAGTTACTAAAGTTAAAAGATCCTATTATAGGACAAGATTATAATGCGATCTTAGTGATAGTGGATAAGCTTATAAAGTAGGGATACTTTATAGCATGCATAGAAGAAATATTAGCAGAAGATGTTACTAAAATCTATATTAAGGAAGTGTTTGTAAGACACGGAGCACTAAGCAAGATTATATTAGATAAAGATCCGAGATTTATAGTAGTATTCTAAGAGGTATTCTTGGCAGAATAGGGAGTTTATACAGTAACCTTAACAGCGTATTATCCGCAGACGGACGGATAAATAGAAAGATTAAACTAGACACTAGAATAGTATCTAAGGTACTATATTAATTATATATAAAACAATTAGGTATTATTATTACTAGTTACATAGTTTGCGTATAATATAACACCATAAGAAGGAATAGGAACATTACTATTTAAGGCGAATTATGGGTATAAGCCAAGATCATTATTATCGCTATATTAAGCAAAGAAGACGAGTAGCACAGCTAAAAAAAGAATGGAGACTTTAATAAATCTTTATATAGACCTTAAGGAAACAGCTAAATTAGTATAAGAGCAAATAAAAAGGTACTATAATACTAAGAGATCTAAGGGACTAGATCTTAAGGAGGGAGATAAAGTGTGGCTACTATATAAAAATTTTAAAAGTTAATAACTAAGCAAGAAGTTGGACTATATTAGACTAGGACCTTTTAAAATTACGCAAAGGATTTTATTGGTTATATTTAAGTTAAACCTACTAGCCAAAATGAAAATTTACCCTATATAGCATGTCGCAATGCTAGAGCCAGCACACGGAAACGCTAAACTACTAGTCTACGAGGCAGACACGTACAGAGGGCAAGAAGAAGATAAATGGTAAGTTTTAAAGATTATTAGTTACGAGGACGTAGATAACGAAATATAGTATAAAGTAAAGTGGATAGGCTATAGTAAGACTACCTAGGAACCACTAAGCAACCTAGAGAACGCTATAGGAAAGGTACAGGAGTATTAGAAGAAAGTAGGTTAGGCAGCATTAATAAAAAAGGATCGCCAAAAGACGAGTCACCTAAGGGGGACCTAAGAGGAGCAACTACTATGTTACTCAGAGTTATTTCCTTCTTTAGAAACTCTACTTATTTATTACCAAGCTTAGACAGACCCTATTAAATAAGTTTCTACTCCTTAGAACAAACCTTCTTATAAACCTTCTTAAGACGGGTTAACTAAGCAAAGGCAGCCTACTAAACCTTAAAGGAGCGACGTTAAGCCTTAAAGGCTAGAGCAGTCTCTTCTAAAGACCGGTAGAGTTTAGCGCAAGCAGTGGCCAGCTCTAACTCAAGCTTTTTAGCGGTAGATTAAACACAAGACCCTATAACAAGTTACTTAGGGAACTCAAAGACTACTAAGAGTTATAGGACGCGCATATTTAGCGTTAGAAATAGAGCGAACGTCACAGAACAATTAAACGTTTACTTTAGTGCACTCTAAATAAAAGGACGGTTGTTAAGACAAAGGACTTGCCAGCGCGATATAGACCAACCCCTCTTTCACATAATAAGAACACGGAGATAGCATAATCTCACTAAGTAATAGTATAGCAGCAACAGTGCGAGCACGACGTTGCGCTTATAAAGAAGGAGATGCTTTAGGTATAATAAGTAAGGATATTAACCAGATTAATTAAACGGACATTACACCTCTAGTGGACGACTTGGAGATATTAGGAATCTTTAAGGACGAAGATAAAGAGGAGGGAGATAGTGTTACAGACAGCTTAAGTACAATATTATAACTACTTGGGGAAGAGTTGGAAGAAGCTAGTTAGTTAATATAGGTATAGTTTAGAATAGAACCGGTGGAACTATATAACAAGGAATAGTAACTGAGGTTACGTGGCGTTAAACGTATTAACTGTGTTAAATGGAAGGAATGTTACGTTTAATATAGACAACACGTACCTTACGTATAAGAGAGGATTTCTTAGGCGTATGGTTGTGTATTTAAAGGACCTTAGTCCCTACCGTAGATAGTTCTCTCCTTATAGTGAATCTTAGAATACAATTAGAGTTAATCTGTTAGGCAACCACTCCACTAGTTGTTATTACGTTGTTGACCTATTTATATCTACATACCCGGCCCAATAACAGGACCTACCATAGTTCTTGCTACAAGGTTCCGTTACATTAGTTCCTTATAAAACAATAAAATCTAAAAACTGGAAAGCTCGCTCTTACTTAGATTCTAATAAATATTTTCTCTCTTTAAAAGATTAATATAGTAATAATCTAACCAACTAGTTTCGTAATATTGCTTTAAATTTTCACAGCTATCTCCTTGTCTTTTACAGCTCTTACTAGCTGCACTCTATGCCCTAATATAAATATAGCAGGCGGTAGGCCAAACAGTCCTATACTAGCGGAAATATCTATAAATAGAGTAAAAGATGTTTAGTTAACCCAATTTCTTAAGAATTTAGAGGTTTTATTTTTCTCTATTAGCTCTACTAACCTCTTAAAATGGAATATAGAAGGATATTCCAATAGCTCTATTAATACTGTCATTAGGATTACCGCAGTAAGTTGTTTTTTATTAGAGCTTCTCTATATTTAGCTAATCCTTAGTAGTAAGAAGAGGTCCATCTTAAAACTCTAACTGCTCTTTTTAATGCTTATAATATACCACTAATTCTATCTTGCAATTATATATTCCTAGTCTCTTTAATAAGGGAGTTCTTTAAATTAGCTAATCTTAGTAGTTTAGTTAGTATCTCTATAACTATTAGATTATCTTAACGCCTTACTCTTTTAGATCCTTTAGTTATAGGACTAATCTCTTTAATTCTTTTGGTTAAATCCCGTTATAATGTATTTTTCTAAAATATCTAAGAACTATAGCTAAATCCGGCTCCATTTGATACTGGAATTAGCGCTATTTAGGCATATAATATAGCTCTGTCGTTTATTGTCCTAGGATTATGCCTAGTTAAACTTCCAATTCTAGTACTTCCTAAACTTACTATAATAGATGCGACAGTCGCTGTGTATACAAATAGTACTAATAGCACGAGTAGAAACCTAATAAGAGAATTTATATAGGACCTAATACAAATATCCTTTATTGTTAAAGGAGATAAGCAGCTGCTGGCTAGATAGGTAAACTAAGTTAACTAGCCTGTATATACACCGTTAATAATAATAACTAGGGGTAAGGAGACGGCTAAAATGCTATAAAGGATAAGTAGAATTGCCTTTATGGCTATTACTACTAAGTAATATATAAATATTAATAATTTTGCGCTAGGTATATTAGCTAGTCTAGCAGTCCTAGTAGTATTTTAAGTAATCTAGAAAGCGGAAGGTTATAATAATAGAAAGTTTAGCGCTTAGACAGTTGCATGCTATTATACGTCCTAAGTTAACTAAGTTAATTAACTTATACTCTTTAAAGAGAATACTTTAAACCACTATTCCTAATTACAAGCTTAAGAAGTGCCTTCGCCCAGCGCGGTTAGCATTTAAATATTATTTTAAATCTTTACCAGGCTTACTATTCTTAAGATAGGATTCTATTACTAAAGGTGCTAATATTATTACTAATACGTTCTATCTACTTGCCAATGCCACTAAGCTAGTCCTCTTGCTCGTTCTTGTTTATAAATACGCAGTCTTGTTATAAATTTTTTTTTTTTAGCCTCTGGTTATGTATCTTTAAAGTCCATCCCTATGTGGCGGAAAACCCAATATGGCAGAAAACCCTATACTACTTTCCATTACAATAAATTCTACAACAATTAAGAGCCTTAGAAACTTTTAGAATAACAACTATAGACTCTTATATTTATTTCATCTCCGTATTATTAAGAGATAACCTGCTTTTCAGCCAGTAATAGTACAATTCACTATAGGAATATCTGCCAGCCTTGTTTCGGATAGCCTTAGATCTAGCGTGGACCTTTTATATACTACTCAAACTCGTATAGCCTATAGATAGACTTTAGAAGAGTATTAACCGAGCTTAGTATTGTAGAAGGGTACGGTGTCCCTCAGATAGGAAGTCACAATGCTGTCAGTCAGTCAGTCTGTCTGTCTGTCGGTCGGTCGGTCGGTCGGTCGGTCGGTCATAATCAGTCAAAAGTAATCAGTAAAGCAGTCTGTAAGAAAGGAAAGAAAAGAATGTATTCCGGTAGGTTCGTGATGTCCAAGAAGGAGGGAAGCCGAAGGCTCAATATATACAGGAAAATGCCAAGACACTGAGCATGGGACATTTTACCCCACCACAGTATTCTGCTGTATAAGCTAGTTAGGCTTTAAAAGTAATATAATGCCTGCGTGTGTAGGGCTGGCGAAAGCAAAAAAAAGTCATCCTATAGGCTTAGCCAGTTTCTTTACACGTGTTACGGAGTGAGTGTAAGTGGTAATAATATATAGCGAAGTAGATATTATTAAGCTATGTACACAAACTGTATAATAAGATTAAGACGTTGCGTAAGGAGAGAAGGTAAGGAAACGGGAAGAAAGGGTATATATTATTAGTTTAATTGCTTGGTTAATACATACACGGAGTAGAATAGGATTTGAGGAGCAATCCTAGTAGAACTTAGCAGAATTTAGTGGACTTTAGCAGAATATGGCGGAATGCGGCAGATTGCTATTAGATTGCCATAGATTGCTAGTAAATTGCCATCGGGTTGCCATCTCGCGGTTAGTCTCTTCTTGCTGCGTTGGTAAAAATAGGTGGACGTGTATAAGGTATTACAGAGGTGTCCTATAATAGTACCCCCCCTTTAAATTTAAGCTTCTATAAGATAGGGCTGTGGTAGTTCTAGGTAGAGTTTATAAAAGTCTTCTGCGGCTTGTATAAGTCCTATAGAGTTAATAGGTTCCTATATAGAGTTAATTTGTTAGGCAACTACTCTACTAGTTATTATTATATTATTAACTTTTTATTTACCTATATACCCGGCCCAATAATAAGTCTACCATGGTGTTTCCTATAAGGCTTTGTTATATTTAGACTCTTAGCATATATTATTAGCAAGCGCCTTATAAGCTTATATATCTTAAATAATATTACAATCTTAGGCAGTATATATTTTAGCTTATATAGGCTTTAGGTAGTAGTTCTGTAAAAGGTAGTAATATTTATTAGGTTCTTATACTACTATTTTTATAAACGTCTTAGCATCTTATATTTTAATCTTAATAAGTAGTAGCCCTTTTGCTTACTTATCCGTAGTTATATAGTTAATAAAAGATAAGATATTATTAGTATCTACCTTATTAAGGTTGTTATAATCTTTTAAGCCACTAGGCTTCCCTTTAAGGATTAAGGCTAAGGCTAATAAATCGAATTCTCCTAGGATTAATTAGCGTCGTAGGTTAAGTATAGGTATTAGATTATTCTTTAGGTTTAATATAGTAGCTAGTAAGGAATACTGTCTTACTATTATAGGTTCCTTAGAAGTATAAAGGTAATTTATAGACACGCTGCTTTTAGCAGCGCCTATAGTATTATAAAGACATAAAATTAGTTGTAGGCTAAGCGTTGGTAATAAAAAGACGCAACGTAATATTATAAGACGAGGGCAGTGGCTACAGAACGTATGTATTTAAGAAGTCTATAAGACGTTACGCGATTGATTGTAAGGGTCGAGGGCGTAAGGAGGTGATATACCTACGCATAACTAATGTAAGCTATACGTAAGGTATATATAGAAGCACGGGGCTCTCCTATAGAGGCCCCTGCGGTAGGGTTCCGTAATATATTATTAACTATTAGCCAATACTATTAAATCGGATTAGTACTAGAAATAGTGGCTAATTAAAGCCTTTTTATTAAGTAGCTTAATTAACACTAATGGAGCGTTAACTATACCCCGGTTAATAAGCTTAAACGTTAATCTTACTAGCTATAAGCCAAATATGGAGGCAGGAAAGCCGGCTTAGTAGGCTATATTTGCTAAAGCTTCGTATTTAATTAAAATCTAATACTAAAATAGAGCCTTTGGAGCCCTTACTACTTACTACTTTTTTGCCTTTTTTAGGCCTCTATAGGCGTATAGGATAATTTTAGCTATATTTAAACACTACATTAGGCAAATTAAGGTGGATTTTTAATCAGGCAATGTTAATATTTTTATATATAAAGGTACTACTAAAAATCTAGTATAAAACACTATTAAGTCTATACTAATTGCCTAATTAGGAAAGTGAGCTGACAGCAGAACAGTTCGCGTGCCTTATTTTAATATAGCGGATAGTAAGCGATCTAGTTAGCCGCAGTTAGTCAGCTATAGGGCCTTAAAACTCGCTGGAGACTAACTGTTGGACACACTCCCCCCGCTTACTAAGTTATATCCCTAGGGTAAGCGGATTTACACGGCTCTAAAATAAGATTACCGCTGTTTAAGGCGGGTACCTACGTATAAAAGCCTCTTTAGCTAATTAACTTTGCCTAATAAGCTCCATCTAAACTAATTAAAGATGCCTTAGTAGAGTAAGGTAGTTATTACTTATAATTATAGGCGGTACAAAATTCTGTAGAGGTAGCACTAATGTAAGGTTATAGAGGTTACTACTAATAATACTAGATAACGTAAAGGTAGAATGATAAGGGAGTGGAGTCTTAGTAGAGGTAGCACTGTTACAAGGCTGTAAGAGTGGTAATGCTAATTAAGTAGCAAGATTGACCAAGTGGCGATTTATTGAACGGATAATTAGGTATAAGAACTCTGTCTATTAAAGAGGGCTCTAGAAGCTCTTTATATATATAAAATAGATAGCAAATAAAATGACGACGTAGTTGTTATTTAATCAGTAGAAATAGGTAATAAGACATTTAATAAGACATTTAATATAATAAAATAACGACTACGTTGTTATTTAGTTAGGGTAGTAAGATATAAGGTTCTAGACTTAAAGCCAGTATTAAGATAGTGGTAAGGAAATCCAATCTAGTTTAATATACCCCCCTGGCTGCATAGAGCCGTCTAAGCTGCTGTAAAAAGTTATAATATTAATTTAGTATTAAGTTTAAAAAATCCTTTATAGAGTTACCTTGCCCAAATATTATCTAAATTAAATTAAATTAGATCCTTAATATTAACGAGGTTTAATTACTAAACAAATATCTCGTGCTTTTGACAAGGTAGAGCCTTTGTTAAGCTATTATTTAATATTAATCCTTTCTTTATAACCCTCCTTATCTCTTCCTTAAGGGCCTTAAGCTTCTTTTTACGCGATATCTACCATCTAAGGCGTCTGTTTGGTGGCTTTCTTAATACAATCTTATAAGCCTTACTAACCCTATAAGTTATAGATTTAACCATTATTAGTCCTTTTAAAATTGGTCCTATTACTAACTATGGAAGGTACTTAATCGCCTCCTCTCCTATATCTACTAGTCTGTTTTTAACTAGAATATAGTTAAATTCTAGTTTTTATTTAGTTAAGAAACTTAAGGACTTAGTAGTTATAATATTTAATTAAGGTTCTAGCGTTAAATTTGGGGTAAAAATATTGTCCTTTAAGGCTTACGGGCCTATTACGGTATTATTTTAAGGATTAAGCTCCTCTTAATCTATTGCTTAATCTTAATTTCTACTAAAATCCACCTATTAACTTTTAATAATATCTACTTAAGTCTTATCCTCGTCCTCTAATATACTTACCCCCTTAAAATATTCCGCAGAACTGTTTTACTCTAGGGTATTTAGAGCTAAAGACTCCACCGTAATGCCTTAGTTAGCGATTTTAGTTATAGGTATCCTTTTTAATATTACCTTATAGGCTTTGCCAACTATATATGTCTTATTATTAATCATTATAGGGTCTTTTATAACTGCTCTAGTCAATTTCTTAGGCAACTACTTAACCGTATTTTAACTGCGCCATTGCCGTCCTTCTACCTTTTAATTCGGTAGAGGCTTTAATAATTATTTCAATAATTGCTTTAATAATTGCTTTAATAGTTAAGTCACAAATAAGACCTCCAGTAAGTCTCTCTTTGGCTTATTATATTTAATAGTAATCTAACTATAGTAGTAGTCACAGTAGGCATACGTCTTATTATCGCCATAGTAAAGAGTGTTCTCTTTATTACTCTAGTAGACTCCCTTATTATTAAACTTTTAGATATATACTAAGTTGGTATAGAATCCTGGTATATAGGCCGCTCCTATAAGTAGTATCTTCTTTTTATCTTTAGTGTATTAATTGTAACTATAGTTATGCCAAAGCTAACAATCTTTTCTATATGCGAGCCTACATAGAAAAGCTAGATTGTAGGTTCCTTTTTAATAAACTGCGAAGACTCCTTTAGGCTCTTATAAGCTCTAATTATTGCCATGCTTTAGCTGTTTATTAACTTAATTGTCCTTATTAGCTTAATTATTCTTTTTAATTTGTTTAATATAAGCCTTAATTTTAGGCGTTGTATTAGCGATCTTTTTATCTACCTTCTTCTAAATTTTATTACTTAGTTTAAACTAAAATAGGTAAGGAATCAACTCTACTATATACTAGCATTTGTTAAAGTAATAACGTTTTCCATATAGGCACTGTAGTGGCGGTCGCCTTTCCTTCTTTTGCTTATCTGCTAATAATTTAGGCTTTAATTTAGGTAACTCGCTTAACTTATTCTTAAAGGTAACTGCAAAGGATCCTTCTTATAGACTTTCGCCTTTCTAAGCAAGTTCTGTATAACGGTAATTTTAGTATATTTTAACCAGTTTAAAGAAGTTAGGAAGCGTCTTCTTCTTCCACTTAAGCCTTTTAAGCTAGTTCTTCCAATATTTGGACTAGCTTAGTATAATTAAATCGAATATATATATAAAGCCTCTTACTAAATAATTACTATTTACCTTAGGTAGATCTAGCTCCTTATACTTAGTGTATACCTTCTCCCGCTTCTCTAACTAGGCCTTAAAGTTCTGGTTCCGAGGCGCTTTCTTAAGTTTTATATACTAGATAGCTACTTAAAGCTTTTAGAGGTTATCAGTTAGAGAAATTCTTTACTTTAGTAACACTAAGACATTATAGGTAGTAACGCATTTAAACGTGTAAATTAGGTAGGTACATAAGATTAGGCTTTAAATATGGCTGCGCAACATATTAAGAGCTAACAGCTGTTTTCTGTAGAGCTTCAGATTATCCCTATAATTAGCTTAGAGCGTACAGAGCTCCTTCTTTTTATCCTTATCTACAGTGCTTTTATCTATATTCGATATTGTTTAACATTTACTGAATATTGAATATTTACATTTAATATTCAATCTCAATACAATATGTTTAATACTGAAAGTTATTGAATATTGACAATTTCAGAGTTAAGGCGGTAAAAATAAGGTGTAAATGCTTTGGTAAATGACTTTGGGCTTTAAGTAATACATATATATTTTAAATTTATTAGGTAAATATATATAAAGTTAAAATATATAAATATTAAACTTAATTTTACGGAATATTGTACACTAAGTGCTCAAAAAGTTGGCTGCTTAGTAATATTATAGCCAAGGAGAGGCTTTAGCCTTCTTACTATTTAGCGTTATAGTATTACTAGTTATAATCCATCCCTTAATTAGTAAGGTTTTAGACCCAATTAACTAACTAGGACTTAAGTTCGCTAAATTTAAGGGATATAGTAAGTTTCTTTTTATAGCGTGTCTATAAACTCTTAATAGTGCTACATAGGAAGTAGAAGCAATTAGTATCTAATTATACTTATTAGAGTAATATTTTAGATTTAGCTAAAATATAGTTTCGCATTAATAGATAAGACGATTATAGTTCCGGAGACTATTACCATTATACTTATTTAGTTCCTTTATATGGAATTTAGGTTTTTTTAACTCTATAGCGTAGTATAGTATTGCCCCTTTAAGTCCGCTTCATGTCTAGGGTATCTATACTTCTCTTATTTATTCTTATAATTGTTTTAATAATCTTAATAAACGCCAGCTAACTAACTAAAAAACTGGAGCTCTTGCTGCACCCGGCCCAAAAAGACCAAAACCAACCAAAAGAACCCTGAAAAACACCCAGAGAATCCCCCTAAGATGCATACATCGTAGGGGAGGCACACATTAAACAACAGTGGTTTGTACTTGCGCGCGTCCACCAGAACCACGCCTAGTAATAGCCCTCCACAATAAGAATGGGTAAATACCATACTATAAAGCGGGAAGACCTCTATTAAGAAGGCATCTAATAAAATATAAAGCCTATTAGACGCGTCTAGTATCCGCAGTTGTAGGGAAGTAACCATTAGCTATAACAAACTAATATAGCTAGCAGAATGGCTTTGCTAGTCCAGTAAACCTTAGGCGCCCCTCCAGTAAACCCTTAATTAAATCCTCTAATAGCTAAGCAAAATTAAAAATAAATAAAATCCCTCCTTACTGGTAAACCGCACCTAGGCTGCTATAGCTACGCTTCTATAATATAGGGAACCTACCCCCCTAAAGACAACAACTGGGTATATAATTATAATATAACTAAACATAGAAAAAGTAGAGGGGCTTAGGGGATAATTAAAAATAGAAGTCCTTATAGAGATTTATAAAGAGGTCTACAACGCTGTTATAGTCTAATACCTTAGGAGTAGAGACATTAGAGTTACCCTAAGGGACTAATAGGTAAAGGAATAAGCTATAAGGGTAGGGGATAGGCTAGGAGAACGTATTGGCATAAAAGTACTCTATAAAGATTACCTAGTTAAAGTCCTAGCGGTCTCCCTAAGACTTAGGGTAGAAAAGGGACGCTAGGTAGATAATACAGTAACTATATATAAGATAGTAAAACAAACGGAATGCCTTATACTAGGACTTAAGATTACCTAAATCTAATAGCTTTAATAGGAAAATGCAAACTAAGTATATAATAAGAATAATAAGAGGATATAAGGGTCACCAGAGACTCGCCAGAGAGACGCTAGTTAAATGCATAGCTCCCTTATTATTAGCATATATATACTAGGAATACAAAAACTTCTTATCTAAAAAGGTATTCTTATAAATGGCCTTATATATAACACAAGGCTCTACAACTATAGACTCTGCCTAGAATAATGCTACTGCTATATATAATGGGGATATACTTAATCCACATACGCAGCATAGGTGTACTGTAGCCACTGTGCAGGCCCCTATAATATAAGATACTGCTTAAATTAAGACTAAATAAAATGCGTAAACTACTACTAAAGCATATATAAGGCGTAGGAGAGAGAAGACTGTATTAAATACAGGAGATGGAAAATAAGGGCTTAATAGCTATAGGAACAACTACACGCTAAGTTATATAAATAGAAATAATAGGCGGTAAGCTAAGGGGATATAGGCACCTTCCCAGCCTTCCCTACCTTTAATACTAAGGGGCTAGGCTAGCCATCCCAAGCCTTAATGGGCTAGAAGTGATGCCGCATAATATTACCAGACCAAATAGGGACATAAGGGTTATAGGGAACACAAGGAAGAGGACGCCCTATAGGAAGACCCCTATAGACAGCAATAGTAAGCTTAAGACTAGGATAATTAAGAATTAGACTTAACATAGTAAATATAATATTTACAGCCAACCTATAAAGGGTATATAGCTAACCAGTAAGAATAGGGGAAGAACTAGAGATAATAACAGATTTAAATATAGAAGCGCTAATAGGAACATAAGATATAGGAATAGAAAGCTCTATATAAAATAAGTAGTAACTAGGGTGTAAATATAAGAGATAGAAGTTCTAAATACTTTAGAGAAAGTGGAAATAGAAGAAGTAAGAAATAAAGGAGAGACAAAGGACCCCTACTAGGGGTCCGCCACCTATCCATTATATAGTATAACTGCGGCAACATAAACCACCGTTTTATAAGGCCCCTACTAGACAGTCTAGACCTAGAGAAACACTATATCCTTGCTATATAAGAGCCGTATTATAATACCTACATATAATTAATATACTGCCCCTAAGGATTCTAGCTCCTATATAAACCAAAAGCAGCTATATATATATGCTTTATAATCAGCAAGGCTATTAGCCCATCCTTATAGTTATAGTAGGCAGTTAACCTAGATATTACAATTATAACAATCCAGATATATAGGGGACTGGTATAAATTATTAATATATATAACCCTAGGGTTAAAGGGGTCCTATAAATAGAGAATATTATATTAGTAATAAGCTTACTAGAAACCAAAGGCACAGAGTTTATCCTATTAGGAGACATAAACCTCCACCACCTGCGGTAGGGGGTATCCATATTGCTACTAAATAATAGACGGAGTGCCTACTAAAAGCTATAGATATCTAGGGCCTTAAGCTAGCTACCCCCCTAGGAGCAATTATATGGCAATAAGGCACCGCCAGAAGTATAATTAACCTTATATTTATAGATAAAGGCCTATACTAGAGACTTAAAAGGTGTAACCCTAAAGAAGAATAGGCACTTACTTTAGACCATATCCCTATCCAGATATAGCTAGATCTAGATATTAAGGTATAACTAAACATTAAAAGATACGCAATAAGGAAGCTTAAGGCAGATAGCTTCCTTAGTTTAGTTAAATAATAACTTTAAAACCTAGAAGAAATCCACCTAATACTAAATAAGTGAGGCTTAGTAGCCACCCCTAAGGAAATTAACCAAAGACTAGAAAGAATCTAGGCAGCAATTAAAAATAGGCTAGAAGAGCATTACCTAGTCTTATAACTAGGCCCCTATACGCAACACGCATAGTCTACATAATATGCGGTTCTTATTACTAGCTAATAATAAGTAAGAAGGAAATATATAAGCAGCTATAACCCTAAAGACAAGAGACGCTATAAAGATACAAGAAACTAGTTAAAGAATACCCTAAAAAAAGAAGTAAGGAATAACTAAAGATAGTTTATAAATAAGTATACTACTAACCTAAGCCTCCCCTATAATAAGGGCCTTTAGGCTATGGCAAAATAGGTAAAGAAAAAGGTAGGGCGCCTAGTAGAAGACTTACACCTACCGCCCCTATAAAGAGTAGGGGAATTATAGGCCACCAATAATAACAATAAGAAGGCACAGATCCTTATAGAAAGGTTCTTCCCCTAACCAGCTCTAGCAGACCTTAGTAATATTATAGGTAAAGCACTAGTGACTTACCTATAGGTCGACAGCGATATAACAACAGAGGAAATAGCCAGAACTATTAGCCGCCTTTTAAATAATATAGCACTAGGACCAGATGGGATTCTAAATAAGGCCTTAAAGACCTATAGACCACTTATAGCACCTTAGCTTACAGATATAGCTAAAGCATGCTTTGCTATAGGCTACTACCTATAACTTAGAAGATCTATAACAATATTTATCCTATAAAAAGAAGGCAAAGTAGATTACTTAATCCCAGGAAGCTACCGCCCTATTACCTTAGAAAACACCCTTAGTAAGATCTTAGAAAGGGTAATAGCGGACCATATAGCAGATATAGCTAAGGAATACGCCCTACTACCACAAAGCCAAATAGGGGCAAGAAAGAACCGCTTAACACTATTAGCACTTATACTACTTTCTACCACCATTAAATCTACATAGGCGATGTGAAGGGACTTTATAGTATCTATGCTTAGCCTAAATATTAGTGGTGCCTATAACAATATACCCTACAAGCGCCTCCTATATATCCTTAGGGTAAAGGGCTTCCTAGAATGGATTATATAATTTATTTAAGAATTTATAGGCTAGAAAGAAATATTACTGGTCTTTAGCGGGTACTAGAGCCCCCCTATTACAGTTATAATAGGAATACTACAAGAATCACCCCTCTCGCCTATACTCTTCCTTTTCTTTATAAGCAACCTACTTAACTCCTTTAAGGAAGGGGCAACCTAGGGGATAGGCTTTATTAATAATACAAACCTAATTATATACGGGCTAATAGCTGCAGAGAATTGCAGAACACTAGAGAAAGCCTATAATACCTATATAGAATAGGCAAGATAATATAGAGTCCAATTCTTACTAGAGAAATACTAGCTAATCCATTTTATAAGAAAATGCAACTAATCTACAGATCTTTAGTATATAATTTATATCCAAGGCTTTAGGGGTTAACTAGTTCAAGGCCTAAGGGTATTAGGAGTATAAATAGACAGCAAGCTCTAGTGGAGCGTATATGCGTCATAAGCGGCCCACAAGGGCCAAGCTTAGTACATTACAATGTCTAGGATTACTAATTCTATATAGGGTCCATGCTTCCAGAGGTCACGCCTACTATATACAGCAGTTATCTAGCCAACCATGATATATAGATCCAGTATTTAGGCAATAGGAGAAACCAAGAAAGGCCCCCCTAAATTACTCCTTAAACCACTTTAAAAGGTCTAAATAGCCTGCCTTTAAAGCATAATAGGCAGGTATAAGCAAACGGCCACAGCACTGCTTAAGAAGGAAGCTGTTAGATAATTCAGATAGAGCTGCTCATTAATGAAAATGGATTGATTGATTGATTGATCTTGTATCGTGTCTTTTTGACCTTAATCTGACGTGTCTTCAGTGACGTGTCTTCGTGCACGTAACTCGTGCACGTGACCCACGTCTTTAGAGAATACAGATTATCTGACACACCCCCTTAGCTTTAAGCTCTTTAAGGTCAAAGCTAACCACCTTCTCGTGTCCGTTAATGCGTTAATTAAACCATAATGTTATCTAAATCCTTCCTTCTCGCCCTAACCTTCTCCCTTAGGTCCTCTAGTTGCTTCTCCTCATTCAGCTACTCCTTAATATCCACCATTCCAACTAGGTTAACAAAGTTCTGAAACCTCTACTTAGGCAGGGCCTTCGTAAGTCTATTAGCAATTATCTCCTTTGTCGCTATCTATTAAAATCGTACTTATCTTATTACGTATTCCTAATATAGCTAGTGTTAATAGATGTTGATGTATTAGAGCTTCGTAATTAGCTTTACCATATCTTTTATAATTAGTTAGAGTATCTAGGTGTTATTACATTTAATAATTAAAGGCTTATTTAGCCTTAATATTATTGCTTTAAACAGTCTACTGATAAAGATAGCTTCCTTTACTGTCTATAATAGGGCTAACAACTCGGCTTCTGTACTTAACGTTATAACTATACCCTACTTGTTTACTCTCCAGGCGATTGGTCCCCTAAATAGCTTTATAATATATCCTTACAAGCTCTTTCTATTAATGGAGTTGTCCGCAAATAATGTATTACTAGCACAGATAAATAATTACGCTTTACTTCTACCGTCTCTTCTGTCGTCTTATCCTTTATTACATATTCCTTTGTCTTTCCCTCTACCGTTTATTCCTTCCTTATCTCCTTTATAGCAGATTGCTCTGCTCCTCGTGCTATATAGGTACTGGATTACTCTGTCTACCGCTTAATAATACTCTTAACTTGGGTTCTAATTGAACCTTACTAGCTATAATACTGTAAAAGCAATATCTGAACGCGTTATAGTGGCTATATAGAGTATTAAACCCAATTTTCTCTAATATAGCATTATAGAAGCTGCTTCTCTTGGTAGGGATATAGGACGGACTAGTAGGTCTATATTAGGGGACGGAAGCGTTAGATAGATTAATTGGTAATTAGTAGGGAGAAGTTTAGATTCTGCCATAGGAGTATCTAAAAGACGCCCTATAAGATCTATCTTATACTGGTTAGCTATCTTCTCGATATAGGCTTCCTGGGATAGCTATAGAAGCCTTTAGCTACAATTATATAGTATATAGATTCCTAGGAACCATTTTAGCTCGCTAAGGGTACTTATCTGGTATTCCTTGCTTAGCTCTTTAATTGCTTCTTAAGCGTTCTTCTTATCTATCTTTTGGTAGCAGAAGACGATATCGTTGACATAGAAGAAGATAACTATTCTACCTTTTAGTATAATACACGGCTCCTAGGGTACCTCTTTAAACCCTAATTCTATTAGCGAGCTCGTAAGATTCTTCTACTATAATAGTTGTAATCGTCGTAGTCCGTAAAGGGCTTTTTTTAAGCGTAGTACTTTGTCTTTCTTTTCTTTATTAAACCCTGGCGGTAGCTTTATATAGATAACTTTGTTAAGATTATAATAGATAAACACATTAACTACATCTATCTGTATTGTCTTTAGGTCGAATTTTATAGTGATCGCCATAAGGGTTTAGAAGGTTGTATTAGCTAATATAGTAGCTCTTATAGGTAGGTCTCCTAGGGCCTATTAATTTCCGTATACTACTAAGCGTACCTTACATTTCTAGAGAAATCCGTACTTGTCCGTTTTATAGACGAACACCTATATTAAGCTAAGGATCTGCTGTTCCTTTACATGCTTCTTATCTATTTCCTAAAATAACCTTATTTAATAATAAGATTGTAGGTAGGCTTATTAAGCCTCTTGGAACTAATCTTAAAGAGGGTGCGTATTAAGGTCGCGGATTAACTAAGGTAGCAGAGGTAAGTTCTTCCTATATAATCTAATATTACGTATTCTACCTAATTTCAGCTTGCTATCATTAAGTTAACTATTAAGATTAAACTTCCTTCCTACTAAGAAGGCGCCGTAATAGGCTAAAGTAATCCTTTTAGTAACAAAGTCTTCAAATCTATAATTACTGGCTTCCTTAAATAAGTCTTTAACCAAGTTGTTAAATACCCCCTAAGTGTTAAACGCATCTCCTACTCGTTAAGTGACGTCTTAATTAGTATCTTAAACTAAAATTATAGGATAATTAACGTGAAAGGTATATAGAGATTCTTCATCTTCTTCTATTAGAGGTGGCGTATAATACGTATCTTTAAGAGCTCTTGCAAGGTTAAAATCTACTAACTTATTAAAGGCTTAAACTAGCTTATTATTAACGTCGTCGTCTTCCTCTTAAATTAACGGTTTAAATACTTCTTTATTATCTTCTAGAAGGACCTTATTCTTAGTCTAGATATTAGGTAGTTAAATCTTCTTAATTAGTGTATCTAATTTGGCGTGTAGATCTTTTAAGATGTCCGTTCGCTTACTATTAAAGAACGTCTTTTTGTTAAAGATAACGTCCCTAGTAGAGATAATGATACCTTTATATAGGATCTAGATCCTGTAGATATTTATAGAGTTATAGCTAACAAGGTAGCTGATATAGGCTCGCGGATCTAGCTTGCTTAGTCTTTTCTTCTTTAGCTAGGCATCCAACGTTATCGCGTACGCCCTACAGCTGTAGGCTTTTAGGTGCGCCAATTATGGTTTTCTTAATCTCCCATTATCTAGGAAGGTATAGAACCTCTTATATAGCGATTTCCAACCATTACTTTCCCGTGGCGTTTAATCTTAAAGGTAGACTATATAGTTAACAATCTCGTTCTATAGATTATGGGGTAAACTAATAGCAATTCTTATTGCATGTCCTTTCTTAATAATTACACCCCCTAAGCGTTTAGCGGTACCGTTCTGTGCTTGGGTATATAGCGCTAAAGGCTTAAATATAATCCCTTAGGTCTGTAGCTATTTAAGGGTTCTTCTTCTCCCTAGCTTGTTATCTAATCTAATAGTGTTAACTTTAAGGTTATACCTTAGACAAATCCATTGGATAAAATCTTTAAGCACTTATAGTGTCTTCTTCTCCTTACCGTGCGTTGTTATAAAATACGGGAAGGATCTTCCTGAAAAGGTGTTATAGATAAGCATAACTTATACAAATCCGGTATGCGCTTTCTTGAGGTTAGTCCAGTTAATATAAAGGTTAAAATAGGGTTTATTAATATTCCGTTCTAAGAACCTTCGTAAGACCTAATGCTTAATTTTAGCGAGACTGCAGTGCTAATATTCCATTATCTTTAGGCCTTAAAGCTTAACTCCTAGGGCGTTAATACCTAAATAATAAAGGCTTATAGGTCCTGGATAACCTAGACGTAGATGCCATAGTTATGCATTACCTTTCGCATCTAGACGAATGTCTCTTGACGATACTCTGCGCTTCCGTTAACGGTATAGCAGTTAGCTTAAATTAAAAGCTAATTTTAGGCTTCCTAATTAGACATACTTAATAGTCTATTATCTGTAACGTTCTTCTATTTAATATAGGATTGTGTCGTCCTTCTAAACTAGAAGATTATTGTCTCCTTTGTTATCCCAGTAGTACCCTCGTTTTTAAAGTAGACGGAACAACACTAGATTCGTATTGAAGTCTGTATAAAAGGCAACGTCCTTAAGACGTAGGATTCCCTTGCTCTTATCTAGTTTTGTAACTTAGATAGTAATATTGCCATAACCTAGTATAGGCACTTCTAAGCTGCCGGCGGTGATAAATTTGTGTCTTAGAGCTTTCCTAAAGTTATAGAAATAAGAGAGATTAGTAAAGATATAAAGAGTAGTTCCTAAGTTAAGAATAGTTAATAGCTTTAGTGGATAGAGTTAACCTATATAAAACAATTCTAGAAATATTATATTAGCTTCTCCCTTAATCTTAACTATTTCCTTACTCTTATCCTATTGTTGTTAAGCTTTATCTTCTAATTACTTAAGTTGTTCTACTTAAGCAGCTAGATCCTTGTCGTGCTCTACCCTTTTATATACCTTTTTTATACGTGTACCCTCAGCATTAAATCCTTTAGGCCTCTTGTACTTAAATAGATACTAATAGTTAGGAAGGGTATATCCCCTTATATCACATACTAGGCATTTTAGGATCTTCAACTTCTTAGAAGACGTCTCTTTAGTTAAATTTATCCCTGCCCTTTTTTAACTGCAAGATAAGCTATTCCCTCTTCCCTTTTAGACTTTAGTAGCAATAGAGATACCCTCTTTAGGCTCTCCTGCGAAGTCTACATTAAATGCACTCCCTTTAGTAGTTAAGGATGGTATAACTTTTAAGAGGTTTGCGAATGCTTCCCGTAGCTCTATTGCTACTTTATGGTATTCTAATAAGTGAGCCTTTTCAATATTATTTGCCTACTTGGTGTATATAACAAAATAGGTTTCGCTTATAGGTTATATTACATTCGCAAGGTCTATTAGCTAGATCCTATTAGTTATCTGCAGAAAACTATACTTCTCTACTATCTTTATCGCATGCTCCCATTAATTAAGCCACTGGGTAATTTTTGCCTGCTTAAGTCCCTTAAGTGATTTAGTATATTATAGTTATACCTTCCTTATTATAAAGTTCTTTAAAGGCTCTGTGTCTTCTTTTAACTGAATTAGCCATTCCTTAACTATAAGGGAAGGGTCGAGCAGTAGCTTCTTCTAAATCGATACTGTGGACGTAATTTAGGTGCGTATCTATTATAGATGCTCTTCCTGTTTTAGGAAGTACTTTATATCCTAGTTGTAGTATCGTCTGCTGTTCTTATACGCTTTCTATTAACCCATTAAGAGCTGTGTATATAAGGTTGCATTCTTATTAAAATCTATAACTTTTAGATAGGGTGGTTCTTAAAGTAGACCTTCTTAAGGTGCTTCCTTAGCAGGGTTAATGTGGGCCCAAATTCGTTTGTCCATAAGGGCTTATAGTTGCTATAGCCATTGCTCCCAGTCTTTTGGTTTATTAAGGATTATCGTGTTCAATAAACTCATTAATAGAGTCATTTTAACTAATAGGTAAAAGAGGATTTGAGATGGTATTTTATTATTAGGATCGTCCTTATCGTCAGGATCGTCCTATAACGATTAAGGTAGGATTTCTCGTGGAATCTCGTGGAATCTCGTGGAATCTTGTGTCAGAATCGTCCTGTAACGATTAAGGTAGGATTTCTGTCAGAGTCTGCGTCTTAACAATAAGGTGTCAGAGTCTAACGATAAGGTAGAATTTCTTCAAATAATTAAGTAATAGCTGGATAGCTTCTTAAGTCGGCGGACCGGGCTCATAACTATCAGATAATTTAGATAGAGCTACTCATTAATGAAAATGGGTTGATTGATTGATTAATCTTATATCGTGTCTTTTTGACCTTGATCTGACGTGTCTTCAGTAACGTGTCTTCGTGCACGTGACTCGTGCACGTGACCCACGCCTTTAGAGAATACAGATTATCTAACAGAAGCTAATATCCCCCCCCTATAATTATATATTAAAGCTGCGGTAATATAAAGGGTGTAAAAGGAGCGTAACTCTAATATTATAAAGTATATTAAGACACGCCTAAATAAACTATGGAGGGACCCTAGGGTACCCTATAGGAGAGTAAACCAAATACCCTAAAGTAGGGAAGAGATATTAAAGAAATAGGTGGAGAAAGTAGAAGAAGAATAGTGCCACATTAGGGCCTAGGCCTATATAGAGGAGGAAGGGAGACGCGTAAAAGGCTAGCAAAGATAATAGTAAAAGAGAGAAAGGAGCTAAAGTAAAGCATAAAAGAGTACTAGGAAACTATTTACCGTAACACAATACTAGTTGGACTAACACTGGAGAGGTATATAGGAGTTAAAGGTATAGAGGCTAACCTAGGTAAGAGAAACCTAAGCCATAGTATAGTTAACACTATAGGGGGTAAATACCTAAGGGCTCTAAAAAGGCCTAATAAAGGCAGAAAATATAATAGTAACACTCTTAAGAACAGGAATAATAGGACTAAAAGATTAGCTCTACTAGGTAGGTATTCTAGTAGGTAGCCTAAGATATAAATATGGCTAGCTAAGACAGACACCAAAACATATAATACTGTTATGCCCCTTATACACTGGCTAAGAAGCAATACTCTTAGTAGCTAATACAAAGAACTATAATACACTACTCTTAATATAAAAAGGTCTTAAAGCGGTTACCCAGTGGCTTATTAGCTAAAATGTACTAGACTAGTTCCGGGTTATAAAGGAAATAGTAATAGAAGGTAAAGGGGCGAGTAGTAGGTATCCCCTAATGACTTTACAGTAGCAGAGTAAAGTTTGCAATACTAGCGTGTCCGTAGGCTTGTTACGGCAGCAGTGGTTCCCAAGGAGGTTAAAAAGTAAGGTAGTAGAGCACCACTGGTGACTTGTAGGCGCTAAGTAGGCGAGTCCTAAAAGGTAGGGAGATGGATCACAGGGTTTTCTCAAGTTAAGTCTTTCTTAAGTTGAGTTTTCTCCCTATATGTAAATAAGGAGTAGTCCGCGTGGGCCCAATAGGGATCTAAATCGGACGTTAAGCAAAGAATTATTATTAATAATCTTAATATACTTATCTTAATTGGATCTTTAACTTCTTTATTTTTTATAGGGTCTCGCATAGTAACCGCTCTAATAACTCCCTAGCCGTACCTTTCTACTCCTTTATAAGTAGAGGGGATGCGCTCCTTTAGGGAGACTTTATTAGCCTCTTATAGTAAAGGCATTATTTTAGGGAGTAAGGAGGTATTGTTACGGGACTCACTCGTTCTCACGTCTCTGCGCGTCTTTGACGTTCTTGGCCCGTGCTCACGTTCGTCCCGAGACACCTGCGCACGTTCCCCTACAACCCCTATTTATACCTTGTACCTGGTATACGAAGACTCTTCTTCATCCAATGTCTTTGTATCAACCACGCATAGTTACGTGTACGTAGCCTTCTCAATTACTACCTCGTTTAGTGTATTGTATCCCGGCTCGTGCCTACTCCGTGACAGGTATAGCCCATTATCGTTAATTAATAGCCGTATGTTCCTTCTATAAAGGATTATAAGCGATTAGAATTATAAGAGGCTAGTTTAACTAAAACATATAATTATCTAATTAATAGTATAGAATAAGAGTTATAAGTAAGTAAAAGGTAAGTTAAAGATAGAACAAACTTTATATATTAAAGGATAAATACTTTCTAACCTCTTCTATTTAGAGACTAATTGCTAGCTCTTCTCTAGAGGAGAACTAGCTCCCTTTATAATTCTTTTAAAACACTAATAAAACCCTTTACCCCTTATTTGGTTAACTATATCTTCTTTAGGACATTAGTAGGACATTAGTAAAACCTTTATCTATTTTATCTAATATATACCTTTTAGAAAAGCCCATTATATTAGTAAAGTGTCTTACTTATTTATAAAGTACGTTATAAGTTTATAATAAAGTTATTAATAATATTATTAATAGATATAGTTTATAATAAAATACTACTTTTTTAAGTTTAAATTTAAAATAAATAACGTATTTCACGGGTGGGCTAATCAAACGGGTGAGCTAATCAGTTTGCCAAGACCACGCGTTGATATCTTTAACACGACTATGTCTCCACCCACTAATATACTACCTGTCTCTAGAGAAGCTCGAATACAGCTTGCTATCCAGGCTCTTGATACTGGCCAGATTTATGGCATTTAACACGCTGCACGCAACTTTGACGTGCCCTTTTCAAGCCTACAGACGCGACGCGCCGGAACTGCCTCACAACACAATACTAAGCCGAAATTAATGAAGCTTACGGTAACCGAGGAAGAGGCGATAAAGCAGTATATTCTCAAGCTAGATTTAAGAGGATTCGCCCCTCTGCTTAATGCTATTTAAGAAATAGCTGACAAACTATTAGTTAAGCGGCAAAGGGACCCAGTAGGCATAAACTAGCCATATAGCTTTGTTAAGCGTACCCTAGAGATTAAAACAAAGTACAATTAAAAGCTAGACTACTAGCGTTATAAACAGGAAGAACCAGTAATTATATAAGGTTAGTTTAACCTTGTATAGAACGTAAAGGCCAAATATGGTATACAGGATAAAAATATATATAACTTTAACAAATCTGGCTTCCAAATAGGTATAATAACCCAGTAAAAAGTTATTATAGGCTCTAAGAGACGGTATTAACTAAAGGCTATTTAGCTAGGTAACTATAAGTAGGTTACGGTAATCTAGGCTATTAACGCGTTAGGATACGCGCTTCCACCCTTTATTATCTATAAGGGTAAAAACCACCTCTCTACCTAGTACTAGGAAATTAATATACTAGCCTAATAGGCATTTAGGGTTTTTAATAACGGCTAGACAATAAATAAGCTTAGTTTCCAGTGGTTAAAGCATTTTAACGCGCATACGAAGGAGCGTACTGTGGGCGCATACCGTCTATTAATTATAGACGGCCACAAGAGCCACAACTCGCTGCAATTTACCGAATACTGCAAGGAGAATAAGATAATTACTTTATATATGCCGCTATATTTATCACATATCTTGCAGCCACTAGATATGGGTTGTTTTTTGCCTTTAAAATAGGCGTATGGGCGCCAAATTGAGAAGCTAATACGCAACTGGTTTAACTATATTACTAAAACGGAGTTCTTACCAGCCTTCTAGGACGCGTTTAACGTATCTATTACTAAGAGTAATATCTAAGGAAGCTTTTAAGGCGCTAGCCTAGTTCCGTTTAACCCAGATGCGGTAATATTAAAGCTTAACGTTCAATTACGTACGCCTACACTACCTACCACTTAAGATACTACATGGCAGTCAAAAACCCCTAGTAACCACCTTAAATTTGGATCGCAAACGAAGCTAATTAGTAATAAGTTAGGTAGCTTACCATCTTCCTTAAAGGAAGGGTTTAATTAGCTTATTAAAGGTACTCTTATAATGGCTTATTAGATGGTGTTATAGCGCGATTAAATTACTAAGCTTAAAGCAGCCAACAAGGCTGCAACCTAACAGAGGTAGTATAAAAGAAAGCGTATCTAGCAAGGAGGAGTCCTTACCTTTAAGGCTAGCTTATAGTTAGTTGCTGAGGGCTCTGCTACTGCAACTTCTAGTAGTAAAATGAGTTAGGGTAAGGCGAGGGCAGATAGGGTTAAACCAACTCAAAGGCGCTGTAGCAACTGCGGTAGGACTGGGCATAATGCTCGAACGTGCCAAAATAACGAAGAATCTACTATAGAATCTAGTAGCAATGAGGAATCAGAGATAGATTATAGTAAGGCGGAGTAGTTCGTTACATAGTTCGTTGTATTTAGTGTGGTCTTGGCAAACTAATCAGCTCACCCATTTGATCAGCCCACCCGTGAAATACGTTATATTATTATTTTTAAAAAAAAAATTATTATAAAATTATAGTTTTAATAGTTAATAAATTTTATTAGAAGGTTATTAAGTTATAGATAGTATAAAAAGGTATATTTTAGTAGGGAAAGCTATCCCTTGCACGGATAGGGTGCTATAGTTTGTGGCCCGTGCGCGGAGAACATTAAAACTTTTAAGAGGTTTGGTTTGGTAATGCGGCAGAACGACTTGCCGCCTATACATACACCTCTTTAATTAGTGCGCACGGTGCACATTCTATAGGACGTATCTATCCGTGCAAGGGATATAAGAGGTAATACTATATAAAAAATAGTTTAAATTTCTACTTTATAAAATATGTTAGTATAATTAAAAGTTTCTTTAAGTTTTAGCGATTTTAATAAATCTAATATGGCCTTAATTGGGGTTATATTGGTGGAGATAAAAATAATTAAAATTTTAATAATTTCTATGCGAGCGATCGTTACGCGAGGGCGGTCGTTACGCGCTTAAACCCAGTATTGCAGCGCCTTCTAAGAGTTACTTGTCGTATGTTTCAGAAGATACCACGACGCTCTTTTCCGCGTAATCAAACGCTGCCTTAGCAAAGGACGCATAATTATGCCACACCCTAGGAGCAGGGCGAGAAGGCGGGCAGCCACGCAGGCAGAAACTGCCCCACAACGGAAATATCCTAAAAGAAAGATTGCATAAAGTGTATTCTTCTCGCGACATATGTAAAAATTTCCAGTAAGTTAGTCCTCATCTCACGCGATTCCGTCGACAATCCTCGCATACTCTCACATGACAGCTACGACATTGGAGAATATATTTCCAATGCCGAGCCTCACATATTTCGCATTCAAATCCACGCCTGCCTCCACTAAAAATGCGCTCGAACCGCCCCGGATGCTCGCACTCATGGTTATCACGCAGCTCTTCCCGCATCTGTACGACGCGGCGCTGTCGTTCCTGACGAGGTAGAGGATGCACAGCTTCCCTGTCAACAACCTCCTCTGCTCTCACAACTAAGTTCTGTTCACTCCATATTTCGCAGGAACAAGTTTTCCATTCCAGACCGCATAGGTAGCAGAACTGGGCTCCGCATTTGCATCTACATCCGCGCCCCGTCAGTAAAGGAGAGCTGATGGGGAAGGGCAACTCTTACGTCATGTGGTAGCAACCAACATTCAGTTCTACTAAAGCCCTGCATGCGAAACAACGCTGCCAGCCTTGGCTCGTAGCCAGAGCCAATGTGGCCTGAAGAGAAGGGTCCGCAGCGCAATCATCGCGATGAAAAGCGTTTTTGCACATTGCGCATGTTGCGGAACCACAGCGATCGCACTCTGCTCTGTCTGCTCTGATTTGGCTCGGAGGGATGAATCTCCCGCAGTCGACGTTGCAGCAGTATGTCCTGTCTTTCGTGGAAAATTCAATCTCCGCACTGTTGAACACGTCTAGCTCGTCCGCAGACAACTCCGCGGCAATGAGGAGCAGAGGAATTTGCTGGCGACAGCATCTCGGAGGGAATAGTGTTTGGTCCTTGGTGGCTCGCATGAAAAGGCCTTTTAAGCAATCGGTGCAGTAAAGATCCTCGCACTGCAAGCGAATAATCTCGTACGATCGAAAATGATTGTAGCAGACGCAGCATTGGGATTCCGTTAGAGATATCTTCTCTAGCGCCTTTCCCTGGCGCTCTGCATACGTCATCGAAGGACCGGCGTTGTCTTCCTGATCATCAAGTTCAGTGGCACTATCGTCACCAAGGACGCTGGTGACCCAGTGCAGACGTTCTTCCTGAGTGGAGATGTTGAAATCCACTTCGGTGTATGGCGGAGGAGCCTCGAGCTCAGGGTCGTCACCACTGATTTGCAACGCTGAACGTCTATCTTGTTGGGCTTGGGCTTCTTCCCGTGCGATGTCTGCAATGACCTGGCCATCTGTGTCCACGGCATGAGCGATGCTGTGGGCAAGCTTCAGGTCACTCAAGAAGCCAATATGGGCCAGGATCTCAGCTTGGAAGGCTGAGAAGGCCAATTCAATGTCCGGGGGGTGATCCGCTAGGTATTTGCCTTTCTGCTTCTCGCCATTGCAGTTAATTTCTTCTAGCTGCAGTGCGAGAGCCGTGATTTCGTCATCCAAATTTGCTGGGAGGGCAGGCTGAATAGCAATGAGATCGTAGCTCATATTTACTGTTGATATCGGGAGGGCGTTGAGGATCGATGTGGATGCGGGAGCGTGAGAAGGGGCAGGTGGGTTGGATAGACTGTAGGTTTTCGGGAGTAAAGGAGCTTCTGAGTCAATGATGAAATTGAGGCTTGACGGCCCAAAGAAAAGGGACAACGACTGGTCTCAGACATTTTGTTACCCCCCGTTTTTGCCGTGTGCGGGGTGCCCATGTATATCCGCAAACTTAACGTGACGTCAGTATCTCCTCAGCAGCCGCGTCAGAGACAATCCTTCGGTTCTCATAAGCTTAGGGCTGCTGGTAGGATGACACGAGCCATTTCCTCGAGACTCTTGAAAGCTCTCCTTTGCGGAAGCTTGTTGGGGTGGCTTGTATTGCGTTTTGTGCCTGGGCAAACTCCTTTAGGAAAATTACCTGTTGAGATATTCTTACGCTGCGTTTTGTGGTGGGAGATGCAATAGCCTTTTGCCATGCGCTGCAGCATAAGCGCACTACAGTCGTTGTTGCTGTATTTCATTTACCCTAACCAGTGTGGTTTTGGATAATACGAATAAGCGAGCATAAAATATCCTTTATCTAATAGAAAATGCATAAAATATCGCAATCGATAAGGATAAAAGTGCCCTGTGCGGGGCTTTTCTATCTATTATAGATTCATATAGGTTTTATATATATTAGCTAGCGTTTAATAAAGTTATATATGGTCACAGAATTACTAATAACGCTTTTTTTTTAACGAAAATAACCATAAGACTTAAAAATACCTAAGTAATAAAAATAATATATTCTAAAAGCCTAGGTTCTGCTATATAATTAATTAACTTTAGGAAATAATATAAAATATTGGTGTTAAGTTATTCTAATATCCGCAACCTCCGCAACGCGGATATTGTTGAATTTACTAAGAACCTTTGCGGAACACTTAGACGTTGATTCTGGTGGTTTCGCACAAACGTAGTTAGTCAGCTTGCGGACCAATTGAAAATCCGCACTAACAGAATCACGTCTGAGCTTGCTGAGGTAAGGGTAACCTTACCTCAGCAAGCTCAGACCATAGAATCAATTAGCGGACATACGTATATCCGCAAGCGGATATCGCTAACCTTTTTTGTTAAAAAGTTGATTCTATGGTCTGAGAGACTTTCGCAAGGTTTCTT
>Ga0307507_10001442_pt1 | contig 53247 bp, 9 predicted proteins | sample 7_EM_MG_FD_207223 | JGI IMG/M metagenome (GOLD analysis project Ga0307507, IMG submission 207223) | Populus trichocarpa ectomycorrhiza microbial communities from riparian zone in the Pacific Northwest, United States - 7_EM | ecosystem: Host-associated > Plants > Roots > Unclassified | place... | reverse complement strand
ATCAGCTACTATTTGTGTAGATTGGAGCCCTATTGGTAAAGTTATAGGGGGTATATCGTTTTGATAGGGTAGGCGATGCGCGACGTTCGGCTCTAAGCGAGTCCACGATATTTCGCAAAAGACTGTATCCTTAATATAGTTAGGGGTTTGCTATTTAGTAATTATGTATACTTTCTTGGGGTCTATATAGACACCCTTAATAGTAACAATTAGTCTAAGGTATTTTACTTCTATAACTAAGAATTTATACTTTAAATTAATATAAAGTCCTGCGTCCCTAAGGCGCTATAAGACCTTTTAAATGTACTTAGTATACTTAGAAGGGTTGTTACTATAAATAAGTATATCGTTTAGGTATATAGAGTAGAAGTTATTAAGGTAGTCCTATAAGGCGTTATTAATGTAGCTTTGGAAGCTATTTAGGCCATTATATACGCTAAAGGGCATAATAGTATATTTAAATTGGCCAAAGCGTAATGTAAATGCGGTTTTCTATTTATTACCTTTCCATATTTAGAGGCGGTTAAAGGCGGTAATAATATTAAGCTTAGTATAGATTTTGGCTTAGCTAAGCCGCTTAAAAGTCTTATATATAAGCGGTACAGGGTATTAGTTTTTAATTATAATAGCGTTAAGTCCTCTATAGTTAATATAGAATTAGATAACATAGATAATGGGGTTATAAAAGTGACCCTAGTTATAAAGGGTTTGAATATTAAAGTGTTGGAGCACAGAGGAAGCAAAGCGCATAGACGAAATTTGTTTGCAAAACCTGCAAACCTTTATAACCAGGGTCACCTTCATAACCCCATTACCTACGTTACCTCCTCCTAGCTTCTTAGTAAGGAGGATAGGGGCGGCTGCTAGCAATATACTGGGATGGATAAACCCTTTATTAAGGTGCTTGTTAATATACTTTTTAATAACTAAAAGTTTGTTTTTTAATATTAGGTAAGATCTCTTATAGGGTAGCGTTTTTCCTTATTTAATATTAATGGTATAGTTATTAGGTTAATATAGGGGGAGTATATATGCGCTCTTTTGTAAGTATATATTAGTAAAGTTATAGTACCTCTTAGAGAGGGGCTTGCGGAGTTCCTTATTAGTAAGTCCTTTTTTAAGATTTATAAACTTCTTAAAGTCTAAAGGTAAAAGTCCGTAGAGTTTTACGGGGGCATTATTTTCTAGAAGGTTAACTATATCTATCCTATTACTATAGAGGACGTCGTCCTATTCTTTATTAAGCTTATATAGTTATAATTAAGAGGCTGTAGCAACAGTCTAGCCTTTCCTATATACTATGCGGTAGAAAGCCGCGGCACTTATATAGTGGCAGTTAATTATAGATAGGGTAATAAGGGGTTCCTTAAGTTAATATCCTAGGGAGTAGATAGAGGCGGCTAGGCTATGCCTTAGGTAAGTCTCTCTGCAGTATTTAAAGTTAAAGGTTACTTCTTTCTTTTCCAAGTTAATAGCGGGGTTGTATTATTTAAGCTAGTTTATTTTAAGGATAATAGGGTAGTTAGTAAGTAGTATAATATAGGCCTAAAGCTCTTTCTAGTGCCTATTTATATCTAGGTAGAGTTATACTATATAGGCAATTTTTTATATAGTATAACTACTGTTAGCAAGTTATAGGGCGTGGGCTTTAGTAGGGGATAAGGTAAGTAGGTTGTAAATACGCACAAACTAGGTATCTATAATCTATTAGTAGCTCCGCAATTAATTATAAAACGGCTTTTATATTGTTTTTTAGCAGTAATTTCTATTATAGGTAAAACTATCTATTTCCGTCTATTTATCTTTACTAAGTTATCTATTAAGCAGGCCAATATATAGATCCCTTTATTATTAGGGCGTCCTAACCTATTACTTAGGGCTAAGACTTAACGTTTTCCATTTCTATATCTAACTCTACTACTATTACTGTGTCTTTATCTTATATAGTAGTGGCATATAGTAATATATTTAGTATTTAGGGTACTAGGTTAGGTATTAGGCGGTAGCTACTAAACTTAGCTATTAGGCAGTTTGGGTTATTATAATAAAAGTTTTCTTAATAGTATTTATAGCAGTGTCCTAGTTTCTAGAGTAGCTTATACTCTTTATCTAGAAGTTTTTATAGAAAGGTTAATGTTAGCTCTAGTAGTATTTAAGGTAGTAGGCGTCAGTAGCTTAGTATATATAGGTTTAGTAGGTCTGGAGGGCTTTTATAAGGAGGTCTTTAGGTAAGGGTTGTCACGGGACACCCCCGTAACACCTTATACACGTCCACCTGTTTCCACTGACTAAACAACCAGAGACCGACCACGAGACGGCAATCTAACAGCAATCTGCCGTATTCCGCCGCAATCTATCGTCTCTACTGTTGGAGTTGCCAACTGGCAACTTTAAGGACCTCTAACTGCCGAATTCTGCCAAGTTCTACTAGAACCGCCACCTAAGCTCTACCTTACCTATGTGTAGCACAGTACCCGTTAACCTAGCAACTAAGTAAATGTTATATACCCTTTTCCCCCTATTTCCTACTTTCTTTTCCTTATATAACGTCTTAACTTTATTACGCAGTTTATATACATAGCTTAATAATATCTACTTTGCTATATATTATTACCGCTTATACTCGCTCTATAATACTATATTACATTAACCTTATATACTACCCTCTAAAATATAGAACAACCCTAAAGCCCCCATAATAGCCGCTAGCATTATATCCGCACTTTAAGAACAATTAGTAGAGATATAGAAGTCCTTTATAAACGCCCTTATATAAAACTAAGCTACTTTAACTTAATAATAAGCCAAATAAGAAGTACGACACCTATAAATAATTAAGGACCTTTAGAAGAAGTCTATACCCTTAAAATGCCCATATTAGGGCCCTAAGTCTAAACGCCTTCTCTAGAAATAAATACGTAAAATAAGAGTCCCAAACCTATAGTAGCTATTTACCCTAAACTAACTACCGCACTATAATAATCTGAACAACTACTAGACCCTCTAATATTTACTAGTAAATAATAAAAACTCTAATTATTTCTAAGCCAGCTTAAAAATAAGCTAACTAGTAATACTAACCGCTACCTAACTAAAGCTAACCAACTCTGCTACGCCCTAAGTTAACTAGAAGGAGATGTAGCTGACCTTATTAAACCCCTTTAACCAAATTTAGTATAAAATCTAGTTGTACTTCTTAAAGCTATATATAGTAACCTAAACCGCTAAGCTACTACTTAGAGAAAGATAAACTATATAACTTAAAAAATAAAAAGCTTTCTAGTATACTTCTCCAAATTTAACTATTATATAAAGGAAATAGGCTAGAATGACTCTATACTAGTTAATAGCCTTATTAAATCCCTAAGTCCTAAACTAAAAACCTCCCTAATAGGTATAGACCTACTAGGAGCCCTTAACGCCTATATAAACGTTATTAATAAACAATATAATAATATACTACGCCTAACACCGAAGTCCACTCCTTAATATAATATAACAGCTCTATAAATAACTACTAAGTTATTATCTTAGCCTAAGCACCCTAACACTATAGACATTAACTCTAGAACCCTAGAGTATGCCCCACTAGGGTCCCTTAAATAAGAATAATGTATTAAGCTAGGCCTTTGCTTTAAATATAGAAGTAAGGCTTATATCTTAAGATACTACTCTATCTCTATACCCTAACATAATTTATAAACAGCTAATACTAGTAACCATTTACCGCACTAATCCTCTAGTTACTATCCCTAATCTTTATATAGCTCCAGCCCTGTATTTAATAAGCACTACTTATAAGGACGAAGTTATAGCCGATGTTTTATAGGAACCCCACCCTAGTTACCTCTAAAAGGAAGGTCTTAGAGCTAAGTCGCTCTCTAGGATAGCACTGCCTTAGGATCTTATTAAATACTCTAGATATCACAAATTCTAACTCTTAGGATTACAGTATAACTATTAACTATTATCTTTAGTAGAATAATTAATAGGCTAATACTTAAGTCCTAATTAACACAAGAGCTAGTAGTATAGGATTTATTAACAAGATCTTTATATAAAATAATAGTTTTACCCTAACCCCCCTTAACCGGCATATTAACGTATTTAGATTTAATGGTAAACATACTGTTTTAGGCTATATTACCTATATAGTATTCCTAAAACTCTAATACCTAAACTATAAAGAACTAATTAGGCTTTTTGTTACCACCCTAGGTTACTTAGTAATACTTAGACAACCTTAGATAAAGCTATATAAGGTAACCATTAATTAGGACAACCTTAAGCTTCTATTTACCGCCTCCTGTTACAAGTAGAAGTGCCTTATAACTTACTATTTAGACCCTAAACTAAAACCTAAAAAATCTACTAGAATCTATTAGTCTAAAATTTCTACTAATATCTACCCTATACCTAAAAAGTCTACCTAATTCCACTAAGAACCTAAAAATTATACTAAACTATACAAACTGACCCTAACTACTGTACCACCCCAAACTAAGCAAAAGTCTAAACTTAAGCTTAATATATAAAAGTACTAGAAGAACTAGTATTCTACTATAAAAAGGATACTTAAAGAACCCAAACCTAAATCTAATACTAACTTTGTACCTAATACTAAACCTAAAGTTAAACAAGAAACGGTAGATAATTAAAAAAAAGTTACTAGCTAGCAACTCGCCCCCCTTTTTATAGATATCTATATAATTAGAGCTACCCTATTAGCATAACTTGCTAGGAAACCTAAACATACAATCTTTGCTATTATAATAGCCAATATTAAAAAGGCCCTAGCACTAAAGAAATACACTAACCCTGCCATAAAAGTACTAGTATACTATTATAAGTATCTGGAAGTATTTTTATAAAAGGAAGCTAATAAGTTAGTAGAGTACTAACTATATAACCATAAGATTATACTCAAAGAAGAAAAACAGCCAGGATTTAGACCCTTATATAAAATGTCCTAAAATAAACTCTAAGTGCTATAGAAGTACTTAGATAAACACTTAAGTAAAGGATTTATTAGAGTAAGCTCTTTACCTATAGCTGTACCTATAATCTTTGTTAAAAAACCTAGCAGTGGTTTATGCTTTTATATAGACTACTAAGCTCTTAATGCTATTACTATTAAGAATTGGTACCTACTTCTGTTAATTTAAGAGACACTAAACCAATTAAGTAAGGCTCGCTACTATACAAAACTTGACCTTATCTACATATTTAACCGTCTCTGTATTACAAAAGGAGATAAATGGCTTACTGCATTCCATACTAGGTATAGACTGTTTAAATACTTAGTAACGCCGTTTAGCCTTATAAATGCCCTAAGTTTGTTCCAATACTTTATAAACAATACCCTATAACCTTACCTAGACATTTTTTGTACTGCTTATATTAACAACATTTTAGTATATAGCAATAACCTAACTAAATATAAGAAACATATTAACCTTGTCTTAAAAGCCTTATATAAAGCTAGCCTATAATTAGATATAGATAAGTACAAATTCTATAAAATAGAAGTCCTATACCTTAGACTTCTTATTTCTATAGATGGTATATAAATAGACCTAAAGAAAATTAAAGTAATTATAAACTGGTAAGAACCTAAGAACGTTAAGGATATAAGAGCCTTTATAGGATTTACTAACTTCTACTAATGGTTTATTAATAACTTCTCCACCCTAGTTTTACCCCTTATAGCTCTAACCCAAAAAGATAAAACCTTTATCTTTAATAAGGAATATAAAAAGGCCTTTACCTATCTAAAAGTTATATTTACTACCGCACCTATACTCTAACACTTTAACCTAAACTAAAAGAGTATTATAGAAGCTAACTTATCTAACTACGTTACTGGAGGCATTTTGTCTTAGTATAATAAGGAAGGAGTACTACACCCTATAGTATACTTCTTAAAACAACTAAGTTTAGCTAAATATAACTACGAGATCTATAATAAGGAATTATTAGCCATTATTAAATGTTTTAAATAATAGCGACCTAAACTAGAAGGCGCCGGATTTCTAATTAAGGTCCTTAGCAACTATAAGAATCTACAGTACTTTATAACCATAAAACAGCTAAGTTATTATTAAGCCCGCTAGTTAGAATATCTGTCTTATTTCTAATTCTTAATTATATACCGCCTAGGTGTTTAAGGTTAAAAACCTAATACCCTAACCCAATATTTATAAGATATACCAGCATAGGAAGAAGCGTATACCTACTGTAATTAAACCCTACTTCACCCCAAATTATTTAATCCCCTAGCTAAAGACCTTACGGTATATGTCCTTGAAATAACTAATTAATTAGTTAAATAGATTATAATCAATAAATACCCAAATGATGAGTTTATCTAAGAGACACTTAAGCTAATTAAAAATGGCGTTAGACGCTCTAAAAAGATCTCTTTAAGTAAATATAAAGCTCGCGGAGACCGCTTATACTACTAGAACCGCCTAATTGTACCTAACTATAATAAACTTAAGCTTAAGCTTCTTAAACACGTATATAACCTACCAGTAGCCAGCCACCCAGGCTGTAGAAAAACCCTAGAACTACTCTAATAGAAGTACTACTAGCTAAATATGCATAATATAATATAAAGGTATATCTCTAGCTGCTATACCTACTAACGAGCTAAGGCTTTATATAAGATATACAATGGCTTTCTAAAGCCACTACCTATTCCAGACTAAAGATAGAAGGACATCTTAATTAACTTTATCGTTAAACTCCCCATAAGTAAAGGCTGTATAAACATTATAGTAGTTATAGACCAACTATCTAAAATAAGACACTTGATCGCCTATTCTAATATATTAACACCTACTATCGCCCAACTGTTCCTAGATTACGTATGGAAACTCCACAAACTCCCTAAAATAATTATCTCTAATAGAGGCAGCCGGTTTATCTCTATGTTTTAGAAAGAACTAACTACCTAACTTTGTATTAAAGCACTATTATCTATAGCATACCACCTAGAAACGGATGGTTAAATAGAACATATAAATGCTATAATGGAACAATATATTCGGATATATATGTTGTATCTATAGGACGACTAAATAGACTGGCTTGCATTTGCTAAGTTTACTATAAATAACTCCGTCTTAAAAACCACAAAGGTCTCCCTATTCCTGGCCAACTATGGCTAGCATCTACAAATAGGTTTTAAACCCTTTAGTAATATTCCTTACCTAGCTTATTAGGCCTTATAAGTTATAGAAGCAAATAAATTTATAAAGAAGATGGAAGAACTATAAGAGTTTCTTACTAATAAAATAATATAGGCCTAATCTGTTTATAAAGCCGTAGCAAATAAGAACCAAACCCTAGTACTAGCCTACTAAATTAGTAACTTTATCTGGCTAAATATAAGAAATCTGAATATAAAACAACCTACTAAGAAACTTAATTGGAAGAACGCTGGCCCTTATAAGGTTAAAAAAGTTGTTTTTCTTTATACCTACTAACTAAAGCTCCCTAATACGGTTAAAACCCACCCTATATTCCATACATTAGTCCTCCGCCCTACTACCCCTATATTAGACGCCCTGCCTAAACAGATCTAAGACCCTCCCCCACCAGTTAAAGTAGATAGTAAGGATAAGTACCTTATTAAAAGAGTTAATAATATTAAGTATAATAAACGGAAACGTAAATATATATACCTTATAAAATAGAGAGGTTTTATTAAACCCTTATAGGAACCTACCAACTCTATAGGACTTATATAAGCTATAGAAGACTTTTATAAACTCTACCTAGAACTACTACAGCCCTATCTCGCAGATGCTTAAGTTTAAAGGGGGGGTACTATTATAGGACACCCCCGTAACACCTTATACACGTCCACCTGTTTCTACCAACTAAACAACCGGAGACTGACTATAAGACGGCAATCTAACAGTAATCTACTATATTCCACTGCAATCTACCGTCTCTACTATTAGAGTTGCTAACTAGCAACTTTAAGGACCTCTAACTGCTAAATTCTACTAAGTTCTACCAGAACCGCCACCTAAGCTCTACCCTGCCCGTGTATAGTATAGTACCTATTAACCTAGCAACTAAGCAAACGTTATATACCCTTTTCCCCCTATTTCCTACTTTCTTTTCCTTACGCAACGTTTTAACTTTATTACGCAGTTTATATACATAGCTTAATAATATCTACTTCGCTATATATTATCACCGCTTATGCTCGCTCCGTAACAGGGTTAGTAGTAGCAATCTAATTTAGTTATTATTCAATCTTCTATAGGGCTGCTACCATATTATAAATATTATTATAGTTATAGCTAGCGGCTGCGTAACTAAGGTAATAAGTGACTTTTTTAAGGAGATCTTTTTAGTCTTTAGTATTGTCTTAGGTAAGGGCTTTGGTGTATTTCTAGAATTTAATATAGAATTTGTTAAATAATTTAGTAGGGCTTATCTTTAGGGCACGTAGTTTAGCTTAGTTAGTAGCTAGTATATTATAGTCTTAGTATATTAAGTTAAGATTATTAAGGACTTTTTAGTGGGACTGCTACTTCTAAGGGCTATTAGTCTCCTATTAGGCGAAGAGTCTATTAAATAGTATACCCTTTATTTGCCCAATAATATAGCCAATCTTAGTGTCTTCTGTAGGAAAAAGGCAGGCGCTTTAAGTTGGTTTCTCGCGGATATATATCTTCTAGTGGCTATATTCCTTATGGTCTCCCTAAAAGATTAGGGGATTAGGGTAATATATATTAAACCCTATAGCGGCGGTTTAGGTTAGATTATATAGCTTTTATTATTACTACTTTAGGGATTCTTATTAGGTAAAGCTGCTTAGTACTAACCCTCTATTAGGTGTTAAGTAGATAAGATTGCCATGGGCATAGAGACTTAGGTGGCGTTATATACAGTAAAGAGGTGTCTAGCGTTATTACAAATATGCTTATTAAGCTAGGATTATAGGTATTTAATTATGCCCTCTTTTTTAGTAACTATAGCAATAAGTGCAATTTTAGCCTTAACTGTTAGATATTGCGTTTAAATACGCAGAGGTTATCTTTAGTTTCTTAATGCGTATTATTAGCAGGTACCTTATAAGCTTATAGGTCCTGGATAATATTGTAATCTTAAGTAGTACGTATTTTAGCTTATATAAGCTTTAGGTAGTAGTTCTATAGAAGGCGGTAGTATTTATTAGGTTCTTATACTACTATTTTTACAAATGTCTTAACGTCTTATATTTTAATTTTAATCGGTAGTAATCCTTTTGCTTACTTGTCCGTAGTTATATAGTTAATAAAAGATAAGATATTTTTGGTGTCTACCTCCTTAGGGGTTAAGGCTAGGGCTAATAAATTAAATTCTTCTAGAATTGATTGGTGTTATAGGTTAACTGTGGGTATTAGGTTGTTCTTTAGGTTTAATATAGTAGCTAGTAAGGAATATTATCTTATTATTATAGGTTCCTTAGAAGTATAAAGCAGGGTAACTTATAGATATACTGCTTTTAGTAGCGCCTATAGTGTTATAAAGATATAGAATTAGTTATAAGCCAAGCGTTAGTAGTAAAAAGGTATAATATAATGTTATGGGACAGAGGCAGTGGCTATAAAGCGTATGTATTTAAGGAGTCTACAAGACATTATGCGATCGATCGTAAGGGTCGAGGGCGTAAGGAGGTGATATACCTACGCGTAGCTGATATAAGCTATACGCGAGGTATACGCGAGAGCACGGGGCTCTCCTATGGAGGCCCCTATGATAGGGTTCTGTGACATTACCCTATATCTACAGTTTCTCCTTCTTTATAAGTCTTATAAACGGCTCTATATTCTTTAACTATTATATAATAAGCCTTCTATAGTAGTTGTAAAACCCTAGAAATAATCTTAATTGCGTAAAATTCTCTAGTTCTTGCTAACTTACTATAGCTTTAACTTTCTTTAAATTCATTTAGATCTTACCTAATTTAATAATAAATCTAATAAAATTGGTCTTTTTTATAAAGAACTTGCATTTCTTAATTACTATTGGTATCTTTTTTTTCTATGGTCTTTTTAAGACCCACTTAATATATTCTCCATGCTCTTCCTTATTTATAAAATAGATAATAATATCATTAAGGTATGCTATAAAAAACTCGTTAAGATGTTCTCCTAATATACTATTAATTCATTTTTAAAACGTTGCCGGTATATTTATAAGTCTAAAGTGTATAACTAACAGCTTATATAGTCCTTCCTTTAACCTAAAGGCTGCCTTTTATTTATTACCTTCCTTAATCCTAATCTAATAGTACGCCTATTTTAGATCTATCTTTGTAAAGATATACGTAAAGATTTACGCATTATTAATCCTATCTTAGATTTTACTAATTAAGGGTAAAGGATGCCTATCCTTTTTAGTAATGCTATTTAACTACCTATAGTTAATATATAGCCTAAGCTTTCTATTCTTCTTTAGTATAAACAGTACTGGATATCTTGCTAATAACTATAATGGTCTAATATATCCCTTTTATAGGTTTCCCTAAATAAACTCTTTAAGTACTCTTAACTTATCTTTAGTTAATTTATAGATTAGAAAAAACCTTAGGCTTATTCTTAGTTCTAATTCTATTTTATAGTTCTATGCTATATACTCTAACAGCTTTATACTTTCTGGGCTTTATAGTTTTTTTACTATACTTATAGTATCTCTTTAGTATATAATTTAAGCTTTGCTTAGTCTCTTTATACATTGCTCTAACTTAGTACTATACTATTTTAGTTACCTATTATATTTTATAGCGTTAGGTATCTTTAATATTAACCTAACCTATAACCTAATTAATCTTTAGATTATATTCTTATAACTCCCTTGATAATGGAAGGCAAAGGGGCGAGTACTAGGCGCCCCTTAATGACTCTACAGTAGTAGAGTTAAGTTTGCGATACTAGCGCGTCCGTAGGCTTGTTACGGCAGCAGTGGTTCCCAAGGAGGTCATAAAGTAAGGTAGTAGAGCACCACAGGTGACTCGCAGGCGCCCCGCATGCGAGTCCCAAAAGGCGGGGAGATGGATCACGGGGTTTTCTCATTTTCTCAAATAGAGTTTTCTCCCCATATGTAAATAAGGAGTAGTCCGCGTGGGCCCAATAGGGATCCGAATCGCACGTTAAGCAATGAATAATTATTATTAATTATTATATTCTTATAACTAAGGTATTCTTAATATCGCCTTATTTTTTCCTAATAGTAGGATATTAAAAGATGTCTTAACTTATCTTTTTTTAATAGTTAACTAAATAGGTCCTATTTTAAGGTTAATAATGTCTTCTCTATATGCTATTGGATCTCCTAAAATTATTATTAATAGGTATAGATACTTCTTCTATCTGTATAGTAACCCTATTCCTTTAACTACTATTAGTAATATATAGTTTTTTATTGCTCCACTATTTACTAACGTTTTAAACTTTTAATCTTGCCATTTAACTTATAAATTTAAGTGTTAGCCTTAAATTCCCTTAAGGGTCTAAGGGTCTACTACTGGCTCCCTTTAGTTCTATAGGCCTTCCTTTTTCCTAACTAATAGCTACTAGATCCTATTTATACTTAGTCCACTTTTAGCTAATACTTAGTTTGCTTTTTTTTCTTCTATATACCATAGATATATATTTTTAGTGCACTTCTACTAATATTATCCATCTAGGTATTCTTCCGTAAGGAATCTTTTTAGTTAAAGTATTAAGTTATCTAACTCCTAAACTTCTACTGGATGCCACCTATATATATACTTAGCATTTCTATACCGTTTTTGGTCTATTATCTAATATATTCTTATTGGATACTTATAATACTTATCCTTAGGTATCCTATATATGTTATATATATTATCTATATATGCGATCTACGCCAACGTATAATACACTGAGTGCTTTAGGTTAACTTATGGCTCGTCTTTATCCTTAAGTTTAAACATCTCCTATAATAATCTAAATACTACTATGTTAATTACTAGTACTAATATCTATATTATCTCTCTAGTCTATAGTATATTTCTCTAGATTCTTTAATATTATGATTAATACTCCTTTAATATAACTTATTTGTTTCTCTAATATTACATAATTTAGTATAGCTTTCTTATCTAGCCATATATAAGAATCTTCCCACTTATTATTCTTTTGCTATTTATACTACTTATGGTATAGCTCCGTAAGTATATACGATCTATCTATAAGGAAGTATCTCTTTATTACTATATTATTATAACCCTTTACATGTCGTTCTATAAATCTAATTAGAATCTCTAAATCCTCTTATTCTAGTTTATTTAACTATTTAGCTCTTAGCGTTTCTACTTTTAGCCTATTTATAACTTTCTATATAGGTGCTCTATCCCTTATACGTTCTAATATGCTAGATCTTTAGTCTAGTTTCTATTCTTGCTATGTAATAATTTTTTACTTAAACTTATCTATGCCTTTTATTTTCTGCGTCTTATAGCCGGATTTTTAAAGTCCTCTTACTTATTAATTGTTATATTAACTCTTTAACCTTTAAACTAAACACTACGTTTACCTAGGATTACTATAGATCTTATTTATTCTTTAAAATCTTGGCTCCCCTAGGAATCTTTATCCTAAGCTTATATAAAACGCTTTAAACTAAGCTGCTGCCCTTCTCTATTAGTTTTTATCTATTATAGGTCCTAGGTCCTCTCTTATCTCCTCTTAAAAATCTTAAGCTTATGGCCTTTTATATTACGGCACTAATGTACGTAATCTGGATAGGGCCTAGTCAGGGGGGTTTACTTACATCTTGGCTCCATATATATAGACGTGCCCTTTCTACGACCTTCTTCTACTCCTTATCTTAATATCCTCGTCTATAGACATTCTAATTGTACAGGCTTGTGCTCGTTATATTACAGTACTAGAGTCCTAATTAACTGAGTCGCGTGATATTATACCTTTATTAAGTGGTAAGCTAGTACTAGCAGTTATCTACTTACTTAATCCCTTTAGGATACTTTTTCTTCCGTCTTATAAAGTAATAGATACTATATTTAACGGTGTTATAATACCCGTTACTAAACCTTACTTAGTAGCGGTCTTAATCTCTACTTCTATTGCGTCTTTAAGGTTTAAGTGCCCCTAGTTAGCCTCTTTTCCTTTCTTATCGCTATTAATTAATAAGTACTCTAACTCTATTGTTATTCTTACTAATCTTTATTCGTATATTACTGTAATATTTTAATCTAGCTTATAGGGTCGATCTTTCTCTTTCTCTAACCTTTTGGTTCCTTTAAGTTTTTACAACTCTAGCTCCTATAGCTAATAGCTTACGCCATACTTAGCGTCCTTATAAATTTGGTATACGTTATTATAATAAAACGTAAAGTACTTAATTAAACACTCCTTAGTTCCGCGCAATATACTTATATTTATATTATTATACTCTGATAACCTAGTGCCTTTTACTACGTGGTTACTCTAACCTCCTCTATAGTTTTTAGTAAAATAACCTTATTTTCCGCAATTTATGCAAGCTCATTTTTTAAACTATTCTTTTTACTATAGAGTCCGCCTAAACGTCTTCTACTATTAAGATCTCTGGTTTAGCCTCTACTCCTTAGTCCTATAATTACTTAACCCTTAACATTTAGTTTTCTATAGTTTCTTACTTTATTTCTTAAATTCTTTAATACCGCTTAAGTCCATTAGCTCTAGCCCACTATTTTATAGTTTATAACTCTATATCTGTTATTACATGCTTTGCGCCTTATATAACTATAGAACTCTATCTTAGCCCTTTTTAGCTTGTTCTATCTAATAGATCCTATTATTAATTTTTATTACTTAGTTAATTAATTCTTATATAGTAGTCGCATCCTCTATAAGAATTATTACATCTTAGACTTTTACCTTAAGTCCCTATTTATACTATACTATAAGCGCCCTATATAGCGAGCGTTTAAAACTGCGTTATATACTCTATTACTAAAGTTCTTTATACTAGGTTCTAAAGCTTCCGTTCTGCTATAGTTATTACCTTAAGGTCTCTAAATATCTATATTAACTATTCCGCGAACGCGTTCTAACTTAAGAATATATACCGTACCTCCTAGTTAATAGTTATCACGTTATTAACCTACATATTTATAAGGTAGGGCTTAAACCATTTAAGTACTCTCTAAGAACAATCCTATATACGCTATTTAATCTATAGGTATTGCTAGTTTCGCTCCTTTCCATATAACCTTAAAATATGTTTACGTAAAGAATCCCTTAAGCTTTAATTTCTCTCCTATAAATTATTTAATAGATAGTAACTTAACCTTAGCTGCTCCAATACTATTAATTTTTTCCTTAAGTATCCTATTATTGTCCATTAGCCAATTAACTATTTCCTATAACTGTCTAACCGTAACTAGTTATAAAATTAGTATCCCTTATACTAGTATCACCACTTAACCCTAAGGTGGTTACTACCGTAGACGGCGTCGTGACTAGTGCTTTTAATGGCATATTATTTGACTTTATTAATACCGTAACCTTAGTAGTAAATATATAACGAAGCCTTATAGGAAATACCACAGTAGACTTATTATTAGGCTGGGTATATAGGTAAATAAGAAGTTAATAATATAATAATAACTAGTGGAGTACTTGCCTAATAGATCAACTCTAATTATATTCTAGGATTTACTATAAAGAGAAGAACTATCTAGGTAGGGACTATGGTCCTTTAAATACATAAACTGCGTCTAAGAAATACTAAGTACGTAAGGTACGCGAGGTACGTTTAGTATATAACGTTCCTTTAATACTAACGCGTCCGTAGGCTTGTTACGGCAGCAGTGGTTCCTAAAAAGGTTATAAAGTAAGGTAGAAGAGCACCATAGGCGACTTGCAGGCGACTTATAGGCGAGTCCCTAAAGGCGGGGAGATAGATTACGGGGTTTTCTCAAACAGAGCTTTCTCTCTCTATATATATAAGGAGTAGTCCGCGTAGGCCTAATAGGGATCCAAATCGGTATAAGGGATCTTTTAGACCCTTACTTAGGTATACGCCCAGGGGCTCTTAGGAGCTACTAAGGCTAGCCTTTAACTAGCCCTTGGCACCTCCTTATAAGCTCCTTAGGCCTATAGCCCTTTCCCTTCTTATTGGTTCGTCTCCATATAAGGGTATTGCCATACCTACTCTTTACTATATTGTCCTCTTCCATCGACTCCCCTTATGACTTATGCTCGGCTTACCTACTCCCTACCGTACACCTAGGCAATAGCCTTACAATCGGACGTTAAGCAATAAATAATAATATATAACGTTCCTTATAGATCCTATAGATCCTATATACCAAAACGGTAATATAATCTGTTATATAACTTAGTTACCCCTTATCCTATAGTTTAACTAGTTTTAACGACTCCCACGCTACTACTACTAGTCCGTTTACATCTTTCTTAAGTAGCCGTACTACTGCTGATATAAGGTCCGTAACAATTTCGTTTACTATATATATTAGCTTACTAGTATTAGGCACCTCTTTTACTATTAGCTAATGGTATCTAAGTATTGGCCGTATAATATATCTGTATAGTACTACTTAGTTATAGTTAGGGATATGCCATAGGAGATAGTTATAGGCATAGTAATTAGAGTTAAACTTAAGCTTTAAAACGGGGAAATCTATTCTTAGGTTGTGCTTTTTAAGCTAAGGTATTCTAAGAATTACTAGTATTAAGGATAATAACTTTGTAATATAGAAAAGTATAAATTCTATATAGTGGCCGATTGTTATCTTTACTATAAAGTAATGAGTAATAAAGCTAAATAGGAGTTCGTTAGTAAGGCAGAGTAGTTTTAAAACTAGGAGTCTTTTTATTATAACATTATACTTTTTTATAAGCGAGTCTTTATCTATAAAAACTGGTGCTATACTACCGCTATTAATAAGGCTTACTATTTTAATAAAAACTTTTAAGAGTAGGTTGCATAGTAAGGAGAGGTAGGTCTAAATAAGGATAGTATTTCTATTATTATTTACTATTCTAAGGTTAAGTAGTAGTTAGCTTAGAATAAGGTTTAACTAATTTAGTAGTATAAATCTAATCCTCTTATCCTCCTCCCCGTATAGTTCTAACCCTTAAAGACAACTTAGTTTAAAGGTTAGCCTTTTAATAACTAGATTATAGGGCTTAGTTAGTGGCTATAGTCTTAACTAGTATATCCTAATATATTAGTCTCTAACGGTGTATATATACTAGGGGGTACTTTACTAAATATATAGCCGGTTTTATAATTAGTAATAATATAGAGTACTTATCTATAGTTTATATATAGGACTATTAGCTAGGACTATATTAGAAAAGGAAATTATAGGGGTAGGTCTCTATATCTAGACCTATATCTCTATCTACAGTTACTACCTTAGTTACTATCCCCTTTACTAAAAAATCCGGTATAGCTAGGAGGGGTTAGCGCCATAGTATTAAAAGGGGATTTAGGTTCTTATTAGGGTTATAGGCATCTTTTTAGAAGCTAGGTTAACCATATACTAGGCATAGTCTATTATCTATATAATGTCTTTAGACGTTATTAGGGAGACTACTACTACTACTACCAAATTTAACGGCGTTAAGGTCTATTAGGTTATTCTATAGTAATATAGGTTAATAGCCGCTAGCGGTACTTAGCTTAGTGGTATTTAGCTTAGTATAGTAAGCGTAGTTTTATAGGTTATAAGCAAATATATTTATCTGCTTACTTTAGCCTTTATAGTTAGCATTACTAATTTTACGGCTAAGGGTAAAGGCTAGGTTCTTTATCTTAGAGGAAATATTCTTTTTAAGCAAATCCACTTTTTATTTCTTAGTCTTATTTACTTTAATTATTAATTTATTAAGCTCTGCTTTTTAGGACTAGTAATTACGCTTGCCCTAGTTTAAGGTATCTAACTTATTTTTAGCTACTTAGGTTATATCTATAGTCTTATAGTGCTTTCTTATTGTCTAAACAAGGTTGTCTGTAACTAATTAGGTTAGTTACGTAAGCTAAGCGAGCTCAGTAAACCCACCAAATTCCACCTATAGAATAGGAGAATCAATCAAGCATTAATTAAATTAGTTACCACCCTATACTATTGCAATAGCATTACATATCACCGGAAGTGATACTAACACTAATCAGTAATTACAGATTAGGAGACGTACCACCTATAAAGAGAGACGAGCTCGATTAGTCCCTGCTAATGGCCTCTACCGATCTCGTTTGCTAAGGAGCATCAGTTAACATGTATTTAAAAAGGCAACCCCTATCTAATAGGCCCTTAATTTTTTATACACGGCCCTTAGGTGTTTAAGGAACCAACCCCTTTTAATAGGCCCTTGGTTCGCGTCTATTACGCATCTCGCACTACCCAGATCACGTTAAGGAGCATTAGTTAATGTATACTTAAAAAGTTAACCCCTATCTAATAAGCCCTTAATTCTTTATATATAGCCTTTAGGTACTTAAAGAACCAACCCCTTTTAATAGGCCCTTGGTTTGCGTCCATTACGCGTTCAAATTCGAAAGTTAAGCACTCGCGTCTATTACGCATTTTTCACCTAAAACCCAAAATTAAACTTAACAAGAGTCACGAGATAAGAATTAACATATTAGACATTAGGGCACAAGTCAACGCAGGACAGAAGAAATGGCCTAAAGGCATTAACCTACAGTCCGATAAAACCACCACAGAGGACATTAACAAATTTGTAAAGTCTAAGATTCTTAAATACGAAGCCTATAATTTTAAGGACGATAAACTATGGGAGGTCTATAAGGAAGATTTTAACAACTTCACACTATAACCCTTTAAGGATTGCAACTAATACGCCATTTAAAAGCTTTGAACGTTCCTATAAACCAATAGCATATAGGTAAGGAAGTATAGGAATGCCACAGTCCCTAAATCGCTATTTAACACCTTGCAAGAAGAAGATCCTACAGAATAGACTAAGCTTAAGATTAGGGAACATATGGCAACTAGAGGAGAGTTTAATTTAGGACAAATTAAATACCTTCTTAAGAACAACTTTACTAGTACTATTAAGAACCTAACCTCACGATCTATAATTGAAACCCTAATCTCAACCTCACTAACCACAAACCCTACCTTACTTATAATACCACCTATAAACCCCGTCCTACCTACTATACTACCTATATAACTTATCTTACCGGTATAACCTACCTCGTTGGTATAACCTATCTTATTGGCACAATAAAACCAACCTTATATTAATCTACCAACAATAATAGGACCACTTAAATAGAACTAAAACTAGGGTTTTGGCAAGGTGTTAACAAACTTTATAAAGATGTATATAGAAGACAACAAGTATAGCAGAGAAGATAATAATTTCAACTTTAAACTTACCATCTTCTATAACCTCTATAACAGAGCTAACGTACCCTAAGAAGCTAAGGTTAAAGCCTACCCTATAATATTACGCGGCTTAGCACTTAACCACTACTACACCAACCTTAAGAACGTCACCTTAGCTCTTTCATTTAACCAAATCTATAACGTAACATGTTACTACTTTAAGGGACCTGAGTATAGACGCAGCATATTAGGATGGTGGAACTTAATAACTTTAAAGTCCACAATAGGCAAGAGCGAGAATGCTAGAAAATTAACCTTAGACTGCCTATAGTTACTTATTAAAGAACTAAGACACCTTTAGCATGGTCTCGACCCAGATTTACGCATAGATAAGTTCCTTTATAATAAGCTTATTAATGCCTGCTAGGAGCTACTAGCGTATTAATATACCTACTTTAAATCTTCTAATAGCCCAACTAGTCTAATTAACGACTTACAATCCTCTATTATAATATTTGAAAAGTTAAATAGTAAGAACCCCTAAGCCTTCTTTACTAACCGCCGCTACTACAGACAATACCCCTAATTATCTTATAGAACACAATTATCCTTATCTAGCTAATATACATTATTAAAGAAGTGTTGTTTTGTCTGCTATAAGGAAGGCTGCTAGTTGTCTAAACATTTAAGAGAAGAACGCAATAAATTAAGGAAGAAGTTTAAAGATAGACTTAACTGCCGCTTTAATAGGTACGCTAAGTAATATATCACTAAGTATAAGGGAATAGATTATGACAATAAACCTGACTTAGAATCTATTAACGACGTAATAGAAGCCCTTATAATTGACATTAAGTTACTACTACTATCCCTAACTTAGGAACATACCAAATTATTCCTTACCTTTTTTAGAACAATATAGCACAAAGGAGCTATTAATACTATAACTAACTTAGCAGACTAATCCTTTGCCTATATAATTACCGGCACTAACTTAATTGCTTACTATAATAACCTAGACCTATTTGCCTACGTTGCTACTAGCTAATATACCTCCGATAAGTTCTATGGAGTAATAATTAATATTAGAGCTTTAAAGAGATTAATAGTAGGTTATAGATAATACCTTATATATAGGAAGACCTATAATACCGTTGTTAATACCTCAAAGGCCGGTGCTATTAACGTCTAGTTTGGCATCGGTTCTACCTCTTTTATTAGCTCCGTTATAGTTAATACACCAGTTGGCAATGTTGAGTTTTATATTATAAAGGCCAACATACCTTTCCTATTATATCTTATAGATATGGATATATTAAAGGTCTATTACAATAACCTTAAGAACATCCTAGTTACCCTAACAAAATCAGTGCCAGTAGTTTGCTAATTTGGTTACCCCTTCCTATTATAAAAAGAGTTACTGCAGTTATTTATAACCCACTTATTTAATTAAAACCCTTACTACCTAACTACTACTAAACTCCGCCAACTCTACCATTACTTTAGACACCCATTAGCAGATAAACTATATAAGGTACTAGAACGCTCTGGCCATAATAATATTAATAAGCAGGTTATTAACTACCTCACTAAGTACTATTCCTACTACTAGAAACACAGTAAATCTCCTAGATAGTTTAAGTTCACACTATAAGAAGACTAAGATTCCAATTTCAACTAATCTATTTTTATTAATATTATATATATTAATAGGAGTCCTATTCTCTATATAATTAATAAAGCTACTAGATTTTAAGCTGTAAGATAGCTATATAATATCTTTATAAAATATATATAGGATATCCTATAACTATGCTAGATTAACACCTATATTAGACTACCCAACTATATTACCCATAACGCTAGGAAGAACTTTATAAGCAAGGAGTTTTAATAGCATGCTATGGCAATAGCTATATTAACCAAGAGCATTCTAGTAGAAGCTTACTGGTCTATTAGAATAGTAGAAAGGGCTTACCTAATACTATACTAAGTATACCAAATAATTATAGAGGAGCTATAGGACTTAGGAATAACTAAAGAATTGGCTTTATAAATAGTAGTAAAAGCCGCTAATAACACAGCTAGCCTAGATAGCTTAGTCTTAACACTTCTTATCTTTAGTGCCTACTCTTAAATAAGCGAACTCGACCTACTAGCACCCTCTACTATACAGCAAGCGGCAGCTATAAAGAAGGTAATAGAGGAGATTATAAGGATTAGGGTAAAGAAGTAAGTTAATAATACACTAAACCAACGAAATGGTCTATCTGTCACTACAATCTACAACCTCCCCCTTAACTCAGATATACTTATATGGCGTAAAGGCAATACTAGACAGAGCGGTAGATAGACTAGCCTATTTAGGTTACTTAGAATTAATAGAGAGATATATAAGATATAGCTCCCTAATAAACCTACCAACTTTAGGACTATAGTAGTAAAGCCATACCTATAACCTAAACTAGAAGAACTAACTAAGAAACTAACTAAGGAACTAACTAAGGAACTAACTAAGGAACTAACTAAGGAACTAGTAGCTACTATACCCCCACAAAGATTAAGATGGACATAATAACCGCCAACAAAGTCCCAGCAAAACATCGTAGATATATTAATATTTATTAACAACAGCCTAATAAAACCTAATACTATAACCTTCAAGTATACCTTACCGTTATTTATAAAGTCTTAACACAAGGAGATAAACGGCTTACTTAAGAAAGGTATCTTTAAATTTATTAATATAGCAAATATCCTAAAAGGAGTTAGAATCTTTAACTCCTGGTTTATTAACGAGATTAAAAATGCTAGAATAGATAAGGCCTTTAAGAAGTTTAGACTAGTTATATAAGCCTATAACAACTATAGTAAAGATCTAGTTCTAATATAGTTACTAACTATTTAATATGTTAGCCAGAGAATTATCCTAGCACTTATAATAACCCTATAGGGAAATAAAAGAAGACTAGCTTCTTTATACCTACATAACATCTTATAAGCTTATATATAGTCCAGTACCCACCTAAACAGAGACTTCTTTATATATCTACTACCAGAACTTGGACTAAAGGATAGATTAATTCTAAGAGTTATTAAACCACTTTATAGTGTCCCGGAAGCTAACAACCATTAGTTTAATATATACTACTATTACCACCTTAATAAGCTATGGATAAACCAGTTAATATATAACCCTTGCTTGCTATATACTGTCACGGAGTAGGCACGAGCTGGGATACAATGCACTAAACGAGGTAGTAATTGAGAAGGCTACGTACATGTAACTATGCGTGGTTAATATAAAGACATTGGATAAAGAAGAAGAGTCTTTGTGTGCTAGGTATGGGTATAAATAGGGGCTGTAGGGGAATGTGCGTAGGTGTCTTGGGACGAATGTAAGCATAGGTTAAGAATGTTAAAGACGCGCAGAGACGTGAGAACGAGTGAGTCCCGTAATAGTACCCCCCCCTTACTTCCAAGCTCCTGCGAGGCATATCATATTATATATATACCAAAAAAACCCATTATAGGGGGAAAAAATTTGTTAGCCCTTCTCCGCCCTTTTACGTCTTGCGCTACATAGGCTCCGCCAGTTCAGTCCTTCTATATTTTATTGTTAGGCCACTAACTTCTTAGGCCCAAAGCATAGCCCAGCTTTTATTGCCAGCTATACTCCTGTCCTTGCCGCTTGGAAATGCTTTGCTAAAGCTTATATAGTCCCTTTCCTTACTTCTAGCAGCTCTATAGTCTTCCCTTATTATCCTACTCTAGGTCCCCCTAAAAAATAGCCCCGATTTTTGGTATAAAACAGGCGATTTTAGTCTAAAATGGGCGTTTTTAGGTGGTATTTATGGCTTTTTGGCAGTATAATACGGTTGGTATAGTGGTTGTGGTCATAGTATAGGTTAGTATTGGTTTGTATAAGGCTCTTGTTAGTGGCAGTACGGTGCTAGCATTAGGTAGCAGTACGGTACTAGTGATAGGTTTGGGTTCTGTAGGCAAATTGGCACGGAGCTTATTGGTTTAGGTAGTAGTACAATGCAAGCAATAGGGTCGGTCTAGAGAGCTATGCTCTACCTAGTCGTGTTTAGGTTATAGGCTTATTAGCACGATGGGTTATTAGGGTTGTTTCATAGGCATATTGGCACAAGTCTTGTTAGTCTGTAGGCGTATCGGCACGGAGACTTGTTAGATTTGTATGGCAGTAATAGGGCCAGGTCAGTAGGACAGTAGTATAATGCCAACGTGAGGGTTTAAGTTTGAGTTGTTATATAGTAGGGTGCGAGCTATATAAGGTTAAACTAGAGGGGCAGTAACGTGCTTATTTAAAATTAGTAGCAGTAGGGTGCAAGCCAGGTTGTCTCGTAGGTGTAACGGCATAAGGTCTTGTTAGTAGGTCCGTATGCAAATTGGTATAGAGTCTTGTTATACCAGATTAGAGCCCTAACGTCCTAGTCTACCTACAGCCAGCAGCTCCTGTTCCTACCCTCGTAAGGTATAAAAAGGCATGCTCTGTAACCAGTAGCCCTAGGCCTACTAGGTACGTAGAAAAGGGATCTAATGTAGTGTCACAGAGTAGGCATGAGCTGGGATACAATGTACTAAACGAGGTAGTAATTGAGAAGGCTACGTACACGTAACTATGCGTAGTTGATATAAAGACATTGGATGAAGAAGAAGAGTCTTTGTGTGCTAGGTATGGGTATAAATAGGGGCTGTAGGGGAACGTGCGTAGGTGTCTTGGGACGAACGTGAGCATGGGTCAAGAATGTTAAAGACGCGCAGAGACGTGAGAACGAGTGAGTTCCGTGACATATACAAACAGCAACGGCTTTAGAATTATAGGATTATAGACTAATAATATACTATTCCTTGCTAATAAAACCTTTATAGAGGCCAAAGAAGTTAGGCTTTAGGAGGTAAAGTTTCTAGTAAAAAAGAGAGAGAAGCTTACCTAGACTACCCCAATTAAGTTTAATAAAGGCTATATTAAGTAAGACAAGGATTTAATAGTCTTTGCCTAAGAACGCCAATGCTAGAACCTAAAGTTAGTTACTATAAAGGCCATAGACCTAACTAGCTCTAGAGGGGAAGTCTATAAGGTAGTTACACTAAAGGACTAGTATATTACTTAGAGAGCAAGAGGAGCCTATATCGCCACAGTCTGTTAACCAGAAGCTGCCTTTAACCTCTTCTTTATGGCATAAGTTATTAACCTAAAGGAAGAATATGCAAAGCAGCTTAATAAGCGGCTGCAATAGTAAATTAATAATCCCTCCTAAGGACTTTGCTTTGTACGACTTAATACAAGCACCCTTAAACTAATAATATTTACAGACTCGTCCTTTACTAATAACTATAACCTCTCTTCTTAAATCGGCTTTATTATTATACTTACAGATAAAGATAACAGGGCTAATATCCTCTATTAGTTATCTATTAAATGCAAGCAAGTTATATAAAGTGTCTTGGTATCTAAATTATATAGAATAGCCCACGGATTTAACACTAAAGCTACAATTAAAGCAACCATTAAGAAAATCCTATAACTTAAACAACTACTGGTTATCCTCTATACCAATTCAAAATCTCTATATAACTGCTTAGTTAAACTCGGGACAATACAAGAGAAACGACTCATAGTTAATCTAATATGTTTACAATAATTGTACGAGAGAAGAGAAATAGCAGAGATTAAATGGATTAACGGAAATAGTAACCCTATAGACGCTATAACAAAATTAAAGCCTTACTAGGCGTTAAAAGACCTAATTAATACAAATATAATTAAGCTATAGGTTACTAAGTGGGTAGAGAGAGGAGAAGACGAAGAGACAGGAATAGAGAGTGTAAAGATATTAAGCTAGTAGCTAAGGCGCTAGTAGCAAGCGAGCCAATGGCGATTTTCCATGCCAAGCATGGAAAATTGTGATTGGTCACTTTAACCACCTGGTAGAATTCGGCAGAATTTAAGTGGAATATGGCAGAATCTAGTAGAACTTAATGGAATTTAGTGGAATATGGCGGAATTTAGTAGAACTTAATGGAATTTGGTAGAATATGGCAGAATTTGGCAAAACTTAATAGGACCTAGCAGAATTTGGCAGAATTTAGTAGGAGGCGTACTTAAGCGCTATTAAAAACTAAATACTCCTAGTGTCTAAACAAGGTTGTCTGTAACTAATTGGATTAGTTACATAAGCTAAGCGAGCTTAGGAAATCCACTAAATTCTACCTATAGAATAGGAGAATCAATTAAGCATTAATCAAATCAGTTACTACCCCATACTATTGCAATAGCATTACGTATTACCGGAAGTGATACCGACACTTATATATATAAGCTAGACTCTTAGTTAAAGAAGATCTATTTACTTAAGTTATTTAGGTATATACGTAGCATATTAGGGCTATGCTTAATATAGTTATAGGCCTTATCTCTTAGCATATCTAATATATAGAGGACTTTATCTATTAGGGTTTTAAGGCACTTTATATCCCTTTAAAAAACCGCCTTAGACCTTTATTTCCTATATTTTAAAAATTTCTTACTTTTTAGTTGGTAATCCCTTACTATTAAATAGGGTTAGATTTTTTACTTCGCGCTTTTTTCTATAGGGCTTAGTTAGAGAATAGGAGCCAGTAGCTATATTCTTATTAGTAATAGTTTAGGTAAATATAGTAATTTAAGAGCTTAGGCTTTATATAGTTTAAGTATATATAAACGCTTACTGTTTATATTATTATATATATAATTTAAGCGTTATAAGAGAGTTAATTCTATACTAAGCTTCTTTAAGTTAGGACTTTATAGTTTAACCTTTATTATAGACGGCTTAGAGACCGCTTTTAACGCTAGTTAAAAAGGTTATATATATAGAGAGGTACTAGAAGGTTCCTGCTATATTAAGGTCCTTAGGATACTCTAGACTACTTTTAATTACCTAGGTAATATAGGTATAGAAGGTGTTGGGGAGCTAGGTAAGCGCTTTATATATAAGGTAAGGATATAAATAGGGAGCTTAATAATGAAATAATAGGATATATTATATAGATAGATAAATCCTTAAGGGAAAAGGAGGAGTCTATATATAAGGTAAGGAAGGGTTTTCCCTAGGCACGTATAGCGCACGTACCTTATAGGCGAGTTACCCCTAGGTTGCCCTAGGGTCGCCTATACCTTACAGCTATATAACTATCCACTTAGGTTTTACCTAATAATGCCCCCCCCCTTAAAAGGATTGTCTCTAATCCTTTATATACTTAAGCCTTAATAAAACCCTATAAAAACCTTAATAAGAAAAAAAATTAGAGGGGAAAGAGTGTCTTAATTTTGCGTATAAAGGGATAGGTAGTATATATACGCGGCGCGAGGATATTAAGGAACTTTAACTGGCGGTTAAAGTTATCTAATTAGTTAGATTTACCTTACTAAAACTCCTTATATTTAACCGAGCTAATAGCAATTTTCTATTCCCGGGATAGAAAATCCTAATTAGTCTATTTAGGGCTTACCCAAATTTAATAGACTATTAAAAATATTCTAAAAGATCGCTTATATAGGTAGGTCACTAGTACCTTATAGGTAGGTCATAGGTTATTTACATACAGCCAGACTTATAGGTAGTAAGGTAGTATACTTATTAAATCTACCACTAATCCTATACTTTGGCCTTATACTATACCGGCGTAACGCTGTATATACTTCGCGGGTAAGTTATAGGTTACTTATATATAGCTAGATTTATAGACGGCAAGGCTATATACCCATTAAATCCGCCACTAACCTATACTTTAGCCTTATACGTTATCTATATAGCATATATATAGAATAGTATATAAGTTATTAGTATAGGTTACTGCTAGCGGGTTACCAGTAGGTCTTTAAACCCAGTTAAGTAGATTTATTCTTTAATATAATAATCTGCTAAGCTAGTATAGAGTAACGGACTAGGTCTAGGAAGAATGCTTTTTAAATTAAGCTTTATTATTAGCGTACGCCATAGCTTTGCCTATAAGTCGCCTATAAGTCGCTAGTATAGCTAGGTTTTGTTAGAGTATAGATTATATAGAATATTAATAAATTACGCTTTACCCTATATATATACCGCAGTTCTTATTATAAGTATTACTTATTTTTTAATCCCTTAGAACGTCCTCCACTCCACTTTAGCATAGGTTATATTTTAGCAGCAGCGCTTATTTTTCGCCTACGCTTTGGCTATAAGGCTAAGATATTCCGCTTACGGTACTCGTCTAGTAGTTATTAACAATTTTTAAGTTCTGCCTTATATTTCCATTTATTATACTTATTTAGCCATCTTAGCTATTTAATAAGGTACTATAGTTGTCTAGTATAATTCTAGTAGGTGATAATTACTTCTACTTCCTAGCTGCCTTCTTTAAGCTCTTTTACTACTAAGGGTTAAAACCTAGGACGTAGCCTAAGGAGATATAAAAGACTGGGTAAAGCCATATTATAGCAGGTAGAAGCTCTAGCTTATATACTTACTACCCTATGCGCTTTGGGATCTAAAACAGTCCTATAAACTTACTGTTAAACTTCTTATAGGGGCGTTTTATATAGATATTCTTGGAAGAGAGTAGGACTTATTTACTAACGGCGAAATGCTTAACTAGATAGTAACGATTATAGTATTTTACCTAAAGCTGTTAGGTATATATTATTAATACCACCGCTACCTTATATATAAGGCGTAGGTATTATAGATATATCTCTATAAGTTTAATATTTATTAACTTAGATCCCTCCCTATTTTGCTAGGCATCTTAGACACTATCTAGGACTTTATTTAGAATATTTAGTAGCTAGCTATAGGCGAGCTTAATAGGGGAACACCTTATTATAGTATAGATCTTAGAGTTATAGGCAAAGGCTGCTTTATTAAGTAGAGAGGTCTAATTAAATTATTTCTAGTTTATAAATATATATAGATATACCTTAAGCTCCTAGTTCTAGCGTTTTATTTAACTATCTATTTATAGGTAGAATATAGTGCTAAGCTTATGCTAAACGCGGAGATAGTAGTATATAGTACTCTAGTACTCGCTTATAAATACGCTACCCCTATTAGAGATAATATTATTTAGAGGCCCTATTTACGCAAAGACTCTACATAAAAGTTCTACAAGTTGCGTAGTATTAATTATCTTATATACTAAATAATAGCGTACTAGCTTTATAAAATAGTCTATAAAAACAAGAACGGAGTTATACTCTACACTATTAGGGGTTTTAGACTTGGGGAGATCCGTAATAAGTTTAAGTAAATAATATTACTAGGCTTAGGTAGGGACCTAGAGAGGCTATAGCTTGCTATAGGGTTTATAGCGGCGCGATTTATAGCGTTAATAGGTATTACGTCAGGAAAAAATTTACCAGCATTTTTACAGCATTTGGCAGCATTTGGCAGCATTTGGCAGCCAAATGCGCAATCCGCGCACCGCGCCGTGTAGCCTATGGTCTCGACCAAGCAGCGGCAAACTGCCGCATTTAATAACGCGGTGTAGCCAATTGCACATTTACAGCTACCTAGGCAAGTAGTACCTTTATTCCATTAAGCTTATTTTACACTTAATACACAATTAACATATAATGCCCTTCTCGCGCATTCTATATATCTTGCTTACTTTAAGTAATAGATAAGCGTTGCTCTTCTACGCACTTAATAGTATTTACTTAGTCTATATGGTTGGTATTTTAAATAATTTAATATAATATAGCGACGGCTCTCTTCTACCTGCCTACCTACTAACTAACTGACCTGCCTGCCTACCTGCCTGCCCGCCTACCTGTCTGTCTGTCTATCTGCCACCTACCTGCCTACCTATTTGTCTGTCTGTCTGCCTACCTATCTGCTACCTGCCTACCTACCTACCTGCCTACCTACCTGTCTGCCTATCTACCTACATACCTACCTGCCTGCCTGCCTGTCACAGTACGTGCAGAGGGTCAAGGTACGAGGTAACTAAAAGTACGTGGATTGAACTGATGTTGCGTAAAGAGCTATATATAGGAGATAAGGCAGGATATATGTACGCGTTACGCATAGGGTCAGTGCTTAGGGGTTAGGTCTGTGCTTGTGTCATAACAACGCCAAGTCATAACAACGCGTCAGGTCAGTGCCGTGACACTGCCTGCCTGTGTCAGTGGGGACCCAATGCAGAGCCTCCGTACGCAGAGCTTCGCGCAGAGCCTCGTGCGGAGCCTCTGTACATAGAGCTTCGTGTAGAGCTTTGTGCAGAGCTTCGTGTAGAGCTTTGTGCAGAGCTTCGTGTAGAGCTTTGTGCAGAGCTTCGTGTAGAGCTTTGTGCAGAGCTTCGTGTAGAGCTTTGTGCAGAGCTTCGTGTAGACCTTCGTGCAGAGCTTCGTGCAGAGCTTCGTGCAGAGCTTCGTGCAGAGCTTCGAGCAGAGCTTCGTGTAGAGCTTTATGCAGAGCTTCGTGCAGAGCTTCGTGCAGAGCTTCGTGCAGAGCTTCGAGCAGAGCTTCGTGTAGAGCTTTATGCAGAGCTTTATGCAGAGCTTTATGCAGAGCTTTAGGGGTAGTAATTTTAATATTTATTAATAAAGTATATATAAAATATTAAAATTATAAAAATTATACTTTTATGCATATTTAGTAATCTTATAGCTAGCACTTAGTAGCTAAATACTAAGATTTAATTATAAGTGCCGCATTTAGCTGCTAAATGCTGCTAAATGCTAGAAAATGCTAGAAATGCTAGAAAATGCTAAAATGGCAGAAACGTAAAATCAAATGCTGGTAAATTTTTTCCTAACGTTTATTATATACGCTAAAAGTTTATATAGAGGCTCCCTATTTAAAAGCTTTTTTATATAGCTCTTTCTTTTTACCGCTAAGTATATAAAGCAAGCTTTTTACTTTTAATTAATCTTAACTACTTTATATCTATAATATATTACTAGATATTACTAGATATCCTCTATAGAGACCTATATATAATCGGCTCGAGCCTAAAACGTAGAATATTTAAATAAAGAGTTAATAAATATAAGGTTAGGATATATATAGAGAGTCTAATTAATAGAACAATAGGGTATATTATATAGATAGATAAATCTTTAAGGGAAAAGGAGGAGTGCGACGGCACTGGGGCGCGTCGCCTAGTCAGGGGTTCGCTTACGACTTGGCATATGTATATAGACGTGGCCTTACCATCTTTTCTTGCTCCTCACCTTAATATCTTCGTAATACAGCATTTATTTAAGCACACGTTGCATTCGTTCAAGCTTCGGTTCAGAGGCACTTATTCAAGCCGTACGGCATTAATTTAAGCCGTTAGATTATATTAAGGTCCCCAGTTATATACAGGCTGTGGTATATGTCTTAGGTTCTTAGGTTCTCAGGTCTCAGGTCGTCCAAGAGGACAGTAAATATCTACTCGTGTTCTTGTTTTTGTTCTCTTCTTTTTTTCCCTTCTCTCTATTAAACGGCCGCCTATGCTATAGGGAAGCACGTGCTGGGCGGTAACCTCTTTCCGACCGTACGACTCGCCGATCGACAACAACAAAGGTCCCTACGGATGTTCGCATCGAGCGCGTATACCTATCAATGTGTTGACCGAACGACGACGACGGCGCGTCAAACGCGTATATCTGTCGACGACCGACTGACCGTACGTCTACGGACGCTGGCACCGTACTGCTACCCAAATAGTCCTTTTTAACCGATATTAAGCACGTATACTGCGAGAACGACTTTGGGTAATACTAAGATACTATCTACAAGAATAACGTTAATAGATATTAAGCTATTAGCTACGTTTAAGCCTTCTTAGGCATTTATTTAAACTATTAGGCTATAAGGAAGTTAATTAATACTTAGATATTATCTGTGGACCCTAACTAATACTAAGTTATATAAGCTTTAAGGAATAAAATTACTAGGACTATTAACCAAATAATTACACTAATACGCCTATAATCCACTAACTAAATAATTGTGCTAATATGCCTGCAATCTATATAACGCTAGTACCGTACTACTACTATAATATAATATTAATTAATTATACTAATATGTCTATAATCCATAAATAAGATAACCAATAGCGTCCTACGCCTATTATTATAAACTATTAACTAATAACTATACCACTATGCCTATAGTTTATTAACTAAATAATTGCGCTAATATGTCTACGATCTATTAACTAACTAATAGATAAGCTCTATACTTAATTAACTATTACCGCTACTAGTACTATATTACTACCTAAATAGGCAATTGCTGCTTTTACCTATAGCTAAACTAACACCTTCTTATAGCACCATAATTAACTTCTACTGCTTCGCCTATATTACTACCACTAACTTCTACTATCTTACCTGCAGCAATAACTATATATAAGTATTTAGAGAATAAAGCCTAGGGGTAGGCTTTTTTAAAAAAAAGGGGGGGGGGGGTAATATAATAGCGCTAGGGCGCGTTACCTAGTTAGGGGTTCGCTTATAACTTAGTATATATATATATAGACATAGCCTTACTACCTTTTCTTACCCCTTACCTTAATATCTTTATAATATAGCATTTATTTAAGCATACGTTATATTTATTTAAGCTATTATAAGGAGTTTGTATATAAGGTAAAGAAGGGGTTTTCCTAGATATATATAGTGTATATACCTTATAGGTAAGTCATGCCTAGGTTACCCCTAGTGTTATAATACTAACCTACCGCATACTATTTTCTACTATTAGCTAGCCTACTACTGGCGCCTTAGTAGCTGGCCCTACTATTTATATACGGAAACCCTTTTTACCCTCTTCTTCTCTTTATACTATAACGTAGTTATTTAGTCTACCTATATTATAGCACTATAACAGTTTATAGTATCTCTAATTGCGCCCTATCGCGATCTTAATTTTTCTAACCTACTATCTCTATTTTCTCTAATATAATCGCAACCTAGCGCGACTAATAACACTACACTATAGCTATAAACAACCTTTATATTACTCTAGACAATTTTAGTATTATAACTAGCCTTATAGATTTTAACTACTTTACCTAGATCCTTTAAAATGGGCAACTATAAGATAGATAATACCCTATTAGCAAATATATATAATGTTAGGTAAAACCTAAGTAGATAGTTATATAGCCGTAAGGTATAGGCAACCTTAGGGCGACCTAGGGGTAACTCGCCTATAGGGTATGTGCGCTATACATACTTAGGGAAAACCCTTTCTTACCTTATATATAGACTCCTCCTTTTCCCTTAAGGATTTGTCTATCTATATAATATATCCTATTATTTTATTATAAAGCTCCCTATCTATATCCTTACCTTATATTTAAATCCTTACTAATTCCCTTAGGAGGATAGCTAGTTTAATTTTTCTATAATACCTTTAAAAAGAAAACCAATGCCTATACCTAATGGTAATACGCTAACAATATAACCGCTAAATGCCTTAGGATTTAGTATAGACGAAACCGCTAAAAATATACTAATAGGATTTAAGTTACCTTCTAAACCTTAAAACGATTAGCTACCTATAAATACTAGAGACTAGTTTAACTTATATACCTAGGCTTAATAGGAGCTTAGTAAGATTACTAGCGCCCTATTAAATACTACTAATATAAAGAAGCTAGATAAGCTGGCTAAGAAAATAGCCAACTTATAGAGTATTATTAATTTAATAAAGCCCTCCTATTGCCTCTCTAGTAAAGAGTATAAGTTATATAGTAAACGCATACGCCGAATAAATCTTAACGCCCTAGTTAAGAAGTTACCACCTAATATTAGTGGTACTACTTAATAGCATTTTAACTGCTGGATTGCCGCAGTTAAGAACTAATTTAAGGTTAATAACGCTAACTATAACTATAAGCGACGCACGCGCTAGGCCATTAAAGGTCTTATAAAAAAAGATAATCGCCTAACTAGTTTATTACCGGTTAGGTACTAAGGATAAAGGTCCTTTACTATAGGATAAGTTTAAAACTATAGTCTAAAACTAGATTAGGAACCCCATAGTAAGACGCTTTAATAATGCTACTGCGTACTATATAGCTATTATAAAAGAGAACTTAAGGTTTGACGTCTTCCTAGCCTATATGCGTAGCTTAGAGGACCTCTTCTTATATACCCCTTTTATTAATCCTAAGTAATAGGTAGACCTTTGGTTCTTACGTCTCCTAACCTACCTATAAGTAGAGCTTTTCCGCTAGAACTTTGCCTAATAGGTAAGAACCGCTAAGGACCTCTTTAATAAAATCCGCTATATAGAGTAATTGCTTAACACTATAAAGCTCGCAAAAGATTGTGTAAATAGTAGTAGTAAATTATCGCGTATAAAGCGTGGTCGCAGTATAGGCTCTATAGAGTTAGGTTTAGGGAATAATATCTAAAAATGGTAACGCTTTTCTAAGCAAACCCCTAAGGAGACTATTTAAAAGCTAGATAGCTTAGAGGACCTCTTAAACGCTAGTAGTATATACATAAGTTAAAAGAGACCTATAGGTAACTACTGTAAAAAACACTAAAATCAAGCTAGTAAAGATAAGTTAGGCTAGCTTTTAGAAAACCTAAAGCCCTAGTAGCGCATCTCTCTTAACTATAACTAGGGCCTAATATAGAGGGAGAAATGAAACGTATTATAGTATATATTGCAATAGATACGCCCTAGGGTAAAGTCCGCCTATATTACTTATATAATAATAGGTGCTAAATTAACCTTATTAACCAAGACGTTATCTATAGGTTTAACCTACTTATAAGCTATACGCTACGTTTACGTAAACCTATTGCATGTTTCCTTAATAGCAACTAGATAATAATTTAGGATACTTATAATTTAATAGTTACTACTAGCGACTTCTAGGGTACCCCTTGTATTATTAGCCCCTAGACCTTTTAGGCTGGCTTATTTAATAATTATAATATGGTTTTTAGATAGGATTAGCTTGCTGAAGCAGATCTATTAATTTGTTTAAGGTACTTCAGACCCTAAACGCCTCTAAATAGTTACCCTTAATACACTCCTAGTAGATATTAAAGCTAATAAAATAGTCTATTTGCTATAGCCAGAAGACTTCTTTTTTATACTAGTTATAAATATAATAGAGGACCTATTATTACTAGTAGCGAGTACCTATATAGACCCTTTAGACGTAAAAATACCGGTTATAAATATAATAGAGGGCCTATTATTACTAGTAGCAAGTACCTATAAAGACCCTTTAGTGCTAGCTAGATTATCTATACTTAAGGAGGAGGTAATTAAAACCCTAAAACTATTAAGTACACTATAGTAGAACTATATATACTTTTAGTGCAAGCACACCTATAAAACATATATTGGCTATACCTATTTCTTTACTAGCTTCTAAAAATACACTACTATATAATAGTCGCTTTAACCTCTATAGGCTCTAATCTACTAGATATATATAAAGAAGAGATTAATATCTTCTTTAATAAGCTAGTAAGTATACTACTTTAAAACTCTAAGTATAACTATATAATTAACTTAGAAGAAGGCAAGACGCCACTATAGATGCCTATCTATAACCTCTTATAGAAAGAGTTGTAGATTTTATAGGAGTACCTAAAGAATGCTTTTAAGAAGGGCTAGATTAGGCCTAGTAAGTCGCCTACTAGAGCGCCTATTCTCTTTATACTAAAAGTAGAAGGTATAATGTGGCTATACATTGACTATAGACGCCTAAATAAGATTATAATTAAAAACTGGTACCCCCTACCGCTGGTTAGCGAACTCTTTAATAGGCTTAGCTATATAAAGATATTTATAAAGCTAGATCTTTATAATACGTACTATAGAATTTATATTAAAAAGGGAGATAAATAGAAAACTATATTTAAGATACGCTATAGTCACTTTAAGTACCTAGTAATGCCCTTTAGTTTTACTAACGCTTCTATAACTTTCTAGAGTTATATTTAAAAAGCTCTAAGGACCCTAGTGGATATTATCTATCTAGTTTACCTAGATAATATTCTTATCTACTTAAATAATAAGGATAAGTACGTTAAGCATATTAAGTAGGTACTATAACAGCTCCGCGCTTAGGGCCTATACGCTAAACTATTAAAATATATCTTTTATATTAAGAACGTTAAGTTCCTAGGCTTTATTATTATACTTAATAGTATTATAATAGATCCTACCCACGTAAAAGGTATCAAGGAATAGCCTAAGCCTAAGTCCTATAGGGATATCTAGGTCTTTTTTAGCTTTGCCAACTTTTATAGGCGATTTATCTAAAACTACTTAGATACCACATACCTCCTATACGTATATCTTATATAAATATATCGCAATCTAATATTAAATAGGGAGAAGAAGAAGTAGAAGCGTAAGAAAGGGCTTACTAAATAGTATTAACCTTAATTCTAGCCCAATAATACTTAGTAGACGTTTTATAAGCTATGCGCTACGTTTATATAGGCTTCTCTACTTTGCAACTTTGACTCTAATCTACCCTTAATAGTAATTACTAATACTTCTAATTATGCCTATAGCGGTATAGTTCTACAGCCTTTTAGGTAGGAAGATTAACTCTACTAGCACTTAATTACTTATTATAGTTAGAAGCTTACTAGCCTAGAAGTATGGTATAATACGTATAATAAGGGACTACTTACTATAGTGCAATACTTTAAGATGTGGCGCTACTACCTTAAGCACGCCGTATATATAACACGCGTACTCTATAATTATAATAATCTTAGGTACTTTATAACCATAAAGAGCTTATCTACTTACTAGGCCTAGTACGCTAAGAAACTAGCTAAGTTTAATTTTAAGATTAAATATAAGCTAGGTAAAGCAAATCCCATTAATATACTATCCTAGCGCCTAGATTATACTAAAGGTTTTAAAAATAGTAGTAAGAGAATAGTCCTTAATGCTATACTGCCTATATTATAGCAAAAGTTGCGGATTATAGGCCTTATAGGCGACCCTAGTACTACTATACCAAACTAGCGAGTAGTATATGTGCAGTATATAAGTAACCCTTGCGAATATGGCGCCGGCGGACTAGGGTGTCCTACTATTCTTTTTAAAACCTCCTTAACCGGCCTAATAGCATTTAACCCTAGGGAAGATCCCTTGGCCTAGGCAATAGTCTCCTATAATAGCCTAGCGAGTTACCTATATATTATATATTACTTTACTAGCACCGAATCTATATAGAGTCTTGTGCTATAGTAAGAGGTAATAGTAGCTAACTTAGCCGAAATGGTATTTATAGAACACACCCTTAAGTTACTAGTTAATTTTATTTATAGAGTATAAGAAAGGGACGCCTTTATACGCTCTATATATAATTAGTTAACCTAGGGATAGCTTCCTACTAGTAATAAAAACTATAACCTTAATAATTAAAGACTCTTAAGGTAAAATAATAAGGTCTAGGTATTAAATTATATACTACTATAATAGGAAATCCTTAAGCGGAATTATAACAATCCTATAGATGGCTATTATAGATTTAACTATACCTACGAGGTAATTACGCGGAAGTATACTTAGAACGGCCTTACTAAATATCTTTATAAATACTTAAATACCTATACGTTAGGAAAAAATTTACCAGCATTTAATTTTGCCTTCCTGCTATTTTAGCATTTGCTAGCATTTCTAGCATTTCCTAGCATTTCCTAGCATTTAGCAGCTAAATACAGCATTTATAATTAAGTATTAGCATTTAGCAACTAAATACGGCACTTATAATTAAGTCTTAGCATTTAGCTACTAAGTGCTAACTATAAGATTACTAAGCATATATGTTGGTCACATAGGGTGACTTACCAATAACGGCTACTCGAGTAGGTTACAGTGATGTTGGTTAAAAGCTTAATATGTTTGGAATGAGGAAGGGCGAGGAGCTTAAGGCTCCTCGCCACGCTAGTGCCGCGGCAACACGTAATATATTCCCGACACTGGCAATTCTTCTTTTGTGGTTGCCACCTACATATATATACCGCTTGACCAGCATAACAAATATCAATCCTCCTTACTCACTATTGCCATTGTAATATGTGACGGCTCGCACAAATGCCTTTAAACCGAAAAAGAATTATTAGGGAGTGGTAGGAAGACATATTACAAGGGCCGCTAAGGCGCTAAGTGTAAGCGAGCCAATGGCGATTTTTTATGCCGGGCATGGAAAATCCTAATTGGCTGGCTTAAAGTTAGGGTCTGTAGAATACCGCAGGTGGTGTACTCCAGTATTATTACGAAGTCTCGCTCTTACTCCCTTTTAACCTAACCTTTAACTTGTATATATAGAGTGTTTGTGTTAACAAACGTTTCTAGAGCCTTGTTTAGGTTTGCCTTTGTTATTATATCTACTGGGTTGTCTTGGCCATTAATTTATTAAATTTTAAAGAGTTTTTGCTGCTTATAGGATTACCAAAGTGCCATAATGTTAATTATAAGGCGCTTTTCCTTTGTGGTACTAAGCTTAACTAAACACTTATAGAGGGAATATGAGTCGGTACACACGATTATAGGGATAATAGGAAGTTTAAGTTAATCTATAATTATTTTCAGGGTAGTTCTAATTGTAATTGCTATATTAACTCCGCTAACTATTCCATATATCTCTGACGCTAGAACGCTTTAAGTAATATACTTGCTCTTAGTTAAGCTCTAGTGGATAAGATTACTATGGATTATAAAGTTATTCTCTCTAGTAGATTTATTTGCGATAATAATCTTATATCCTAGCTAAGAGCTAAAATCTTTATTATTTGTAAACGATCTATTAACAAATACAAAGAGCTTAGTGGTGGGAAGATTAATAGGCATATAGAGTAGTCCCCAATTAAGATAGTTTATTTGCCAGGAAAGACGCTTATTTAGGGTAAGAATGTTATCCTTAGTTGGTTCCTGGTGTTAAGCGGTAATAGAGAGATTAAATAAAGCCTTGGGTTAATAGATAGAAGTAATATAAGCTCTATAAGCGCGTTACTCCACGTATCCTTGCTTTGGAGAATTAATATTAATAACGTTAATCTTCTTGCCTTAACCCTTCTGGCGCAAAGCAATAGAATCCTTATTTAGGGAGAGGATGCATCTATTAAAGAGTAATAGTGTTTTTAAGTTAAGCTTTTTCTTTAGCTTTGCTATAAGATTTGCCTTTACTAACTTATCTTCTTTAAGAGCTAAGAATTGGTTGTCTCCTAAGATAATTATATTATTAGTTTATATGCCAATGATTCCAAATGGAGTTCCTATAGTTGTTATAAAGAAGCAGGGATTAAATATAGAAGTAGTTATTAAAAGCTTCTCTTTATAGTGCTTACTGTAAGTAGCCTACTAATGGGTTCCTGCCTTTGTAATTCCATATAATGGCTTACGCACAACCATAATTGTATCTTTAGGATATTAGTGGCGAATTTACTTTAGAAGGTATGCCAATATTAAGCGCTAAAGGTGCGTCTCTGATTGGGTATAGGCCTGAGTAATATTTTATAAATAGACCACTATTTTATTCTTTATTAAGGAGGGAGCTAGCGCAATAATAACTCGCTAACTAGCTTGTTAAATTATGGGAGATTATATAAGAATTACCTCCTTATTATTATTGTTGTAACCTTAGATAACAAGCCTTAATTTCTTAAATGGGGCGTTAGTAGCTTTGCCCTTAATCTTATTAACTATTCTTAACTTAAAGATGCGAACTCTATTAAACTTAGTAGGGTCATACTTTTTAAATTTAAAGACTTCTCTTATAATAAGACCGTTAATCTCCTGCTTATTAGATGCTTGGAAAGGAGCTCCTAGAGTTATAATATGGCCTTTCTTTTAAAGCTATTTTGCGAGCTTAAAGTTAGCCTTCTCTTTAGCTGTTATAAAGGCTATTAATAACTCGTCTCTACTCTTAATAGCGGTAATAAATTGCTCTTCGAAATCAATAAGGTATTAGCAATTTTGTAATCCCTTTAGGCGACCTCTACCGCGTTATAGTTGCGGCATATCTGCTATAATTGTATTAGGATTATAGTCGCCTTCTAGAGTATATTGATTGTAGTTCTTCTTTAGGGTATCCTCTAGGGCATCTTATAAAGGCTTGGAACTATTGTTTCTATAATAGGGCTTAATAATGGTTAAGCGGAATTAAGTGGGTCTATAGGGTATCTAAAGAGTATAAGTCTAACCATTAATTATAATAAGTTTATGTGGGCCTAACCATCCTCCCTTTTTACGCTATACGCGTACCTTAGATTGGAGTGGCAGATTGAGCGTAGTTAAGGTATTTAGGCTATTTCTTATTCCTAGTACATTGTTGACCTAGCGCGTAGCGTAGAGATATCGCACCTCTTTTGTTGCTTTGTGAATAGCCTCCGCTTGTTGCGTAATGGATAGGAATAGTGGAGAATTATTAGTTATTTAAGGGTAGGCGCCAAAGACTAGTAATGTAGGTACGAGCCTATCTAGGCCAGCGGAATTATTAACAGCCTTAATAGCTATCTATAAGATAAGCTCTTTGCTAGCGCCCTCTAGTTTCGAAGAAATAATCTTATATACTTGTTATAATGGCGTGTGATATTATTCTACTTTTCTAATACTATTGTGTGCCTTGATAGGGACTTCCTTAACCTTAATTTCTATTGCCTTCGCCTGTTACCAAAACTCTGTAGATAAGAAGTTCCTTCCTATATTATAAATAACTTAATTAGGGGGTCCTAGGTAGATATTAATCTAGCATAATTAAAGAGTATCCTATGCGTTTCTAGCTGACATATCCTTCAGGAAACGTGCGGCTTGGAAGGAGGTTAAAAGGTTAATAACTTGGCTTGCCGCTAAGATATATAACGTTAATAATAATATAGAAGTTGAAGTTGTAGTTATCTTTAAGGGTGAACTTGAATCGGCTAGGGGACTTCTGGTTTATTTGGCAGTGATAGTAGTACTTTATAAGATGCTTAATTGCCTTAACCTTAACTTTATAGCCTACTTACTAAAGAACCCTAAGTAATTGGTAAACGGATGGGTGGCTAAAATAATAGTGTAGTTAACGTAGCTCTAACTTAGTTAAGTGGCTTTAAGTAACGCTCTTTTCTAGTTAATAAAGGAGCAACTAGGGGTAACCCTATTTGCGTATAATAGGCACCCGATTATCTCCCTAAACGAGCATATTCTTAAGGTTATTAAGTTTAACGCCTAATTTATCTATATCTCTGATGCAAAATAGAAATGGGGTGTTCGTGGGAATAATATAGAAAGTAATATACCCTAAGGGGGTTTTGACCTTAATTGTACTGAGAGAGATTGCAGTACCCTTGCTAAAACGAATTATATATTGGCCTGCCGTTAATTAGTTAATCTAAACAGAGCTATTAAGCTGCTAAAGAGCTCTAACTTAAGGTTCTCCTACTATAGATACTCCTGCGGCTCTAGTATCTGGCATAATACTATAGAAGACGTTCGCTGAGTATCTATTGTTAAAGGAGAATGTGGAACTCTCCTTTAGCTTATTAAAGATATCTGACTTCGTAATAGCATAGAGCGTAGATTGGTTATTAAGAATAGCAACGGTTTATATGCCATCTACCTTACTATACTTAGTAAAGTATTGGTTAGGAGAGTAGTCCTTAATTTCTATATCCATAAGAAGCTGTTTGGCCTTATTAGCCTTACCCTTGAGATCTTCTACGCCTTTATATTAAACTAGGAAGCTTTGGAAGTAGGCCGTAGTGACCTTATAATTTCCGACATTTCTTATACTCTGGCAAAACTTATTATATGCCTCCTTTCGCTTATTAAGAGAATGCCTAGTTGACTAGCAATTCGGTTTTTTACAAATATAGCACTTCTTCTGGCGATTACTTTGGAATGAACCTCTATAAGGACCTCTACCTTTGCCTTATAGTTGTTGATTGTACCCTCTGCCGTATTGCTTACCACGGCCACTATATGTTTGATCAGTCTAGTTGTGATTATATTGGTTGGGTGGGTTGATCGAAGTAGGTTAGAGTTAGGCGTTGAATTGCTATACTTCTTAAGAGCGTAGAGTGGTGCTAATAGAAGATCTTAATTAAGCACACACTCCTTCGTAAGTATTTGCAGGATTAAAGAGAGCAAGGTTGTATTCTTTAACGCCTTAGCATGCGCTAATAACTTAATTATATAGGCTAAAATCCTCTTAATATAATTCGGATAAACTATGCTAAATCATCTAAAGTTAATTAAAGAGCTTTTGAAGACAATTAAGCTAAGGGATACCTAGGTTTGTAGTAATAATCCTTAGGAAGGTAGTCTCTCTCTATTCTAATATATACTGCTACTTGTTCTCTTCTGTTTTAAAGTGGCATCTTAACTTATATATTATGCGGTCGAAATTGTATCCTTTTCCTGCCAAATAATTATAATAGAAGGTACTAGCTCGGCCCTTAAGCATAATGGAATAGGCGTTGTGGTATTTATTAGACTCTATTCCTACCTTCTAGCAACAGTTATAGAAGATACGTAGTTTTGAATTAAGAATATTATATAATTCCCTGCTAAACTTCTTCTCCTAATCTGAATAGAGCTTCGCAAGCTCTGTAAGTAATTTTAAACTACCTCCGATTTGAGATTAAGATGGAGGAAGTGGGAGTTATATTATAGGCTGTAGTGGGGATGTAGGTCTAGTCGGTAGGGTCTAAAGGCTGTTAGATCGCGAAGTAGGGGGATCTTATGCTTACTAAAGGGCAGTAGTTGAAGTTGCGGGTTGAATTGGTTAATATAGGGGAGTTAAAGACGGAGGTAGAAGCGTCTCTAATAGTATATTGCTTGGGTTCTATCGTGAATTGAGCTTCCTTATAGTGCGTAGTTGGTGCTTAATCTCTTATGGAGTCTATTTATGCTCTTCTTTTGCGTTAATAACTTGCTCCTAAATGTTATCTTTAATGGCACCCCCATCTATAGGTACGAACACTCCATTCTCCTGTAGGAAGTTATGGAAGTCCTATACAATATCCTTGTTTACAAGAGCCTATATTTCCTTTGTCCATCTAACAAAGTCCTCCTTCATACAGTACTATAGCATGGTGTCATTGTATTCGCTGTCTTTGTAGTGTGCTATATAGTGTAATAAGAATCTGTTTAAGTCTTATTAATTAACATCTTTAGAATTAATTATGGCGGTTTTCTATATCTTTGGGTTAATGTCGTCCTTATACTTCTTTGGGTAGGTTAACGCCATAATAGCTGTTATTAAAGATTGTTTAACGCGTTTTAATAAAAATTAAGGGAAATAAAGGTTGTTTAACGTGTAGTTAGGTAGTAATCGTGATCCTATGGTCTATGAAGGTACACCGAAGGTATTAAGATGGTTGTTTTGACGCGTTTTAGACGTTAACTTGGGACTCTAGGTTTAGTGACACCTTTGACCTAAAGTGCTTAACTAAATCTTTGTAAACGTGGTTGTTCTACGTAATAGATGTAACTTGGTATCTCCTAGTACTTAGTAACACTTCTATTACTAGTTTTCCGTAAGTCTAAGGTAGCACAGTATCGCCGGGATCCATTCCATATAAGCGCATATAGCACCCCTGTATGAGACTATCTCTTCTGTTCGAAAACCTAGCTGCTCTATAGTGACTGTGTATTCAACCACTAATCAGTGTTGGTCACATAGGGTGACTCACCAATAACGGCTACTCGAGTAGGTTACAGTGATGTTGGTTAAAAGCTTGATATGTTTGGAATGAGGAAGGGCGAGGAGCTTAAGGCTCCTCGCCACGCTAGTGCCGCGGCGACACGTGATATATTCCCGACAATATATAAAAGTATAATTTTTAGAATTTTAATATTATCAATAAAAAAACTTTATTTTTATTTTTTATATATTTTATTAATATTAGTAAGCATTCCCAAGGAGGTCAAAAAGTAAGGTAGTAGAGCACTATAGGTGACTTATAGGCGCCTTGTAGGCGAGTCCTAAAAGGCAGGGAGACGGATTACAGGGTTTTCTTAAAAGAGTTTTCTCCCTATATGTATATAGGGAGTAGTCCGCGTGGGCCCAATAGGGATCCGAATTAGACGTTAAGCAATGAATAATAATAATATTAGTAAGCATATATAAAAGTATAATTTTTATAAATTTAATATTATTAATAAAAATAATATATTTTATATTTTATATTTTATATTTTATATATATTTTATTAATATTAGTAAGCATAAAGGGTATTACAAAAAATTTTACTAGCATCTTAAGTTAGGTTTATACTAGTCTAGCAATTTTGGCATTTAGCTGCATTTAGTTACATTTTGCAACTATATACTACACCGCTAATAATAATGCTATAATTTGCGGCTAAACGCTGCCTTAATAATAAAAGTGCTGCAAGCTGCAGCTTAATGCTCTCTTAGAAATAATAATACTAGAAACATTTTAGTTGGCTAAGTTTACTATATATGCTACGCTACTACCTATAAGTTACTAGAAGACACGTCCCTTGGCCTATATATACACCACTATACAATTGTGACAGGTTTCGCCATATGGCAGCTATATATAGTGTTTGGAACTATCTATAGTTGCATTATACTCTTACAATCATTACCAGCATTATATAGTTTTAGTGTCTTCCTTGCCTTAGCCTACTTTTGAGCTTAAATCGGCCTTCTCCTTATATACCAACTTCTGCAGTAACGACGTGAATTTAGTTAACTTTAATATCCTCTGCTTAATACTTAACTTCTAATTAGCTATAATAGTACTATAGCAGATAGACTTAGTCTGTCCTTATTAATCTATCTAAGCAAACAGTTGCTTTACCTCTAAGAGCTTGTGGCTTAACTTAACCATAATAGTGTAATTTGCGCGCTGTAAGTTAATAGATAGCCTAATTAATGTAAAGGTGCAAAGTAGGATCCACTTAGAGTTATTAGTATTAAAGGTTTGCCTAGCCTTGGCCTTCTTAATATTAGATATATTAGCTACATAGTAGAGCACCTTGTCTTTACTGTACTCTTTATATAGCCTATTAAACTAACAAGCTAGTGTAAGAGGTAAGTAAGTGGTAATAACAATCTTATACACTAAACCGTCTGTCTGTTTTTTAACATAAACGCAATTATAGATTTTTTTAGCTTTAAAGAACTTTGCATTCTGTTAAAAATGGCGGTTAAGTATATTGGTGAACTCCTTATTAAGCGGGTTAGTAGTTTACTTAGCGACGATTAGGTCCTTAAGTGTGCAACTCTGAGTTTTTAGGCGTTTATTATTGGACTTAATTATAATAGGGGCTTGCTGGTCCTAGTATTAGACAACCTAGGCTATACTTACTACCGTTTTTGCGTTGGTGTATGACTTGGCTTAGGTAAGTTTCAGTATCTTAGGTTTAGTATTTAGATCGCTGCCATCTTCCTCCTATATGGCCAGAAGTTCCTTATATTAGCGCCTCTACTCTATCCTTACTTAGTCCTCTATAGTTATAATTATAGCCGCCTTAGTGTTATTAGGGTTAGTCTGTAATATAACTAATTTAAGATAGCTGTTCTTTGGGATAAGCTTTTACTGGTTAAACTAGAGTATTAACTCCCCTCTATGTATTTAAAACGTTGGAATAACTATATGGAAAAATGCAGCTAGTTTGCAAAATTTCTTATCTGCTATTGCTCTGGCTGGGTTAGTTTTTATATCCTTATAGAGACGGCTAAATTCCTTTTTCTTTAGCTAGATGTTTTCTTCTTTAAGCTTAAGCAGTACTTTAAACTCCGTTCCCTTTAGCTTATCTACTTCTTCCTACTTAGGCCTCTTTAATCCTGCTATAATGAACCGTATTAGTTGCATTAGGTTCCTGTTATTGGGCGTGCTAGACGCACCCTATATAGCAGGGCTGCAATTATATGTAATATGGTACTCCTTAACCACATCCTAAATAAATGATATTAAGACTCTACTGGTTGCGTCTAGGTGGCATTTATCCTAGAGGATACGCCTAACCTATATTACACTCTTTAATATTTAATACAATCTAGGGGTTTAGCTATTTAGGTGTTTCTATATGCTGGTTTATATAGTAATAAACTCGCGTATCAGTTGTGTGGTAATATAATTTTATATAGTAATTAGAAGGAATTAGGTTAAGTGTTTTGGCACTAATAGTTCCGTTATATTAAGGGTAGAGCAATAATTTTTTTTAAACCTGGCTTTACCCTATAGGTGTAATAGGAAAGTCTTGCTAACCAGATATATATTATTATTATTCTCCTATTGTTCCTTATTAGTCCACTTAAGAGCCTTATAGATTTGCGGCTATTTGTCCTTTTTTAGTTTACTAAATATCTTAACTTTTTTATAGCTAGGGGCGAGAATTGCAATCTGGGGTGGGTTAAGGCGCTTTATAATCGCGCCGTCTTGTAACATTACACTTGCGTCCTTTAGAAATCCTAGCAGGCCCAGGGTCAGTATAAGGACAACTAAGCAGCCTTGCTGTAGGTCTATAGGGTACAGCTTCTTAGAGTTGTCTTTGCAGTAGTATATAATTAGCTGCTTTGCTGCCTATAGGCATTTTATATCTGGTAGATGTATCTTAGGTAGGTGGCGGGTTACGTCCCTAGCGGCTTAGGCCTCTTAAACATCTATTATATTTTAATAATAAAAGTAGTTTATTAGCCATTAAGTGATTATTTATATAGTCTTGCCCGCACTAGGTTTATCTGCACAAATGCCGCTTCCTTTAATTGTCCTTTCTTGCTTAAATACCTAAGCCATATATACTACTTAGTATAGGCTGAATTTGAAGCCTAATGTGAGGCCCTAATCAAGGAGTTCGATTAGGGCGGTCTTAGAGAGTGCTTTTAATAAAATAAGTGGGAAATACTCTAGAGTGAGTAGAAGATCCGCCTCCGTTATATGCGCTAGTGCGCTGTTTAGGTTGTCCTTCCTGGCCTTATAGAGCTGGGCTAAGAAATTTTGCTAGTTAAGTTCTTCCTCTATGTCTATGTCTTGGTTATTATTATTAACCAAATCCTTATCTTAGTTATTATTATTAACTAAATCCTTATCTTGGTTGTTATTATTAAATAACTCCGCTTCTTATCTTTTCCTAGTTTGCTTTTACTGCTAGCCTTATGCGGCGTTAGGACTTACTAGCTGTCTTTTGCGCTGCGTCCATCGCGTCTAGGCGCCTTAAATTCAATGGCTGATAGTGTATTATTAGTGGTAGTGACTTAGGAGTTTGAGCTAGAAGGCGAGAATAATGCTATAAGCACGGCCTCCTTTATGCCATTTTTCGCCATTTCGCTAAGAGCTGTAATAAGTATACCCTCTAACCGTATTGCGAGGTTTTTATGTCTCTATAGTAATATATAGATGTTCTTTTTGGGCGGACTATTAATGTTAAGCTTTGTGTAGGCTTGCAGTTCCTCCTATAGCTTGCCTAAAGCTATATATAGGTTTCCGCTTATTAGATATAAGACTTAGACTACCCTAACTATTGACTTGCCCATTAAGCCTATAGATTGGATTTCAATCTTAATATCTTCTATGTTAATTGCGTTGCTCACCACTAGGGTTGCTGGCTAAGGTGAAGGGATACCATATAGTGGGTTTGTAGTAATGTTTATGGGCTATATTATATATAGCAGCTAAGGTGGCGTCGTTTTATCTTATGCTTTAGTCTTTGGGGGTGACGTATATTTATACAGAGGTAGGTTTTTTAATTTTCTAGAGGTACTTAGTACCCTCCTTACGCGATTAGAATAAGCACTTCCTATAATTTTTAGGATTACCTGTAGTTTCTAATCTGGTGGAGCATTGGCAAATTATAGGAGTTGCTTGTAAAACTCCTTAATGTGTCCTTCTTTTATTATTGTAGAGTTACCGCGATATATTACATACTTAGGCTTAACTTTAATTACAATATCTTTAACCATCTCTTTTAGTCTATTGTAGTTTTTAATGCTTATTCCAAAGCCTTGGGTAATATCCACATCTTTAGTTAGCTTTGGGTTCGCCTTATACCACGCATCTGGCTTTGCCCATAGTTGCGTCATTATTAAGTTGCTTGTTTAGTTAGGTATATACAATATTACAGCATATATTAAGTAGAAGGTGACTGTTAAAGTAGGGGGGCTTTATATAGTAGCTGGCTAGTGCTATACTAGTATAACTTTAGTGTTAGATATAGTTAGAGGTTAGTTGTTAGAGAGATAGAAGGTAGGGTAAATAAGGTAAATAAAGGAGAGGTAAAGTGGTAGATCTTGCAATTGCCCGCACATGCCTATATAGAGGTAAAATTAGCTATTATTTGCTGCTACTAGTTAGTAAATGTGGCTAGACTTGGTACTATGCAGTTAAATAAGGGAATAATTATATAACTTATAGGGACTACCCTACCTAGCCTATTTAGGGCTAGGTGGCGGTTTAGTACCGCTAGACTTTTACAGTTTTTAATATAAGCAATTTTTTAAGTGCCTGTAGAGGGGTAACTAGTTATTATAGTATAGTAGAATATAGGAGGTTGTGGGCGTTATTATATTTCTTATTATTGTATAAAGTTGGTATATATATATACCGCCAGAGTTAGAGGGTTGGCCTATATCTATGCGTATAGGCTCTATTACTGCGAAGTGTTTACTATATAATAGGTAGTATTTCTAGTAAACAGCAACGTATTACACTTATTGTAGGCGTTACTATATTTCTTATTATTATATAAAATTGGTGGATATACGCGCCACTAGAGTTAAAGGGCTAGCCTGTGTCTATATATGCAAACTCCATTACTATAAAGTACTTAGTATATAACAGGTAGTACTTCTAGTAGACGGCGATGTATTACACTTACTTTGTAATCGCTAGTGTTATTATTACACTACTATATAGTACTTAAGGCCCTGCTAGGTAACTCTATCTAGAATAATAATTATCTAGTGTATGGGTTGCTTCTATATCTATGCTTAAACATCTAGTACTTATTTAAACGTATGTCTATAGCAAAAGGTAGTAGGAGGTTTTATATCTTATATTATAAGTTTATGCAATTAATGGCATTTGCGGCATTTTGCGGCATATTAGGGTATGTTAGGGCATTTTAGGATAGTAGATATGTTATATATACCTAGCATCTAGCCGCTTAGCAATATTAACTTATCTTACTATTTATCTATTTAGTGTTATATAAGAGGTTAGTGTTCTACTATAGTATTTATTACGTTAGAGTCTCTTATATTTAATATCTTTATTTTAGATCTATCTAGAACTATATATAGTTTTATAATATCCCGCTCCTCACCTAGTACTCCTATAAGAGATTGTTTAGCTAATAATACCTTATCTCTTACTAATTAAGGGAGGAAAAAACTTATACTTTCCAGCAGTAGCAGGCTGTGCTTATTAGTGACATTTTTAATAGATTATAGTGTTTAAGTTTCCGTTTACCTATAACGTAATTAGCCTGCCTATAGTAAAGTGCTTTCACTTTACTACTTACTTCTCTTTTTCCTTACCCTTTTATATCTCTATATGCTTGCATTATAAACTGCAAGAGCTTAATAGTGCTGGACCATCGCCTGGCCTATATTAAGAGATAGGCTAGGTAGGGTAGTCCCTATAACTTATACTATACCGCGTCTTCCTTTATAGGTTAGTCTTATTACTATAGATTTGCCCTTATATGTGTTTAACCTACAAAGTATATAACTATATACTTTACCGCCAAGGCCTTACTTATACAATTTTATTAGGTCGCACCTTATTTCCTTACCTTTACTAATTAACCTAACTTTACTAACTACCCTCCCTTACCTCTACCCTACTAGTATCTACCTCTATAACTAGTGCCTTTGTAGATCTATCTAGGCTATAGAGCTTTATAATGTAGTAAGTCAGCTGCCTTATCTTTAACCTTAGCTGTATAATAGAGAATCTATATTTACTAATACATTTATATAGACCACCGCTTAATATAGCCTACTACTAAAATAGACCTACCCACTAATTATTTTATAACTTGTGACGTTAACTACGTCCATAACCCTAAAAAGTTTGCTAAGGGCGTTATGGTTTTTAAGATTACCTTAACTGTGGCGGCTATAGGCTCTAGTATCTTGTAAGGTAATAGTAAGGGCCCTGTGCTTAATAAGCCTCTTCTTTTAAAGCTTAGTAGTCTATACCTCTTGGCCAATAATGCTCTAAAACGCCATCTCTGTCTGTCTACCAGCTATATACGCATTAATTGTCCTCTTAAGAAAGCTTCTTAACTTTGTTATAGCTATAGTAAGGCTGGTTATCTTAAAGCTAACTGCCCTAACCCTATATATAATAATTATAGGGAAGCTAGTTATTTTAAGAGTAACTGTCCTTATATAATATGCAACTAATATAGTGCCATAGGCTATAGAAAGTAAGACTGTCCCTAGCTATTAGATAAGAAGAAGCGGACTTACCTAAACTATAACTCCCTAGACCATTAAACTGTCTTCTATAGTTATATATATAAGAACTGCGAAGTTATAGGGCATAATATCAATAATTATATAAGTGGACCTACTTTAATTTAGGTAATAGATGCCGTAACCGCTTTAGGCAAGGTAGATGCACTAGTTGCTACTACTTTAAGTATAGCTGCCACCTCTTTATTACCTAAACCTCTTAATGCAGCCAGCTTCTATCTAGTGGTGGATGGCCTAATGGATAATCCAGACACCTATATAGAGGATAGCAATTCTATAATGGCTAAATCTTTAAATGCACTTTAGCTTCCAAATAATAACCACCTTATAGTTTAGTTTGTTATGCAAATTATTAAAGAGTATATTATAGCATGTGGCATTACATTCCAGGTGTTTTATAAAACTAGTAGAATGCCTACTTATTATTTATATAAGATGGTGTCTGTCTAATTTATGGATGCTAACATTACTAGTAATATTAAGGTTAGCACTACTAATGCTGCTTCTCTAGTTACTTAACAACTATTATATCTAACTATGCTTGAGCATTTTACTTACATTCTCCTATAAGATGCCATAACTCTATAACTTTAATATATTAGGTTCGTTGTTGCCTTTAATAAACTCGCACTAGGTATATGTATATTGCTTAGTAAGTACTTCTTTGTTAATGGGGACTTTAGCTTATTTACGCCGTAAATCTACAAAGCTTAGGATATGCTGTTGAATAGTCCTGTAGTTATTATCCACTTCTTTACGCTAGGGACTAAATGGCTTAATGGCCATATCGCAAGCCTAAATGTGAGCCTATAACAGCAGAGCGTTAACAATCCTTTAGGTTGCTAGTGGAAGAACTATAATATAAATATCCAGCTTAGCATGTAGCTCTTAGTGGGGGATTAACTATTATATAAAATCCCCGTGAGGTATTAGTTTAATAGCATTCTTAAGTATTTTACGGTCTAGTTCTATGCCGCAGTTATAAGCTTTAAGGCCGTTAACCAGAACCCCTAGGTACCTACTATTATTTGTCTTATTACCTTCCTAGGTGGCGTAGACTGAGTCTACTACGCTGCCATCTAGATGGTTAATAGTCTTACCCTTTGCACTAACTCCATTATTAATATTTCATTTCTAGGTAAAGACGTAGATAGCTAGGCTAGCTAGAAAGGAGTTATTGTTAATACTACTCCCTTTAGCTCTGGTTATAACTACTATACTTTTGTTTTTCAACTACGGGTGGGTTATAAATTTATACTAAGCCCCGCATTCGCTCTGGAGCATATCCTAAGTAGTAACAACTTTATAATAGTTAATAACCTAAGTAAGGCCCTAATTACAGTATAGGGCATTAATTATCTTATAACTAAGTATGTCTCTAAGGTTAGAATCTCCTAAGAGATTAACACTTTACGCTACCTATAGTAAGGAGGCAACAGTTTCTATATTAAACGCTAAATTGCGCTGTTTAACAACTTCACAGATCCCCCGTATATTAATTACTTTAACTACAATATTACTAAGTATAAGAAGAACTTAGTCGATAATGCCCTTAAGGCCGTCTTGCCGCTACTTAACAAAGAGCAAATAGGTGCCTATACTGCGCTTAAATATATAATAGGTGGTATCTTGCTAATCTAAGGCCCTAGTAGTGTTAGGAAATCAACCTTCCTAACTGTTTTAGTACAATACCAGTATTAACTTGGGTTGCCCTAGTAGGATTCCGTTAGAATCTAGGTCTTATTGCTACTTAATTACCAACTAGATATACTAGCCAAGATGATTAATAATGCGCTTATAGAGGACTACGAGGCACTAATTGCATAAGGCCGTCCCGCTAAATTTCCTATTATCCTTTACCGCTATATATACTTAATGGAAACTAAGGTCTATATATAGGATGCCATTATACAGCAAACAGCGGTAGGTATTAATACTTATCTTAAGTATTTTAAGAAATAGGATGACTATGCTATAATTAACAAGGACACATCTATGCTAAATGTAGCATTCCTGCTCTACCGTATATTTAAGGCTAGTAATGCCACCAGCTTTAATAAGTAGTTGTAGGTTATAGATTTGTCTAAAGGTTAGTGGTTATTACGCCTTATAGGTGTCCTAGATAGCAATAGAAACCTATATCCTATTATAGACCCTAATATAATTAAATACACCAAATTCCGCCAATACTTGCACTAATTTGTACTTAGTAATAATATAATACAAGATAATAAGATGGGATTGATACTTGTGGCTAATATAGTCATTACAAACCTGGCTAAGAAGGCTGATGTCATTCTTATAACACCTAATATGGTTTTGCAGACTTATATATATTCTATTAGCGCCGTATATATAGTTTTCTATAATAAGGCCAGGAAGGCATCTGAGCTAGGTAGTCTTACTAAATTCGCCTAAAGCAGACTATATTTAATTAAGGGAGGTCTATAAATCCAGGCTGGTGACCCCATGCCTTAGGTTTTCCTTAGTAATATATACTAACTAAAACCAATCCTCAGTCCTAATTTTAATAATCCGTTCCACTATTAGAAATCCGTCTCCCTCTATATATATCTCTTTACGGCTAGTGCGGATATAGTATAGTTCTTACTGTAATATCAATTTATTAAAGACATTGCATGTCTCATAAATGCTGTTTTACTATATGGCCAGCTTTAAATAAGCCTAATAGTTAAGGACTGAGAGTAGTTAAAGCTGGCAGCGAGCTTTTTTAAGGATGTGCTGCGCTGTAACCACCCTATTACCTTCCTTGCTGTTAATAGTACTATATAGGTAAACAAGTTCAGCTAATTGACGTATAACCTGGTCTACGCTTAACGCGTATTCTAAGTGGCTATAGCGCTAATAGACTTTAGATTTAAGCTATTAGAGGTTGGCCTTGCCATTCCATATACAGCCTAACTGTGAAGGGCTCAGTCAACAGAATAGGATTCTATTGGTAGCTAGTAACGAGAATTCCAAGACGAGGACTAGAAGAAGGTCGAGGAAAGGACACGTCTATATACATAGGGCCAAGGCTCGGCTCGGCCGAGCCCCTGACTAGGGTCTGTAATAGTGCCGTAACATTATCCCCCCCTTCAGTAAAGCCTGCCCTTAGGCTTTGTAGTTGTCCTCCCCGTTAAGAAGGCTACGTTGTTCTTCCTAGCATTAGATCCATTCTAAATTGTCACTACAGGTGGAGCAGTAAGAGTCGATTTAATAGCTGCAGGCAAAGCAGCAAGGTGTCGATTAGGTTAGCTGCAGGTAGAGCAGCAAGTGGTCAGTAAAAAAAAAATTTAGGCCGTATGGCGCCAGTCCTAACGTCAGGAGGTTGATACGTATATGCAGTCCTGCAGTTCTGCTGCCATATAGCCTAGCCTGGGCTAGTACTACGTATTGCTAGGAGCCTTCCGTTCTTTATCGTTCCTTCTAGAACTCTATTATCTCCTAGCTCTCTACCCCGCCTTTTAAAAAGGCTTCGCCCCGAGCCATTAGTTAAATCCTCCCCGCGGGGGCTCCCTGGGGTTGGTGGGGTCGGTAGGGTCGTACAAACAAAGGCCAGGAAATTTTTTTTTTGGGGTAGGTATTGTCTCGTTAGGTGGTCCATAGGTTGTTATAACAGCAGGCATATCGGCGCTGTTATTGTTGGTTTATAGTAGTATAGTACTAGCGTCTTGTTCTTGTCTTTGGCAGTATAGTGCTAGCGTCTGGTTCTTGTCGGTTCTTAGTAGTATAGTGCCAGCGTCTGTTCTTCCGTAGGCTATTGGTACGGTCGTTATCAAGTCAGTCCTTCCGTAGGCGCGTCGGCAGGTTAGGTAGTACGTAGATAATCAAGCAAGATTGGATATAATGTGCTACACTACAAACTCTATAGCAAGGGATAGGTCTGGGTCTGGTTCTCACACTCCTCTAAGTGGCCAGCTAACTCTATTCCAGGCTCTTACTGGAACACTACGCGACGGATCGTAATGTGCTTTCTCCCTTACTATCTTAAGCTGTAGGCGTATCTTTCCATCCTCTATTTTGATTGTCTAGGAATAGCTCCGGTCGGTTGGTCGGTCTGTTGGTCGGGTCGGGTCAGTAGATCGTAGGCGTATTGGCACGATCGTCGTCAGGTCGTGATAGCAGGCGCACCGCGCTATCGTTGTCTGGTCCTTGGCAGTACGGTGCCAGCGTCAAGTCCTTAGCAGTACGGTGCCAGCGTCAGGGTCGGTCGGTCAGGGTCTGTCGGCCGGGTCGGTTCTTCCAGGCTGCAACGAACGTATTGCCAATTGACTTGCCCAAGCAAGCCTCAGCGCGCTCGTCGCAAGGTAGAATTAAGGTTGGTCTTAGAATAATGTGAAGGGCTCAGTCAACAGAATAGGATTCTATTGGTAGCTAGTAACGAGAATTCCAAGACGAGGACTAGAAGAAGGTCGAGGAAAGGACACGTCTATATACATAGGGCCAAGGCTCGGCTCGGCC
>Ga0307507_10001441_pt1 | contig 53249 bp, 20 predicted proteins | sample 7_EM_MG_FD_207223 | JGI IMG/M metagenome (GOLD analysis project Ga0307507, IMG submission 207223) | Populus trichocarpa ectomycorrhiza microbial communities from riparian zone in the Pacific Northwest, United States - 7_EM | ecosystem: Host-associated > Plants > Roots > Unclassified | place... | reverse complement strand
CAGGCTGCGTGTCAAAAAAATACGACATAGGCTAGTCGGTCGAGTTGCCAAATGCCCTCAACTGCGCGCCAATTGCGTCAACCACCAACCATTGAGGCCATTGGTAGGGTACCATATTTTCCCGATATAGTTCTCTCTTTGTAGTAAATCTTAGAATATAATTAGAGTTAATCTGTTAGGCAACTACTCCACTAGTTATTATTATATTGTTAATTTGTTCTTACCTATATACTTAGCCCAATAATAGAACCTATTGTAGTTCCTACTACAAGGTTTCATTACACATTCACTATTAAGGTTATGGTATTGAATAGGATTAAACAACATACCACCTAGAGCACTAGTTATAATAGTATTAACGGCAGCCACAACCTTAGGGCTAGGTAATACCAGTATGGACAATAGGGATTCTTAAGTGGTTACGCAAGGTCAGTTATAGGAAATGGTTAATCACTTATAAGATAATAATAGGATATTTAAAGAACGCATTAATGGAATTAAAGCAGCAAAAATTAAGCTACCGTTAATTAAATAATTCTTAGGAGAGAAGTTAAAGCTTAAGGGATTTCTTATATAAATGTACTTTAAGGTAGTACAGAAAGGAGCGAAGTTAGCAATATTATTGGATTAAATAGCCTATATAGGATTGTTCCTAATGGGGAGGGCACTTAAGTGGTTTAAGCTATATCTTACGGAAATATAGGCCAATGGCATAATAACTACTAACTAAGACGTACAGTATATATTTACTAGTTGGAATAGGTTTGTGGAATAACTAATATAGATATTTAGAGACCTAGAGGCCATAACCATAGTAGAACAAAAGCTTTAGAACTTAGTATAACGCACTTTAGTAATTAAGTATATAACACAGTTTTAAATACTAGCCATATAGGTTGAGTGGAATAATAGGGCGCTTATAGCATAGTATTATTATTATTATTATTCATTGCTTAACGTCCGATTCGGATCCCTGTTGGGCCCACGCGGACTACTCCTTATATACATATAGGGAGAAAACTCTACTTAAGAAAACCCCGTAATCCGTCTCCCCGCCTTTTAGGGCTCGCTTATAAGTCGCCTACAAGTCACCAGTGGTGCTCTACTACCTTACTTTTTAACCTCCTTAGGAACCACTACTGCCGTAACAAACCTACGGACGCGCTAGTATCACACACTATACTCTACTCCTGTAGAGTTATTAGGGGGCGCCTATTACTCGCCCCTTTGCCTTCTATTGCTATTTCCTTTGCAACCCAGAACTGGTCTAGCACATTTTGGCCAATAAGCCACCAGGTAGCCGCCTTGAGGCCTTTCTATATTAAGAGTAGTGTATTATAGTTTTCTATACCAGCTGCTAAGAGCATTGCTTCTTAGCTAGTGCGTAAGGGGCATAACAGTATTACGTATTTTAGTGTCTATCTTAGCCAGCCATATTTACACCTTAGGCTACCTACTAGGACACCTACCCAGTAAAGCCAATCTTTTAGTCCTATTATTCCTGTCCTTAAGAGTGTTGCCATTATATTTTCCGCCTTTATTAGGCCCTCTTAGAGCCCTTAGATATTTACCCCCTATAGCATTACCTATACTACGGCTTGGGTTCCCCTTACCTAAGTCTACCTCTATACCTTTAACTCCTATTTATCTCTCCAGCGTCGGTCTAACCAGTATTATATTACGGTAGATAGTTTTCCAGTACTCTTTTATGCTCTACTTTGGCTCCTTTCTCTCCCTTACTATTATCTTTACTGGCCTCTTACACGTCTCCCTTCCTCCTCTATATAGGCCTGGGCCCTAGCGCCGTACTATTTTTCTTCTACTTTCTCTACCTATTTTCCTAATATATCTTCCCTACTTTGGGGTTATTGGTTTCTTCTCCTATAGGGCACCCTAGGGTCCCTCTATAGTTTATTTAGGCGTGTCTTAATATACTTTATAACGTTAGAGTTACGTTCCTTTTACACCCTTTATATTACATCAGCTTTAATATATAGTTATAAAGGGGGGATATTAGCTTCCTTCTCAAGCAGTGCTGTAGCCGTTCGCTTATACCCGCCTATTATACTCCTAAGGCAGGCTATTTGGACCTTTTGGAGTAGTTTAAGGAGTGATTTAGGGGGGCCTTTTTTAGTTTCTCTAGTGGCCCAAATGCTAGATCCATACGTCATGGTTAGCCGGATAACTGCTATATATAGTAGGCGTGACCTCTAGAAGCATGGACCCCATATAGAATTAACAATCCTAGACATGGCGATATACTATACTTAGCCCTTATGGGCCGCTTGCGCTATATATACGCTCTACTAGAGCTTACTGTCTACCTATACTCCTAGTACCCTTAGGCCTTAAACCAGTTAACCCCCAAAGCCTTAGATATGGATTATATGCTAAAGATCTGCAGATTGGTTACGTTTTCTTATAAAATAGATTAGCTGGTATTTCTCTAGTAAGAATTGGACTCTATATCGTCTTGCCTATTCTATATAGGTGTTGTGGGCTTTCTCTAGTGTCCTATAGTTCTCTGCGGCTATTGGCCCATATATAATTAGGTTTGTATTATCAATAAAGCCTATCCCCTAGGTCGCCCCTTCCTTAAAGGTATTAAGCAGGTTGCTTACAAAGAAGAGGAAAAGTATAGGCGATAAAGGTAATCCTTGTGGTATTCCTATTATAACTATAATAGGGGGGCTCTGGTATCCGCTAAAGACCAATAATATTTCTTTCTGGCCTATAAATCTTTAAATAAATTGAATGATCCATTCTAGGAAGCCCTTTGCCCTAAGGATATATAGGAGACGCTTATAGGGTATATTGTTATAGGCGCCGCTAATATCTAGGCTAAGTATTAATACTATAAAGTCCTTTCGCATAGCCCATACAGTTTTAATAGTAGTAGCAAGTAGTATAAGTGCTAATAGCATTAAGCGATTCTTTCTTGCCCCCATTTAGCTTTATAGTAGTAGGGCGTATTCCTCTACCATATCTGCTATATAGTCCGCTATAACCTTTTCTAAGATCTTGCTTAGGGTGTTTTCTAAGGCAATAGGGCAGTAGCTTCCTGGGATTAAGTAGTCTACTTTGCCTTCTTTTTATAAAATAACCGTCGTCATAGATCTTCTAAGTCGTAGGTAGTAGCCTATTACAAAGCATGCTCTAGCTACGTCTGCAAGCCAAGGTGCTATAAGTGGTCCACAGGTCTTTAGGGCTTTGTTTAGGATCCCATCTGGTCCTAGTACTATATTGTTTAAGAGGCGGCTAATAGTTCTGGCCATTTCTTCAGTTATCATATCGCTGTCGACCCTTAGGCGGGTCACTAGTATTTCACCAGTGATGTCGCTAAGGTCTACTAGAGCCAGTTAAGGGAAAAATCTTTCTATAAGGATCTTTACCTTCTTATTATTATTGCTTATAGCCTATAGTTCGCCTGCTCTTTATAGGGGTAGTAGGTATAAATCTTCTACTAGGTGTCCCGCCTTTTTCTTTACCTATTTCGCTATGGTCCAAAGGCCCTTGTTATAGGGGAGACTCAAGTTAGTAGTATATTTATTTATAAACCATCTCCAGTTATTCCTTACTTCTTTTCTTAGGGTATTCTTTAGCTAGTTTCTTATGTCTTTATATTATCTCTCGTCCTCAGAATCGTGGCTACTTATATATTTCCTCCTTGCTCGTCGTTAGCCGGCTACAAAGGCCGCGCACTATACGGACCATGCGTGTCGCGCGTAGGGGCCTAGTTTTAAAACTAGGCAGTACTCTTTTAGCCCGCTTTTAATTACTGCCTAGATCCTTTCTAGTCTTTAATTAATTTCCTTAGGGGTAGCCAATAAGCCTTACTTATTTAGTATTAAGTGGATTTCTTCTAGGTCTTAGAGTTATTATTCAATTATATTAAGGAAGCTATTTACATTAAGCTTCCTTATTACGTATCTTTTACCATTTAGTTGCGCCTTAATGTCCAGATCTAGTTATATTTAGATAGGGATATAGTCTAAGATAAGTGCCTATTCTTCTTTAAGGGAGCACCTTTCGAGTCTCTGGTATAGGTTTTCGTCCATAATCGTAAGGTTAATTATACTTTTGGCGGTGCCCTATTGCCATATAATTGCACCTAGGGGGGTAGCTAGCTTAAGGCCCCCGTTATCTATAGCTCTTAGTAGGCACTCTACCTATTAATCAGCAGCAACATAGATGCCCCCCCACTATAGGTAGTAGAGGTTTATATCTCCTAGTAAAATAGACTCCGCGTATTTAGTTTCTAGCAAGCTTATTACAGATATAATATTCTCTATCTATGCTACCCCTTTGACCCTAGGGTTATAGACATTAATGATTTATACTAGTCCCCTATATATCTAGATAGTTATAACTACAATATCTGGGTTAACTGCCTGCCATAACCATAAGGCAAGGCTGATATTTTTGCTAATCATAAAGCATATACATATAGCTGCTTTTGGTTCATACAGGAGCTGGAATCCTTAGGGGCAGTATATTAATTATATATAGGTATTATAATACGGCTCTTATATGGCAAGAATATAGTGTTTCTCTAGGTCTAAACTATCTAGTAGGGGCCTTGCTAAACGGTAGTTCGTATTGCCGCAGTTATACTATATAATGGTTAAGTGGCGGACCCCCAGCAGGGGTCCTTCGCCTCTCCTTCACTCCTCGCTTCTTCCGTTTCCACTTTCTCTAAAATATTCAGAACTTCCGTCTCCTATATTTGCTCCCTAGCTACTACTTATTTTATATAGAGCTTTCCATTTCTATATTTTGTGTTCCTACTAGCCTTTCTAAATCTAAGTCTATTATTGCCTCCAGTTCTTCCCCCATTCTTACCGGTTGGCTATATACCCCTTATAAGCCAGCTGCGTGTGTTGTGTTTACCACGTTAAATCTAATTCTTAATTATCCCGGCCTTAAACTTACCGTAGCCGTCCATAGGGGTCTTCCTACTGGGCGTCCTCTCCCTTGTATCCCATATATCCCTTATATCCCTATTCGGTCTAGTAATATCACACAGCGTCGCTTTTGGCCCGTTAAGGCTTAGGATGGCTGGCTTAGCCCCCCAGTATTAAAGGTAGGAAACGCTGGGAAGACACCTACGTCCCCCTAGCTTATCGCCTGTTATTTCCATTTGTATAACCTAGCGTGCAGTTATTCCCGCAGCTATTAGGCCCTTTCCTTCCATCTCCTATATTCAATACAGTCTTCTCTCTCCCACGCCTTATGTGTGCTTCGGTAACAGTTCGTGCATTTTATTTAGTTTTAATTTATACATTGTCTTATATTATAGGGGCCTGCACAGTGGCCGCAGCACACCTATACTGCGTATGTAGATTAGGTGTGTCCCCATTGCCTACGTCCTATAATACCTAGTTTAATAATAAATCTAACGAAATTAGTCTTCTAGGTAAAGAACTTGTATTTCTTAATTACTACTGGTATCTGTTCTTTTTATAGTCTCTTTAAGACCTATTTAATATGTTCTCTATGCTCTTCCTTACTCTCTAAGTAGATAATAATGTCGTTAAGGTATGCCATAATAAATTCATCTAGGTATTCTTCTAATATACTATTAATTCGCTTCTGGAATGTTACTGGTGCGTTTATAAGCCCGAACTATATAACTAATGGTTTATATAGTCCTTCCTTTGATCTAAAGGCTGCCTTCTATTTGTTACCTTCCTTGATCCTAATCTAATAGTACGCCTATCTTAGATCTATCTTTGTAAAGACCTTTATATTACCTATCCTATCTTAGATTTCGCTAATTAAGGGTAAAGGATACCTATTCTTCCTAGTAATGCTGTTTAACTGTCTATAGTTTATACACATCCTAAGTTTTCTGTTTTTCTTTAGGATAAATAGTACTAGATATCCTGCTAATGACTATAACAGTCTAATATATCCCTTGCGTAAGTTCTCCTAGATAAACTCCTTAAGCGCTACTAACTCTATTTTAGTAAGCTTATAAATTAGAAAGAACTTTAGACTTATTCCCTTTTCTAATTTTATCTTGTAGTCCCATACTATATACTCTAACAGCTTTTTACTTTCTAGTAACCATAACTTTTTACTATACTTATGGTATCTCTTTGGTATATAACTTAAGCCTTACTTAGTCTCTTTATATATCGCTCTGACTTGGTACTATACCAACTTGGTTTGCTATCGCACTTTGCGCCGTTATATATCCTTAATATTGACCTAACCTATAACCCAATCGACCTTTAGATTGTACTCCTGTAACTAAGGTATCTCTAGTATCGCCTTGTCCTGTCCTAATGGTAGGATATTAAAAGACATTCTAACTGGTCTTCCTTTAATAGTTATCTAAATAGGTCCTATTTTAAGATTAATAATACCTCCTCTATAGGCTATCTGATCTCCTAAAATTATTATAAGTAAATATAGGTGTTCCTTTTATCTATATAGTAACCCCATCCTTTCCACTATTTTTGGTAATATATAGTTCCTAGTTACTTTACTGTCTACTAACACTTCGAACTACTGATCTTGCCACTTAGCTTGTAAATTTAGGTATTGCCCTTGAATTCCTTTAAGGGTCTAAGGCTCTAACACTGGTTCCCTCTAGTTCTATACACCTCCCCTTTTCCTAACTATTGGCTGCTAGATCCTGCCTATACTTAGTCCAACTTTAGCCAATACTTAGTTTATTTCTTTTCCTCTATATACTATAGACAAGTGTTCTCTAGGCACTCCCACCACTATTATCCGTCTAGGTATTCTTCTATAAGGAATCTTCCTAGTTAAAGTGTTAAGTCTCCTTAACCTTGTACTTCTACTAGGTGCCAACCATATATATACTTGGCATTCCTAAACCGCTTTTCCTCTAGTGCCCAATATATTCTTATTAGGTACTTCCAGTTCTTATCTTTAGGTACTCTATGCATGTTATATATATTATCCACACAAGCTATCCACGATAGTGTATAATACACTATATATTTTAGGTTAACTCTTGGTTTATCTTTGTTTTTAAGTTTAAACCTATACCTAATTAACCTGACCACTGGTATCTCTGCTATAGGTACTAAGATTTATCGCTTACTTCTCTAGTCCCTAGATCCTTCTTCTAGGTTCCTTAATATTATAATTAATGCTCCTTTAATATAACTTATACGTTTCTCCATAATAGGTTAGTCTTAGATAACTTTTTCGTCCAGCCATATATAAAAATCTGCCTATTCGTCGTTGTGTCATTGCCTATACCACTTTCCATACAACTAGTTTAGTGTATATAGTTTATCTATTAGAAAGTACCTTGTTATCACTATATTATAATATCCTTTAGTATGTCTTTCTTCGAACCTAGTTAGAATATTTAGATCCTCTTCTTGTTCTAGTTTATCTAACTACTTTACCCTAGGTGTCCCTGTACTCAGCCTATTAGTAACTCTTTATATAGGTGCTCTGTCCCTTATATAACCTGGCATAGCTGATCTCTTATCTAGCTTTTACTCTTGCTATGCAATAATTCTTGTCTAGAACTTATTTATAGTTTCTTATTTTCTACATCTTGCAGCTAGATCTTTATAGTTGTTTTACTTTTTAATCCTGGTATTAACTATTTAATCTTTAGGCTAAACACTGCGTTTACCTAAGATTGCTAACATTCTTACTTATTCTCCAAACTTATAGTTCTTAAACTTACGCCCTGTACTTATTTATTTATTACTAAACTAAGTCGCTGCCCTTTCCCATTGGCTTTCGTCCATTATAGGTCCTTAGGTGTGTCTCATTTTATCTTAAGAATCTTAAGCTTCTCTTATCTCTTCTTAAGAATCTTAAGCCTGTAGTTTTTTACCTTTATTAAGTAATAAGCTAGCATTAGCAGTTATCTGCTTGCTTAGTTTCTTCTAAACATTACTCCTATCGTCTTATAAAGTAATGGAAATTATATCTAATAGTATTATAATATCCATTACTAAACCTTGTTTTGTAATAGTCTTAGTCTCTACTTCTATTTTAACTTCTCTAAGGTCTATATACTCCTAGTAAGCTGCCTTTATTACCTTATTATTGGTAAATACTTCACCTTTATTAAATTTATTGTCTTTAATATCTAATCTATAAGCTGGTTTATTGGTTCCTCTAAACTTAGATAACAATAGCTCCTACGGCTAATAGCTTGCACTATACTTAGCGTCCTTATAAATTCAGCATGCGTTGTTATAACAATACGTAAAACTGTTAATTAAACACTCTTTTATTCCTTATAGTGCACCATTATCCCTCTGTATATACGTGCTGTCTGCTAGCCTAGTTCCCTTTACTATATAGTTACTCTAACCACCTCTATAGTCTCTAGCGAAATAACCTTATTTTCTATAATTTATGCAAGCTCTATTTTTAAACCATTTTTCTTGCTATAGAGTCCGCCTAAACGTCTTCTGCTACTAAGATCCCTGGTTTAGCCTCTGCTCCTAGGTCCTTTAATTACTTAATCCTTAACCTCTAGGTTTCTATAGTTTCTTTTTCTACCTTTAGGTTTCTTTGGTACCACTTAGGTCTATTAGCTCTACGCCATTCCATAGTTTTTGACTCTATGTCTGTCATTACGTACTCTGCGCCTTATACAACTATAGAACTCTATCTTGCCCTCTCTTAGCTTATTCCCTTTAATAGATCCTATTATTAATCTTTATTAACTAATCTATTAACTCTCTTAGAGTATCCGCATCTTCCATTAGGATAATTACGTCCTAAACTTTAGCCTTAAGTCCCTATTTATACTATGCCATAAGATCCTTTATATAATATCTTAAAATCTTACGTTGACTTTTGGAGCTCTTGCTGCACCTGGCCCAAAAAGACCAAACCAACCAAAAGAACCCTGAAAAACACCCTGATAATCCCCTGAGATGCATGCATTACAGGGGAGGCACAGGTGGAACGACGGTGGTATATAGTCGCGCGCGACCGCCAGACCCATACCCAATAATGGCCCCCTATAACAACAATAAGGACGGGCGAATACCTTACTAGAAAGCGGAAATACCCCAATTAAGAAGGCATCTGATAAAATATAAAGCCTATTGGACGCGTCTAGTATCTGGAACTGTAGGGGAGTATCTGTTAGCCATTACGAACTAATGCAGCTAGCAGAATGGCTCCAGTCTAGTGAACCTTAGGCGCCCCTCTAGTAAACCCTTAATTAAATCCTCTAACAGCTAAACAAAATTGAAGATAAATAAAAACCCCCCTAATAGGCGAACTGCTCCTGGGCTGCTGTAGCTGTGCTCCTATAGTATAGGGAACCTACCCCCCTAAAGACAACAATTGGGTATATAATCACAATACGACCAAATATAGAAAAGGTAGAGGAACTTAGGGGATAATTAGAAACAGAAGTTCTTATAGAGATTTATAAGGAGGTCCACGACGCCGTCGCAGTCTAATACCTTAGGAGTGGAGATATTAGAGTCACCCTAAAGGACTAATAGGCAAAGGAACGGGCCGTAAGGGCAGGGGACAGGCTAGGAGAGCGTATTGGCATAAAAGTGCTTCATAAAGATTACCCAGTTAAAGTCCTGTTGGTTCCCATAAGCCTTAGGGTAGAAAGGGGACGCTAGGCAGATAATACAGCAACTATATAGGAGATAGTAAAACAAACGGAACGCCTTATACTAGGACTTGTAATTACCCGGATCTAATGGCTTTAACAGGAAAATACAAACTAAGCATATAATAAGAACAATAAGAGGACATAAGGGGCGCTAGAGACTCGCTAGGGAAATAACAGATAAACGCATGGCTCCCTTATTGTTAGCATATATATACTAGGAATGCAAAAACTCCTTATCTAAAAAGGAATAATTATAAATGGCCTTATATACAATATAAGGCTCTATAACCACAGACTACGCCTGGAACGATGTTATTGCTATATATAATGGCTATAGAGCGTATATATTCAAGGAGTCTACAAGACGTTACGCAATCAATCGTAAGGATTAAGGGCGTAGGAAGGTGATATACTACGCGTAGCTAATATAAGCTGTACGCAAAGCATACACAAGGGCACGGGGTTCCGCTAGGGAGTCTCCTATAGAGGCTCCTACGGTGGCGTTCTGTAACACTACCCCCCCTCTTACAGAGGCGAAGCTCCGGCGACGCTGTGGTTACTATATATATATAGAAGGAACGCTTAAGGCATAGAAAAGGAAAAGAAATAACGCTAAAGGGGTTAGTAGTATAGAGTTCTGCCAGCTCTAATTATTAAATAAACTAATTAGGATTTTCTATCCCTAGGATAGAAAATCGCTATTAGCTTAGTAGAAGGCGGTAAGCTAAACTAACATCTTTACAGTCCGCAGCGTTATTACGTAATAAGGCTTAGCACCCAAGAATTTAATTAATTAGATAACTTTAACCGGCGGTTAAAGTTCCTAGACATCTTAACAATTTTTTAGTTATATAATGGCAATCTACGGCAATCTAACGGCAATTTGCCCTTATATAGTAGTATATAACAATTGAACTCTATAAGGGCTCCTATAGAGGATTAGGTATGAAATCTCTACTTAGGCCCAGTTTCTGTGGATTTACATAGTAAAAGTCGCTAATTAGGTCCTTTGCATTTTTGAAGTCTTCCTATAGTTGCCATTCTGGCTAATCTATGTCAAATCCTATATAGATAGCTCTGTAGTAAAGCCACCGTCCTCTACCTTTACTAAAGTATTTAGAGTTAATAATTTATTTAACGGTCCACTCCTTATAGTTCTTATCTTTATTCTTATCTCAGATTAGTACTGGTAGGGGTTTAGGCTATATCTGTCCTAGTAAGGGGTTAGGCTGGTGAAGGTATAGTAGCTATAGGTAAAATACAGGTTATATCCCATGGGTGGCTAGGGCTGGTAGGAGCTCTAGCTTATATACAGCTCCCCTATTAATAACTTATTTAATTTAATAGGGGCCGAGGTTCTTATAATTAAGTAACTTCATAGGCCTCTATATAGAGATATTATATACATCTAGCTATACCTAGTCGCCAACATGTATCTCCAGTGGTGGCGTTCTATAACAGTCAGCAAAGTAGGCCTACTTTGCTTAAGCCCAGGCCATTTCTCCCCTGCAGTAGTTAAGTAGATTTTTTATATAGTCTATATACTAGTTAGCAAGTAGCATCTTAAGGCGTTTTCTATATAGCAGTTTCTTATTAATAGGTTCTAGTAGCTCTATACCAAATTAGGGGTGATAACCCTTATTCGCAAAGAACGGAGTAAGTCCTATAGTAGCTAAGATATAGTTATTAGCTATAAACTTACCTAGTGGGAGGTAATCTACCTAGTCATCCTAGCCATAGGCAATAACCTATTGTAAATACGCCTTTATATTAGCGTTGGCGTTTTCTAGCTATCCCACAGTCTTATAGTAGAAGGATGTAGACATCTTAACAGAGATACTAAGACATTAATAGATCCGTCTCTATAGGTTAGAGTCGAATTACGTGCCCCAGTTAGATATAATGGAGTTAGGTATCCTATATAGTCAGTAAACTTTGCAAAGAAAAGCGTCTACAACATTATTAACAGCTATGCCTTTAGTTAGGATGTAGTAACATTCCTTTATAAGTTGGCATATTATTATCAGGATGTTCTTATAGGTATAACCATGCCGTTTATAGGGTAGTAGGTTAGTAACAAAGTCTATAGCTATATCTACCCACCGCCGTATAGGGATTAGTAGCAGGTATAGTAGTCCTTAATACTTAGTGCAAAAGGCCTTAGCATACTTACAGCTATAGCAGGCGCTTATAAAGCGTTTAACTAAGTCTATTATCTTAGGCTAGAAGTAGTATCGGCTAAGGAGTTTATAAGTTCCTCCTTTGCCTGGGTAACCACTTAACTAAAGGTTATAGGCCATCTAGATCAGTTGCCGTTATAGGTCTTTTAAATTAGGGATAAATAGATAGCCTCTATAGTAGAGTCTGTTCTCCTTTACTTCTAAGGCTACTATATTAATTTAGCCTAAGTTTCAGAGGCTAGTGGGTGGCTTATAGGCGCTAACAGTTTTTATAGTAATAAGTTAGTATAATAACAGGTCAATAGAGATATTATATATAGCAGTAATAAGCTTATTAATTTTAGGGGGCGGCTTTAAGTCTATAGCGTAAAGCTAAGATGTAGATGGTTCTATTATAAGTAGTATACCAGGGGCCAGGTTTCTTGCTTTTAGGATTGTCTACTATTAGAACTAATTATAGGGGTTATCCTCTAACTAAGGAAAATCTTACAAGCGGCGTATTAGGCTATTAGGTTTTATACCTTATACTCCTGGCCTATATACAATTTTAAAGTTAAAACTAGAGAGGAACTTGTTCTAATATACTTAGCGTTAGTTTAGCTGCTTTATAGTTATAAAGTATTCAAGGTTATAATAATCCATAAGAACTTTAGTTGGCTGGTTAGGTTCTGCTAAGGAGAGTTCCGGTTAGAATTCTTTAAACGCTTATATAATCATAAGGAGTTCTTTGTTATAGATCTTATAGTTACACTCTTATAGTATAAGCTTAGATAAGTAGAATGCAACTAGGTAAAGAAGACCATTATTACCTATTTAGAAGAGGACGCCTGCGTTAATGTGGTCTAAGGAGTTAGTTTTAAGATAGAGTTATCATCCTGGTATAAAGTGAGCTAAAATAGGTGCTTTAGTAAAGGCATTTTTAAGGTCTTAAAACGCCTTCTTATAGTTAGGTATCTAGGTAAAGCATAAGTGCGTTTTTCTTCCTTTTGCAGAAAAGCCCTTTGTTTATATTATTGCTATAAGTAGTGCTACTACGCCTAAGAAGTTGTATATAAATTTCTAATAGAAGTTAGCAAAACTAAGGAAGGCTTGTACGTCCTTAATGCAGTTAGGGGCTTACTATTTAGTAATTATACATACCTTCTTAGGGTCCATACAGATACCCTTAGTAGTAATAATTAGTCTAAGGTATTTTACTTCTATAACTAAGAATTCGTACTTCTTTAAATTAATATAAAGTCCTGCTTCCCTAAGGCGCTATAGGACCTTTTAAACATGCTCAGTATACTTAAAAGGGTTATTGCTATAAATAAGTATATTATCTAGGTACGCTAAGTAGAAGACGTTAAGGTAGTCCTATAAGGCGTTATTAATATAGCTTTAGAAGGTGCCTAGGCCATTACACACACCAAAGGGTATGACGGTATATTCGAATTGGCTAAAGCGCGATGTGAATGCGGTTTTCCATTCATCGCCTTCCTATATTTGGAGATAGTTAAAGGCGGCGATAATATCAAGCTTAGTATAGATTTTGGCTTAACTAAGCCGCTTAAGAGTCTTATATATAAGCGGTACTAGGTATTGGTTTTTAATTATAATAGCGTTAAGTCCTCTATAGTTAACGCAGAATTAAATACCTCCTTTAGGCTTTTTAGTGAGAAGAATAGGAGCGGCTGCTAGTAATATACTGGGACAAATAAACCCTTTGTTGAGGTACTCATTAATATACTTTTTTATAACTAGAAGTTTATCTTTTAACATTAAATAGGGTCTCTTATAAGGTGGCATTTTTCCTTATTTAATATTAATGGCATAGTCATCAGGTTAATGTGGGGGAAGTATATCTACGCCCTTTTGTGAGCATATGTTAATAAAGTTATAGTACCTTTTAGGGAGGAGCTTACGGAGTTCCTTATTAGTAAGTCCCTTTTTAAGCTTTATAAACTTCTTAAAGTCTAAGGTTAAGAGTTTATTAAGTTCTATAGACGTGTTGTCCTCTAGGAGGTCCACTAGATCTATCCTATTACTATAAAGGACGTGATCCTATTCTTTATTAAGTTTGTATAGCTATAAGCAGGAGGCTGCTATAACAACCCAGCTCTTCCTTTATGCTATATAATAGAAGGCTATAGCACTAACGTAGTAACAATTAGTTATAGGTAGTGTAATCAGAGGTTCTTTAGGTTAATATCCTAGGGAGTAGGTAGAGGCAGCTAGGCTATACCCTAGGCAGATCTCTCTATAGTAGTTGGAGTTAAAGGTCACTTCTCTTTTCTTCCAGTCAATAATGGGGTTATGCTGCTTAAGCCAGTTTATTCTAAGGATAATAGGGTAATTGGCAAGTGGTATAATGTAGGCCCAGAGCTCTTCTTGGTGTCCGTTTATATCTAGGTAGAGTTATACCATATAAGTAATCTTTTATGTAGTACAACTACTGTTAGCGAGTTGTAGGGCACGGGCTTTAGTAAGGGGTAAGGTTAGTAGGTTATATTTACACACAAATTAGGTATCTACAAATTTATTAGTAGCTCCACAGTTAATTATAGAACGGTCTTTATATTGTTTTTTAGCAGTTGTTCCTATTATAGGTAAAACTATCTATTTCCGTCTATCTATTCTTACTAAGTTATCTATTAAATAGGCTGATATGTAGATCCCTCTATTATTAGGGTATCCCAGCTCGCGACTTAGGGCTAGGACTAAGCATTTCCCACTACTTCTACTGCTGCTACTTCTTCATCTTATACGGTAACGGTGTATAGCGAGGTATTCAGTGTTTGAGGTATAAAGTTAGGTGTTAGGCGGCGATTACTAAACCTAGCTATTAGGCAGTTTAGGTTTTCGCAATGATAGCCTTCTTAACGGCATCTATAGCAGCGCCCTAGCTTCTAAAGTAGCTCACGCTCTCTATCTAGGAGTTTACGTAGGAAGGTTAAAATAAAGAGGTTAATATTAGCTCCAGTAATAGTATCAGTAGTAGGCATTAGTGACTTAGTATATATAGGTGTAGTTAGTCCGGAGGGCTTTTATATAGGAGCCTTTAGGTAAAGGTTAGCAGTAGAGATCTAATTCAGCCGTTATTTAATCTTCCGTAGGGCTGCCACTATGCTATAAACATTATTATAATTATAACTAGCGGCAGCGTAACTAAGATAATAGGTGACCTTTTTAAGGAGGTCTTCCTAGTCTTTAGTATTATCTTAGGAGAGAACTCCAGTGTATTCCTAAAACTTAACATAGAACTCATTAAATGACTTAGTGGGACTTATCTTTAGGGCGTGTAGTTTGGCTCAACTAGTAGCCACTAGGTTATAGTCGCAATATATTAGGTCAAGATCATTAAGGACCTTATAGTAGGACTGCCACTTCTAGGGGCTATTGGTCTCCTATTAGGCGAAGAGTCTGTTAAATAGAGTACCCTTTATACGCCTAATAATATAACCAATCTTAGTATCCTCCCTAGGAAAAAGGTAGGCGCTCTAGGTTAGTTTCTTATGGATTTACATCTTCTAGTAGCTATATTCCTTACGGTCTCCCTAGAAGACTAGGGGATTAGGGTATTGTATATTAGACCCTACAATTGTGGCTTAAGTTTAGTCACTATTATAGGGGTTATCCCTATTAGGTAAAGCTGCTTAACGCTAACTTTTAGCCAAGCATTAGGTAGGTAAGATTGCTGGAGGCATAGGGACTTAGGTAGTATAGTACATAGTAGGGAGGTACTCAGCATCATTACGGATATGCTTATTAAGCTAAGACTATAGGTATTTAATTATGCCCTCCTTCTCAGTAACCTAGGTAATAAGTACAATCTCAGCTTTCTTTAATTATTAAACGTCGCGCTTAGATATACGGAGGTCATCTTTAGTCTCTTAGCGTATGTTATTAGCAAGTGCCTCACTAGCTTATAAGTCTTAGATAATATCATAATCTTAGGCAGCACGTAGTTCAGCTTATATAAGCTTTAGGTGGTAGTTCTGTAGAAGGCAGTAGTATTTATTAGGTTCTCGTGCTACCATTTATATAAACATCTTGGCGTCTCGTATTTCAATCTTAATAGGTAGCTGCCCTTCTAGTTACTTTTCCGTGGCTATATAATTAATAAAGGATAAGATATTACCGGTGTCTATCTTATTAAGGTCATCACTATAGCCACCTATACCAATAGGGGTGTACCCATCCTACTAGGCTAGTTGACTCTTATCATCTTTAAGGTGGTGCTAGGTGCTTAGGGGTACTTATAGTTATAACTCTTCTAAGCCGCTAGGCTTACCCTTAGGGGTTAAGGCTAGGGTTAATAAATTAAATTCTCCTAGGATTAATTGGCGTCATAGGTTAAATTAAGGTATTAGGTTGCTCTTTAGGCTTAATATAGTAGCTAGTAAGGAATATCGTCTTACTATCATAGTGCGGAGGTTGCTCATAGACACGCTACTTCTGGCAGCGCCTACAGTATTATAGAGACGTAGAATTGGTCATAGGCTAGATGTTAGTGGTAAAAAAAAAGGGCGCAATATAATATTACGGGACGTAGGCAATAGCTACAGAGTGTATATATTTGAGGAGTCTATAAGACGTTACGCGATCAATCATAAGGATTGAGGGCGTAGGAAGGTGATATACTACGCGTAGCTGACGTAAGCTATACGTGAAGCGTACGTAAGGGCACAGGGTTCCACTAGGGAGTCTCCTATAGAGGCTCCTACGGCGGCGTTCCGTAACACTAAGCTAACTTAGTATAGATCTAAAAAAGATTAAGGCTATAGTAAATTGGCAGGAACCAGAGAACGTTATATAGTTAAGATTATTTCTAGGGTTTTACAATTACTGTAGAAGGTTTATAGCGTAATAGTTATAGTGTCACAGCTAGCTTTCCGTGGGAGCGATCTAATAGATCAAGCAATAATAAGGGGCTATATTATAAATAGACTAAGGTAAGGGCTCGAAGAAAGGGGCGCAGTAGACAACTATATACATATTCGGTCGTCGGGGCAATATTAGGGCAACGTTAATCCGTAACCAACGACGCCTTAATAGTAGCTATGTAGACGAACCATTATATTACCCCCTTTTAAGCTAGGAGGATCGCCCTTAATCCTTATAGTTAGGCTCTCCTTATCCGTCTTGCCCTTCCGTCCTTCTCTACTTTATTGTCTTCCTTTAAAGGCTCTAGATCTACGTCCTTGTAATACGCCTCTAGCCATTATATTAGCCGTACGGGTGGTCTAGCATCATAGGGTCTCTTATTATAAAACGCCTTAATCTTATAGGGGGCGCCAATAAAGCCGTCTACGTTATACCAGGTGTTGTCCGGGTCGTGGCCTACCCAGTTAACCTTATACTATAGCCTTCCGTGGTAGGTTCTACTAGCAAGGATCTTATCAATCTTATACTCCGGCTTACCATTAATTAGGATTGGCTCCTCTAGCTCCCTATTCTGGCCTAGTAGGGGGTTATCTAGGTCCTTTCGCAGTTAATCAGCATGGAAAACGTTTAACATCTTTATATTTAGGGGTAGATTGATAATATACAAGTGTCCTTTTATGCCTAGAATCTTGTAGGACCCTATAAGCTATCTATCTAGCTTAGTACTTAGTTGGTTAGTAGCCCAGCCCTTCCTAGTAATATATACTCAATCACCTATTCTAAAGTCTGGTTCGCGATGGTGCCTATTAGCTTACCTTGTCTGCCGCTCTTAGGCCTTAGCTAGATTATCTCTTGCCCATTTAACTGCGTCCCAGGTCCTATATATAAAAACTTAAACTTTTTATCATGTTAGCTTCTTATAAGGCGTTAAGGCTGCTTATATACGTTCCTCCCAGTTAAAGTAGAGCCTTAGCTTAAATCCTAGCTCTAGCTTATATAGTGCAAAGCCAGTAGACTCGTGCGGTAAGATTACTTATACAAAGTCTATATAGGGGAGGAGCTCTAACCAATTATCCTAATAGTGGTTAATAAAGGGCCTTAAGCGTTAGTTAATATACTGGTTTAGTACTTCTATATTACCATTAGTTTGCGGGTAACCAGATATAGAGAGCTTTTACTTAACGCTGGTTAGTTTATATAGCTCGTCTGTAAAGGCTAAGATGAATTGGGGTCCTTAATCTAATATAACTGTCTCTAGAAGGCCGTACACGCGCTAGACGTATTAGTAGTATAGGTTTGCTGCATTAGCTATAGTGGCAGTTTTATAGTAGGGTAGTAAGAAGGCTCTCTTGCCTAGTTAATTAACGACTATAAAGACGTTGTTAAAGCCCTTTTTATCTATTAGGAAGGACTTAAAATCAAAAAAGACATACTGCCAGCAGCGTTTACCAATTAGTAGGGGGTGCAGCAGGCCTAGGGTTTTATTGTAGGGTATATAGGTCCTCCTACAGGTCCTGCAGTTTTTTACATAGGTATCGCAGTTTAAGGGTAGCCCTGGCCAATAGTATTGGTCTACTATAAGTTTCCTAGTCTTTGTCTTACCTGGGTAAGCAGTTACCTAGCGGGAGTATACCTCTACAATAAGGTAGGTATGGAGGTAGTTAATATTAGGGACTATTAGCTTATTAAAGCGGGTTAGTAGTCCTCCTTAAAGTTTCTAGCCCTTCTAGTCTTGCTTAGCTAGCTGACATAGCCCTACTAGCGACTTACTAGTTTAATTGGCCTAGAGGATCTAGTTAACTAGCTTATATAGTTCCCATTCGTGATTTACTGGAGTTAGGGGGTCCTTAAAGGTTAACTCTAGTATAGCAATTATAAGGGCGGGGTTAATTAGGTATATAGTACATGTGGCTATATCCTTCTCTTTCTGCGTCTTTAGGTCCTCTTGCTTTTGTAATAAGGTATTAGCCACTATATTTGCCGTGCCTAGCCTATATATAATCTGCATATAGAAATCAGCTAGCAGGTCTACCTAGCGGGCTTGCCGTGGACTTAACAGCCTCTTAGTTGTAAAGTACTCAAGGGCTTAATAATCTGTGATTACCATAAAGGGTATATATTAGAGGCTGATAAGGTGACCTCGCCATTCCTATAGGCCTTTTATTACCGCTAGTATCTCCTTATTGTGGATCTCATACCACATCTCTACAGGGGACATTGTCTTTAAGAAAAAGGCTACTGGCTTCCAGGTCCTATTGTTTTACAGCTGGTTTAGCACCCTAGCTACTACTCCATTACTTACGTCTGTCTCCATATGGGTGTCTTGGAACGGTAAATAGTGCTTAATTACGCTGCTAGATAGCATAAGGGCCTTAACTCGCTTAAAGGCTTTAAGCTTTTCCTCCCCTAGCAGGTGCCATGCTCCCTTCTTTATAAGCTTACTAAGCGGTTATATAACTCGGCCGTAATCCTTTAAGAAGGCCTGGTAGAAGTTACAGAATCCTAGGAAGAATTATACCCCTTTTATAGAGGTAGGGGGTTCCTAATCCTTAATCGTAGATAGCTTATTAGTATCCATAGCGACCCTATTAGTACTAATAACAAAGCCTAGGAACTTCGTCTTAGTAACATTAAACTCGCTCTTCTTAATATCCGCTTGTAAGCCTGCCTTTTAAAGCTTCTATAGGACCTTCTTAATATAGACCTCATACTCTAGCGGGTCGTCTAAGTAGATTAGGATGTCGTCTATATAGGCTGTACAGAAATCGTCCAGATAGTTAAAAAGGACGTTATTAATAAATCTCTGGAAGGACGTAGGGCCGTTACACAGTCCGAAGGGTATGATATAGTACTTATATAATCCGTACCTTATATAAAAAGTGGTTAACTCCTCTACCTCTTCCTTTAGCCGTATATGGTAGAAGGCCTGCTGAATATCTAGCTTGGTGAAGATCTTAGCTCTTAATAGCCTGGTCAACGTCTCCTTAATTAATAGTAGCGGGTAGCGGTCCTTCTTGGTAATTGTATTAAGCTTTTAAAAGTTGACGTAGAATTGCCACCCCCCTTCTAGCTTCTTAGCAAATAGGACCGGAACTATAAAAGGTATATTGCTTAGTACAATAAACCCCTTCTATAGGTGCTCCTATAGGTAGGCCTTAACTAGCTCTAGCTATTCTAATGATATATTATACAGCGGGCTAGGGGCTAGTTCTCTGCTACTACTTTTAAGAACAATATTATGGTCTACCCCCTCGCGATGCAGTGGTAGTATATTAGAGGTAGCTTTTAAGAAACCGTTAGCGTACTCTTAATAGGGCTATAGTAACTTTTTGTAGATAAGCTAGTGGAGTTCTTCCTTATTGTCTAGTAGCGCGTCCTGTCCCTTCTTGTCCTCTATTAGTTGGTCTATTTTGTAGAGGCTAGTATATCCAATTACTATATCCTTACGCTTTACTCCTTATAGGAAGTTCTTTGCCTTAAGTAGCGCGATATCTGCTGCTCTAAACTCCCTAGTAGATAAAGGCCTCCTTGCTCTTAGCTTTAACAGTAAAGCTAGCCTAGGGTGGAGCTGGTCTTCTATTTTCCTAATTATATCTTGGGTATTGATCTTCCAAGTATACCTATAGTTATACGAGGTCCGCTTGGCTTGCTTTAGCTTAGCCTATCCCTCTAGCTTAATTTTAGTAGAGGACTTCTTCTCTTAAAGTTCACTGATCGCGACTGTACGTTTAAGGATGCGTTAGGGGGTAGACTTGGACTTTTAATCTAGTAGTGCGTCTCTTTAATCTGCGTCTCTCTAGTGATCCTTGTTAATTAGTAGGGGTAGGAGCTCCTTTCTTAGTATAATTACGTCCTGCCTGCCATAGTAGTTCCTCTTGGTTCGCCATACTAAGGCCCAGCACTTGCAATTAATAAGGGCCCTAGTCTTCTTAAACCACCTATAACTAATAAGAAGATCGTGGCGGCCTATATTATAGAATAGGAACTATATAGGGACTCGTCGGCCATCTATAACTAGGTTAGCCCTAAAGAGCTATCTAATTATATCTGTCTACTAATTGTTATGGCCAGATACGGCGACTCCTCGTCCCTTAATCCTGTAGAACTTTGGTTGCAGTCGTTGCTTAATAATTGGCCGTAGCTTATAGTGTATAAAGGCTTCTCCGCCCGCGCCAGAGTTAAGTAGGCTTACTATATTAAGAGCTACGCCACCTAGCGCGATCCTGCATAGCATTATAAGGGCTACGCCTCCTAAGATCTCCTTTAGCTGTACGGGCGCTATATTGATTGCTCCAATCTACTCTAGGTAGGAGACTTCTCCTAGAGCTGCTTATTTTCCAACTCTGCCGAGTTAGTAACTATCTCGTATTCTTTGCTTCGGTTGATTGCTTTAGCTTCCATCTTCTTTAGCGCTGTACAGTTATTGGAGTAGTGCCCTTACTTGCCACAGTTAAAGTAGGTAACTGGCGCTTTTGCAGCTGGTGCTAGAGTTAGAGGCTGCTAGGAAGAGGGGGGACCTTTAGTCTCTTCAGCGCCCCTAGTGGAAGCTCTCTTACTAGCCTAGGCTACTCTGCGGTCACTTTGTTCCTTGCCTGTCTGCTTTAGACCTTGGGCGTACTATTAGGCAGTCTTGCAATAGGCCTAGAAGCTATAGTCTTTATCTGCCACCTTGACTTCTATTTGGACGCGTAGGCTGTTATAAAGTTTATTATAAAGCTCCTCTTTCCACTAATCTTGTGGCATCCTTGAGATATTTGCTAGCTGTATGAAGTTAGATTAGAAATCATTAAAGTCTCCTAGGTACGGCATTTTAAGGCTTTTAAGCTCCTGCTAGGCCTTAATGCGGCGATCTGGGTCCTTAAAGACGTTCTCTAGGAACTTAAGTACTTCTTTACTGGTAGGGTTGCGTTCCGCATCGCACTCTACCTCTAGGTAGGGTAAGAGGTAGTTATAAGCTTTGCCTCCTACACGTGTCTTAATATACGCTACTTTTGCATCCTCTTCCTGATCTGGGTTGTCTCGATAGAACCAGTCTGTATTAGATTAAAGCTTGTTTCGTATATAGCCGCTCTAGGCGTAATAGGTAGGCTCTTTCCCATCTATTAGCGTAGGTGGGTCTAGAAACTTTACCGTACGTCCTAAACCCATAACACTGCTCGTCTAAGAGAGTGGTGTCCCTTCTTGTATTGTCTATGACGGTGTGCTTCCTTGCTTGCTATCTTCCTAATCTGGGGCTTGTATAGTGACCTTACGGCCTATCCTTAATATCTTTTAATTGGCCTTGCGGAGCTCGTCTGTCCTGTTATCTAGGTGCTCCTTAAGCTCTGCTATCTTTACCTTAGCCTCCTCTTTTCTATTTAGGGCCTTGTGCGCGTGGTTATTTGCGAGACGCTATAGTATAGCGACCTACTATTCCAACGCCTTCCTTCGTATTCCCTGGAGCCTTAGCTCCTCTATAAGTTCGGTTGTAGGTATCTCGGCCAGGCTCTAGGTAGTTACGGCTATAAACTCCCTCTTAGTCTCCATCTTAAAGTATATAGGGTTCTCGTCATCTTCTAACTGTGTTATAAGGCGGTCCCATTTGCTCTTCATATCGTCTGAAAGCTCTGTCTCGCCATAGTACGGTTAGAGCTCCGGCGGCTCGAGTGACGCGTCTATGGGTTCCTCACGTGCTACCAGCGTTGGGTCGGTAGCTATCTCTAGCGCGCTAGGCCTTAACGCGCTTCTTTTTGCTATAGTGTCTCTTTTGCTTTCTTAGGCAACTCTTGCCACTAAGATTATAATTAGGGTGATCCTTTTAATCTAATTGCTGCAGTCTCTTCTTTCAGCTGCTTAATCTGCTGTCGCAATTGCCTGCCTCAAGCAGGGCTTAGTGGGTTGGTTGGTCTATAGTTATGGTGGTAGAACTAGCTACGCGTTTAACCGTTGGACCTAGTATTATGTCGCCTCTATAGGCCAATTAGGGTAGACCTTAGTCTAATGTCACAGCTAGCTTTCCGTGGGAGCGATCCAATAGATCAAGCAACAATAAGGGGCTATATTATAAATAGACTAAGGTAAGGGCTCGAAGAAAGGGGCGTGGTAGACGACTATATACATATTCGGTCGTCGGGGTAACGTTAGGGCAACGTTAATCCGTAACCGACGACGCCTCGATGGTAGCTATGTAGACGAACCGTCACATATAGGATATTAAGCTATTTATATAGTTAATAAAGAAACAAGAACTATGGGTATAGGGAAAGGAGCAATAAGAACTATTTAAGAGAATTAAAGAGTTATTTACCTAGGAGCCAGTTCTTAAGATCTATTAACCAGGTCTAGAGACGGTTATAGAAATAAATGCATTAGACTTTACACTAGGGGCATACTTTATACAGAAATATTAAGATAGATGGCACCTAGTGGCATACTATAGTTAAAAGATGACACCACTAAAGTTAAACTATGACATCTATAACAAGGAGTTATTAGGTATAGTTACAGTACTTAAGGAATAAAGAGCATTCTTATAAGGTATAGAGAAACCATTTGTGGTTAAGACGGACTATAAGAACCTTATAGGATTCCTAACAATAAAGGAACTTAACTAAAGACAGGTTAGATAGGCGGAAATGCTTACAGAATACTATTTTAAAATTTAGTATACTAAAGGTACAAATAATGCACGAGCAGACGCTCTAAGCAGAAAGGCTGAACTATAAAGTGATAAAAAGCTATTAGGAGCTTTATTGCAAAAGGATTAAGATGGATTAATTAGGTATAATTATCCAAAGATTATAGCAACTAAAGAAAGTCAGATCTATAAATTACTAAAGAGTAACTAGATATAAAAGATCTAAGAAGCATAGGTAGAGGATCTAGACTTAGAGCAATACAAAAATAGAGAAGTAATATATATGCCTAAGTCTATCGCAGAAGAATTTGTTAAGGAATTCTATAAGGGAATGACATAAGGACATAACGGAGCTATAGGCTTAGTGTTGAGACTTTAGAAGGAGTATATTATTTAAGGAATTTGGGGACTAGCAAGATAAGTTATAAAGGAATATCTAGATTGCTAAAGAAATAAACTAATAAGGCATAAGCCGTATAGAGGGCTATAACCTGTTAAGACACTAGGAAGACCATAGGAGGTTATATTATAGGACTTTATTATTAAGTTACTAAAATTAAGAGATCCTATTACAGGACAAGATTATAATGTAATCTTAGTAATAGTGGATAAGCTAACAAAGTGGGGATACTTTATAGTATGCACTAAAGAGATATCAGTAGAAAATGTCGCTAGAATCTATATAAAGGAAGTATTTATAAGATATAGAGCACTAGATAAGATTATATTAGACAGAGATCTAAGATTTATAGCAGTATTTTAGGAAGTGTTTTTGGTAGAATAAGGAATTCGCGTAGTAATATCTATAGCGTATTATCCGCAGATGGACAGATAAATGAAAAGACTAAACTAGACACTGGAATAGTATCTAAGGCATTATGTCAATCACGTATAAAACAATTAGGTATTGTTATTACCAGTTATATAGTTTGCATACAATGCAATACTATAAGAAGGAATAGGGATATTACCATTTAAGGCAAATTACGGATATGAGCTAAGAATATTGTTATTACCACGTTAAGTAAAAAGGACGAGTAGCACAGCTAAGTAAAGAATAGAGATATTAATAAATCTTTATGCAGACCTTATAGAAATAGCTAAACTAGTATAAGAATAAATAAAAAGGTACTATAATGCTAAGAGATCTAAGGGACCAGATCTTAAGGAGGGAGATAAAGTATGGCTACTATACAAAAATTTTAAGAGTTGATAACTAAGTAAGAAGTTGGACTATATTAGACTAGGACCTTTTGAAATTAAGCAAAGAATTTTATTAGTTATGTATAAGTTAAACCTACTAGCCAAAATGAAAATCTACCCTATATAATATATCGCAATGCTAGAGCCAGTATACGGAAATATTAAGCCACTAGTCTATAAGGTAGACACGTATAGAGGATAAAAGAAAGATAAATAGCAAGTTTTGAAGATTATTAGTTATAAGGATGTAGATGACAAAATATAGTATAAAGTAAAGTGGATAGGCTATAGTAAGACTATCTAGAAACTATTAAGCAACCTAAAAAACGCTATAGGAAAGGTATAGAAGTATTAAAAGAAAGTAGGTTAGGTAATATTAACAAGAAAGGATCGCCAAAAAATAAGTTACCTAAGGGGGACCTAAGAGGAGCAATTGCTAAGCTACTTAGAGTTGTTTCCCTTATAGGAGGAAAGCTAGTCCTTTTATTACCTAGCTTAGATAAACCCTATTAAACTAGTTTCTACTTCTTAGAACAAACCTTCTTATACACTATTTTAAGACGAAGAAGATGGGCAGAGGCTGATAAACGGGCTTTAAGGGCACGTTGTTAAGTAGCTATAGCCTCCTACTCTACTTCTTGTAAACAATAAAGCTTATCTAAGGCGCTTAAGAGCTCACTATTAAGCTTTATAGTGGTAGATTAAATATAAGACCCTATAATAAGTTATTTAGGGAACTTAAAGACTGTTAAGAGTTATAGAACGCGTATACTTAGCGTTAGAAATAGAGCGAACATTGCAGGATAATTAAACGTTTGCTTTAGTGCACTCTAAGCAAGATAAGGGTTGTTAAGATAAGGGACTTGCTATTATAATACATACTAACCCCGCTTTCGCATAACAAGAATATAAAGACGACATTATCTCACTAAGCGATAGTATGGCAGCCATAGTGCGAGCACAATATTGTGCTTATAAAGAAGAAGAAGCTTTAGGTATAATAAGCAAGGATATTAACCAGATTAATTAAACAGACATTATACCTCTAGTGGATGACTTGGAGATGTTAGGAATATTTAAGGACGAAGATAAAGAGGAGGGAGATAGTATTATAGATACTTTAAGTACAATATTATAACTACTTAGGGAAGAGTCGCAGGAAGCTAGTTAGTTAATATAGGTACAGTCTAGAATGGATCCGGTAGAACTATATAACAAGAAATGGTAAGCAAGTCACATAATATTATACGCAGTGTACGTCCACGTATAATATATATAATACGTACCTCATGTACAAGAGAGGATTTCTTAGGAGTATAGTTATATATTTAAAGGACCTTAGTTCCTACTATAGATAGTTCTCTCCTTATAGTAAATCTTAGAATATAATTGGAGTTAATCTGTTAGGCAACCACTCCACTAGTTATTATTATATTATTGATTTGTTCTTACCTATATACCCAGCCTAATAATAGAACCTATTGTAGTTCCTGCTACAAGGTTTTGTTATACCTAGCCTACGACCAATTCTACGTCTCTACAATACTGTAGGCGCTGCTAAAAGCGGCGTGTCTATAAGCAACCTCCGCACCACAATAGTAAGACGATATTCCTTATTAGCTACTATGTTAAGCCTAAAGAGTAACCTAAAACCCTAACCTAACCTACAACGCTAATTAATCCCAGGAGAATTTAATTTATTAACCCTAGCCTTAACCCCTAAGGGCAAGCCTAGTGGCTTAGAAGAGTTATAACTACAAGTACCCCTAAGTACCTAGCACCACCTTAAAGACGATAAGAGTCAACTAGCCTAGCAGGATAGGTACACCCCTATTAGTATAGGTGGCCACAGCAACGACCTTAACAAGATAGACACCAGCAACATCTCATCCTTTATTAATTATATAGCCACGGAAAAGCAACCAGAAGGGTAGCCACCTATTAAGATTGAAATATAAGACGCCGAGATGTTTATATAAATAGTAGTATAAGAACCTAACAAATACTACCGCCTTCTATAGAACTACTACCTAAAGCTTACGCGAGCTAAACTGCGTACTGCCTAAGATTATAATATTATCCAAGACTTATAAGCTAGTAAGGCACTTGCTAATAATACACGCTAAAAGACTAAAGATAACCTCCGTATATTTAAGCGCAACATTTAACAATTAAAGAAAGCTAAGATTATACTTATTGCCTAAGTTACTAAAAAGGAGGGTATAATTAAATACCTATAGTTTTAGCTTAATAAGTATATCCGTAATAATGCTAAGTATCTCCCTACTACGCACTATACCACCTAAGTCCCTACGCCTCCGGCAACCTCACCCATCTAATGCTTAGCCGAAAGTCAGCGTTAAGTAGCTTTACCTAATAGGGATAACCCCTATAACAGCAACCAAACTTAAGCTATAATTATAGGGTCTAATACACAATACCCTAATCCCCTAGTCTTTTAGGGAGACCACAAGGAATATAGCTACTAAAAGATATAAATCTGTAAAAAACTAACCTAGAGCGCCTGCCTTTTTCCTAGGGAGGATACCAAGATTGGTTACATTATTAGGCGTATAAAGGGTACCCTATTTAATAGACTCTTCGCCTAATAGGAGACCAATGGCCCCTAAAAGTGGTAGTCCTACTATAAGGTCCTTAACGATCTTGACCTAATATATCGCGACTATAACCTAGTGGCCACTAGTTAAGCCAAACTACGCGCCCTAAAGATAAGTTCCACTAAGTCATTTAATAAGTTCTATGTTAAGTTCCAGAAATACACTAGAGTCCTCTCTTAAGATAACACTAAAGACCAGGAAGACCTTCTTAAAAAGGTTACCTATTGTTTTAGTTACGCTGCCGCTAGTCACAATTATAATAACATTTATGGCATAATGGCAGCCCTATAGAAGATTAAACAACAGCTAAATTAGATCTCCACTACTAACCCTTACCTAAAGGCTCCTATATAAAAGCCCTCTGGACTAACTATACCTATATATACTAGGTTACTGACGCCTACTACTAATACTATTACCGGAGCCAATATTAACCTCTCTATTCTAACCTTCCCACATAAACTCCTAGACGGAGAGCGTAAGCTACTTTAGAAGCTAGGGCGCTGCTATAGATGCCATTAAGAAGGCTATTATTACGAAAACCTAAACTACCTAATAGCTAGGTTTGGTAATTGCTGTCTAATACCTAACTTTACACCTTAAACACCAAATACCTTGCTATATACCGTTACCGTATAAAATAAAGAAGCAGCAGTAGTGGAAGTAATGGGAAATGCTTAGTCCTAGCCCTAAGTCGCAAGCTAGGACACCCTAATAATAGAGGGATCTATATATCGGCCTACTTAATAGATAACTTAATAAGAATAGACGGACGGAAACAGATAGTTTTACCTATAATAAAAACAACTGCTAAAAAATAATATAAAAACCATTCTATAATTAACTGCAGAGCTACTAATAAATTTGTAGATACCTAATTTATATATAAACATAACCTACTAACCTTACCCCTTACCAAAGCCCGCGCCCTACAACTCGCTGACGGTAATTATACTGCACAAAAGATTATTTATATGGCACAACTCTACCTAGATATAAATGGACACCAAAAAGAGCTCTAGGCCTATATTATACCACTTACTAATTACCCTATTATCCTTAAAATAAACTAGCTTAAGCAGCATAACCCCACTATTAACTAGAAGAAAAGAGAAGTAACCTTTAACTCCAACTACTACAGAGAGACCTGCCTAGGGTATAGCCTAGCCACCTCTACCTACTCCCCAGGATATTAACCTAAAGAACCTCTAATTACACCACCCATAATTAACTGTTACTATGTTAGTGCCGTAGCCTTCTATTATATAGCACGAAGGAAAAGCTGGGTTATTATAGCAGCCTCCCACTCACAGCTATATAAACTTAATAAAGAACAGGATTACATCCTCTATAGTAATAGGATAGATCTAGTGGACCTCCTAAAAGATAACACGCCTATAGAACTTAATAAACTCTTAACCTTAGACTTTAAGAAGTTTATAAAGCTTAAAAAGGGACTTACTAATAAGGAACTCCGCAAGCTCCTTTCTAAAAGGTACTATAACTTTATTAACATATGCTTATAAAAGGGCGTAGATATACTCCCCCTACATTAACCTAATAACTATACCATTAACATTAAATAAGGAAAAATATTACCTTATAAGAGACCCTACCTAATATTAAAAGACAAACTTCTAGTTATAAAAAAGTATATTAACAAGCACCTTAATAAAGAGTTTATTTGTCCTAGCATATTACTAGTAGCCGCCCCTATTCTTTTCACTAAAAAGCCTAAAGGAGGTATCTAATTCTGCGTTAACTATAGAGGACTTAACACTATTATAATTAAGAACCAATACCTAGTACTGCTTATATATAAGACCCTTAAGCGGCTTAGTTAAGCCAAAATCTATACTAAGCTTAATATTATCGCCGCCTTCAACTATCTCCAAATATAGGAAGGCGACGAATAGAAAACCGCATTTATATTACGCTTCGGCCAATTTAAATATACCGTTATACCCTTTAGCGTATGCAACGGCCCAGGCACCTTCTAAAGCTATATTAATAACGCCTTATAGGACTACCTTAATAACTTCTGCTTGGAATACCTGGATAATATACTTATTTATAATAATAACCCTTTTAAGCATACTAAGCATATTTAAAAGGTCCTATAGCGCCTTAGGGAAGCAGGACTCTATATTAATTTAAAGAAGTACGAATTCTTAGTTATAGAAGTAAAATACCTTAAACTAATTATTACTACTAAGGGTGTCCGTATGGACCCTAAGAAGGTACGTATAATTACTAAATAGCAAGCCCCTAACTGCATTAAGGACGTATAAGCCTTTCTTGGTTTCGCCAACTTCTATTAGAAATTTATATATAACTTCTTAGGCATAGTAGCACCACTTATAGCAATAATGCGAATAAAGGGCCTTTCTGTAAAAGGAAGAAAAACGCACCTACGCTTTACCTAGACGCCTAACTATAAGAAGGCGTTCTAAAACCTTAAAAATGCCTTTACTAAAGTACCTATCCTAGCTTACTTTATACTAGGATGATAACTCTATCTTAAAACTAACTCCTTAGACCATGTTAACGCAGGCATCCTTTCCTAGATAGGTAATAACGGTCTCCTCTACCTAGTTATATTCTACTCATCTAAGCTTATACCATAAGAGTATAACTATAAGATCTATAACAAAGAACTCCTTACAATTGTATAAGTATTTAAAGAATTCTAACTAGAACTCTCCTTAGTAGAACCTAACTAGCCAACTAAAGTCTTTACGGATTATTGCAACCTTAAATACTTTATAACTATAAAGCAGCTAAACTAACGCTAAGTATATTAGAATGAGTTCCTCTCTAGTTTTAACTTTAAAATTATATATAGGCTAGGAGTATAAGGCACAAAACCTAATAGCCTAATATGCCGCTTGCAAGATCTTCCTTAGTTAGAAAATAACCCCTATAATTAGTTCTAATAGTAGATAATCCTAAAAGTAAGGAAACTGGCCCCTAGTATACTACCTATAACAGAACCATCCACACCTTAGCTTTACGCTACGGACTTAAAGCCGCCCCCTAAAATTAATAAGCTTATTGCTACTATATATAATATCTCTATTAACCCGTTATTATACTAACTTATTACTACAAAAACTACTAGCGCCTATAAGCCACCCACTAGCCTCTAAAACTTAGGCTAAATTAATATAATAGCCTTAGAAGTAAAGGAGAATAGACTCTACTATAGAGGCCGTCTATTTATCCCTAATTTAGAAGACCTATAACAGCAACTAATCTAGATGGCCTATAACCTCCAGTTAAGCGGTTACCTAGGTAGAGGAGGAACTTATAAACTCCTTAGCCAATACTACTTCTAGCCTAAGATAATAGACTTAGTTAAACGCTTTATAAGCGCCTATTATAGCTGCAAGCGCACCAAGGCCTTTTACACTAAGTACTAAGGACTATTACACCCGCTACCAATCCCTATACGGCAGTGGGCAGATATAGCTATAGACTTTATTACTAACCTACCACCCTATAAATGGCATGGTTGTACCTATAAGAACATCCTAATAATAATATGCTAACTTATAAAGGAACGTCACTACGTCCTAACTAAAGGTATAGCCGTTAACAACGTCGTAGATGCTTTTCTTTGCGAAGTTTACTAACTATATAGGATACCTAACTCCATTACATCTAACTAGGGCATGCAATTTAACTCTAACCTATAGAGACAGATCTATTAACGTCTTAGTATCTCCGTTAAGATGTCTATATCCTTCCACTATAAGACTGTGGGATAGCTAGAAAACGCTAACGCTAGTATAAAGGCGTACTTATAACAGGTTATTACCTACAGCTAGGATAACTGGGTAGATTACCTCCTACTAGGCAAGTTTACAGCTAATAACCACGTCTTAGCCACTATAGGACTTACTCCATTCTTTATAAATAAGGGTTATTACCCTTAATCCGGCATAGAGCTACCAGAACCTATTAATAAGAAACTACTATATAGAAAACGCCTTAAGATACTACTTACCAACTAGTATACAGACCGCATAAAAAATCTACTTAACTACTATAGGGGAAAAATAGCCTGGGCTTAAGTAAAGCAGGCCTACTTCGCCAACTGTTATAGAACGCCACCACTAGAGATACGTGTTGGCGACTAGGTATAGCTAAATATATATAATATCTCTATATAAAGGCCTATAAAGTCACTTAATTATAAGAACCTTGGCCCCTATTAAATTAAACGAGTTATTAATAGGGGAGCTATATATAAGCTAGAGCTCCCACCGGCCCTAGCCACCCACAGGATATAGCCTATATTTTACCTATAGCTACTATACCTTTACTAGCCTAACCCTTTACTGGGACAGATATAGCCTAAACCCCTACCAGTATTAATCTAAGATAAGAATAAAGACAAGAACTATAAGGAGTAGACTATTAAACAAATCATTAACTCTAAATACTTTAGCAAAGGCAAAGGACGGCGGCTTTACTATAGAGCTATCTATACAGGATTTAATATAGATTAGCTAGAATGGCAACTATAGAAAGACTTTAAAAATGCAAAGGACCTAATTAGCGACTTTTACTATGCAAATCCACAGAAACTAGGCCTAAGTAGAGATTTCATGCCTAATCCTCTATAGGAGCCCTTATAGAGTTTAATTATTATATACTGCTATATAAGGGCAAATTGCCGTTAGATTGCCGTAGATTGCTATTATATAACTAAAAAATTGTTAAAATATCCAGGAACTTTAACCGCTAGTTAAAGTTATCTAATTAGTTAAATTCTTAGATACCAAGCCTTATTACGCAATATCGCTGCGGACTGTAAAGATATTAGTTTAGCTTACCGCCTTCTACTAAGCTAATAGCGATTTTCTATTCTAGGGATAGAAAATCCTAATTAGTCCATTTAACAATTAGAGCTGGTAGAACTCCATACCACTAACCCCTTTAGTATTATTTCTTTTCCTTCTCTATGCCTTAAGCGTTCCTTCTATATGTATATAGTAACCACAGCATCGCCGGAGCTCCGCCTCTATAAGAGGGGGGGTAGTGTTACGGAACGCCACCGCAGGAGCCTCTATGGGAGACTCCCTAGCGGAACCCCGTGCCCTCGCGTACGCTTCGCGTACAGCTTACGTTAGCTACGCGTAGTATATCACCTTCCTACGCCCTTGATCCTTATGATTGATCGCGCAACGTCTTGTAGACTCCTTGAATATATACGCTCTGTAGCCATTGCCCCTGTTCTGTAATAGCGCTATATACAAAGCCCATAGCATAGCTAGTCTTATCCATATTCTATATATTAGCGTTATCAATATTATACTAAGTCTTTGCATTTGAGTAGTTAGTAAAAAACCTCTTAATTAAAGCAGGATTATTACTAGCAATAGCGCGCTCTAAGCTGATTAATTGTATATAGCAAGTATAAAGCTCCTCCTGCCGTTTTAAGAAGCCGTATATCCATTTTATACTAAGTGGTATAACTTGGGTGTAAGGGAGGTTAGGGTTTTCGCGTTGGAGAATAAGTGTCGCAATTGTTCGAACTGTATAGTATTGACATGGAAACCCAGCTTTAGTAAGATAAATATAATGTTAAACAATTACTGCCTCTCTAGCTGGAGTAATACGATACTGATTAATGTAGGCAACTTGAGACGACTGTGATTTGCCTTAGAGTTGGTGGCGGAAAGTAACTAGATTAACCTTATGGGCCTTTGTATAAGCTTCGGCGCTTTTATAGAGACTTTTTGTTCGCTAGGCTGTTAAAGCTGCTTGTAAACGATCTTCTGCATCTAGAGCACGCGGCCAGCGAGGCATGGCTTTCATAATATGGAGTTCTGTACGAGGAAGTAAGGAGAAAAGTCAATGTGTTGATGTTCAAAGCGGCAGTATATTTTAGGCAATATGCTAGCCTAAATAGGAAGGCGGTAATGAAAAACCTTCATAACTAGGGTCACCTTCATAACCCCATCACATACGTTGTAGGTTGGCCATTATTAACTAATTTGTTCGTGGGGAAATTGTGGTCATAGGTGAATGGGTTGCAGAGAGTGAAAGGGCGGGAATGGACATGGCAGTTCCGAAAGCACCCAGATTGTTCTAGACCGTGAATGTCCCGTAACTCCCGTAATTCCCGTTCTGTCGGCACGTTACAATACCCTTGACAAGTTCTTGGCCCGGCGCATAATAGTCCGTGCGCACGCATATCGAACCACTTTGTCAGACCACATTTCTAATCTCAACTTACTCCTCAGGCCACGCGAAAACTCCGCTTCTCATACGCGGGGAAGCGCAACACCCCTGGTTGCTTACCGCTGGTTGAACATTCCAAGGCCTCAGCCACTTGTCCTTCTTCAGGTATCGCTGAGTATGTCCTCTTCGGGAGCGTGACCCCCAACCCTCCCCTTTGCTGCAATGATCCTTGAGTGCTGACCTGCTGCAATCAAGGCGTCCGACACTGCCCGACACTGTCCGTGCCAGATCCAAGCTTTCCGAACTGCCTCCATTGTCTCGGTCTCAGTCTCATGTCTTAAATCTTGGCCTGTCCTATCTTTTGGTAAGACCCTTGCCTTCCTGAGAACTGCGCCTCTTTAATTTCGATCACGACGCGCAACCGTGAAGTGTGCTACAATGGAGTCGACCGAGCCTAACTGCGTCCTAGATGACGCTCTAGAGTTGGAGCGAGTTGCCGTATGTGCAGTTGTGACAATCCAAGTCGCTCGTAGCGTTAACCTGTTAGTCATGCTAACACTATCATTGCCAATAGGTTGGACCTTATTGTGTATTCGATGACTGCAAGCCTCTGCCATTGAGCCCTCGCCTTGATCACCAAACCCCAATCGAGGCATCCGCAGACAAAGGAAATATGAACGATTCCACGCTGTCAACCGAATACCCTTTCGACATGTCTTTAGCTACTGCATCGCCGGATAATTTTGGGCCAAGCGGTAATTGGGAAGAGTGGATGAAGTGGGACCCCTCACCTCAGAACCCGTCTCCCAAGACCCTCAATGCCCAAAGTCCTCTTTGCTATCTAAAGCAGGGTCAACAAAGATCTCCCATATTTGATCACCGGCAGAACTCCCGATTACGTGATGCATCCTTAGAATTGACGCCGAGAGCTGTTCCTACTTCGAGGCCCATGCCAATGAGAGTAAATAGTACGCCATTCACGTTTGGCGAGACAGCTGATCATACGCCTGCTTTTCACTTTGATAGCGGTGCGCTGAGCCCGCCATTAGTGGCTGAAGCAGCCCCAAATAACGGATATTTCAACACTTCTCCAGTATTAGACCAACCCCATCCAGTTGAGCAAAATGACAATGCCATTTTCTCACCGCTTGGTTATAAGCAACCACAGCTTCGCGCCATAACGATGCCACCCCATTCCACTCCAAGTCTTCAGCATAGCCCTAGCTCTGCCACTAATATGCATACAAGCTCATCATCGCAGTCATCTCCTGAACCAGTACATTCTAGAAATAACAAGAAACGAAAATCTGCTTCCGAAGAAGATCTGACAGACCAGAAAGCCATCAAACAACCTCCAGTTAAAAAGACCGCCCATAACATGATCGAGAAGAGATACCGTACCAATCTGAATGATAAGATCGCTGCCTTACGAGATAGTGTACCTAGTCTCCGAGTTACGTCCCGTGGTAGTGGCAATGGCGATGAAGAAGATAACTCGGAAGATCTTGAGGGTCTTACCCCTGCGCATAAACTTAACAAGGCTACAGTGCTATCGAAAGCTACCGAGTACATTCATCATCTTGAAAAGCGCAACAAGCACCTGTGCGACGAGGTTGCAATGTTGAAATCTCGAATGGATGCCTTCGAAAAGCTCTCTATGTCCGGGCCTATGGCAATGACTGGCGCCGTCACTACCCCAGATGGAATCCGTTTCCAAGATGATCCCTTTGGAGCTACTGACCCACAGGTCTCGGGTCCTCCACAAGGTTTAATTCCTGTTCCAGAGAGTATGGCAAATCTCCATCGGGGAATCTCGAATCAGCCCCATTACGCACCGCAGTCTACCGGCTACCCTGTGTACAGCACTGGACCAGGCCGCCCGGGAGTTCCAGGTCAGCCAATCGTCAATGGCCGACGGAATAACGCCTTGATGGGCAAGCTGATGGTAGGGTCCCTGGCGGGTATTATGATTATGGAAGGCCTCAGCGAGCGGGAACAGTCCAGCGATCAGCCTGCAGGTCGGGGGTTGTTCGCGCTTCCGTTCAACATTGCTAATATCTTCGCCCCAAGAGTCTCCTTAGGAGGAATGTCAGCTCGTGTCACTCTCCTACCTTTTCTTAAGCTATTCCTTGTGCTCGGAGCTATCTTTTACATCACTGTACCGCTGTTCGAGTTCAAACCCAAGAAGGAAAAGAAGAAGAAGAAGAAATTCTCAGCAATCACACTTTTACCTGCTCCTTCCCTAGCATCGCCAGTCGAAGTTCGTCGCAAAGCATGGCTGACCGCCATTCAAACCGTCTGGGTTCCCCGACATAGCTTCTTGCTTGAAGTTGCCGCGCTAGGCTTGAAGACCCTTAAGCTCAGCACCCGCAAAATCATTGGATGGCCGGGCTACGCTCTACTTACAGGCATCACCAAAGAGCAAGAAACTGCAAGAATCAGAGCTTGGGAGATTGCGCTTGATGCTCAACTCACCGGTGGCGATGCAGAGATCAGCATGAGTCGGCTGGTGCTTACACTCATGGCGTCTGGTACATTGCCAGATACACCAGCACGCCTCATGCTCAAAGCTTTGCACATCCGTGTCCTTCTTTGGGAGGTTGCAAACGCTGGTTACGGCGCTTGGTACATGTTCGAAGAATTAAGTGCCAAACTAGCTCGAAGCTACTGGAATGCGGCCCAACACGAACACAAAATAATGTGTCATAGCCGTTCTAAGGGGGACACTGAAGTGGAGCCCTTACCAGACCACCTTGCAGCGCTCCTAGAATTGGGGAGTGATGAGGTCCTCGTTGACATCATCATTCAGCGAGCATATAATCTGGCCTGGAATAAGCCAAGCGCCGAGAAAACTACTGTCGACGAGTCAATGGATAGCGTTGTCGAAGATTTCTCGATATCTTCACCTTTGGATGCCTTGGCAGCATGGTGGTCAGGCCTCGTCCTCAACCGAGCTCTTGTCCGTTACCTTGCATCCGATTGCCCCACGGTTGAGGATATTGTAAAGCATGATTTGGCTTTGGCCACCCTTACTGCCCCTCCAATGTCCTGTGCGCAGGTAAGGGCATTCGTGGCAAATGCTGTGTTGCTGGACGAAGATCGTTCAAGCCATATTGATGCTGCTTTTAACGCGTTGCCCTTGTCGCCATCATTATCAGCAGTGGGCGATGTCGTCTCATCTCGTGCTCTGCTCATGAATATCGTTGGAGACGCTCCAGCCACTGCCGATGTAAAGAAAGCTCTCACTTTAGCTAAGTGTCTTTTTCTTGTTGAAGAACGGAACACAACAAAAAACGTGGAATCTCGGCCTCGAGCTACGTTCGTCGTCAACAACAGCTATTTCCCAGAGGCCAGTATCACATTATTAAGTTTAGTTGCCGCTCTCAAAGTACTCGACGTCTTTTTGCAGGACGACAATCTACTTACCGAAAGCAAGCATGGACTTGAACGCATGGTCCACTCTATGCGCGTCTGGGTTGGACTTGAGACCGGGCGCAGGAGTGGATTGCAGAGCAAGACGCAATGCAAGATAATTGAACGATGTCTCGATGCCAGTAAAATGCTTGTCGGAATGAGCGGAAAGGATGAGGAGATTGATGCGGGTTATGTGAGCCAGAGCGACACGGACTCTTAAAATATTTTCTGGTTATCACTGTTACGAATTTATAGGCTCCCCTTGCAATGTATTTCTGTAATGCAGCTCGATGGGTCCGGTCGGAATTTTTAGGGTGATAGGGTAAATACCAAGGGAAAGAGATAGGATGGAACGAATTGGAATGGCTGTGCATCCTTGCGTGGTTTCGCATACTCAAGAACGCTATAGAAGCTTTTGCGTACCGTCACTTCCGAGGTCCTTCGGAGGCTCATCCGAAATCTGCATGGCTTGAGAATGATAATTAAATAGCGTCTCGCGGGTACGTCTTTTTCGACGGCTCATGGGATGCGCAGTTCACTCGTAGTTGTTTTGGGGGGCCATGTCAAAGGTCTCAGACCTTGCAAAATCTCATGGCTCTGGCCATTGGCTACTGTTAATAGAATAGTTATATTGCGAGTCTCGAAACCTGCTTCTAGTGTTAGAATCGAGTGCGACATTTTTCCCTAGCCATGCGGATTTATCAACATCTCACAACCTCGCCCTATCTTGTACTCCTTCAAGCAATTTCACTCCCGTCAACTCCTCCAACTCCCTCACCGCAGCCTCAGTCTTTCCCAAATCCACTTTCAATGTTCTCATTCCTACCGACTTTGCCCCCTTCAGATTTGCCCCAATATCATCCAAAAATAGCACATCCCCTACATTCACCCCACCCAGTCCCTGCCGTCTTGCCTCTGCATCCAATTCCCGCACTGCCAACTCGTAAATCTTCGGGTCTGGCTTCCGGAGGCCGACGTGGGCGGAGCTGATAAATACATCGAAACGGTCCGCAATCACCGTGCCGTCATTCGCACGGGGCGTATTCGGGGGATGCTGCAGCTCGCTTCGAAAGAGAACGCCGTGGTCATCCCGTATCCCGGGGGGAAATATAACGGTGTTGCTCAACGCGCCCAGCACGAACTTCCCGCTCGCCCGCAGAGCCTTCAGCGCGGGATACACGTACGGGTCAGGGGTGCGGGATGTGCGCATCATGTTCCAGAACAGCTCCTTCGCGTTGATCGGCGGCGGCGGAGGCGGAGGCGGAGCGGCGGTCCGCTTCCCCTCGTTCTCGGGGAGCTTGTTCCAGTGTTCTCGCCAGAGAGATGCGTCCTCGAGCTCGGTCTTGAAGGTGGCGAAGAACTCGTCGTCCAGGGTGCATTCGCCCCGCTCGATCCGCTGCCAGGCGCTGGAGGGCGCTGCCCGCGATATGCTGAAGTTTATCCAGCCTACCGGGATGCGGTTGGCGAGTTCGTAGTCGAGAATGGCTTGGAAAGGGGAAAATACCTGCCCGGAGGTGTGTTAGAGGGTGCTGAGAGGGAAGTGGTTTGGAGTGAGGGAGAAGGCTTACGCACGCAGACGCCGCCGATGTCGAAGAGAAGGGTTTTTGGCGGGGTAGTGGGAGGCATTGTCAATGTGCCAATTGGAGGCTTGATGGGTAGAGTGCTGTGCTGGTGAGTTGTATGCTAGCACCAGGGATAGTATACTTAGTGAACTATCATGGTGAGATTGTGGGTGGCGTGCTACTTGTAATGTAGGAGAGCTGCTGTGGGGTGTGGTGTTGTGGGGGAAACATTCCCGTGTGCCTCGGCAAACTCTAGACTTTGCAAAGATAATTTGAGGAATATTCGGGTGTGAATAATCAGTGTATTAGACATTCATCACCACCAATGGGGCCTTCATAGGCCTTCAGGAAACCCTCGGAACACCTATTCCAAGCGTTGCGTGGCAATGACTGAGTAGGTCGCGCCTCAGGTCTATTCGTTCCGTACTCTGCAAGGCTACACAAGTAATCAAAACAGGCCTTCAAGGGGTTTCAGAGTATGTGATTATTAATGAAGACTTAAAAACTTGGCGTTTAGGCTTGAAATAAATAGGGCTATGAAAACAACGTTATGGGTAAGAGTTATGGATTGGATGCAGCAACCTTCGTTCAGTGTTTGAAGGCTCTTAAAAAAGCCTAAGCCTATTCGTGCCCTGCCGAAGTTAACTCCGGTTGACTACTGCTCGTAATTGGTACGCGAATTGGCCTCGTGCTCATGTTAGAAGTCGGCCAATTCCCACAATTATCTTAGTACACGCCGCTCCGAATATCTCTAGAAGCTTATGTTGCACGGCTACGGTATGGCTACGACTAAAGGGAGGTCGCGTCCAGAAGTGCTTCCTGCTCTACAGGGAGTGCTAGGTTTGCACGACGTGGTGAGGCTATTGTACATGGCGCTAAGGCGATCTGCGTAGTGGCGAGACTTCACTCTCACTTCATCCTTCAGTCTTTACTTCCCTCCCCATTTATCATGCACCGCATTGAGAGGCGGCTAAGTCGCCCGCGGCGGTCCAAGGTGACAGTAGTCTTCCAGAAAACTTTTTCTGACTCTTGGCGTCATTCATGTCGGCCCAAGGCTCCCTTGCTCCTGGCCGCCGCTCTTCAATGCGTGTCTACATGTGGGGGAGGCAGTCATTCATTCTATCTCCTCGTGCCTTGCCTACAGGACCACTAATAGATTCTGCCAACCGACCCGGAGTTTGGCGGACAGTAGTCACATTACCATTTTTCGCTTCCACGACGGCCGCGGACATGTTCTTTCTGATTCCAAAGCAGGTCCTTTCTTTTCTTTTCCTTTGTTTCCGTGTGAATGTCCACCTTGCGCGCTGTCATCCAAGCTTCTGTCCTTTCTTCTGCTCCTCAACGGCCTTCCCAAGCTGCATCTAATTCTACGTCGCGCGCCTTCCGTTTTGCGCCGCCGCTAGTGCTCGACTTTTCTAGGTTCCTACTTAGTACTTTTGCCCCACTTCACGCGCAAACCACTTACCTGCGTTGCCTTATCCTACCGAACTTATATTTCCTTTCGCCCGTCACTCTCTAATAACACAAGAATTGGCCCTCTCATCCCTTTGCTTAACAGTAATAGCCTTTCGTCTTGCCTTTTTAACCTTCCGCAGCCAACTCGCCAGCCATTCTTTGCTCCTTTCACCACTAATCAAACTATCACGCGACCCAGCACGCGATACTTAAACAAACTCGCCTCGTCTGCTAATTCGCTACTGTCTTTAACCACAGAGCACTCGAACCCCAACGGGCACTCAGCACCGCCTGTGCAATTCACTGCACTAGTGCTCGCGTCATGATCCCTCAGCTCCCTAGACTTAGCGACTACGATATATCCCCTCTGAATGGTTTCCTTCCGGCCGAAATTCCTCTCGATCTTCTACCCGATCCGTACTACGGCCCATGGGAAACAATCATAAAAAATCTGCAAGGCCTAGTACTCAGTAAAAGGCTGCGTGGGGTTGTAGATCGTCTCCCGGTGTTGTCAACTGACTTTCTGGTTACCGAGGCCGAGTGGCGGAGAGCATATGTTGTCCTAGCTTTCATGGCTCATGCCTACATCTGGGGCGGGGACTCACCGGCTGACGTATGCGCTCCACAGCTATTGTGCGAATTGGCAAGCTAATAGTTTTTGTAGCGGGTTCCTCCGCCAATATCGATCCCATTCCTCGATGCCTGCCATCATCTCGAGCTTCCTCCCGTAGCAACCTACGCCGGCCTTGTTTTATGGAACTGGAAGCCACTGTTTCCTCTTGAACCAATTGATAGTTTGGAGAACCTCTCCACGCTCTCCACATTTACCGGCTCCCTTGACGAGTCCTGGTTCTATCTGGTCTCCCTGGCCATTGAAGCTCGGGCGGGTCCGATAATACCTATGATGATGGATGCCATAGCTGCGGCGAGGCACAATGATAGTAGAGTCGTAACGGAATGCTTACAGTCATTTGCAGAGCGGCTCGATGAGCTCGGAAGTCTCTTGCAGAGAATGTATGAAAGTTGTGATCCACACGTTTTCTACCACCGCATACGGCCATTCCTCGCTGGCAGTAAGAATATGGGAGACGCTGGTCTCCCCAATGGCGTAATTTTCGACAATGGCTCCGGTCGGCTACCTTACGTGCAGTATAGCGGTGGTAGCAACGCACAAAGTTCTGTCATTCAATTCTTCGACCTTGTCCTCGGCGTTGAGCACCGTCCAACAGGCGAAAAGCGTTCCGATAGCTCGGATCCCGAGGGAGCCGTCCCATCACCCTCACATAATTTCATAAAGGACATGCGAACATATATGCCTGGGCCCCATCGCCGTTTCCTCGAGCATGTGGCAAGCGTAGCAAATATCCGTGACTACGTTGCTTCCCATCGGTCGAACCGGGCTTTGTGTACTGCCTTTGACGCCTGTCTCGCGATGCTACGTGCCTTTCGCGACAAGCACATACAAATGGTCTCCCGCTATATCATTCTGAAGTCACGCGAATCCCGGTCTCACTCTCGTTCAATAAGTCCAAGACAAGCTGCATCGCAGAGACTCAACATTGCAACGAATATGCGCAGAGGAGATGATGGTGGAAGGAAACTACGCGGCACAGGCGGGACGGCGCTCATCCCGTTCTTGAAGCAAGCCCGAGATGAAACTGGCGAGCCAGCCATTGATGCGTGGGCTAGGCGGCTGCTCAACAACGGGCCTGCGGACCCGGCTAGTAGTGTAGCAAGGCTCACGAAGATGGGCGAGCACGCCAGCGGGGAGATGGAGATTGTGGGCCTGGCGGGGACGTGGTCGGTTGATGATAGTGAAGGCGGCATCTGTCATTGGTAGGCGTTCTGTTAATATTTGCTCCGCATGGCTGGTTGCATTTATCACTTGTGTGAGACACCTTTCGTTCTAGGTGCTCAAATGGCGTTAGTGCATGGTGGCATGACTTGCACGCAGGTCTCGATATGTTCATGAAAAGGGTTTTTGCATCTGCTTGTAGTGGTTTGTATGAGAGCGTGGGATTATTGCATGGAGGCTCGCGTGCGAAAATATCTCTCGTAGTCAAGAAAAAGTTGCTGGACTCTCCATCCTACACCTTTATGCCACTTTCTCCATCTCGACATTAATGCCATCACGTAACATGGCCTATTTCTGGTGCTGCTACTTGCATTAACAATAATACTAAATTTAATTCCTATCCTCTAGCCTATTAATACGCTTTTTGTTAATGTGAACTGCTGCTTTATTTTAACCTCTAAATTCCTCATTATGGAAGACCTCAAACGTAAAACCTATGTTAACACGCTGAAAGTGTGCTATATATTGCAGTAGCTGGCAACGATCTTATAACAGCGAAATAGCTCAATAGATGCGGCCTCTAAAACATTATACAAATGCTAGGGAATGCTAATTACTGGAAGCGCAGGCTCCTATTAACTTTGGTAGCTGTATATCGACGTGAACTGGTTAGCACAGAAGGCTGCTTCTCCACAGACTCCATCTTCCTAGTCTTTAGCCATTTAGTGTCCTAGATACATTAATGCGCTCCTATATAGAAGACTCCTTATAAGACTCGATATATTCCCACAAGTGGTTCTTATGTAAGTGGTCGAGAAAAGGCTTACACATGAAACAATAATCCCAGTCTAGACAGTCGCGACAGTGGAAGCGTGGCCCGTAGATGTCCTATTTAATATAAGAATTGTTCGACCGCTTTGAGCTACCTACTTACATAAAAGCATCCATCGCACCAATAACCACTATAACGTCTGCCGTTAAGTTGTACGGCATCTGTAGTGTTTGAATCAGCCCCTATACCTAGCAGAGATCTGCAGGATGCGGACAATTCTTCTAGCATCTTCCCGTTTCCATGAAAGATAGCAATAGAAATAGGGCTCCATTGCCCTTCTGGTTGAGAGAGAGTGACACATTTACTGCGTAAACCTTCCTTAATTAGCCGCTCAACAATATTGGGATTTCCTGTCCTACAAGCCCAGTGAAGGGGGGTCCAGTGTCCACTCTGCGGCGAGGATGTAAGACCTTTGCCGAGCACTACGTTTAGAATCTGTAATGAGCTTCCTGAGGAAGCATAATGGAGCAGACTATCTCCCTTCGCGTCCTCAGTTTTAGGATTAAGGCCTAAGCTAAGGAGATATTCGAAGGTGTTAACGTGTCCACTTCTTGCGGCAAGCTGAAGAGCAGTTCTGCCATGGGAATCCGCAAGGTTTCGAATCGCATGGTGTTGCTCATAGACTAAACGCAGTAGATGTGTATACCCCTTAAAGGCAAGGAGGTTCAAAAAGGACCCGTACCAACTACCAAGGTAGTTAACATCGGCGCCCTTATCAAGCAGGAGCTTTACGACTTGCACATGGCCTCCATCTGAAGCCGCCTGGAGTGCGTTGCCGTACTTTCCACCTTGCGCGTTGACATTAGCGCCCTTGTTGAGTAGCAGCTTTATAACCTGCTCATGGCCTCTAGCTGAAGCAGCCTGGAATGCGTTGCCGTAGTATCCACCTTGTGCGTTAACATCGGCGCCCTTATTAAGCAGCAGCTTTACGACCTGCTCGTGGCCTCCAGCTGAAGCAGCCTGGAATGCGTTGCCGTAGTATCCACCTTGCGCGTTAACATCGGCACCCTTATCAAGCAGCAGCTTTACGACCTGCTCGTGGCCTCCATCTGAAGCCGCCTGGAGTGCGTTGCCGTACTCTCCACCTTGCGCGTTAACATTAGCGCCCTTGTTAAGTAGCAGCTTTACGACCTGCTCGTGGCCTCCAGCTGAAGCAGCCTGGAATGCGTTGCCGTAGTATCCACCTTGCGCGCTAACATCGGCGCCCTTATTAAGCAGTAGCTTTACAACCTGCTTATGGCCTTTAGCTAAAGCAGCCTGGAATGCGTTTCCGTAGTATCCACCTTGCGCGTTAACATCGGCGCCCTTATTTAGCAGCAGCTTTATGACCTGCTTATGGCCTCCAGCTGAAGCAGCCTGGAATGCGTTGCCGTAGTATCCACCTTGTGTGTTAACATCGGCGCTCTTATTAAGCAGCAGCTTTACAACCTGCTTGTGGCCTCCATCTGAAGCCGCCTGGAGTGCGTTGCCGTAATTTCCACCTTGCGCGTTAACATCGGCGTCCTTATCAAGCAGCAGCTTTACGACCTGCTTGTGGCCTCCAGCTGAAGCAGCCTGGAATGCGTTGCCGTAGTATCCACCTTGCGCGTTAATATCGGCGCCCTTATTAAGCAGCAGCTTTACGACCTGCTTGTGGCCTCTAGCTGAAGCAGCCTGGAATGCGTTGCCGTAGTATCCACCTTGTGCGTTAACATCGGCGCCCTTGTCGAGCAGCAGCTTTATAACCTGCTCATGGCCTCCAGCTGAAGCAGCCTGGAATGCGTTGCCGCAGTATCCACCTTGTGCGTTAACATCGGCGCCCTTGTCAAGCAGCAGCTTTACGACCTGCTCATAGCCTCTAGCTGAAGCCGCCTGGAGTGCGTTGCCGTAGAATCCACCTTGCGTATTAACATCAACACCCTTATCAAGCAGCAGCTTTACGACCTGCACGTGGCCTCCAGCTGAGGCCGCCTGGAGTGCGTTGCTGTGGTGTCCACCTTGCGCGTTAACATCGGCGCCCTTGTCAAGCAGCAGCTTTACAACCTGCTCATGGCCTCTGTATAAAGCCACGTGGAGTGCGTCGCCGTACTTTCCACCTTGCGTATTAACATTAACACCCTTATCAAGCAGCAGCTTTACGACCTGCACGTGGCCTCCAGCTGAGGCCGCCTGGAGTGCGTTGCTGTGGTGTCCACCTTGCGCGTTAATATCGGCGCCCTTGTTAAGCAGCAGCTTTACGACCTGCACGTGGCCTCTAACTGAAGCTGTCTGGAGTGCGTTGCCGTGGAATCTATCTTGCGCGTTAACATCTGCGCCCTTGTCGAGCAGCAGCTTTATGACCTGCTCGTGGCCTCCAGCTGAAGCCACCTGGAGTGCGTTGCGGTATAATCCACCTTGCGCGTTGACATCGGCGCCCTTGTTGAGAAGTAGCTTTACTACCGCATCGTGTCCAGACTCTGCCGCGAGCAACAGCGGCGTCCGTCTGTAGCTGTCTCTCGGGTCTGCTGAGATTATGATATTTCTCCCCGGCTTAGATAGCAGCTTCTCTGATAGAGAAAGTAATCCAAATTGCGCCGTTAAGTGCAATCCTGTTGTTTCTCTGGGATATCCTTGAGAATACTTGCCGTATTTATAAGTTGAAGTCGACATAACCTGTACAGCACAGCAAATCGAGCTGCTACGCCAAAGAAAAGAACAAGCTAGTTCAGACACCTGATCTTGAACTGTTAGTACATGCTGTCCCCAGTACCGAGCAGCATAGTCCAAGAATACATTTTGCTCTAGCCTGCCCTTAAAATCTTTATTAGTAGGACAGCTGCCACGTCTAAAGGTACTAAAGGAGAGATAAGTAAGACATGTTGAGGCTATGTCCAGCTGCGCGCGAGGATTCCACTCTTCTCTAATCCGCTCGAAATACTCCTGGGTAGTGTAGTGCACCAGACGGATAATATTGCTCTCCTCGTCCACAGTGACAAGACCGGCGCAGACCGAGACAAGATCTCCGACATTATGAATGTTGTCAGGATCCAGTTCGTCGTCACCTAGCTCTACCGCTAACGCATGGCATAGCTCCCCCGTTGTAAGCGGTCTTTGTGCATACGTGATCCAGGAAAGTACGCTCTTCGCTAGCACTCTATTCCCAGGTAGTTGACCCTCGATTCTCTTGATCGCTTCATCATATGCCTGATCAAGTGCCGCAGAGCCAATTGAAAGTTTGTTAAGCGCAGACTGGACTTTCTTCTTCGTGTTCTTGTCCAGCAGGGAGTCGAAATGGAGACGAGCAAGAAGGAACCTGGGAGAGTCGTGAGCTTGTAGTGTTCTCCGGACGGCCACGATATACTAACATCCCATCTACTGCTTCGACAAGCTTCTCCTGCACCATTACCTGCAGCGCGTCATCACGTTGGACGCAGTTGGGTAGCTGGTACATCTGGCCCTTCACGAACCACTTAACATCTGCCTCGCTTGCTCGAACTTCCAGCGTCGGCGCTGATTTGAACTCGTTTACTATCTCCGGAATGAAGCGTGAGGTAACCATAAGATGCAAGTCTATTTCAGATTGCAAAGCACGGAGCTTGTTAAGCAACTGGCTGCGCGTGCCTTTGTCCGGACATTCATCAAAGGCATCGACAACAAGATATACGTTTGAGTGACCCATAATTACGGATTGCAGAGCATTGAACATCTCTTCGAGTGATGGCCTCGTGCTTCGGCTGGCATGGTGGTTGTATAGACGCGCTACGGGCTCAGCCGTGGACGGCCGAGCCTGAACTAGCTGCTTTAGAATGGCAGCAAGTAAATTGGTGGTCGTCTGGCCTACTTGCGCTTTGTAGTTGCAATATAGATATGCCACTCCAACGTTGTTGCTTTGCACAGTTCGTAGTAGGTAATCAATCGTAATTGCGGCCATTATTGTCTTGCCGGCTCCGGGGATGCCAGGACAGAAGAGAGTCTTCTTTGATCCATGAATCCACTTAATAAACTCAGGAGAGTTAAGGAACCACAGACCAGTGCCTTCTTGTCTCCTGGCGGTGAAATCGGACTGCTGAGCTGGAAAGTTGGTTGGAGATATCCATTCCAAGATTTCGTCATGCCGGTGACGGTTTTGATCTTGCCGAATTGCATCGACACCCTTTCCGATTGCTTGAGAGAGTTTACTATAATGGTGAGCAAATTTATTTTCTGTGTCTGACAAGGAGACTAACAAGTGGTCCATTTCCAGGGCGATCTGCACGAGCGTTTTCAAGCGTTCTATTCTCGCCAGTATCTCCATAACTTCCTCTTTAATAAACTTCCACAGGAGAAAATGGCCCACCTTCTTCATTCCGCCTTCCCTTGTTATCTTAGCCTGCAACTGATCCAACGTGAGCTTGTACTGATCGAGCGGGCCATTTTTCACACTGAGCGCCCGGACCGCCGCATACCATGGCTCGTTGGAGGTTCCCTCTTCAAGACGGTATCTTAGCGTGGTAAGAAGATTGTAGAGATTCGATGCCTCGATAGCACATTGAGCACGGTCTTTCGGAGCGTCTTTAACGTCGTTCAGATACTCGATCACCTTGCTCGTGAGCTGCAGGATGGCGATGATGCTGGCGGTAACGCTGAGCGGATCCATGGCATGATGAGCCGCGACGAAGGGGGAAGGTAGGGAATGGATTAGTGAGAAACCAGACAGGCGTTAGTGAGTTGCAGCATCTTCGGGGCTCTCAGCATCCCGCAGCAGCAGGAAGGCTGAGGGGTGGACACCATCCGTCCCCTCCACGCGCCAAGGCCTACGCCACGACCACGCCACCCACCCACGAAAAGTAGGGTTTGGTGGCTCGTGCTGGGTGTTCCGATAAATTTATACCCGTTACAGTAATTCTTCTAGCGCAAATTCGCCCTTAGCAGTTTGCCAGCGCTAGCAGGGAGGGCGGCCGACCCGCTCCGGCCACATCCTTGTCGAGGTAGAGAAAAGTCTGAAGATGATGGGGAGTGGTGAATGGGACCGACGAGGAGAGGCTGACGGAGAGGCTGAGCCACATGTGGTGGAGCCAAGTGCCGAGCACGGCTTTTATGACTTGCTTCTTTCCTTGATCAAAATTACGCATGGTTGCAAAAGAACCCTGAGCTGAGACTAAAGGCGCCTTCGATGACATCATGGTCTAAAAGCGCAGCTGAAGACAGTCAGGTCATTAGTGGGATCGAGATTTCGGAGCTCCCAACGCGGAAACTCTCATTCTCCATTTGGCCAGAAGGTTCTCGGGTGGCTGCAGGCGCCGCATAATCTCTCTGCACAGGATGTTTGAGGGTTGGTCTGTGATGTCATAGCTCACATGAAGAAAACAATGAACACATCGTGATGACCAAATATAAAAATCTCAGCTACTTCGTTGCCACTTAAATATCATCAAGCATAGTTAAACACCCTCAATATCATCTAGATTAATTCATCGGAAACTTCGCCATCATCCATTAACAAATCAATCGTCATGTCTTCAGACAAGGACAACACTTCTACTCTCCAGTCCTACATGGACTCGGCTAGCAGCACAGTACAGTCTGCAATTGGATCACTTACTGGCAACCCAGCTGATAAGGTGCGTTATAAATCCTCGAACCTACAAAGAAATATTAGGCTGTGTCTAACATTGCGTAGCAACAAGCCGATCAGAAGAAAGCGACTGCTGAAGCTGAGAATGACCTCTCCCACACTGCCGCTAGAGCTGGCCCCTTTACTCTTTCCTCAACTGGTGCCATTGCCCAAGACTCCCCGGACCGCACTCAAGGGTCATGGAACCAGACCGTTGGCGCTGCCAAAGAATCCATCGGCAACCTTATTGGTGCCCAGGGACTGAAGCAGGAGGGCATCCAGCAAAATCGCGAGGGAAAGAACCAAGAGGCCCAGGGGCAGCTGTCGGACTTGGGCCAGGGCGTGAAAGATAGGGTCGGCGGAACTGTTGGTGGCGCTTTAGCCGGTCTCACAGGCGACAGAAGCGAAGAGGAGCGCAGGAGATTGCAACATGATGAGGGGAAAACAAGACAGAGAGGTGTGGAGGCTGACTTGCAGAAGCAGGATCCTTCGGCATAAATGGTAGAAGTAGCGGATGCGGGTGGCTCTCTCCTATGGTGTTGGGTTCGTGGCAAATTGATATCCCTAAGGAGTCTATTAAAGGCCATCCTTTACTTCTCCTCTAGTCCCTGTTTCATGGATTTACGGAGAGACATAGTTCCGAATTGACAAGCCATTCACTGCGCTATACATTGCACTGCCTTGCGGAGCTAAAAGCATCTATGAAATTAATCAAGCACTTAATCATCTTGGGTTTAGGTAACTACCGTACACCCAGAGCGAGAGAAAGTCTATGAGCAACTGATTTGGTTGCTGCCAACTTGGAAGAATTTTGGATGACCCTCTGGTACGTTCAAAGAGGCGAGCCGATAACAAAGGCATAAACCTGGGGATCGGAAATTATCTCTAAGGTGCTGTGGCGTGTGAGGCCCGCCGATCTTTGTGGCGGGGAAAACGTCACAGCATGCTGCTGTGCCACAGTGTGGCGTCATTAAATGCTTGGAGAGCCCCCTTGGAAATCGAGACTCGATAATCGACAATACAGGGCACTTCCGGGGAGCATCTCTGTACCTCAATTAGATAGATTGCTCCCATGATCTCAATGACAGGGTTGATTCCATGAGAACTTTGGAGCACCCCTTGAATTGGCCTTAATTTAACGTAGGAAGCTTGCACCTGGCGTTAGTCATGATGATTGTCGCAAACAACCTGTTCTAAAGCGCGGTGCCTTGATCACTAAATACACTGTCACCCGCACAAAAGCTTGGGCCAACCTGCCATGCCGGCTTTCGCCAAGGACTACGTCATTGACTAATCAAGTCAGATGAACAAACAGCTTTACTCCATAAATACCACTCTCGCCCACTCAATTGTCATCCTACTCACACGCCTGTCGTACTCCTAGCAAAGCCTCGAGAAATTCGTCCTATATACCTATTAAAACCAAACCGCAAAAGCTTTGAACAGCACGCAGTAAACAACCTGACACAATGCCTTTCACTGGAAGGTAAGCTCCTTAGCAATCCTAATGAGGGCTTTGCGCTTTGCATAGCATGAATGATCTCTATCCACTCTTTACAGCCTCATTTTATCGTTGCTGGGTTTTGATATTGACTTCTCCGCAGCGACATCATCAAGATCATCTTCGCCATCATCCTACCACCTCTTGGTGTCTTCCTGGAGCGTGGCTGCAATGCCGATTTCCTCATCAACATCCTGTTGACGATTCTTGGTTACATCCCTGGTATCATTCATGCGCTGTATGTTGATTCATTCCCAATTCTGTCATTCATTGCTGACCTTTTTTTAGGTACATCATTTTGAAGTTTTAATCCGCTTGCGCACCAACGTCTCTATGATACCCAGCACTGTTCTCCACGAAATGGATTTTCTTCTATAATCATGAGTTTTCCAATCAGGCCACATTCTGCGTCTTCTTCGCGTGTTGATGTGGTCATGCGAACCAACCGCATATCCGGCGCATCCGGACTTTAGTGCTTGGCAAAGCTTGCGCTTCCCTTAACACGTAATAGAGCTCGCAAAACTTTCTGACTCACTATGGGGGCGTCTTTTGGCATTTCATTGCACATTATGATCGGTCAATGATGGGCATTCGGAATTACCACATGGTGGTTTAGTAATTTAGTTCATTGTGCACTACGCGTAGTCATGCCATAATCCATATCCATTATCAATTGCAGCTCTACCATTCAATGCATATAATTGTGTTCAACTTTTTCTTTGCTTAAAGCTAAATGCCGTCGGAAAATATTAAAAGTATGGTAAGATAGATATTTTAGATTGGTTAGGTAAGACAGGGGAAAATGATGTAGTAAATCATAAATAGGTTCATAATTAAAAGCGCCTAGTTTCCCCTGGCAAACTGTAGCTATTCTTTTCTAGTAGAAATTGAAAGCATTTATATAGATGTGAAGGTCTATAGGTAACTTCTTGTTAAATTCTGCGCGGAGGTTTCCGCTTCCGCTTGGCAACATCGTGAAGTTGAGAGTTACACTACTCTTAACCCCCCCTCCCACTGACATACCCGCAACTCATTCTCGCCCATATGCCTTCTCTTCCACATTCTCAGCTCAACCAAAGCTCCATAATCTTTCCTAGAATAAAATGGACGTTTCGGCGACGCTGGCGGAGGAGTTCGTAGCTGTGTTCAGCGACTACAATCGTTCTTTACAAGAAACTGGAGCAATCTTCGAAAGCGCCCGCAATGCGCAGGCACGACTCCACCCCGAGAAATCCGAATTTGAGACACTTTTTCACGACTCCTTGAAGCTAAAGAGGAAGCTAGATGAGCTAGAGGAACAAGGTGCTTTATTCATTCTTAATCGAATCTCAAGAATCATTAGGGAAGATGTTAGCTGACGATTTAGTTTCTCTACTAGTAGTTACCTTAAACTCTTCCTTGCCCTATTTAGCTACAATGCTCAACTGCGAATATCAGCTATACAAGCTCAACGAAGCTACACCCCTCAGATATAATCCTTTCCTTTCGCATTGGGTTGAGGTGGTTCAGAGGTGGGAGAGGATGCTAGCTGAAGCGCCTGGTCAAGAAAACAAAGGTTACTCAGGAGAGAGAAATACTGAATGGCGTCAAACTTATCGCGCCAGGATCGAATTTGTCAAGGCAATCTTAAGTTCTCACAATATGACCCAGTTGTCCACCAAGTCGCCGAAGTCACTGTATCAATCTCTTCAGAGCTGGTCAACTGCGAATTTTGACCTCTCAACATTTATAATCATCCTTGAGGACGAGGGTATCTACGAGAAATCCCCAGCGCGCGAAACTGCACTGCCGTCAAGTTCCGGACCACACAAGGAACGTCAAAACCCCAATCAAGCTCTCCTTTCACATCTGGAGTCATCACCGACGGCAGCTACATCAACCTTAACCCATCTTCCGCTTGACCTTCCTTCACTTGACTTACTTACCGAGCTACTTCAGACTCGAACACTGGAGGGGCTCTCGATCGACCCCATTCCTGTAATCAGAGACTATATTCAGCACAGCCTTCGTCTTGTTGAGCGAATGGGTCTTCCACATGATAATTTCTCCGTTTACTCTCCCTTTGCTATTGATGGTAGGGAAGGGAATGAAACCGTGGACGATGATTACCAGACTGGAACAGCACCAGCTCACGGTCGGGAAGCGCAGATACGTGCTGTAAAGCTTCTACTACTATTTATCCGTAATCTTGTCCGCAAGGCCTTGCTCCCGCCCGAGGATATCTACTTCGAGATCCAGGAGATTTGTGTTAGATATGTCTGGATTAAGGAAGTTAGGGAGTTTAGGGCCTTCATTGAGGAGGGAACTGATGCTGGAGAAGGATGATGTGTTGGAGGGTCGTCTATATGGCTAGGTCATGATTACAAAGTCACCCCATTATCTTATCGCCTGAGCTTAATATTTGGGTAGCAGCCATGTACATGGCTGTTCTCAGCTGCCCTATTTACCAGCTGCCTCCACAATGGGGTCTAGATATAGGGCGAGGAAACACCGAAAGGTAGAACCTACGCACTTGAGGTGCCCGTAAAGGTATTAGAGAAGGCATAAGGGTAGGCCGTGTAGTTTGTGGTGTGATAGCCGTACCTTGTTGCCATGAGGGATGGCTGTGCAACTTTTCTATGTCAGTGAGTGGCAGACATAGCCTGAGGATCTTACGGATGTTGCCCTTGCCGGTCGGGAATGGACGAGCCTAAATGTGGTGATTGATACATTCCTCTAGCTGTTCTGGCAGCTTCTTCCAGGGATGACCATGTATTCGCTGTCATGACATGGTCATTCTAGATGAGCTATTCGGCTTCTTTGACTCCTACTTCCCCATAGGCCCATTAGTTCAAACCATTAACCAGCTTGCCTGTGGTTTGAGTTAGATAACAATAGAAACCCGCAGATACCCAAAACACCAACACCATTACCTCATACTCAGATTCCAAACGTCAATGCATTTCTCCCCCTTCGCTTTCACTTTCTCTATCTTTTAAGCTTCTCCATAGCCAGGGTGCCATCCTTGCATATCTTCCTGACGCCAATTTGCTGACTGCGGAAACCTTGCAAAACAATGTGTTGAATATGCCTGCTTTGGTCTAGTTGGGAGTGCTCAGCCTCACTCGATACTCTTGTTCGTTTTCGTGGGTGTCTCACTGGAATTCGATCGATTTCATTTCTCATGCACAGCTTAGTGACCTGCGAATGCATTTCAACGGGTGTAGCAGAAAGTTGGTTTAGGGAAGGTGCTAACAATGTAGGTGGTGAAGCTTAGCTTTACTCAAGCTTTTGCAGGATGGGCTTTCTCCAGAACAGTACTTAAAGCAGCTTCATCAACAGTAGTATTTACAATTCGCTCTTCTTCATCTTACTTTCTTCCAATAGTCATTTCCTGTCTGCGCAGGTCGCTTCATTTTCTACCAAATTTAATCACTCCTTCACAATATCTTGAATCAGTCCAGAATCACATGTCCATTTCAAAATGCATTATTCCTCAGCGTTCCTGATCGCAGCTTTGGCTGCTTATACATCTGCTCACAGTGTCATCGCCTCGACTCAAGGTGCTAATGGCGCGACCATGCCGGGTCTTTCTGGTATGACATTAGCTGGTATATCCTTCACAATGACTAAACACTCACCTGCTGTAGCTGCGGATGGAACACTTCGGGACTGTGCTACGCCAGCTTGTGGCTCGGAAGCCGACACATCGATCATCCGCTCGAAAGAATTGGGCACAAACAAGGCCACCGCTCTTGGCCGAACCAGTGAGGTATTCTATATTCAATATCAATATGAGGGCGTATTGATATTGATATTGAACCGCCAACCTATATTGAACATTTTATTGAATATTGAATATTGAGCCAAGCCTCCATACAAAATTGAAA
>Ga0307507_10001440_pt1 | contig 53263 bp, 21 predicted proteins | sample 7_EM_MG_FD_207223 | JGI IMG/M metagenome (GOLD analysis project Ga0307507, IMG submission 207223) | Populus trichocarpa ectomycorrhiza microbial communities from riparian zone in the Pacific Northwest, United States - 7_EM | ecosystem: Host-associated > Plants > Roots > Unclassified | place... | reverse complement strand
AGGATCGTAAGGATCGCGGTGCCTAAGTAGGGGGTTGATTAGTCACCATAAGGATAACTAATCAAAGACACGACGACGACACGTCAACGACGCGTAACCACGTAACTTCTGTCCATATATTCCGACATTATTAGCAGGTATAGCAGCTAGAGACGTACCTTTATATTATATTATGCATATTTAGCCAGTAGTATTCTTATTAGAGCAGTTCTAAGGTTTTTCCTTAGCCTGGGTGACTGGCTACTAGTAAATTATATGCATGTTTAAGGAGCTTAAGCTTAAGTTTGTTATAGTTAGGTATAACTAGACGGTTCTAGTAGTACAGGCGGTCTCTATAGGCTTTATATTTACTTAAAGAAATCCTTTTAGAGCGTCTAATGCCGTTTTAAATTAGTTTAAGCATCTCTTAGATAAACTTATTATTTAAGTATTTATTAGCTATAATCTGTTTAATAGTTTAATCGGTTATTTTAAGGACGTGTACTAAGAGATCTTTAGTAGGGGGTTTAAATAGTTTAGGGTAGAGTAGGGTTTAATTACGGTAGGAGTGCGCTTCTTCTTAAGCTAGTGCATCTTATAAATATTAGGTTAGGGTATTAGGCTTCTAGCCTTAGACGCCTAGGCGATATATAATAGAGAATTAGAAATAGGACAGATATTCTAACTAGCAGGCCTAATAATAGCTTAGCTGTTTTGTGGTTATAAAGTATTACAGGTTCTTATAGTTACTAAAAACTTTAATTAGAAATCTAGAGCCTTCTAGTTTAGGTCGCTATTGTTTAAAATATCTAATAATAGCTAATAGTTCCTTATTATAGATCTTATAATTATATTTAGCTAGACTTAGTCGTTTTAAAAAGTATGCTATAGGGTATAATACTCCTTCCTTATTATACTAAGACAAAATGCCTCTAGTAATATAGTTGGATAAGTTAGCTTCTATAACACTTATTTAGTTTAGGTTAAAGTGTTAGAGTATAGGTGCGGTAGTAAATATAACTTTTAGGTAAGCAAAAGCTTTCTTACATTCTTTATTAAAGATAAAGGCTTTATCCTTTTATGTTAAGGCTATAAGGGGTAAAACTAAGGCGGAGAAGTTATTAATAAACTATTAGTAGAAATTGGTAAATTCTATAAAGGCGTCCTTAACATTCTTAGGTTCTTGCTAGTTTATAATCACTTTAACTTTCTTAGGGTCCATTTATATGCCGTCTATAAAAATAACAAGTCTAAGGTATAAAACTTCTGTTTTATAGAACTCGCATTTGTCTATATCTAATTATAGGCTAGCTCCGCGCAAGGCTTGCAGGACCGGTTCAATATATTTCTGGTATTTAGCCAGATTATTACTATATATTAAGATGTTGTTGATATAAGCAGTATAAAAGACGTCTAGGTATGGGTATAGGGTATTATTTATAAAGTATTAAAAAGAACTTAGGGTGTTTGTAAGGCTAAATGGCATTACTAAGTACTTAAATAATCCGTATTAAGTACAAAATGTAGTAAGCTATTTGTTTTTCTTTACAATATAAAGGCGGTTAAATGCGTAGATAATATTAAGCTTTGTATAAAAGCGAACTTTACTTAATTGGTTTAGTGTCTCTTAAATTAACGGGATTGGGTATTAGTTCTTAATAGTAACAGCGTTAAGAGCTTAGTAGTTTACGTAGAAGCGCAGACCACCGCTAGGTTTCTTAATAAAGATTACTGGCGCGGCTATAGGTAAAGAACTTGCTCTAATAAATCCTTTATCTAGATGTTCATCTAAGTACTTCCATAGTACCTGGAGTTCGTTTTAGGATATCCTATATAGGGGTCCAAATCCAGGATGTTTTCCTTCTTTAATTACAATCTTATAATCATATGGACGGCGTTCCGGTAGCTTATTGGCTTCCTTTCGTAAGAATACATCTAGGTATTCGTGGTACTCTACTGGTACCTTCGTGGCGGGGTTAGTGTGCTTCTTTGGTGCTAAGGCCTTCTCGATATCGGCCATTGTAACAGCGAAGATCTTGTTAATAAATCCTATACCACTGGCTCCTGTGTCAATTAGGACCCGAGCGTTAGCCTATTAATCGTTCTGCCGAAGACGGCAGTCGACGGTTATGCTATGGTCCCAAGAGTCAGAGTTCGTGACATCCAATGCATTTAATGAGATCCTAAGGCAGCGCCGTCCCGGAGAGCGACTTAGCTCTAGGACCTTCCTTTTGGAGGCGATCGGGGCGGGGTTTTTATAGCATATCGGTTATAGCTTCGTCCCCGTGAGTGGTGCTTACTGGATAACGAGTTGGAGCTAGATGATAATCGGGGGCGACGGCTAGAGGATTGGGACGAACGGTTGTTAGTGTTGGCCGTTTGTAAGTTGTGTTGGGGTATAGAGACGGGGTAGTATCTTGAGATATAATCCTTGCTTCCGCATTTAAAGCAAAGGCCTAGCTTAATGCGTTGTTCTTATTTAGGGGATCCTAGTGGAGCGTATCCTAGGGTCCCTATATCAATATCCATAGCGTCAGGGTGCTTAGGCTGAGACGATGACTTAGTAGATATTCATAGAGCTGTCGTATTATATGAAGAAGTAGGCTTTAGTGTTAGGTGTAGTATATTATTATATCATTTGTTAATAACGTTTACGTAGGTGTTAAGGGCTCCTAGTAGGTCTATACCTATTAGGGAGGTTTTTAGTTTAGGACTTAGGGATTTAACGAGGCTATTAATTAGTGCAGAGTCGTTTTAGCCTATTTCTTTTACGTAACAATTAAATTTAAAAAAGTATACTAGGAAGCTTTTCTTTTCTTAAGTTATATAGTTTATCTTCCTTTAAGCAGTAGCTTAGCGGTTTGGGTTACCATATATAGCTTCTAGAAGTACAACTAGGCTTTATACTAAGTTTGGCTAAAGAGGTTTAACAAGGTTAGCTACGTCTCCTCCTAGTCAACTTAGGGCGTAGTAGAGTTGGTTGGCTTTAGTTAGGTAATAGTTAGTATTACCAGTCAGCTTATTTCTAAGCCGGCTTAAGAATAACTAAAGCTCTTATTATTTGCTAGTAAATACTAGAGGGTCTAATAGTTTTTTAGATTGTTATAATATGGTAGTCAGTTCTACTAGTAGAATGACTATTACTAGTTTAGGGCTTGCGTTCCGCGTGTTAGCTTCTAGTAATAGTAATCAGTCTTAAAGGCTTAGTGTAGGCGTCTTAAGGGTGCGGATTTTATCTTAGAGGGCCTTAATTGTTTTCTAGTGCCATGCTTCTTATTCAGCTTACTATTAAGCTATAGTAGCTTAGTTTTATACAAGGGCGTCTATAAAGGACTTTTATATATCTACCAATTGTTCCTAGAGTGCGGATATAATGTTAGCGGCTGTTATAGGGGCTTTAAGGTCGTTCTGTATTTTAAATAGGGCGGGGCAGAGTGTAGGTTTTTAAGGTTTTAACGCAACGTAGTGTTACGGAGTAAGTATAAGTGGTAATAATATATAGCGAAGTAGATATTATTAAGCTATATATATAAACTGCGTGATAAGATTAAGACGTTATATAAGGAGAGAAGGTAAGGAAACAGGAAGAAAGGGTATATATTGTTAGTTTAGTTGCTTGGTCGACACGCGCACGGAGCAGAATAGGATTTAAGGAGCGGTCCTGGCAGAACTTGGCAGGATTAGTGGACTTTAGCAGAATTTGGTGGACTTTAGCAGAATTTGGTGGACTTTAGCAGAATTTGGTGGACTTTAGCAGAATTTGGTGGACTTTGGCAGAATATGGCAGAATGCGGCAAACTGCCGTAGATTGCCGTCTCGCGGTCGGTCTCTTCTTACTGTGTCGGTGGAAACAGGTGGACGTGTGTAAGGTGTCACGGAGGTGTCCCGTGACACAGTATATAAATAACGTACTCTTTAACTACCTTAATAACTTCTGCACAGCCTACTTAGATAATATTATAATTTACTCTAAAAATAAACTGGAATATAAGGAGCATGTCTATAAAATCCTAAGTATTTATTATTCTATAATCTTATAATAGATAGATAGGACTTACTCCGATAATAAGCTGACATCGTATAGGGACTTGGCCTTAGATTACATAGCCCAACCATCCTATGAGCGCTCTGCCCGCTTCATGGATTCGCTTACCTCGAATGAAGAGTTGGAAAGGCGTCCGAGAGTGGATGTGCCAAGTCCACCAGCACCGCAGCAGAGCCCAAAACCAGAGAACTCACCAGCACAGAGCACACCAATACGGAGCACACCAGCACAAACCCCCTTCCCCTCTTCCCCATCTCTAGTCGATACCCCCCCAAGGCCTCGTCACTTCCCCACGACCCTGCGAGATCACCCTCCGACGACTCGCGGCCACGCGACAATGAATGTCTTGATACACCGGCTGCCACGCTTCCAAATGATCCGCCACGCCTCCAAATGATCCGCCACGCCTCCAAATGATCCGCCACGCCTCCAAATGATCCGCCACGCCTCCAAATGATCCGCCACGCCTCCAAATGATCCGCCACGCTCACACGATACTGCTAGCCTACCCCCGAATTCCTCACTGCCCCACAACGAAGGAAGCCATCATCAACCATCGCCCGACCCCCGAAGTGAGTCTCCGTCAAAGAAACGCAAAACGTCAAGCATTATCGATCCAGATGCTGGCTCGGGGAGCCGTGCAGGAGAAAGTAACAATGGTGAGGAGAGAAGAAAGAAGAGAAATAACGACTCTGGATTTTCCTTTATGAGCGATGGATATAAGAATGGCACTTATGACGATATGGTCGATTATGAGCAGAAATTGCCAGCATACCCTTTCGATGGCGGGTGGGACCCTGAAAGGGGGTGTCCCGAAAGCTTTAAACCAAGTTGGATGTCGTCCACTGAAAGGAACGTTGAAGAAATAGGGTAGCTCCTTTTTGTAACGCTTTCAAAATAAATTAATTATCGTTTCTTATAATGAAAATAACCCTACTTAGTGTGTTGAATAAAAAAAGAAAGGAGTATTGTCGGCCATAAAGTCGTTACGGCTGCGTAGCACTAGTTTGATACAACCTAGCAAACCTAGACTCTTGGCTCAGCAACGTCTCCGGCGTATCGAATTCCATCAAGTGGCCGTTGTCAAGTAACGCAACCTTGTCATACCTAGTAATATGTGTGAGACGGTGCATAACCGCAAGGACAGTGCAGTCTTTAAAGGTCGTGTCGATGATATCCTGCATGATTGCTTCCGTCTCGCTATCGACACTATTCGTACGTTAGTCCCTGCGTTTCTGCAACCTCCGCCTATAGCTTTCTATGGCTTACCTGCTAGTGGCCTCGTCAAGTATTAATACTTTGCTGTTTCTGACCATGGCTCGTGCAAGACACAACAGCTGTTTCTGGCCTGCTGACCACATAGCCGTATCCATCTCTTTGCTCAAGCCGCCCTGCTCTGATATGATTGCCCAGAGCCGGACGCGCTCTAGGGCCCGAATGATGTCTTCGTCCGAGACCTTTCCGAAAGGGTCAATGTTGAAACGGATCGTTCCGGGCATGAGGAGTGGATCCTGAGGCACCACATTGAGGTGGGAACGAACATCAGTGCACGGCATGGTGGAAACATCGACACCGTCAACGGTGATCTGGCCTCCTCGCGTCTCAATCATCTGAAGTAGTGCCAGTATGGTAGACTGTGTATCATGTTAGCTCTCCATTTTTTGATGAATGAGTAGAAGGGTTTTATACTCACAGTCTTGCCGCAACCGGAGCGTCCGCACAGGGCGACGTGCTCCGATGGCCTAACAAAGAATGAAATACCCTTGATCACCGGCTCCGCACTGGGAGAGTGAGCAGCGACCAGGCTCTTGAACTCGACGTTGCCTTGTGTCGGCCAGTCCTGCGCCACCTCGGCCTTGCAGCTGCTTTTCTCTTCCGACTCGGTGTCGGCGACGAATCGCTTGACGCGCGCTACGGCGCCAATGCTGGACTCCATCATCGTCCACGCCTTGATCATCCTCATGAGGACAGAGCTGAATGTCATGACCATGACTAGCGAGACACCAACGTTACCGGCGCTGAACTTATCCTTCCACGTCACGACAATAGCTACCAATACAGCCGCAATGACTGTGATAAGCATATCTAGCACGAAACCGAGCCAACTCTGAATGCAATACTGTAGATAGGCTGGCCGTTGCGATTGATCGATAAACTTGTAATTGCGTTCCTGAAATTGCGACTGCCAACCAAAGGCGCGAATGGTAGGTGCGCCGGCGACGGACTCGATGAAGTGTGTGTACAGCGGGGCTTTGGCCTCGATTTCGAGGAGACGAACCTGTCGTGAGGTTTGCAAGTAGAACGATTGCAACAAGTACAGAAGCGCGACGACGAACGGCGCCATCGTGGCCAGGTATTGGGAGAATACAATTAGAATGATTGCCTTGGCCAAGGCGGAGAAGCCGGCTAGATCCATCGTTAGTCATCAACATCAATTGAGGACAAAACACAAAGTGTAACTCACTCGAGATGTAGTTTATCATGACGAGGGGCAGATTCATGTCGATAAGTTCCATATCTTGGCTATTCATCAAATGGGCGTCAGTAACGCCTTCTTTCAAACATGTGGGGAGTCGTACGCAACTAGTCGCCTTGTATTAAGAGCGATCTAGACGGCTAGGTTGTCTGTTTTGCCCTAGAGACATATTTACAAGGAATGAGAATAAATATCAAAGCTTACCTAAATCTGTTCGTCAAAGTACCCGTATTCGTAGTGGTAAAGAACCGCAGCGGCGCCCTAGTGTCCGATCAGGACGGCAATGACGCTTGCCATAGTCGATAATCGTACCTCATAGTGCTTACGAGCAGATCAGAGTGCAGACCGAAGGCCGAGTTGGATATAATGTTGACGATGCTGATCCTAAGAGCTGTCAGTAGTGCGAAGCAGGTTAATATGAGAGAAAATTACCAGCATGAAATGGCGATAGCTACAACTCCGAAAATACTAAAGAAAGTATACAAGCCCATGTACATGCCCACATCCTTGTTGGCTTCGATTTCATTGGCTTCTGACCACCATTTAAGCCATACCGCTGTTGTTTTGAATATATTAGTCTCTTTATGGATTTGAGCGGGACTTGGTGCACCTACTTGCAAATTCGGTACAGAAGATCCAGACGGCCATGCTAATAAGGCACATGATGACGATCGTATAGCCGGAACTGGCAAAGTAGTAACTATAAACCGACCAGTCGCCGTTCTTACGCCTAGCATCGGGCGTATTGTTGGCTTCATCTGTAGTACGGGGCACCGAGATGAAGGACTCTGCGACAGTACTTTCTATCCGGGAGATCTCGGTATCCTCGGCATGCTCTTTGATAAGATCTTCGTCTCGCAAAGCAAGGCCAAGCTTCGCAACATATCCTTCGTAAGCTAGCAGAGCTTGCGGACTTCCGATTTGGGCTATCCTGCCGTCCTCAAGAGCGACAATAGTATCAGCGAAACTCATAAGTTTATCTGTAGTTAGTCAGCATTAGAGCGAGAAACTTTAGGGTGGCCCGGAAGACCTACAACTGTGGGTTGCCAAAATGACTGTCGTACCGCGTTTGCGGAATAGACCATCATTCCCCAGGAGTCGCCGCGAGACGAGGTCTACAGTATGAGCATCCATGCCACTAAAGACGTCATCAAGGACAAATATATCCTTGCGCGAATAAACGGCACGCGCGAGAGCCTGTAAGGGAGAAATATTAGTTAATCCGTTTCGAAGGTTCTTCCCAAGGTTTACTCACAATTCTTTGTTTTTGTCCGCCGCTAAGATTGAAACCCTTGCTGCCAACGACGGTTTTGTCACCCCGTTCTAAGGCCTGCAGATCCGCATCCAGTCCGCACGCTAAGTTAACCGTCTTATACCATTTCGAGTCACATCGCGATACACCGATAATGTTGCTCTGAATCGTGCCATTTTCCAGCCATGGTTGCTGGGCGCAGTAAGCGATAGAAGAAGTACAGTTCGGCGCAGGGCCGAGACTGCATATTGTTTCACCCAGTATGCTCTCCAGCAGCATACTCTTACCACTGCCGACGGCTCCGACACAGACAGTGACGCTGCCTCTTGGCACTCTTAAGTCGATGTCCTTGAGAAAAGGTGTCTTTGATTTTTCCCATGTAAAACTGTTGTTTTCCAGAGTAATGGCGTGCTTCTGATCGTTTTCGCTCCGAGCTGGCACTACCCGAGCCAGAGGATGGAGACTAATGGATGATCCGGCACGATTGCTAGGTTTGCTAGACTCATCGTGCTCGGCGGTATCATCGGCATGGTTACAGTATTCCTGAATCCGCTCGAAGCTACCGACACATTGTAGCAACTGCGGCATGAGCTGAACAAGCTGGATTACTGGAATCGTGAGAAGATTAATCAGGGCGATGGCGGTAAACGCCTGAGCGGTTAGAAGTGACCCGTTCTTCCAATAGAGCGCAATAATTACGTTGACAGCAAAGGTGGCCAGGGGTGATATGTTTTGAGGACATTCCGCTATGAAGACTTAGTAAAGACAGATACGATCAAGGACAACGGAATGGCATCTTACATAGTAGGACGTTGCAGACAAGCAACTTGCGGTAGACCTTAGATGTTTGTATCTCAACTTGTCGCAATTTTTGAATCATGTCAGATATTACAGTGGAGAGTCCTAGCATTTTCACGGCCTTCATGTCATCAAGCATGCTAGAGGTGATTCGAAGTCGCTCTTGAACCTTTTCGATCCAGGCCACCTGCGCTTTCTTGGCGGAATTAGAAATTGGCACATTGATACCAATAGAAACTGGATACTTTCATCAGCCAGCATTTACTGAACATCCGAGAATGATTTACGTACTGAGAATGACAACCACTGGTGCCAGACAGGCTAAGAAGACCTGTTGTTCCAATAGCCAGATGACCACGCCAATCTCGATAATGGAGGCCCATATTTCGTGAATTTGCAGAAAGTTGTAACCAATACGCTCAACATCCGTGCCCATCAGGGCTATGGCGGTGGTTTCCCCGAGATCAACTGTCCTTGCCTTCATTGTCTCCTGGTAGACGAGTCCAATGAGTCCTCCCTTGACCCTAGTAACGAATCGCGTCGCCTGATAAGAGGATAATGCGGTCGAGCACTGCATGGAGGTCAGCATTTCTTGATCGCCGTATCAAAAGTCAATCAGGTCATACCGCAATGCCGAGAAACACTAGGGCCCATGCCCCTATTAGCGCTCGGCCGAAGCTGATATCGGCCGAGGCGTCTCCCACGTATGAGACTGTAGTATTGATTAAGAGCGGCTGCGCGAAGTAGAAGACGGACCTGCACAGCCGCGGCGGGATGGCAGACAGGAACGAGAACAGATTGGCGTGGAAACATGCTTTGAGAAGACTATATCGCGCTCGATGATCATCTATATATAGTTAGTTAGTCGGGTGGTTACTACAGACTGCGACAGAGGTACTCGCATTTTGCCCAAGTGCTAACAAGATTTTGGCGCAACACATTGCTCTGAAGTCGGGTATCGAGGATGGGCAAGTCATCCTGGACTAAAACCTTGGAGTAGCCAGCGCGAAAGGTGGCGGCCAGCCAGGCAAAAGCAGTACGGATCCAAAATCCGCTATACTCTTCCGGCGCACCGAACCTTTTCCCCTCTGCGACGCTTGATCTCTTCTCGGTGGACTCGAGCAGAAGCGCTACCGCTGTCAAGATCAATGTCACAGTCATTGCAGCTGCCTCTCCATTGGCGCTTCCGATCAGCCATAGCGTTCGGACTCTCGGGATATCAAGGATGACCAGCGCGGAAAGGTACAAGCTGAGCAGAGTGGAGGGCCGAAGTGAGCGTTGGTGGTCGATATAAGAAAGCCATGCTACACCAGCAATTCCGACAATTGTCAGTGTATCTGCGGCCAATGATGCGCTTGTTTGGACAATGGTCTTCTGTGATCTCAGAATCAGGAGAATCACTTGTGTTGTAAGAATGCCAGCCAAAGTCGCCTATGCAATTGTCAATAGCGGGACAACAACATCGAAGGGTCTAGAGGGGGGCCCTACTAGCTTTCCAAGTAGCAATTTTGATCTGACTGAGCACAAAGCGGGCGACTTTGCCAGAACCGTGATGTGGAAAGGCAGTAGTAGAAAGAAAACAGCGGTCGGGAGACATGCGAAAAAGATATCTTCAAAAATGAGAGTGAAGTCAAAGGCACGACACGAGGGATTGACTCTTGGACCGAAGATCCTATCATTGGTGGGCAAGCATATTGACGACGCCATTGTACCTTGGGTCGGAAGTACTGCCCTCAATGATTAAAAGTGGTTAAAGAGGCTGAGTGAGAACAGCGGATCCAGTTCAACTATACGAGTGTGCTGGTCACGCCCCGGCTATTCTCCGACTACAACCACATTATCTGATATTGCTTAATTCTTATACAAAATCTCTATGCAAGCTTATCCTTTGGAGTTAAGTCGCTCAATATAAGACTGCCGGCAAGCATCGTTCCTGCAGGACGGTTTACCTCAGCGAGCTCAGACGTGATTCAGTTGGTGCGGATTTTCAATCGGTCCGCAACCTGACTAACTACGTTTGTGCGAAACCACCGGAATCACCATCTACCCTCTATAAAAGACCTTATAATTATGGAGCTGTAGTAAAGTAATACTAGAGGTAAGTTTAACGCAACTATAGTATTACTTTTAGAGTACTCCCTTATTCCGGAATAACTTAATCTAGAATTAAGACGATTAAAACGGTACACGACTTATTCTAGAATAAGGACGACTCGTTCCGGAATAAGGCAGAAATTTTCCGGAATATTGTATGTACCGGTTTTAGTCGGAACATCTCCTTTAGCTGTTCCTTTTTCTCTCGATGGTCATGTCACCGACTGACTACCTTCGCCAACAGAACGATCAAGCACGGCAGCGAGAGCCCATGCTCAATCTGCTTTTTCCGTATGCTGCAAAAAGACACGCCGTAAACCCGTCGTAAACCCGTCGCTTCTCCTCGTCAGCTCTTACGCACGGACCACTATCATGAGCTGCTAAATCAGGAAGTTCGGCCTCAATCCCAGGGACCGCGCCTCGTGCCAGCCTGCGAGATATGCTGATTGCATGCGTTTTGGGGCGTCACAACATCCCGATTCAGGGCGCGCGGGAGTCTGAGGGAAGCCTCGTTGCCAGACTGGCCAGCGTTTTGCTCATCTGAACGATTCCTACAGGCCCAGCTTTTTTTTCTCTATATACGCACCCAACCGGCCCTGGCCCTTTTGGCGAGATGTCGTTTCGCATGCTTCTAGAGGGTGGTGTTTGACAGGTGGATTCCTAAGGAGCCAAGTCTGACTTTCTTGAAGTCACTGTAGCGCAGCCCAGGCCCTCGAGAGCGCCTGTTGTGATCGTAAACCCGTCCGCAATTTCCTAACCAGGACGTGAGGTGAGCGCCAGCGGAGGCACAGCCACCATGCGGGTAGGAGTGAGATTCCCGAACGCTACATCTTCTCTGGAAGCTGGTACAACGAAGCTGCAAACCAGAACCACTCGCGTTTTGAAATGTTTTGCGAACGCGAATCCAAGCGCTGGTCTCCAGACACCACGGCACCGCAGCATCGCCTGCTAGAGCGTGCGCTGCTGCGGTACAACGTTAGCAACGCAGCGAAGGCCGTCATGTCACAAATAGTAAGCAGAGCGCCAGCTAGCACGATGGAATGTTGATACAATAATGTTATTTTCAAATCATCTCTTTCTCCGCCTCTCACTCTTACACAGCCTCCCCGCCTCATCTAATTAGGATGAGCGCATAGCCTCGATAGCGACAGAAGACACGCAGCTATATATGCCGCAGCCAACACACCCACCAACCATCCATTCATTCCCAACACGCAACAACCGACCAGCCCCAATTCCATTACCCTAACCGTAGTAGAAGCAGCATACCATAGTACACCAAAGCGCAGGACGCCCGGCTAGAATAAAAGAAAGTGATATCCACAGATTACCAGAGAGCACAAAAAGAAGAATGGTACATGAAATCGACTCAAGACCAGCATCAATGCTTTCCAGAAAAAAATGGGGCATGAAAAGGCCACCTCCAACCGTTTCCGGAGCAGAAGTAAGAAGGGAGAGAAAGAGAGACCACACCGAGCGCCTTGCGACACCGCCGGTCAAGAAACCTGAACCCGGTATAACAAACCCCCACCCACCCAGTTCCAATTCGTAACAAGCAAGCAAGACCGCCGAAAGAAAAGCCCGAAGTCACATATAGCCAAAGCAGGACGAGACACGCAGAACAAGGACGGTGCCCGATGCCGAAGACGCAGACCGAAGCAACGACAATAAAAGCCGCCGTCCTACAACCACGCCTTGAACCGCACGCTCTGGCTCTGCGGCCGCGCGGGGAGGTGTTCCCGCCCAGAGTCAGCATCTGACTCCTCAGCGGGCGCGATGTGGACCTCTACCTTGGTCTCCGCCGTAACACCCCCAAGCCCGGCGACAAGCTTCTGGACCGAGTCCCCGCTACCGATGAGGCTGGGCGCCCGCGGCGACACGCTGGACCCGCTGCGCGCGTGCGACGACGCTGGCGCCCGGCTGCGGCCGCGCTCGCCACCGCTGCTGCTAGACCCGCCGCCGCCGTCGCGGGCGCGGTTCCCGCCCGTGATGGTCACGGTGCGCACGATGTCGCCGTTCGCGGCCGCCTTGTCAAAGCTGTGGATTTCCCAGCCGGAGATGTTGGGGTCAGGCTCGGCGACGGTGGGGCGGTTGTGGGAGTTGGGCTTGTTCATCAGCTCGGTGGAGATGAGGACGCGGCGGGTGAGGGTGTAGAGCAAGGCGTCGAGCCAGCCGCAGGACGTGATGAGCGAGCCCGCGACGCAGTAGTAGGTGTCCGGCAGCGTGACGCCGGTCATGGCGGCCATGCGGCCGGCGGCGAGCGGCAGCGTCAGGATCATGTAGATGGCCGGGTACAGGATCATGTAGCGCGCTGCTTTGGTCAGCTCGCTCCCGTTCGAGCTCCGCGGGTTGTTCATGTGCACGATGCTCTTGAGCTGTCCGCGTAGCCGCACGAATATCACGCCGTAGATGATCATGGTGCCGAATTCGTCGATGAAGATCCAGATGTAGTGCAGCCAGAGCCGCTCCATTTCGTATTTTTGTGATATCCAGCACTGATTGTTTGTTAATTACCTTTGCGCTGTTCGATCGCTCCTCTTCGCTTTTCCTCGTTTGACATGGGACGGGGTTGAGGACTCACCCATGCTCCTGCTCGCGTGAAAAAGTGATCTCTATGCATCAGAGGTCCCACTATCGTCAAAACCAGTGATAGACCCCAGATCGCAACGACAGAGGAAATGAAGAGCCTATACGGCGGTCTATATCCCTTGACCACCGACAGCCAGGTGTGGATAGCAATTGCCAGAACGAAGAATCCGCTCGAGACGTCGCCCATGTGCAGTAGTCCCGCCTGCCCGTAGCATGCCCCCGTCGGTGCTATGATCTTGTCTATGCTGATCCAATGGAAGCCGAATAGGAATGATATCGACTGCATCATATCCGCCAAAATCAGGTTGTAGATTAACACCACATACTGATTATATCCAACATATGTGCGGTAGTGGCTTTGCCACGACATCAGACGGTAGGTGATCCATGAGAATAAGGCGAAGGTTGATATGACTGAGAGAAGAGCAAAGACCCCGACTGGCTTTAGGCCTATCCGAAGGTCGTTGGGAAGTGGGTCTAGGCTGTAAGGATAAGGGAAGTACGAGGGTTCAGTCCGAGGCAGCGGAAGGGTGGAGGGAGTGGGAGCCATGGTTCCAGGCGTACGGAGCTCGACAACTCAGTTGTAGGTTGTGGTGAAAGTGGATAGTGAATTTCGGCCTAAAGATGCATTTTTCAATTCCTGTTCCGAATTTTTGGTGAATACTAGCGCAGCGAAGGTGAATGGTCCAAAGTCCAAGTGGCATCTGATATCGGTAGTGAAGGTGATCAAATAAGACGACAGACGTTTGCTTGAGTTACCTTTTGCTTTGAAGTGAGAGCGAAGGTCAAAGATGAGATAAAAGCACAAGAGAGCGATAGCCGTCCCAGTAATAATAAAATGCGGAGCACGCCTTACCGGACTTATTGCTGCGGGTTATGCGCAGGTGTCGACCGGAGTTTGAGGCTATATATTGTCCTAATTAGCGCTGCCAATAGGACCGGTCTTTTTGGTGCCAATGACGGTCAACAGCAGGCGCATGGTCGACGGCAGCTAACTACTCACTCACTGATCAGCGCGTCAAAACAAACCTGTCGAACGAAGGGGCAAGCCATTGGTAAAAGGTCGATCATAGTCCAAGCAATAGCAGCCCATCACCCCTGCAACGAGAGCGACGGCCTCTGGGTCTGGTACTCTAAAGCGAACTAAAAGCGAACTAAAGCGATATCAGATGAGCAGCGAGCATGTCTTTAAAACTAGATCCTGTTTGGCATTGCAATGGCACAGCGATGGTCTCCCAGGACCAAGAGCTTGTGTGTCTCGAGTTTCACGAAAACGTGGAGACGGCCCTTGGGAATTCGTGCAACTAGCCCGCTTGGTGGATCATGGGGATCATTGGGCCAAGAGGCCAGCACACGCCGCCAATCGCCCAGACGGAACTATGTAATCCCAACGCCGCAATTGAACGCGGTTCCTTTGCCCGTTCTCCGTGCTTTGCTAGTTGCTCGCCGCTGCGATGCTGTGGCGCGAACGATTGTCTCATGAGGTGAAGTGGTTAGAACTCAGCACGCTCTGCCAACGTTGCAGCGATGCGGCTTTTGTTACGGGGAATGATTAGGCCGATATCTAGGACTCAAAGATTTACATGAGCGGATTTCTCTCGACAGCCGCTTGTTGGGCTGGATCAAGGACAGACTCGGAGGTTACCAGCGGGCACTCCAAGCGCATGATTCGGAGAATGTCACGCCGTTGGGGTCGACGGGCCTGAGTCTTGGGTCGTCGGCCCGATGCTGGCTTTCGTGGGGTGATGTTCATGCTCATCGTGTTTGGCGTCAGCCAATAAAGCTTAGCTCCGAGCAAGCGACTTCGTAGGGTATAGCCACGGTGGAATTTTGCAGAGACTTTCAGGGATTTTTTGGCCCAATTTTCCAGGACATCCAAAGCGATGTGCGGATTATTAGCGCCTTGGCATAGAATGTATGAGAATGTCCACTTTCTCCCTACAAGTCCGCTGAGCTAATAATCCGTCCATGTTACCCCCTTGTAGACCTTCTCTGCCGTCCGGGTCCATCCATGGGTTCGTCATTCTGCGATGCCCGATGCGGAAAAATGGCAATATATCGTGAAATTGATAGTCGATGCTCTTATTATCCGCCGCCCGGTTTCTGACTCTCGAGCGACCATTTGGACCTCCATCCGAGGCTGATGCGAGGTGATCACCTCGAGCTTCCTAACAACAGGAATCCCAACTACCAGGCAGGGCGTTATGCTATCAGAAAATCAGTGCAGTGATGATCTTGGATCGCTATGCATTTCTCCACCATGACTCGAGGGGCAACAATGGCGAAAGCAGCAAGTCGATCCTAACACCCATCTTGAAACCATTGAAGACTTGTTCAATCGCTTTCCCCTTAAGGCTTAACTTAAGCAGCACAAGGGGCCATTCACTCGTGACCATCAGCCTGCTTATACCATGCACTATACTACAAAGAGTGTGAGCGCCGACGGCTTGGCCTTTTCGATATGGCCGGCTTATGCTGATGGCGTTGCCACGGAGAAGCTTGACCTCAACGACAGTGCTGAAGAATCGGCAGTTGTACTGTGGGTCGCTCGGCGGTCTATCAGAAACGCCGTTCAGGGCACAATCCACCCCCCACGTGCGCTCCAAACGGATTATCCTAACATCAATGCGGCGGGGCAGCAACACCAAAACTCTCTTCGAAGACTACCTCACCGTATGCGACGACGATCATATCAAACGGGAACTGCTCAAAAGGGGCACTGCTTGACCTTGAAGGCGATCAAACTCGTCCATCTGTCGTCCGCTCCTATCAGATTATCGATGTAATTCTCACCCAATTCAGACACGGATGGATACGCATAGCTCTCTGGACGTACGAAGAATTCTCACCGCACGAGTGCATCGACTATTCTTCAATTTCACTATCCAAGCCGGCCTAAAGGTCGTCTGCGGTGACGGAGACCGTCATCCCGATCGGTAGGCTTGGGGTATGTGGATTAGTCGGGCCTATAGCACACAATGCGGCCCGACTCTGTCCCTGAACTTTGCCTCAATGGGCCAACCCTACATGCTTACTTCTATCGTAGAGTACTTCATACAACTACTGCAGCCCGGCACCACTCTGGGCCCACAAATTCCGACAAACGTTATGCAAGGATCTTGACTGTGGAGAGAACGCTGCTGACTGCATTGACACGCCCAAGATCGGCCATAATCCCGTACAGAGCCCCTTCATGCCGCCGAACAAGCTGATGTAATGAATTGGTAATGTACGGTCCTGCGCGAGTGTGGTCGCACGCTGGAACGCAGACAAGGGCCGGCAATCTCAGGCGGCGCGCAACCACATCAACCGTCTCGAGTCTCGAGCCGATTCAGCCCCCGCAGGTTTTTCCACCACAGGCTCTTCCAAAATACGCTTGAACCACCTGCATCATTCCGGAAGTTTGTACGCCGTAACTTTAAGAATTCTTATATCCCGTTCCGAAACATAGTCTTGGCCCGATTTCTCGATCAAGATTCAGGCTATGAAAGATCGCTGATACAAAGGCTTAATCTTTACTTTCGAACATGCCATCTCGGCCCTGCGGCCGCCGTATCGCAGGCAGCAGCTTTAAAATGCCAATTGCCACGCTGAATGTGGACAGATGTCGTGGCCGCGTAAGAGATCAAGACGGATGGTATCATGGCTCTGCCCCTAAAAACAATTCAAGACTCCCGCTCGAGGTAGTATTCGATTTCTCACAGCAAGATGTAAGATAACCGTCACAAGCCGTAGTGAATACTCTTACGCGACAGTGCCCACAAAAGGCCCACGGCTCCACAAAATGTCAATTCTACGTCCCGCGAAGCTTGTTTCTAGCACCAAGGGCGCAGATCTGTCAGATAATCTGTATTCTCTAAAGGCGTGGGTCACGTGCACGAGTCACGTGCACGAAGACACGTCACTGAAGACACGTCAGATCAAGGTCAACAAGACAAAGTCAAGATCATCAATCAATCAACCCATTTCATCAATGAACTGCTCTATCTGAATTTCGTGACAGTTATGAGCCCGGTCCGCCGACTCAAGAAGCTATTTAGCTATTACTCAATCATTTTGAAGAAATTCTACCTCATCGTCAGACTCTGACACCTCATCGTCAAGACGCAGACTCTGACAGAAATCCTACCTCAATTGTCACAAGACGAGTCTTTGACGAGATTCCACGAGATTCCACGAGATTCCACCTCAATCTGACGACAAGGACGATCCTGACGACAAAATACCATCTCAATTCCCCATCTGCCTATCAGTCAAAATGACTCCACCGACGTCGAGTTCGTCTACCACGATCATCCTCAATAAGCCAGAAGACTGGGAGCAATGGATCTGGCAACTACAAGCCCTCGTGGATCAGCAAATTTGGGCCCACGTTGACCCAGCCACAGAAGCACCTTAAGAAGGTCTACTTGAAAAACTACCTTATCCAAAGGTCACAGATTTCAACGAGAACGCAACCTCATATGCACAGCTCTCGACGAATCAACAGAGAGCGTATGAGAACAGCAGACGATACTACGACCAAGACATGAAGTACTTCCTGAAACAGGAAGAGCATCTGCAATAGATACGCACCCAGATCACGTCCACAGTATCGATTTAGAAGAAGCTATTGCTCGACCCTTCCCTTACAGTTAAGGAATGGCTGATTCGGCTAAAGGAGAACACAGAACCTACCTCATCATTTGTTAGGAAGAAGGTACAACACTAGTACATAGAAGCCCTTAAGGGGTTTAAACACTTGTCAAAATTAAATTAGTGGTTAGATTAATGGGAACATGTAATAGTACTAGGAGAGAAGTATAAGATCCCTTAAATATCCGATGGAATCTGGCTTTAAGATTTGGCAGAAGTTATTTGACTATTCAGCGACGCCTACTGTGTGAAGTACACTACCGAGTTAAATGACCCTTAGAAGTTAAGATCTTCCGAATACCGTAGAGTAGCAAAGGAGCTGTAAGAAGGACTTAGAATACCCTTAAAGAAAGCTAATACTACTACGAGAGGGAGTACCTTTAATGTAGACTTTATAGAGTAAGCCATAATGGATCACTCTAATACTACTAAAGGTCTAGGGAAAGGAACCTTAGCATATACCAGTGTGGCTTTCCATTCTCTTATCGTCCATCTTATCGATCCATTATCGATATGGATCTTATCGATATGGATTACAAATATTGTCCATACTTCCTCACTGCCAGAAAAATTCTCAGCTTTTACCTTCCCTTTACCCTATCGTATAAATATGGATTCTGAAGCAGAATCATCTCTTCTTGCGCCTTTAACTACCGTTGATTCGGCCTTAACTCGCCCAACGAGGACCCGAACAGCCGTTGCAACATAGGCCCATGCTCGTACGGCGCTTGGCACGGAGCCAGAATATTTAGGTCGAAATTATATTCTCTACTACATTTACTGTCCACAAGAATTGCCATATAGTAGTCTAGTTACTAGTAATTTTCGAAAGCATCTTAATTCGAAACATCTACTTTAGGTTAAAAAAGATACTAGCCTAATACAATTAGAGATACTCGAAAAACTTCAGCAACTATATATTAAAGCAGAGTCTTTAGGTTAAACGACAGAAATAGATACCTAGGTCTTTCAAAAATGACTAGATCAGGATATAATTAATAAGGCTTTAATCTCATTAATTGTTGTACAAAATATTCCATTCCGTATTGTTAAATGGCCTGAATTTTATGCTTTTTGCTAAGTTCTTAATCCAGAATTATCTAACTTTCTTATAACAGCACACTCTCAAATCATAAAAAAGATTGAACTATCCTGGCAAGCTTATAAAGATATCGTACAAAAGAAACTTTAGTTGGCAATATTAAGTATTTATCTATCGCTTGATATCTGGACCTCCCTAAATAGGCTCCTTCTTTTAGGGATCTGCGCCCACTTTATTAATTGGGGTTAGGAGAAGCAATTAAAGGCCCTTCTTGCCCTTTGTACGGTAGTAAATTATAGCGGAGATGAGCAATTTGCTACTCTTCTCCCAGTCCTTAAGGACTACGGTATTGTATAAAAGCTTGGGTCTATTGTTTGTGATAATGCTAGTTTAAACGATACCTTTTGTCGCAAAGTAGAAGCCTATCTCTTAGAAGAGGAGGAGATTAAATGGGATTTTACGTATTAGCGGATCCGCTGTACCGGCCATATTATTAACTTAGCCATATAAGCCTTCCTATTTTGCAGTCAAATTGAAATGGAACAACTTGAGTTATACGACGAATAGGAAGGAAAAGGGGAAGTAGGAGATAAAGAGGAGAAACGGGCAACCTTTTAGGTTATAGGACCACTTGGCAAGCTTTATAATATTATTATACACATCCGCAGTTCTGCTGGTCGTATAAAGGAGTTTAAGGATCTTGCAGAGAGAATAATTCCACTTAATAACCATACGAGATAGAATAGCTGGTTTTAAATGCTAGCTATAGCTGATTAAAAGGCAGGAGCTATTGATACCTATACTAAAAACCACTTTGCTACACTCTAGGCAGACTATCTCTCCCCAGAGGACTGGGAACGGCTTTATATAACTAAGGAATTCCTTCAACCATTCTACTGAGCAACTTTAGAGACTTAAGGAGATTATGCAACAATTAATAGTGTGCTCTTTACTATGGATGTTCTTGTCTAGTACTTTAAAGCCGTACTTGTAAGTAAACTTCCTACTAAATTGGACGATAGTAATACCGTATAGTAGTCTAAATATGCTTCTAATAAGGAGTTTAGCTCTCGTATTAAAAAGGGGTAGGAAATCTTTAATAAGTACTATAGCAAAACAGACGATTTACCCTTTTACGCTATAGCCCTTATTCTTTATCCGAACCGTTATACGAAGTATATTGAGGCTAACTGGAAGCCAAAATGGGTAAAGCCTATATTAAAAAAGGTTAAAGGACTTTAGGAGTCCTACTAGGAAAAGGCTCCTTCTCCCCTAATTTCTTTATTGTATAAAAAGAAACAACCTTAGGAGCAGGAGCTTAATATATTTAATTAGATTGCTTAAAAGTTAGGGAAGTATACTTAACCATAAAGTCAGGATGAGTTCCAAGACTATTGTAATAGGGAACCGTACGATATTGGTAAGATGTTGGCTCTTAAATGGTGGTATTAAAATCAACAGAGAAAACGTTGGCCAAGGTTATTATATATGGCAATTAATATTCTCTTAATTCTAGCTATAAGCGATAAACCAGAGCGAGTCTTTTTAGGGGGACGTTGTACGGTATTATGGGAAAGGGCGCAGATAGGAGCCGAAAACCTTAAGAGAGTAGAGTATTTAAAGCATTGGAAACGAAGTGGTATTTCAGATAAAAAACTTAAGATGATAACTTAAATAGACTATCCAATATCCGCAATATCCGCAATATCTGTAATATCCGCAATATCTGCAATATCTATAATATCTGTAATATCTACAATATCTGCCGAATTCTGCTAAGTCCGCTAAATTCTGCTAAATTCTGCCAGAACCATAATCTGCCCTGTGTATAGCGTGACTCCTATTAACCTAGCAACTAAGTTAATGATATGCCCCTTTTGTTATAGGGTCTGTGCGGAAATTAAATGGATAAACGTACGTATTATAATTCTAAGGAGTATGGACTAGCGTATGGATATGGAGAGGTATGGACGAGTCTATATCGATAATGGATTGCAGCCTAATCCATTTATGGAAAGCCATACTGGCATATACTAGACGCTTAAAGAGAGCCAGGTTACTAGTAGATAAGGAGACGTCCTATAAGAAGCTAATACCCGTGTGCTTGGCATGTAAGAAACGAGGATGTTCCCTTTAAGACTATTAGTATTTATTTGAAGATAAGAGACCCGAAGGAGTTATAATTGGAGATACTTACATTAAAAGGGTGCTAAAGAAGGTAGAAAAGAATAAGAATCTTACTAACCAAGTTATAAAGATCAGATATAAAGAACAAGAAGACAAGGCTTAATAACGATAAAATAAGAGCTAGGAAATAGTTAAGATTAAAAGAGAAGCTAATATAATATTCCTAGAATTATATTACACTAGTTAACTTTATCTACTAAAGCTATTAACTATTCTTAACTTAGGAACTATTCTCTATATCTTTAATAACCTCTCTTATTTTTATAATTTTAGGAAAGCTTTAAGACACAAATATATTACCGCCGGCAGCTTAGAAGTGCCTATACTAGGCTATAGTAATGTTACTATCCAAGTTATAAAACTAGACAAGAGTAAGGGAACCCTATATCTTAAGGACGTTGCCTTTTATATGGACTTTAATATAAATCTAGTGTTGTTCCGTATGCTTTAAAAACAAGGGTTCTACTAGGACAATAAAGGAGATAACAATCTTCTAGTTTAGAAGGATAATACGATTATATATTAAATAGAAGAACGTTATAGATAATAGACTATTAAATATATCCAATTAGGAAGTCTATTAGCGTTTAATATAAGCCAACTGCTACGCCGCTAATAGAAGCGTAGAGTATTGTTAAAAGACGCTCATCTAGACTTAAAAGGTAATGTGTATCTATGGCACCTATATCTAGGTTATTTAGGACCTATAAGCCTTTATTATCTAGGTCTTAATGCCTTAAGAGTTAAGCTTTAAGGCCTAAAGATAATAGAATATTAATATTACAGTCTCGCTAAAATTAAGCGTTAGGTCTTAAGAAGGTTCTTAAAACAGAATATTAATAAACCCTATTTTAACCTCTATATTAACTAGACTAACCTTAAGGAAGCGCATACTGGATTTATACAAGTTATATTTATCTATAATACCTTCTTAGGAAGAACCTTTCTGTATTTTATAATAACGCATAGCAAAGAGAAGGAGATACTATAAGTGCTTAAAGATTTTATCTAATGGATATGTCTAAGGTATAACCTTAAGGTTAATACTATTAGATTAGATAATAAGCTAGGGAGAAGGAGAACCCTTAAATGGCTATAAATATAAGGGATTACATTTAAGCCTTTAGCGCTATATATTTAAGCTTAGAACGGTACCACTAAACGCTTAAGGGGTATAATTATTAAGAGAGCATAAGTAATAAGAATTGCTGCCAATCTACCACATAATCTATAGAATAAGATAGTTAACTATATAGTCTACCTTTAAGATTAAACGCCACGGGAAAGCAATGGTTGGAAATTGCTATATAAGAGGTTCTATACCTTCCTAGCTAATAGGTTAAGAAAGCCGTAATTAGCGCACCTAAAAGCCTACAGCTATAGGGCGTACGCGATAATGTCAGATGCCTAGCTAAAGAAGAAAAGGCTAAGTAAGCTAGATTTGCGAGCCTATATTAGCTACCTTATTAGCTATAACTTTACCAATATTTATAGGATCTGGATCCTATATAAAGGTATTATTATCTCTACTAGGGACGTTATCTTTAATAAAAAGACGTTCTTTAACGGCAAGTAAACGGACATCTTAAAGGACCTATACGCTGAATTAGATACGCTAATTAAGAAGATTTAATTCCTTAATACCCTAACTAAGAATAAGGTCCTTTTTGTTACGGACAGCTTAAGTACAATGTTACGACTACTTGGAGAAGAGTCGGAGGAAGCTAGTTAGTTAATATAGGCACGGTCTAGGATGGAGCCAGTAGAACTATATAACGAGGAATGGTAAGCGAGTTATATAATGTTATACGCAGTGTACGGAGTATACGCAGTGTACGTCTACGTACAACACGTATAACACGTACTTTACGTACAAGAGAGGATTTCTTAGGAGTATGGTTATGTATTTAAAGGACCTCAGTCCCTACCATAGATAGTTCTCTCCTTATAGTAAATCTTAGAATATAATTGGAGTTAATCTGTTAGGCAACTACTCCACTAGTTATTATTATGTTGTTAATTTGTTCTTACCTATATACCCAGCCCAATAATAGGACCTACCGTAGTTCCTACTATAAGGTTCCATTACATATTCACTACTAAGGTTACAGTATTAAATAGGATCGAATAATATGCTACCTAAAGCACCAGTTATAACGACGTTGACGGCAGCCACGACCTTAGGGTCAGGAGATACTAGTATAGCAGACATGGATTCTTAAGTGGTTACACAAGGTCAGTTATAGGAAATGGTTAATTACTTATAGGATAATAGCAGGCTACTTAAAGAACGCATTAATGGAATTAGAGCAGTAAAGGTTAAGTTACCTTTAATTAAACGATTCTTAGAAGAGAAGTTAAAGCTTAAAGGGTTTCTTACGTAGATGCATTTTAAGGTTATGTAAGAAGGAGCGAAGTTAGCAATACCTACGGACTAGGTAGCGTACGCAGGACTATTCTTATTAGGAAGAGCTCTAGAGTGGTTTAAGTCTTACCTTACAGAGATATAAGTAAACAGTATAACGACTACTAACCCAGATATACGGTATATGTTTACAAGTTAGAATAGATTCGTAGAACAGTTAACGCAAATGTTTAGAGACCCTAAAGTAACCACAACAGCGGAACAAAAACTTCAGAACTTAGTACAACGTACTTTAGTAATTAAGTATACAACGCAGTTTTAAACACTAGCTATATAGGTTAAGTGAAATAATAGGGCGCTTATAGCACAGTATAAGTAAGGACTTAAGGCTAAAGTCTAGGACACAATCATTCTAATAGAAGATGTGGATACTCTAAGGGAGTTAATAGACTAGTTAATAAAAATTAATAATAGAATCTATTAAAGGGAATAAGCTAAAAAAGGGCAAGATAGAGTTCTATAGTTATATAAGGCGCAGAGTACGCAACAATAGACACAGAGTTAAAAACTATGGAATGGTGTAGAGTTAATAGACCTAAGCGGTACCAAAGAAACCTAAAGGTGGGAAAAGAAACTATAGAAACCTAGAGGTTAAGAATCTAGTAATTAAAGGACTAAGGAGTAGAGGCTAAACTAGGGATCTCAGCAGCAGAAGACGTTTAGGCGGACTCTATAATAAGAAAAATGGTTTAAAGATAGGGCTTGCATAAATTACGGAAAATAAGGTTATTTCGCCAGAGACTATAGAGGTAGTTAGAGTAATTATATAGTAAAGGGAACCAGACCAGCAGCGGACACATATATATAGAGGGATAATAGTGCACTGCGAGGAATAAAGGAATGTTTAATTAATAGTTTTACGTTTTGTTATAACAACGCATACTAAATTTATAAGGACGCTAAGTACGGCGTAAGCTATTGGCTATAGGAGCTATTATTATTTAAGTTTAAAGAAACTAACGAACCAGCTTATAAATTAGATATTAAAGACGATAAATTTAATACAGGCAAAGCATTTACTAATAATAAAGCAATAAGGGCAGCTTACTAGAAGCATACAAACCTTAAAGAAGTTAAAATAGAAGCAGAAACTAAGACCATTATAAAATAAGGTTTAGTAATAGGTGTTATAACACCATTAAATACGATTTCTGTCGCTTTACAAAATAATAAGAGTAATATTTAAAAGAAACTAAGTAAGTAGACAACTGCTAGTGCTAGCTCATCACTTAATAAAGGCAAAAGGCCACAGGCTTAAGATTCTTATAAAGAGATATAAAACGCTTAAGATTCTTAAGATAAGATAAGATATACCTAAGGACCTATAACGGACGAAAACTAATAGGAAAAAGCAGCAACTTAGTTTATAAATAAATAAATAAATATAGAACGCAAGTTTATAAACTACAAGTTTAGGGAATAAGTAAAAACATTAGTAATCCTAGGTAAATATAGTGTTCAGCCTAAAGATTAAAAAGTTAATACAGTAATTAAGAAGCAAGACGACTTTAAGGATCTAGCTACAAGACATAAAAAATAAAAAACTATAGATAAGTTTAGGATAAGAATTATTACATAGTAAGAGCAAAAGCTAGATAAGAGGTCAGCTATGCTAGGTTATATAAGGGACAGAGTACCTATATAAAGAGTTACTAATAGGCCAAGTGCAGGGACACCTAGGGCAAAATGGTTAAATAAACTGGAACAAGAAGAGGATCTAGATATCCTAACCAGATTTAAAAAAAGATATACTAAAGGATATTATAATATAGCGATAATAAGGTACTTTCTAATAGATAGACCATATACACTAAACCAGTTATACGGAAAGTGGTATAGGCAACGACATAATAATAAATAGGAAGACTTTTATATATAGCTAGACAAAAAAGTTGTCCAAGACCAACCCATTATAGAAAAACGCATGAGTTACATTAAAGAAGCATTAATTATAATATTAAGGAACCTAGAAGAAGGATCTAGGGACTAGAGAAGTAAATGATAAATCTTAGTACCTATAATAGAGATACCAGTAGTCAGGTTAACTAGGTATAGGTTTAAACTTAAAAATAAAGACGAACTAAAAGTTAACCTAAAACATACAGCGTATTATATACTATTGTGGATAGCTTGTGTGGATAACACCTATAATATATATAGAGCACTAAAAGATAAGAACTGGAAGTACCTAGCCAGAATATATTAAGCACTAAAGAAAAAGCGGTTTAGGGATGCTAAGTATATATATAGATGGCACCCAGTAAAAGTATAAGGTTAAGGGGACTTAACACTTTAACTAGGAAGATTTCTTACGGAAGAATGCCTAGACGGATAATAGTAGTAGAAGTGCCTAGAGAACACTTGTCTATAGCATATAGAGGAAAAGAAACAAACTAAGTATTGGCCTAAGTTAGACTAAGTACAAATAGGATCTAGTAGCCAACAGTTAGGAAAAAGGGAGGTGTATAGAACCAAAGGGAACTAGTATTAAAGCCTTAAACCCTTAAAGGAATTTAAGAACAACACCTAAATTTACAAGTTAAATGGCAAGATTAGCAGTTTAAAGCGTTAATAGATAGTGGAGTAATAAGGAACCACATATCACCAAAGGCAGTAGAAAGGATAGGGTTACTATACAGATAGAAGGAACACCTATATCCACTTATAACAATTTTAGGAGATTAGATAGCCTACAGAGAAGGCATTATTAATCTTAAAATAGGACCTATTTAGTTAACTATTAAAGGGAGACCAGTAAGAATGTCTTTTAATATCCTACCATTAGGACAGGATAAGGCGATACTAAAAATACCTTAGTTATAAAAGTATAATCTAAAGGTCGATTGGGTTACAGGTTAGGTTAATATTAGAGATACTTAATAATATAAGATACGGCAGCAAACTAAGTTAGTATAGTACCAAGTTAGAGCGATATATAAAGAGACTAAGCAAGGCTTAAGTTATATACCAAAAAGATACCATAAGTATAGTAAAAAGTTATAGTTACTAGAAAGTGAAAAGCTGTTAAAATATACAGCATAGGACCATAAGATAGAATTAGAAGAGGGAATAAGTCTAAAGTTCTTTCCAATTTACAAGCTTACTAAAACAGAGTTAGTAGCGCTTCAGGAGTTTATCCAGGAAAACTTACATAAGGGATATATTAGACCATTATAGTTATTAGCAGAATATCCAGTGTTATTTATCCTAAAGAAAAACGGAAAACTTAGGATGTGTATAGACTACAAACAGCTAAACAGCATTATTAGGAAGGATAGGTATCCTTTACCCTTAATTAGCGAGATCTAAAACAGAATAGGCAATGCGCAAATCTTTATAAAGATAGATCTAAGATAGGCGTACCATCAGATCAGAATTAAGGAAGGCGACAAATAGAAGGTAGCCTTTAGGTCAAAGGAAGGACTATATAAGCCATTAATTATACAATTCGGGCTTATAAACGCACTAGCAATATTCTAGAAGCGAATTAATAGTATGTTAGAAGAACACCTAGATAAGTTTATTATAGCATATCTTAACAATATTATCGTCTACTTAGAGAACAAGGAAGAATATAGAGAACACGTTAAATAGGTCTTAAAGAGACTACAAGAAGAACAGATACTAGTAGTAATTAAGAAATACAAGTTCTTTATAGTAAAGACTAATTTTGTAGGATTTATTATTAAACTAGGAAAAATCAGCATAGACCTAAAGAAAGTCGAAGCTATAGTAAGTTGGCAAGAACCAGAGAACGTTATACAGTTAAGGTTATTTCTAGGGTTTTGTAACTACTATAGGAGGTTTATAGCACAATAGTTAAAAAGCATTAAGCCATTTACAAGGCTAACAAAGAAAGAGAAACCGTAGGTTTAGGGTAGTAAATAAAAGAAGCTGTTTTAAGAACTTAAAGAGTTATTCACCTAAAAACCAGTCCTTAAGATCTATTAACCAAAGTTAGAAATAGTTGTTAAGACAGATGCATCAGACTTTGCACTAGGAGTATACTTGCTATAAAAGTACTAGAACGCATAACATCCAGTAGCATACTATAGTTAAAAAATAACACTACTAGAGTTAAACTACGACATCTATAACAAGAAGTTGCTAGGCATAGTTATAGCACTTAAGGAATAGAGAGTATTCTTATAAGGTATAGAAAAACCGTTTATAGTTAAGACGGACTATAAGAACCTTATAGGATTCCTAACAATAAAGGAACTTAACTAAAGACAGGTTAGATAGGCAGAAATGCTTATAGAATACCATTTCGAAATTTAGTATACCAAGGGTACAAATAACGCATAAGCAGATGCTCTAAGCAGAAAAGCTAAACTATAAAATAATAAAAAGCTGTTAGGAGCTTTGTTGTGAAAGGATTAAGACAGATTAATTAGGTATAATTATTTAAGGATTATAGTAACCAAAAAAAGTTAGATCCATAAATTACCAAAAAGTAATTAGATATAGAAGATCTAAGAAGCATAAGTAGAGGATCCAAACTCAGAGTAATACAAGAATAGGGAAGCTACTTATATTCTAAGGTTAATTATAGAGGAGTTTATAAAGGAATTTTACAAAGAAATAACACAAGGACATAACGGGTCTATAGGACTAGTGTTAAGACTTTAAGAAGAGTATATTATTTAAGGAATCTAGGGACTAGTAAAACAAGTTATAAGGAAATATTTAGATTGCTAAAGGAATAAACCAATAAGGCATAAGCCGTACGGAAGGCTATAACCTGTTAAAGTACTAGGAAGACTATAAGAGGTTATATTATAGGACTTTGTTATTAAGTTACTAAGGTTAAGAGATCCTATTACAGGACAAGATTACAACGCGATTTTAGTAATAGTAGATAAGCTTATAAAGTGGGGATACTTTATAGCGTGTATAGAAGAGATATTAGTAGAAGATATTACTAGAATCTATATAAAAAAAGTGTTTGTAAGATATAGAGCACTAGACAAGATTATATTAGACAAAAATCCAAGATTTATAGCAGTATTTTAGAAAGTGTTTTTAGTAGAATAGGGAGTTTGCGCAGTAACCTCTATAGCATATTATCCACAGACGGACGGATAAACGGAAAGACTAAACTAGACACTAGAATAGTATCTAAGGCATTATATTAATTACGCACAGAACAATTAGGTATTGTTATTACCAGTTACACAGTTTGCATATAATATAACACCACAAGAAGAAATAGGGACATTACCATTTAAGGCGAACTACGGATACGAGCTAAGAATATCGTTATCGCTATATTAAGCAAAGAAAATAAGTAGCACAGCTAAACAAAGAATGGAGACGTTAATGAATCTTTATATAGACCTTAAAGAAACAGCTAAACTAGTACAAGAGCGAATAAAAAGGTACTATAATGCTAAGAGATCTGAGGGACCAGATCTAAAGGAGGGAGATAAAGTGTGGCTACTATATAAAAATTTTAAAAGTTAATAACTAAGTAAGAAATTGGACCATATTAGACTAGAACCTTTTAAAATTAAGTAGAGAATTTTATTAGTTACGTATAAGTTAAACCTACTAGCTAAAATAAAGATCTACCCTATACAACATATTATAATGCTAGAATAAGTATATAGAGATATTAAGCTACTAGTCTATAAGGTAGACACATATAGAGAACAAGAGGAAGACGAATAGTAAGTTTTAAAGATTATTAGTTACAAGGATGTAGATAACGAAACGTAGTATAAAGTAAAGTAGATAGGCTATAGCGAGACTACCTAGGAACTACTAAGCAACCTAAAAAACGCTATAGGAAAGGTATAGGAGTATTAAAAGAAAGTAGGTTAAGTAATATTAATAAGGAAGGATCGCCAAAGAATAAGTTACTTAAGGGGGACCTAAGAGGAGTACCTACTAAGCTACTTAGAGCTGTTTCCCCCTTAACGGGAAGAAGGTCCGTTCTTTTATTACCAAGTTCCTAAAGGCCCTATTCTACAAGTTTCTACTCCTTAGAATGAACCTTCTTATAAACCTTCTTAAGATGGGTTAACCGAGCGAACGCAGTCTGTTGGGACTTAAAGGAGCGACGCTAAGCCTTAAGGGCCTAAGCGGTCTCTTTAGCAGAACAATAGAGTTTGGCGCGCACGGCAGCCAACTTAGACTTAAGCTTTGTAGTAGTAGATTAAATACAAGACCCTATAATAAGTTACTTAGGGAACTTAAAGACTACTAAGAGTTATAGGACGCGTATACTTAGCGTTAGAGACAGAGCAAACATCACAGGATGATTAAATATTTGCTTTAGTGCACTCTAAATAAAACAAGGGTTGTTAAGATGAGGGACTTGCCATTATAATACACACTAACCCCGCTTTCGCACAATAAGAATATGGAGACGACATTATCTTACTAAGTAATAGTATGGCAGCCACAGTGCGAGCATAATATTACGCTTGTAAAGAAGAAGAGGCTTTAGGTATAATAAGCAAGGATATTAACTAGACTGGTTAGACGGACATTATACCTCTAATAGATAACTTAGAGATGTTAGGAATCTTTAAGGACGAAGATAAAGAGAAGGGAGATAGTGTTACGGACAGCTTAAGTACAATATTATAACTACTTGGAGAAGAGTTGGAGGAAGCTAGTTAGTTAATATAGGCACGGTTTAAAATAGAGCTAGTGGAACTATATAACAAGAAATGGTAAGCGAGTTATATAATGTTATATATAGTATATAGAGTATATATAGTATACGTCCGCGTATAACACGTATAATACGTACCTTATGTACAAAAGAGGATTTCTTAGGAGTATGGTTATGTATTTAAAGGACCTTAGTCCCTACTATAGATAGTTCTCTCCTTGTAGTAAATCTTAGAATATAATTGGAGTTAATCTATTAGGCAACCACTCCACTAGTTATTGTTATATTGTTGATTTGTTCTTACCTATATACCCAGCCTAATAATAGGACCCACCGTAGTTCCTGCTATAAGGTTCCGTTACACTTTTGGAAGATAATAAAAAAACATTTAAACCATTAATTTAAGAGGAAGACGATAATAATGTTAATAAGCTAGTTTAAACCTTTAATAAGTTAGTAGATTTTAAGCTTATAAGAGCTTTTAAAGATATATACTATATACTACCTCTAATAGAAAAGGATGAAGAATCTCTATATACCTTTCACGTTAAGTATCTTATAAAGTTAGATATACAAGGTACTAATTAAAACGTCGCTTATTAAGTAGGAGATATGTTTAACACTTAAGGGGTATTTAATAACTTAGTTAAAGACTTATTTAAGGAAGCTAGTAATAATAGGTTTGAAGACTTTGTTACTAAAAGGATTATATTAGCCTATTACGGCGCCTTCTTAGCAGGAAGGAAGTTTAACCTTAATAGTTAACTTAATAACAGCAAGCTGAAATTAGGTAGAATATATAATATTAAATTATATAGAAAGAATCTACCTCTACTACCTTAGTTAATCTAGGACCTTAATATATATTCTCTTTAAGATTAGTTCTAAGAGGCTTAATAAGCCTATCTTTAATCTTATTATTAAATAAGGTTGTTTTAAGAAATAGATAAGAAGTATATAAAGGGATAGTAGGTTTTTAGCTTAATATAGGTGTTCGTCTACAAGATAGATAAGTATGGATTTCTCTAGAAATGCAAAGCACGTTTAGTAGTTTGTGGAAATTAATAGGCCCTAGGAGACCTACCTATAAGAGCTACTATATTAGTTAGTACAACCTTCTAAACCCTTATAGCGATTACCGCAAAATTTGACCTAGAGATAATATAGATAGATATAGTTAATACGTTTGTCTATTGCGATCTTAATAAGGTTATCTATATAAAGCTACTGCCAGGGTTTAATAAAGGAAAAATAGACAAAGTACTACGCTTAAGAAAAGCCCTATATAGACTATAACAATTACCACTATTATAGTAGAAGAATTTTACGAGCTTATTAAATAAATTGGGTTTTAAAGAAGTACCCTAGAAGCCATATATTATGCTAAAAGGTAGAATAGTTATCTTCTTCTATATTAATAATATTATCTTCTGCTACTAAAAGACAGATAAGAAGAAAGCTTAAGAAGTAATTAAGGAGCTAAGTAAGGAATACTAGATAAGTACCTTTAGTAAGCTAAAATAGTTTCTAGGAATCTACGTACTATATAATTATAGCTAGAGGCTCCTATAGCTATCCTAGAAAGCCTATATTAAGAAAATAGCTAATTAGTATAAGATAGATCTTATAGGGCGTCTTTTAGATACTTCTATAGCAGAATCTAAACTCCTCCCTATTAATTACTAATTAATCCATTTAATGCTTTTATCCCCTAATATAGACCTACTAGTCTGTCCTATATCCCTACTAAGAGAAGCAGCTTCTACGATGCTATATTAGAGAAAATTGGGTTTAGTACTCTATGTAGCTACTATAACGCGTCCAGATATTGCTTTTGTAGTATTATAGCTAGTAAGGTTTAATTAGAACCTAAGTTAAGAGTATTATTAAGCGGTAGATAGAGTAATTTAGTACCTATATAGTACAAGAAGCAGAGCAATCTGCTATAGAGGGGATAAGGAAGGAATAAATAGTAAAGGGAAAGATAAAGGAATACGTAATAAAGGACAAGATAATGGAAGAGATGGTAAAAGTAAAGCGTAATTATTTATCTATACTAGCAATGCATTATTTATAGACAACTCTATTAATAGAAAGAGTTTATAAGAATATATTATAAAGCTATTTAGGGGACTAATTGCCTAGAGAGCAAATAAGTAGGGTATGGTTATAACGTTAAGCATAGAAGCTAAGTTATTAGCCCTATTATAAACAGTAAAGAAAGCTATTTTTATTAGTAGATTATTTAAAGTAATAATATTAAGGCTAAATAAGCCTTTAATTATTAAATATAATAACACCTAGACACTTTAACTAATTATAGAAGACACGGTAAAGCTAATTATAAAGCTCTAATACGTTAATATCTATTAACACTAGCTACGTTAGGAATACGTAATAAAATAAGTACGATTTTAATAAATAGCAATAAAGGAGATGATTACTAATGGACTTACAAAGGCCCTGCCTAAGTAGAGGTTTCAGAACTTCGTTAACCTAGTTAGAATGGTGGATATTAAGGAGCGGCTAAATGAGGAGAAGTAACTGGAGGACCTAAGGGAGAAGGTTAGGGCGAGAAGGAAGGATTTAGACGACATTATGGTTTAATTGACGCATTGACGGACACGAGAAGGTGGTTAGCTTTGACCTCAAAGAGCTCGAAGCTAAGGGGGTGTGTTAGATAATCTGTATTCTCTAAAGGCGTGGGTTACGTGCACGAGTCACGTGCATAAAGACACGTCACTGAAGACACGTCAGATTAAGGTCAACAAGACAAAGTCAAGATCATCAATCAATCAACCCATTTTATCAATGAACTGCTCTATCTGAATTTCGTGACAAGATCTGCAGCCCTAAAAAAATCAATATGAGTGGAATGGCGATCACCATAAACGCCCTGTTATAATTCCAGGTCCTGTGCATATGCCAACTTGTAGGGCGCTAACTTAGGACCGGATTAAAGTTTTTAATTGTAGATATAGTCCTTTTCGCTCTATTCGAGTACTGTAATTGCCTACGTATATATGTATGTATGTATATTCTATTATGGCCATGTACTATCTAGGGTATAGGCTGTTATAGAGCGCTAACTAAATACTTCCTACTATTAATATGCTTGCTCTAGTTCAGAAGCTAACTATAAGAACTATATATCTATTACCTAATACTATACTCAACCAAGGAAAAAATAAAGGAAAGTAATGTGTTACTATTGAAGAAAGTTAGAGTTTAGAGGCGAGCCTAAGTAAGTAGTTTTCGACGCCTTATGTCTGCAGGGCTATTCCAGCGTTGTGCGCTTCTTGATTGGCGACGCACTAGTAGAGGCACGTATAGAAGAGGCTCGCGGTGTATTCGGTTAGATAATTAGAGGAATTCTTAAAAGTCTTCGCTTGTTAATATTAGCTTCTATACTCTCTGCATCTTGTACGCTTAAGTATAGGCGTCCGGTCTCCTTTGCAAATTTAATTGTAGCTTTAACTACGCTAATGTCTGGCTTCTAGCGCTTAATTAGGCCGTTAATATTCCTGCCTTCTTTTTATCTGCGTAAGTAGCCTCCTAATGTATATAATAGGTCCCCAAATCGATCTCTATATTACTCTCTTAGTTTAAACCTCTACTGTATCTACCTCCTATAAGAAAAGAGGAAGTGCTGTATTAATTCTATAAGCCTATAGTCACATAACGCCGTCTCTAATGCATTAATTTTGTGGAGATATTCCTTTAGAAATAACTTGCCGGTCTATAGCTGCGCAAGAATAGCAGCTTTAGAGCTAATTAGCTACTGGTATAATCCTACAACCTTTTTAAGGTGGAGTGCTGTATTAATCTTTCTTATAAACTTGCCCGTATTAGATCTTCCTAATAAAAGCGGTCCTGTTGTTATCTTGGCTCTTTTTAAGGCTTGCGTTATAAGGTACTATAGGAGGCCGTCTCTCTATAGTGGCTCCTTGCTCTCTAGTCTTGTCGCTACTTTAGTAAGCTTATTGGCCTTTTTATTTCCTATAAATCCTAAGTGGCCTGGAATTTAGTATAGCGTAATATTATTTAGCTAGAGTTTCTTTAAGATCTCTATAACTATTTCCTAGCAGGCTCCAGCCCTCCAGCTCTATACTAACAGCAACGCTGATTGCGAGTTAGAGAATATTCTTATACTAGAAGCAGGTATTGGAAAACCTGCTTAGTTAATAGCCGTGCATATAGGGTCCTATGGCCAGTTAGCTGCCTTGCTGATTGCTAGAAGCTCTGTTAGGTAGGCATTAGCCTACTTAGAGCCCGCCACCGTTTTCAAAAGCGTTGCTTTAGATAGTGTAGCATATACGCTAACTCCTGCCCTACCATTGCGCACTAATATATTAACGTATATATCAACCTGCCCTGGCTTATAGTCTTTAATAATAGCTTAAGCATGCTCTTCGTCCTTGTATATTACCACATTAGGCTTGGCCACCTATGGTGGGTATGTATATAGTTTAACCTCTAGCACCCTATTCACCTAGACATCCTCGCATATCTCTACTATCCTCTAGAGCGGCGACCGGTGCCATCTATAGAGCCTCTGTCTTCGAATCATCTAATAAGGATGTAATTTACCTAGTTTATGGATTAACACCTAGAACGCGATGGCCTAGTTACGCAGCCTTTACTTAAAAGGAAGCAAGCCTGCTTCTACCTCCGCTATTAGTAGAGCGACGGTGTGGAACCCCCTAATAATAGCTTATACCGTAATCCTCTATACCTGTTAGAGGAGCTGCTTTAACTCTTATATCGTAAGCGGGTACTATATTGGCGATGCGTAGTCTGCTACTGGTAGAACTGAGCTCTTAGCTAGCTGCTTAACGCTCTTAAACTACAGTCCCTTTAATTTACGTAACGCTAGCGCCACCTTAGTGGCCTTGCCTGCCTTACCTACTAGGTATGCCTTAAACTATAGCTCCTTATTAAGAATTACCCCAAGGATTTTAACTTCCTGTGTTAGGGGGATTCCTTTTCCTTTAAATTGGAGCGGTATAGTAGCATTCCTACCCGCTTCTTTATATCTAGTAAGGTAGATAAATGACGTTTTCTTTGCTTTAAATTAAGCTCTACTGGTCCTCTCTTATTTCTTGAGTATTGGTATGATCTTGCCCTAGATAATCTATGTGTTTTCCTCTACTATAGGGCCTATAACCTATACCGAGTAGTTGTTAACAAAGGCCATAGAGCTGCTATTTCTAGGTGCGCTTTATACAAGATCCGCGTTAAAGAATAGAAAGAGTATTAGGGCCAGTGCTAATCCCTATAGAAGACCCGCCTATAGGAGCGCCTGTATCTCTAATATATATCCATTAACTAGGATGCAGGCTTAACGGTTTATATAGAAGTCCTATACCTATTATATAATTGTCTAAGGTATTTAACGCTGCTATAGTCTCCTAATTTTCAGCTCTATAGCTATATTGTTATACGTACCCTTAATATTAAATGATACTAGGGATAGCGTTTTCTTTCCTCTTTACGCTCTAAATACGTCCTTGTAGAGATATAATAGCGTATATATTGTTAACCTTTGCTTCCTAGCTCTAAAGTGTGTCTTAAGTAGTAGGCTATGTTTTTCTACTAGGTATGCTATCCTCTCCGCTACTAGCAATTTAAGTGCTTTTCCTAGCATTGGAAGGAGGGAGATCGGCCTATAGTTGTTTACTACCGTATAGTCCCCCCACTTCGGCTTCTATAGTGGTATAATCTTTGCTATCTTCTATTCCTGTAGTACTTTCCCTGTCTTAAGTGATTTGGTAAAGAGAGTGGTGATCTTACCGCTTAGTATAGGCTATAACTCTTGCCATACCTTGGCTGGTAGGCCGTCCCTTTTAGGAGCCTTGTCTGGGCTAGCCCTAAATATAGCTGCCTTAACCTCGTGTTTAGCGATAGGCTCCTACGGCAATTAGTTATAGCTAGCTATGGTATCCTCCTCTTATTCACACGGCAGTGGGACCGGAAAGAATACCTAGAGTAGTTCTCTTGCAATATTATAGTTCTCTATAACAACCTCTCCCTGTCCTCTAGCCTTTTTAATTAGTGGTATTCTAGTGAATATAGATGTAGCCTACGGATTGAGGTATTTTAACGCTTTCTATATATTATTACTATTACCGAGGAATTTGTCCTAGTGGAGCTTTTTATATCGCCGAATAGTTCTATAGAAGAGCTTCTTCGCTCTTACTGCGATATTATATAGTTTAGGGTCATCCCTTTTTTGTCTCTATATTGCACTATTCCTGTTCCTCTAGTATGTATATAACTTCCTCAGCGTTGTAAGGTCTTTATTCCACCATCTTTTTATATATAGTGATGGCTTAGCCCGCTGGCAGTGTGCTTTAAGGGCTTTATTAACCTACCTATTAAGGCAGTTAACCATTTCATCTATATCTTCTATAGGGAATCCTATCTCTTTTTATTGCTCTATGTCTTCTTAAATCTTGTCCTAGTTTGTATTCTTAATAAGCGGCCTCTTCTAGCTCTCCTGCGTGTCTATATTAACCTAGAAGCTAGTGTGGATGGCTCTATAGTCTAACCCGTACTTATATTCCCAGATGGCGCACTTTGCTAGTTTACTTGCCAGGCCCGAGGTTGCAAGTATAAGGTTAATTGTTAATATTCGCCCTATATCGCTCTTGAATATAAGTACTCCTACTAGAAGTAGGCTCTAGAGTAACTGGTCTACTATAAAGTTAATAATTAGCGTGCTTTCTTCCTGCGTTAATATAGTACTAATATAACTTCCTCCCTATAGCGGATTATGCCGATTAAAGTCGCCTATGATTACCACCTTGGTGTATAGGTTGCGTAATAGTTCACCTTAGATTAGACTATTAATTATCTCTAGCCTATTAGAGAGCTCCTCTAGGTTCTCTTTCTTGGTTCTCCTTAAATATCTATCTGGAATATATACTAACACAATTATAAGTCTCCTTTGGCCGACGTGTACCACTACTGCTGTAATATCTACTAAATCTACCTGTAGCTGTGTAGCTGCCAGCTCTCTAGATGCCTAGATATATAACCTAACTAGGGGATACCGCTACTGCCTACCTATTAGGACAAACCTTATCTACTAGGGGTTTAAGCCGGCTAGCACTACTTCCCTATCTAAAAGAAAGTAGTAAGGCTCCTAGCCTAGAATAAAGTAGAAGTCCGCTAGCGCTTTATTGTTGTATAGCGCATGCTACGCTTCCCTGCACTTCTTTATGTTTACCTAGAGGATCTAGAGTTCTCTATTTATAATACTATTATACAAGAATCCTATCTATTTCTTTCCTATATACTGGGCATTTATGGTATAAGGCTTAGTAAGGACCCTAATAGTTTATATAATGTAGATTAACCATCTTATACTAGAGATGGCCTTCCCGCCTATATATTTTGTATATGTTAGGTCGCGTGTAGTCTCTAGCCCTATGTCCAAACCTTCTATATTTGTAGCATGCTATAGGGGTACATCGTTCCTTAAATAGCGATATAATAATCGCACCTCCCCTAAATAATACGTTGTCTAACGTAAGCAGCTTTTCTGCATCCTCTTTTATTGCCACTTTAATAATTACTGACGTATGCTAGCCGCGTGGCCTTAGTTGTCCAAGCTATTTTATTATATATACCTCTACCCTATTCTCTACCCTAAAGCGCTCTATAGCTAACTTACTTACTTTTCTGCTGTTAATGTCTATTACTAAAGGTACTTTAACCTAGTCCGCCTTGACTGTATACCACTTAGGTCCGACAAGCCTCGCCCTAAGGATATGCGGTTTAAGCTATTGGGTAGTTATCTGCCTAAACACAGCTTCTTTATCTTTTTCTACCAAGAATCTAATAATGCTCGCGCTGTCTCTTATTTGCTATACGTGGAAGTCCTTAAGTATAGCTCCCGTAAGCCTGTTAACATCCTTTACGCCTTATACAATGGTTTACTTTACTACTTTAGTAGTAGCTACCTTCTCTGTTATCTTTTTACCCGCTTGGCTAATGTCTATTACTAGCTGCTGATTGGGTTCTTTAGAGTTCCTAGCGTTTATTATTTATGGCTAAGTTACCTCTGCCCCTGCTATGCCTCTACTGGCCGCTACTGACGCCCATAATTATGTTAGAGCTGAGGGAGTGTTTAGTTACGCTTATAAGGACTAGATGGCCTTTTAGAGTTTAGCATTTTGCTTTTTAAGGCTTTACTGTTTTAATTTAATGTCTACTAGGTTGTTTCTAATGCTCTTAATAATACTATTCTGGTTTGTGATAATGTTGCTCTACTATGCTATAGTTTCTTTAAGGCTTTTGATAAGTTAATAAAATTTGTTATAATTAATACCTCCTCCTTTACGTTTGGGTGAGGCAGAGGCTCTTGCTATAGGGAATGGGGGTAGTATATGCTGTGTAGCTTGTAGTCTGGTTTGTGGTGCGGTTGTCTGCTGTTTAAACTGTGCTAATATTTGGGATTGTGTCCTCAGCGACTGCTGGGCCTCTTGTACCTTCGCGCTCGGTTTCTTTGTACGTCTTGGTGGAGCTGCTGGCGGTTCTAGAGGTGGTGTTGCTGATACGCGTTTAGGGGTTGAAGCAGCCATCGGGGCTCCGGGGCTTTGTTTGGTGGGCCGCAGGGGCCGCCTTGCAGCGGGAACTAGCTAAACGAAAGACCAGGATTTGATTAAAAGAATGTCCGAGATGAATATCCTCCTCTTTTTTAGCAGGATGTTCTCCTTACTCGTTCACCGTTCGCCTGTCTGTAATCGCCTATAAGGGTGTGGCCGGTGCGGGTCGGCTATCCTCCCTGCTAGCGGTGGCGATATTAAGTGCCAAATTATCTTTTACCTCAGCGAGCTTAGACGCGATTTTTTAGCTAGTATTGGAATAACCTATGCTGTCTTCCGAATTGCAAAATCACGTCTAAGAACGTTTGGCGCGTCTTGTTAAAATTATTACCAAAATCCACTAAGCGGAGATTACGGATATCTAATTTATTCATTTACACAACGCGTTATTATTACTACACAAAGTTACTTTTTTTTTAAGACTTAGGGCTTCTAAATGGTATAAATTTTATTATATAGCTATTACTTAGTCCTAATATTAATTTCGTTAAAGCCAAAAAACGCGTTATTAAAATTATCATTATATATTATATTTTATTAAATAGTCTGCTAATATAAATAAAACTATACAGATATATAGACATCTACTACTTAAAGCTATTGCAACACCTAGAAGGTGCTATAGTTGGGTCTTCCTTAAAAGCATCCTCCCTTAGCCTGGAGTGCCTCTACTACTGCTAGGGGGCAGAGCCTTATGTAGAGCCTTAGTAGAGCTTTATGCAGAGCTTCGTGCAGAGCTTTATGCAGAGCTTCGTGCAGAGCTTTATGTAGAGCTTCGTGCAGAGCTTCATGCAGAGCTTCGTGCAGAGCTTTATGCAGAGCTTCGTGTAGAACCTTAGGAGAGCTTCGTGCAGAGCTTCGTGCAGAGCCACGTGCAGGCGTGCAGACGTGTAGCTGTACAGACGTGCAGACGTTCATACGGGCGATCAATTGCAGAGACGTTTGTAGAGACGTTTGTAGAGACGATTGTATGGGCGTTTGTACGGGCGTTTGTACGGGCGATTGTAGAACCTTCCTAGTATATTAGTGCTGCGTGTTAGTAGAGCTTTAGAGCTTTATATAGGTGGCGAAATACTAATAATAATGCTGACGATAGAGCTGACGACTACGATTTGTAATAGCCACTGTCGACAACGCCACTCAGTTAGTATTTGGTAATGGGAATCGACAATAGGGCTTCGAGTAGAGCTTCGAGCAGAGCTTCGTGCGCAGCTTCGAGCAGAGCTTCGTGCGCAGCTTCGAGCAGAGTTTCGTGCGCAGCTTCGAGCAGAGCTTCGTGCAGAGCTTCGTGCGGAGCTTCGTGCAGAGCTTCGTGCGGAGCTTCGTGCAGAGCTTCGAGCAGAGCTTCGTGCGGAGCTTCGTGCGGAGCTTCGTGCGGAGCTTCGTGCAGAGCTTTTGCAGAGCTCCGCGCAGGTCTCCCCCTAAGCTTCGTTCCGCAGAGCCCTCGCAAAGCTCCACGGCTCTACGCAGAGGGCTGGCGGCGTGGGCGTAAGCGTTCAGCGTTGATGTTTACTGAGCGGCTTGGTGGTGCAGAGGTGGAATTGTGGCCTCTACCGCGACGACTTCCTCTTAACGTCGCGCGGGTATAAGGAGCTAAGAATCTCATAGCTTTATAGAGTAGGCTTTTCTCTATAATTTAGTGTAATTTTTATGTCGATAGGTGCTGTGGGAGGGTAGATTAATTTCGTTAAAGTTAATAAGGTCTTCTTATATAAATAATATTTAGGTTTTCTACAAATCTTGCCAAAGCCCCTTAGACTAAAGAAAACGATTGCCGTCCTAAATCAGCTTAGCGGACGGTGCGGATATTCCTATATCCGCACAATCGATTTCTTGATCTGAGCTTCTGAGGTAAACTCGAGCATATAGCTCAGCCAGTGTTGCCGAAAGCTCCGGGAGTGTTGAAATACGCCACGTCGCAAAATCTTACACTAGATAAACTTTAGCACCGTGCGCGCACACTTCATAAGCTTTTAATACAAAATTCTTTAAAATTATCACCATTAAAGCTACACTTGATCGTATAATATTGCAACTATACTCTATTTTTGGTATATCTAAGATCGTGCAATCTTAGTATTGGAAATAGCCAATAATACGCAGCCACCCCAAAGTGCGCAGAGATATATCTAGGATAGATTAATAATATATCCAAGATATAATCCAGGCACCCTTACGCACTTACCTATCTTAGGTAGTTCTTCTATACTACTACTAACAGAAGCAACTTAGTCCTTAATTAAAGACTTAGAATAATTACAGGAGGACTTCTTCTATAAAGGGCAATGGGTGCAGGAGGAACGCACATATATAAACATTGAAGATGGTAATTAGGATATATCTGGCTTATATTAGGAGTATCACGAAGATATACAATCCCAAATATCCACACTATAACGATCTGCCAATGCCTCTTCTTTAACGCTAGTAGTAAGTAGAATTCTATAACGTGAGCTATATATAATATATAAACTAATTATTTCTATAATATAGCTAGGCTTAATATTAATTACACAAACTAGATCGCTTACAGTAGAAAGACTTGTATTTAGTTAAGAGATACCAGAATATCCTATATCCTCTAAGCACGGGATTAGATATATAATAGATTTATCTGGCCTACAGCTAAATAATAAGAATATTACCAAGATGTATGAAAATGTAAAAGACTATATCCTAGATAGATCTTATATATAACTGGGTTCTAATACAGATAGATACAATACTCATGCACATTAAGGAACAAGATAAGTATAATATGCCCTCTTCTTAGTCTCCAAAAGTGCTTTAGGAGACAGATACCCTATATAGGCATGTTTTACTGCGAATACTTAGACCCTTAGCTATAAAACTTTCACCACAAGCAAGTTACAGAGGAAGACTAGGAAAGAATACGTAAATTATAAAAAAAGGTATAATATATCTATAATATTATGTTACTATATCTAAGTTATAATATAGACATTACGTACTCTTATACATTTCCTTAGCAATTCAACAGAATCAAATTAAAATAATCTTAAATAAAGAGACACAAATATATAAGATACTTATTTATATTATCTATTCTTATTAACGTATATAGACTTTATAATAGTATTTGTTATGTATTTCAGCACTAGATTACCTGCATAGAGTAGAGTGCTAGTTATAAGCCATATCTTTATATTATGAAGTACACGGTTAGTGTCTAATATATCCTAAATATATTATAACTATAACTAAGCTATAACCAGTCACTTATAGATAGACCTATGGCAAGCATATACTGTACCAAGGGAAGTTGAATATAAAACTATAAAAAACACTACTAAAAGTCTCTTTCTTCAGTTTCAAGATACTTATTAAAATATTTAAGAGATTTACTTAACTAAGGCTATTAGGGCACTCCAGAAACCTATATAGCAGTAGAGCACAGAAAGAAAAGATCAGATAATTACGGTAAGTTATTATAATACGCATATAACTATGATATAACCTTAATATATCTAGGCTGTAACCACACCTAAGGACCTGGAAAATAGGTACTAGCCCCTTATAACGTGGAGTTTAACTATATATAGCCAGATAATATTAAGAATTACCTATATATTGTTTCAACTTCTTATAGCAAACATACGTATCCTCCAGCGCCTCCGTTAAAGGTTCCAATACAGCTTATTAAAGAACTTTAATAACAAATCCAGCAACAGTTGGGGCCAGGGCTTACTTTAAGTACGTTATATCTAAGTTATATTAATACTCTATCCTTATTCTATTAGGCTCTTTTACATATAGCCCTTTAATAAAAGAGTTTTGCGAAAAATATGACGTTACTAGCCTTCTAAGCCTTTACCAAAGCCTTGCAAATCTTGATAAGATTTAATACCTAATTAAAAAGCAACAGCTTTTATTATTTCCGCAAGGTTAAGATATACAAGGGGTAATATTTAAAAAGCATCTGCATTATAAAACAGGTCCTAGATATATACAAGATATATTCTACCAAGATGGCAAGCTAATGATTATATACTTTTAAAAAGGCCAGGCGGAAATACTCTCAACGTTAAAAACGTTTAAAATTGATATGTCTTTTAAATAGGTTGGTATAGCTGGGTTAGATAAGGTTATAATTGCCGCAAATATCCCTAGAATTAATAAAGGTATTATATAACCTGGTTATATTACGGTTATATTACGGTTATATCTTTATTTTAATAAGGCTATAGTTATTACTGTTGGAAACACAGGGCAAATCACCAATACTACTCAAGTAGATATAGTGATGGAAAAGGTTGTTATTCTAGATAGGGGAGGGTGAGGAACTTAAGGTTCCTCACCACGCTAGTACCGCGACGACATGTGATGGCAACTTGCCTCACATGATGGTAACTTGCCGCATATAGCGGCAATTTGCCTTATTCCCAACACTGGCAACTCTTCTTTTTGTAGTTGCCATCTATATACACTTATAGGTTGCTACTTATACAAAGAGACAAAGCCTAAGGAGAAGGAGATGAGGAAGGGTGTTAGGGGTTAACGCGAATACAGAGTAACCGCCAAGGCGCTAGTAGTAAGCGAGCCAATAGCGATTTTCCATGCCGGGCATGGAAAATCCTAATTGGCTGCTTTTAAATTGTTATATCTTCTACTCCCTCTTAACCCATCCTTTAACTCGTACACGTAGAGTATTTGTGTTAACGAACGTCTTTAGTGCCTTATTTAGGTTTACCTTTGTTATCGCATCTGCCGGGTTATCTTGGCCATTAATTTATTAAATCTTAAAGAGTTTTTAACGCTTGTAGGATTGCTAAAGTGCTATAATATCGATTATAAGACGCTTCTCCTTTGTGGTATTAAGCTTAACTAAACACTTATAGAGGGAATATAAGTCTGTGCACACGATTATAGGAATAGCAGGAAGTTTAAGTTAATCTATAATTATCTTTAGGGTAGTTCTAATTGCAATTGCTATATTAACTCTGCTAACCATTCCATATATCTCTAACGCTAGAACGCTCCAAGTAATATACTTACTCTTAGTTAAGCTCCAATGGATAAGATTGCTATAGATTATAAAGTTATTCTCTCTAGTAGATTTATTTGTAATAATGATTTTATATCCTAGCTAGGAGCTAAAATCTTTGTTATTTATAAATAATCCATTAACAAATACAAAGAGCTTAGTGGTGGGAAGATTAATAGGTACGTAGAGTAGTCCCCAATTAAGATGGTTTATTTGCCAGGAAAGACGCTTATTTAGGGTAAGAACGTTATCCTTAGTTAGTTCCTAGTGTTAAGCGGCAATAGAGAGATTAAATAAAGCCTTAGGTTAATAGATAGAAGCAATATAAGCTCTATAAGCGCGTTACTCCACGTATCCTTGTTTTAGAGAATTAACGTTAATAACGTTAATCTTCCTACCTTAACCCTTCTGGCGCAAAGCAATGGAGTCCTTATTTAGGGAGAGGATGCATCCATTAAAGAGTAATGGTGTTGTTAAGTTAAGTCTTTCCTTTAGCTTTGCTATAAGTTTTGCCTTTACTAGCGCGTCCTCTTTAAGGGCTAAGAACTGGTCGTCACCTAAGATAATTATATTATTGGTTTATATGTTAATGATTCCAAATGGAGTTCCTATATTTATAATAAGGAAGCAGGGATTAAATGTAGAAGTGGTTATTAAAAGCTTCTCTTTATAGTGCTTACTGTAAGTAGCCCACTAATAAGTTCCTGCCTCTGCGATTCCGTATAATGGCTTAAGGACAACCATGATTGTATCTTTAGGATATTAGTGGCGAATTTGCTCTGGGAGATATGCCAATATTAAGCGCTAAAGGTACGTCTCTAATTGGGTATAGGCCTGGGTAATATCTCGCAGATAAACCACCATTTCATTCTTTATTAAGGAGGGGGCTAGCGTAATAATAACTCGCTAACTAGCTTGTTAAATTATAGGGGATTGCGTAAGAATTACCTCCTTGTTATTATTGTTGTAGCCTTAAATAACCAGTCTTAATTTCTTAAATAGGGTGTTAGTAGCTTTGCCCTTAATCTTGTTAACTATTCTTAACTTAAAGATGCGAACTCTATCGAACTTAGTAGGTTTATACTTCTTGAATTTAAAGACTCCTTTTATAATAAGACCGTTAATCTCCTGCTTATTAGATGCTTGGAAAGGAGCTCCTAAAGTTATAATATAACCTTCCTTTTGGAGCTGTTTTGCGAGCTTAAAGTCAGCCTTCTCTTTAGCTATTATAAAGACTATTAATAACTCGTCTCTACTCTTAATAGCGGTAATAAATTGCTCTTCGAAATTAATAAGGTATTAGTAATTTTATAATCCCTTTAGGCGACCTCTACCGCGTTATAGTTGCGGCATATCTGCTATAATTATATTAGGATCGTAGTCGCCTTCTAGAGTATATTAATTGTAGTTCTCCTCTAGGGTATCCTCTGGGGCATTCTATAAAGGCTTAGAACTGTCGTTTCTGTAGTAGGGCTTAATAACGGTTAAGCGGAATTAAGTAGGTCTATAGGGTATCTAAAGAGTATAAGTCTAACTATTAATTATAATGAGTTTATGTGGGCCTAACCATCCTCCCTTTTTACGCCATACGCGTACCTTAGATTGGAGTGGCAGATCGAGCGTAGTTAAGGTATTTGGGCCATTTCTTATTCCTAGTACGTTGTTGACCTAGCGTGTAGCGTAAAGACGTCGCACCTCTTTTATTACTTTGCGAATAGCCTCCGCTTGTTATATAATGGATAGGGATAGTGGAGAATTATTAGTTATTTAAGGGTAGGCGCCAAAGACTAGTAATATAGGTATGAGCCTATCTAGGCCAGCGGAATTATTAACAGCCTTAACAGCTATCTATAAGATAAGCTTTTTGCTAGCGCCCTCTAGTTCCAAAGAAATAATCTTATATGCTTGTTGTAATAGTGTGTAATATTGTTCTACTTTTCTAATACTATTATGTGCCTTAATAGGGACTTCCTTGACCTTAATTTCTATTGCCTTCGCCTATTACTAAAACTCTATAGATGAGAAGTTCCTTTCTGTGTTATAAATAACTCGATTAGGGGGTCCTAGGTAGATATTAATCTAGCATAATTAAAGAGTATCCTATGTATTCCTAGCTGACATATCCTTTAGGAAACGTATGGCTTAGAAGAAGGTTAAGAGGTTAACAACTTAGAGTACTGGCTTGCCGCTAAGATACATAATATTAATAATAATATAGAAGTTAAAGTCGTAGTTATCTTTAAGGGTGAACTTAAATCGGCCAGGGGACTTCTGGTTTATTTGGTAGTAATAGTAGTACTTTATAAGATGCTTAATTGCCTTAACCTTAACTTTATGGCCTGCTCGTTAAAGAACCCTAAGCAATTAGTAAACGGATAGGTGGCTAAAATAATGGTGTAGTTAATGTAGCTCTAACTTAGTTAAGTAGCTTTAAGTAACGCTCTTTTCTAGTTAATAAAGGAGCAACTAGGGGTGACCCTATTTGCGTATAATAGGTACCCGATTATCTCCCTAAACGAGTATATTTTTAAGGTTATTAAGTTTAATACCTAATTTATCTATATCTCTAATGCAAAATAGAAATGGGGTGTTCGCGGGAATAATATAGAAAGTGATATACCCTAAGGGGGTTTTAACCTTAATTATGCTAAGAGAGATTGTAGTACCCTTACTAAAACAAATTGTATGTTGGCCTGCTGTTAATTAGTTAATCTAAACAGAGCTATTAAGCTGCTAAAGAGCTTAAACTTAAGGTTCTCCTACTATAGATACTCCTGCGGCTCTAGTATCTGGTATAATACTATAGAAGACGTTCACCGAGTATCTATTATTAAAGGAGAATATAGAACTCTCCTTTGGCTTATTAAAGATATCTAACTTCGTGATAGTATGGAGCGTAGATTGGTTATTAAGAACAGCGACGGTTTATATGCTATTTACCTCACCATACTTAGTGAAGTATTGGTTGGGAGAGTAGTCCTCAATTTCTATATCTATAAGAAGCTGTTTGGTCTTATTAACCTTACCCTTAAGATCTTCTTCGCCTTTATATTAAACTAGGAAGCTTTGGAAGTAGGCTATAGTAACTTTTTAGTTTCTAACGTTTCGTGCGCTCTGGCGAAACTTATTATATGCCTCCTTTTGTCTATTAAGGGGGTGTCTAGTTGACTAGCAATTTAGCTTTTTATAAATATAGCATTTCTTCTACTAATCGTTGCGAAATAAACCTCTATAAGGACCTCCACAATTGCTTTATAGTTGACATTAATTATACCCTCTACCGTATCCCCTGCCATGACTACTATATGTTTAATCAGTCTAGTTGTGATCGTGTTAGTTAGCTGGGTCAATTAAAGTAGGTTAGAGTTGGGCGTTAAATTGCTATACTTCTTAAGAGCGTAGGGCGGTACTAATAGAGGATTTTAATTAAGTATACACTCCTTTATAAGTACTTGCAGGGTTAAAGAGAGTAAGGTTATATTCTTTAACACCTTGGCATACGCTAATAACTTAATTACGTAGGCTAAAGTCCTCTTAATATAATTTGGATAAACTACGCTAAATTATCTGGAGTTAATTAAAGAGCTTTTGAAGATAATTAAGTTAAGAGGCACCTGGGTTTGTAGTAATAATTCTTAAAAAGGTAATCTCTCTCTACTCCAATATATACTGCTGCTTATTCTCCTCTGTTTTAAAGTGGCATCTTGTTTTATATATTATTCGGTTAAAATCGTATCCTTTTCCTGCCAAACGATTATAATAGAAGGTACTAGCTCGGCCCTTAAGCATAACGGAATAGGCATTGTAGTATTAATTAGACTCTATTCCCACCTTCTAGAAATAGTTGTAAAAGATACATAGTTTTGAATTAAGAATATTATATAATTCCCTATTAAACTTCTTCTCCTAATCTGAATAGAGCTTTGCAAGCTCTATAAGCAATTTTAAACTGCCTCCAATTTAAGATTAAAATGGAGGAGGTGGGGGTTGTATTATAGGCTGCAGTGGGGATATAGGTCTAGTTGGTAGAGTCTAAAGGTCGTTAAATCGCGAAGCAATGGGATCCTATGCCTGCTCTTATTAGGGTATAGTATCTGACATCAAGGTTACGGGTTAAATTGGATACAGAGAAGTTAAAAGTGGAGGTAGGTTTATCTCTAGAGGTATATTACTTAGGTTCTATTATAAGTTGAGCTTTCTTATAGTGCGTAGTTGGTGCTTAATCTCTTATAGAGTCCATTTATATTCTTCTTTTGCGTTAATAACCTGCTTTTAAATATTGTCTCTAATAGTACCCCCGTCCTTAGGGATAAATACTCTATTCTCTTAAAAGAAGTTATGGAAGTCCTATATAATATCCTTGTTTATGGGGGCCTATGTTTCCTTTATCTATCTAACAAAGTCCTCCTTTATACATTCCCATAGCGCGGTATCGTTGTATTCACTATCCTTGTAATGTGCCATACGGTATAATAAAAATCCATTTAAGTCTTGTTTATTAGTGTTTGCAAGGTTAATTATAGCTTTGTTCTATATCTTTAGGTTAATATCTTCCTTATACTTCTTTAGGTAGGTTAACGCCATAGTAGGTATAAAATTAATAGGGTGTCATACGTTAAAGGTAGGTAGGATTTTCGGTTTTATAGGATCTTATAGGTTTGCTGTTAAGAGGTAGGCAATTTGAGATATTATTTGACGCGTTTTGGACGTTGTTTAACGCGTTTTAGACGTTAACTTAGGACCCTAGGTTTAGTGATACTTCTGACCTAAAGTACTTAACCAAATCTTCGTAAACGCGGTTATTCTGTATAATAGACGCAACTTAGTATCTCCTAGTACTTAGTGACACTTCTATTACTAGTTTTCTGTAAGTCTAAGGTAGCATAGTATCGCCGGGATCTATTCCATATAAGCGTATATGGCACCCCTGCACGAGACTGTCTCTTCTGTTTAAAAACCTAGCTGGTCTATAGTTAACTGTGTATTCAACCACTAATTAGTATTGGAAACATAGGGCAAATCACCAATACTACTCAAGTAGATACAGTAATGGAAAAGGTTGTTGTTCTAGATAGGGGAGGGTGAGGAACTTAAGGTTCCTTACCACGCTAGTGCCGCGACGATACGTGATGGCAACTTGCCTCACGTGACGGCAACTTGCCGCATATGGCGGCAATTTGCCTTATTCCCAACAATTACACTAATAAGAGTTTTTATAAACCAAGCCATAGGTTAATTAGCAGAAATGTATTAACAACTTTTCCATACTATATTCCGCTTATATGAGAATTGCGGCTATCTAACTTATTAGAGTCATATTCATAAATGTAGATTTTATACAGCTCTTATAGATATGGATAGGGCGCAGGCAAAAGGTATTTTATAATGCGTATATATTAAAGATATTACTAAAATATATTAGGGCTTGGCCTTTACCTAGCAGATATTAACCCCTCACAGACCTGGCAGGGCCATATAAAGTCTATAATTATATATTACCAAATCCACATTCTTTGCAGTATTCGTTGGGTTATTAGAGCCGGAAATATGGGCTTGTCGGAATATATGGACAGAAGTTACGTGGTTACGTGTCGTTGACGTGTCGTCGTCGTGTCTTTGATTAGTTATCCTTATGGTGACTAATCAACCCCCTACTTAGGCACCGCGATCCTTACGATCCTCTGCGAGAATGATCATACAACCTATTAAGACTACAATTACGACATTACGTGATATTAGCCTTAGGTCATGTGTTCCGACAGGGCTAAAATAGTATTAGGCAGTATATGGCTTCGATTATAGAGGCTACAAGCCGCAAGCAATACTATAAAATTTTAGACATAATTAAAAGTATGGAGATATTATATCCCTAATTTATCCATATTATATCCACATTCTAACATTCGCGGTTATAGAAAAGTACAGCAATAACCATAAAATTGTAAACTGGTGTTGATATAAGCGATATATATATATTGCATCTGGAATAAATCCGTATTGTAGTAAAATGGACAATAATATATTCTCTATAATTGTAAAGAATATAAACGCTATTAAATGCTCCTATTTTTAAGCAAATAATCTAGGGCGTTGATTAAGCCTTCTTACTGCTATTTTAATGTTTATATATCTGTTATATCCGTTATATAGTATTATAATAACAGATTTAGTGGGCAGAGAATTAATATTTTTAATTACAAAGCGTGGAAGGCGTATAATCAACATAGAATTTTATATACATCGCGAACTACATCTATCACCAAAAGAATGGCTCTTATAGAGAAGCGTAAATATATAGCTTTATTATGGCTCTAACGTGGATATATCGCTAATATAATCTGCTATAGTTCAACAAGGTTTAAAAGAGCTAGAAAAATTAAGAAAACAGGCTTATACTAGCAAAGGAAAAGCTAATGCTATATCTATAAGTATTAAAGAGGATAAAGATTTTAATTTTAATAATATTATATTAAATATATTATCTTCTGGAACTAGTATACGCCCATAGTTATAATTATGAAGTTCGCAAGGCGCACGATTAAAATCTCGCTCACAATCTATTGCCTCTGTTCGCTCCGGTATATTATATTCTAGATTTTACTAAGTTCTATAAAGCTAATATCTTTTAGTCTCCTCTATTACAACATTAAATAATGGCCAGGTTTCGCTCTCTCCTAGACCTATTTTACCATTAAGTAAGATTATCTAGATATATCCTTAATATATCTAGCTTATAAGCTAACTATATCTAGGACATAAGAGTAGCTTATAGTCTTTACTTTATACAACAGTTACTTAATAAGCTCAATTCTTATAACAGTTAACGCTATAGCAATCCTAATTAAATGTTCGTGAACAAGAGGCTAGGGTTCTACGTATAGAAGCTAAAGTAAAGGTAATTAAACTACAAAATTGGAAGCTAGAGTTGGAGCTAAGAAAATTAGAACGAGAACTTAGTTAATACAAATTTTTATATTCACGAGCATAAGGAGTAGAGGTTATATTAAGGTTATTACCTAAATATAAAGACATTGCAATGTCTAAGAAAGCCTAACCTATATGCTCCACGCTATGCTCCATGCCCACGCTTAATACTTTAGTGTCTATAATAGAACTAGGATAGAACCAAAATACATCTAAGATATATAAACGCTATAACCTATTTAACCCATATAGCGTAGTCCTCTTTAGTATTAAATGTCTCCCTATTATTAAAGTCATCTGCAACCCCTGGCAGCATTATCCCGGGTAAAACAAAGTTCTATTTACAGTTAGATCATAAATATATTAGTAATATAATTAAAGACTATAAGTATACCTTGTTGAACCATATACATATAGCCCAGTTAGATAAGCATGCTATTTATATTAGATCTAAGATATATTAGAAATATAACTAGCAAACCTACTCTTACTACTAGTCCTACACGAAGAACACTTCTGCTTATTAGACTTGCCAATAACCTTAAACATTGCGGTGCGGTTAGGCTATATTAAGGTTAGATTATGGTTAGATTATAGTTATATAGTAATTAAAACTACCTAAACTTGCCTTACCCTTAGGTGTTAATAGAATTCTAAAACAGAATATAATACGCATCTATTTAACTGGCTCCTCTATATATTCTAGTTAGATCTATAATATAATAAGATTATAAATAATAACATACCTAGATCTGCTGAAGTTGCTTTGCATTTTCTACGACCTTTGGCCGTTAAGGGTGCATTTTTAGCTGGGGGCGTTAAAATATATTAGCAATATATCCTGGATAGAAGAATAATAGTTTATACTATTATAATATATTCTAGCCTTTCTTACTGCTTTACTAACAGGGCATATAACCTGCAGTTCCTCTTCTGTATAAATAGCTTTACAAAGTGTCTTCTAAGCCGCTAAAATAAGTTAGATCCAGGATATAATATAGATATATAGACAACCATACTATCCAAATTATCTAATTCCAGCTCTTTTTAACCTCCGGGCTTTATACTTCTAATTATATAGCCTACACCTTTCTTTATTTTAAGGTTAGAAAAAGGTTATAATGTAGATGCAATATGGATACATCTGGGATCTTACTAGGAAATGCGACTTAATATACTTAATCAATCCTCCACAACTATTTGCGAATTTTTTTTCCTAAGCGCAAACAGTGTGCCCGGTATTTAGATCCTACTATAGTTAGATCTAGGATATAATAAAGATATATAGCACTTATAACTTACAGTCTTCCCAATAGTACAATCCCATCTATAGAAAATCTCCTCTGGCAGAATATAGATGAGGAAATGTTTACCGTGGGGCTATATTTAGGTTACATCTTGGATATAAGCTAGATATATGCTAGATATTACCTTAACATAAAAGAACGGAACCCACCCTAGGCGCTTGTTGAGTCCAAGGTACCATGCCTTGGTATATTGGCTAGGGGCACCAGAAATGCGCCCCTTTATAATATTTGGCTAAGGAGCAGTATTATAAGTGCCAGAACCCTTGCCTTTACTACTATCTAAGTCTGGATTAGAATATGGCTTGAAAGCTACTGCCCTATTCGCCGGAGTGCTATATATAGCCATTGTAGTAGCGTCTGGATCTTAGATAGAGCTACTAGGGCTACTAAGGACTTTATCAATAATCTATTAAGGTTAGATTATAGATATAACGTGGTTTTGTCTAAAATATAACTTATATCTTATGCGACCTCCATCCCACTAAAAGCATTCACCTGCCTATTTTAGAGAAAATTCTTGGTCTATATCCTAATTAGATCCTTCTTATAACTACTAAAAGTCACTTTACCTTATTACAAAATTGGGTGTTTGGACTGTTGAGTAGTGTCTATTCTATGTTAGATTATGGATATAACCTAGATATATACCTATAGTGCTTATATAAGAGTTATCGCAGTTATTCTCTGGGGGCTAAAAGGGATTTGGCGGCAACTAATATAGTTAGGCTAGATTAAGATAATAATGTGGATAGAATATTAATAAATACCTCTCTAGACTGCTGGTTCTTTAGGGTCTATAGCCATATTAGATCCTTAATAAAACCTTAATATAACCTTAATATAACCTCCCAAAACTTATATTGTCTATTTTATTACTAATATCTTTCAAAATCGTAATAAATGGTAGAAAGTATTTAATTAAAGGTTTAAAACAGCTATATTAACATTATAATCGAAATATAATTGTGTTATTGCCTCTAGACGTAATTTAATAAAAGTTTAAATTGTGTACCAAGTGAAGCTAGGTTGGTGTTAGAATATCAACACTAGCTAAGGTTTTAGTGCCTTGGCGAGCACTCCCGGAGCTTTCGGCAACACTGGCCGAGCTTTAGACTTGGTAAACTCTCGTCCTGTGCAAAAATCTTACCTCAGCGAGCTTAGACGCTTACCTCAGCAAGCTCAGACCATAGAATTAATTAGCGGACATACGTATATCCGCAAGCGGATATCGCTAACCTTTTTTGTTAAAAAGTTAATTCTATGGTCTG
>Ga0307507_10001439_pt1 | contig 53272 bp, 23 predicted proteins | sample 7_EM_MG_FD_207223 | JGI IMG/M metagenome (GOLD analysis project Ga0307507, IMG submission 207223) | Populus trichocarpa ectomycorrhiza microbial communities from riparian zone in the Pacific Northwest, United States - 7_EM | ecosystem: Host-associated > Plants > Roots > Unclassified | place... | reverse complement strand
CTAGAGAGGCTAAGGGGCCTTTTTCTCCTATCTCTATATAGGGGTTTTCTCCTGCTAGTTCTTCTAGTACTAAAACTTTTGTTTCTAGTTCTAGTTCTTTAACTTGCTCTACTAGAGAAGTAGAAAATAGCTCCCAGTTTGCCTTTTTTATAGAGAATGGAGTTTCTTAAAGAGGGTTTAGGTATCTTTGTGTTTCTCTAGTAAATAGAGAAAAGGCTATAGCTTTATGGTCAGCAGGTAGTTATATATACTAGTAGTACTAATAATACAGTAGAGTTTACCATGCCTACTTATCCAGTGCTTTGTCCCAACTATAAGCAGTTAGCTGCCACTACCAATTATACGGGGATTCTCACCAGTTCTTACGGATATCTTATAATAGGGTTAGCCCAAGTACCAATCTACCCCCTAGCAGTCTATATAAGAGTTTCCTCCTAGAGTTGGTACGCTTTCACACGGCTTGGGAGCCTTCCATAGCCTCTAGTTTTACGCCTCTCTTTATTATTTCCGCCAGCGCGGGCATAAGCTGCCATTTGCAGGGGTCGCAACTCCCATCTTACGCGCCTACTAACGTAGTCCTATAAGGGCGTCGTGGCTGCATCTTGTAATATAATTAGGTATACCTTCTACGGTTAAGGTCCAGCTAAAGCCTCTTCCGCCTAAGTAACTCCTGTTTGCTCTATAAGCACGTCTCACCGGCATACCGTCCTAGCAAGCGAAACAGTTCCATCTATTAATGTACCAACACGCGCATCCGTTCTCTTAAGCTACGTAGTAGTTTCTCTAACCAGGACGTAATCCTACCTGCCTACTAGGTGCACTAGGGGTCAGGGCCCAGTTAAGGGGTAAGGTCCCTAGAGCCAGCAGTAGCTACTACACACTACACCCCGCGGGAGGCTAGTAGTAATATAGGGGCGCAATACCCTATAGACTGCTAGTTCCCGTTTCGCGTTGCCTATAAAAGTCTCCTTATAACAGGCCAACCGTGTCTTATAGGAGGGGGGCCGTAGAGACTAGGTCCCGCACTACACAACCTACTCCCCCTCTCCTACTAACCAAGCTTGTGTCCCCCCTCTTTATAAGCTAGCCTGTGTCTTTAACTATCGAGTCCTCATCCAACTGGCCTGTGTTTCCCCTACAGCCTCCCCCATATATATATGCATATGCGTATGCGTATACGTATGCGTATACATATGCGTCAGGTTGCGTGCACCACGCCTATTAAGACCCTCCTGTGAGTCGCCTGTAAGTTAAACGCCATGGGGCCGTTAAAGCTGGCCTATGTTTCCGCTGCCTAGAGCTTTACCCGTGTTTCCACCTCATTAAGCCGTCTGGTCGCCGTTGCGTTGCTATTGCGTCGCTGTCGCGTCGCTATCGCGTTACTATCGTCGTCCAGGTCGCGCGCACCACGCCTATTAAGACCCTCTTCTGAGTCACTTAGGTATACCGGATACCAGATAGGCCCTTATAGAGGGGCCTTAACAAGTTCTCTAGGTAGGACCTTAACAAGTTCTTTGCGGTGGCCTTAGGGCCTTAATAAGTTTTATATAATTCTGTAACGCGTTAACCTTAATAAGTTCTTATAAGCAGAGGTTCCCTACACCCTTGCCGCGTTCCCTTTACGATCTTAGAGCTAGTGCAAGCCCAAGGGTGTCCTGTCGTACGCCTAGGACGCGTCCACGTTAACTGGCTGGATAAGGCCAGTTTCGGGCCTGGCTGCGAGCTAGGTAGTCGTACGTCGGGCGGTTTTCGTATCCCAGTTTCCCTTGATAGGCCTCCCTAGATGGTAGAACTGGAGCTCCAAGCGGAGGCAGTAGGGCTCCTGGTGTTGTTAAGGGCGATGCTTCGAATACGCGTCGCAGGCTCAACACCACAGAGCCGCATCACCAGCGCGCTGCACGTGCTGCGGCGGCTCTCTACCATCGCCTCTGCACTTGGCCATCGTAAGGAACTGGTTCCTGATGATGTTTCCACCCGCGGCGACGTGGACGCGTGCAGTAGGGCTTCACGGGCGGGTACCTGTCCTATTTGTACCTAAAAAGGATAGGAAGCTATAGCTCTGTGTAGACTATAGAGGCCTTAACAAGGTAATAATTAAGAATTGTCTCGCACTACTATTAATTAGTAAGACCTTGGACCGCTTAGCAGGTTCTAAGATCTTTACTAAGTTAGACCTAACAAATGCGTATTACTGTCTTTGTATCCGTTAGGGCAATAAGTAAAAGACGGCGTTCCGCACGCGTTACAGCCACTTTAAGTATCTAGTTTTGCCTTTTAGGCTAACTAATAGACCAGCGACCTTTTAGGGCTATATTAATTAAGCCTTGTTAGGACTGGTAGACGTCTTCTATATAGTCTACCTTAATAATATTCTAATTTTCTCTGAAAATCTAGAGGAATACTAACGCCACGTACTAGAAGTACTATATAGGTTATAGTAATATTAACTATATGCAAACCTTAAGAAGTGCAGGTTTGGCGTATAAGAGGTTAAGTTCCTAGGATACATTATTAGTCCTAAAGGCATAGCGATAGATCCTAGCTAAGTAGAAGCCATTACTAAGTAGGAGAGCCCTTAATCCTATAGGGATATCTAGGTTTTTCTAGGTTTTACCAACTTCTATTACTGGTTTATCTATAAGTACTTTGCTATTATAAAGCCTATTACTAATCTCCTAAAGGGAGCAAAGAACGGCCGTAAAGCTGGGCCTTTTAGTTAGCTAAAAGAGGCGGAGTAGGCAATGCGCCGGCTCTGCAACGCCTTTATAACGGCGCCGCTCCTATAACACTATATGCTGGGCTTACTAACCTAGCTGGAGACTGATGCCTCTATATAAGGCCTAGCAGCAATTATATTATAGCTGTTTAAAGACGGCCTTTGGCATCTAATAGCCTTTTAGTCTAGGAAGCTTTTGCTAGCAGAGCGTAATTATAAGACCTATAATTAAGAGCTATTAGCTATTGTAGAGGCTTTTAAGCATTGGAGATACTATATTAAGGGGCTATTAAGCCGCCTAGAAGTGCTTATAGATTATAATAATCTAAAGGGTTTTATAAAGGTAAAAGCCCTTAATAGACGGCAAGCTAAATGGGCTATAGCATTAGCTGCCTATAACTTTATAATTAAGTATAGGGCGGGAAAAACGAACCCCGCAGATGCGCTGTTAAGGCAACCCCTAAGCGTAGGGGGTCCGCCAGAAGAAGACATTATGCTACTATTGCTTTAAAGGACTTTGGGAATGCAGGGCCACTAACCCAAGGTAAAAGTCCTATTAGGTATATAAGAAAGCAAGCCTTCTGCAGAGGTATCGTTTCTATAGCTACAAGCCAGCAACCCGATGGCGGTATGCCTGGGCAATATAGCATTACGGTTTAACTGGGCGACCTACACGTATGCTGTTGAGCAGTGTATAATAAGGACCTAAGTTAGAGAAGTAAGTACTTAAGAGAGTGCTTATAAGTCTAGTACGGAAACAGTTGTTAAGCTTATTAAAGGACTTTAGACCAAAGATGACTTTGTGCTATAAAAGCGCAGTAACAGCATAGATATGGCGAGTCGCCGTTAACGCGCCCGCTTGAAGCTAGTATGGCAGTTTAATTCCGCTAGACTACTTTGTTACCGCGGGAGGTTATATATACCCCTAGACCCAGCAGTTTATGCAGAGCTCCTACAGACCCACCACGATAATGCCCTAGCTGGCCACTTTGGTAAGAAAAAGACTCTAGATCTACTCTCGCGCAAGTACTACTGGCCTGGTATAAATGCGGACGTTGTAAACTATATCTCTACCTACAATATATATCAATGTATGCGTGCGCCTTGATATTGCCCTTATGGCGAGCTCCAAGCGCTGCCTTGCCCGGACTAGCCGTGGCAGGAGATTATCATGGACTTTATTATAGGCCTACCGCCTAGCAGATAAGGCGATAGGGTGTATAACGCAATATACGTAGTAGTTGACCGCTATACTAAGATGGCCCTATATTTGCCGATAGTAAAAACTATTACTGTAACCAAACTTGCGGATCTCTTCCCTAACGAAGTAGTACACCGTTTTGGAATCCCTAGAGGGATTGTGTTTAATCATGGCAGTATCTTTACTAGTAAGTTCTAGTTAGAGCTATGCTTTGCTGCAAAGATAAAACGCAGGCTAAGTATGGCCTTTTACCTATAAATGGATGGGCAAATAGAACGCCAGAACTAAACCCTGGAGTATTACCTCTATGTGTTTTATAACAAAAAGTAGAGCAATTAGGCAGGCCTCTTATTATTAGCCGAATTCGCCTATAATAATGCTAAACATAGTACGACAGGTATAAGCCCGTTCTATATATGCTATGGGTTTCACCCGCGTCTAGAATATAAGGTTAAGGTAGATAATAGTAGTTCTGTTCTAGCCGCCTCTAAGAGGATTAAAAGAATATCCCTTAAATGTAAAGTGCTGGCGAAACGCTAGGAAAGCGCTGTTAAGGCATAGGTGAAATACTATAATTATTATTACTAACTACAGATATATAACGTAGGGGACTTAGTCCTACTATTAACTAAGAACCTTAAATAGAAAAAGGCTAAATAAGAAGCTTGCAGCACGCTTTATTAGACCTTTTAGTATAGCTAAACTAGTTAGAAAGCAAGCATACTAGTTACATCTACCTATATCTTACCGTATCCACCCTATATTCTATATTAGCTTATTAGAGCTATATACACAATATAAGGGCACTACTAGAGACTTATTACTAGGGCCTATTGAGCTAAATAACTAAGAGGACTAAGAGGACTAGTATAAGGTAGAAGAAATATATGGAAGGAAGGGATGTAACTAGACCCTATAGTACCTGGTTAAGTAGAAAGGCTAGCTAGAAGAATACAACTAATAGGTCCTAGTAGAGGATATTAAGGAGGACATAAAGGAGACGTATAATAGTTACTTTACCCTAAGGGGCAAATGGAAAAGAAAATAGGTGGGAGAACTAAAAACTTTTAATTATAACTGGGATTACGCCTTACTAGCGGGGCGACGATGGAACGACGATGGAGCAATGGCAGTACGTTAATAGAAATACAGATACTCTATAGCTCCATTGACTCCTCTTCCTCCTCCTCCTCTTCCTCCTCCTCCTCCTCTTCCCCCTCCTCCTTATCCTCCTTACCCTTATCCTTATCCTCCTCACCCTTATCCTCCTCCTCATCCCTTACGATGGGAGGCATATTGGCCTATAAGTACTGTTAGCATACGCTACGCCGGCGAAACACCTGCGTTATAACACGTACTGAAGCACGTATTACGTCAAGAATCCCTTTAAGGGTATAACGGATGGCCTGTAATTCCTGTATTTGGAGCAGGGGAAAGTCTTCGCCCTTTGGGCGCTGGCGGAGACTGTGCTTAGCGCCGGTGCGCACTAAGGCCTTAATATCCTTTGTAAAGGATTTCTGGGCGGCAGTAACGCGAGTGTTAAGGTCAGCTGTGTCCCCGCTAGCAACCCGCCGGCGCTTAGCCCTGTTAATGAGGGCGAGTAGCTTATTTAGGCGGCTATGGAAGGCCTTAGGGACCTAGTCTTGTTAGCTATTGGAACCTGAGCCAACGTATATAGACTTACTGCTTGGCACGACTTATTCAGTTGTTGGTAGTAACCGTAATTGCGGTTGGCCTGCTTGCCGCAGGTGGCCTGCCTAGCGGTGGCCACGCGCTTGGCGTAGTGGAGGTAAATTGGTTTAAGTAAGGCTGGGGGAGCACCTTGCGAGCGATAGGGGAGCTTAGACGGCGTCTAGTAGGATTAGCGATAGCTATAAGCTAGTGTGGAGAATACTTATAGAAGGCCCGCTAATAGGCGAACCGGCTGCTTAACGTTTGCGATCTATGGTGGATTAGAAATTGTGGAGACGGTAAGACGCAGGCAGAAAGAATTAAAATGGAATTGGAAGGGAAATCTGATGTCCTACCTGGGTAGGAACTCCTACCTTTATAGATCTCTATAGGGTCCTAGCGTTCTATTGTCCTATTATCCCATTGTCCTATTGTCCTATTGTCCTATTGTCACATTATCTAATTTACTTAAATTTTATTGCACACTTCTTATTTAGCGAAGGACAATAATAGCACTCCTATTGTATAATAGCGTCGGCTGGGAACAGCCGCTTAAGAAGGGGGGGTGGCAATTATTAGGCCGTAGAGACGTACCTGCCGTAACCGGCTTAGCGCAGGCGAGGCGCGGGCGAGGCGCCTATAAAACGTAGTCGCCCCGCACCAGAGAACCGCAGAATTTAGTTCTACTTCATTAAGAACCAGATACCTATTACATTCCGCTACTATTGTTACGTTGCTATATACCCTTAGGGCCTTGGCGTCCTAACAATTTAGAGGCGGTTAAAGGCGGCGATAATATTAAACTTAGTATAGATTTTAGCTTAGCTAAGCCGCTTAAGAGTTTTATATATAAGCGGTATAGAGTATTGGTTTTTAATTGTAATAGTGTTAAATCCTCTATAGTTAATATAGAATTAGATACCTTCTTCTAGCTTCTTGGTAAGGAGGATAGGGGTAGCTGCTAGGGATATACTAGGACGAATAAACCCTTTATTAAGGTGCTTGTTAATATACTTTTTAATAACTAAAAGTTCGTTTTTTAATATTAGGTAGGATCTCTTATAGGGTAGCATTTTCCTTATTTAATATTAATGGTATAGTTATTAGATTAATATAGGGGGAGTATATCTACGCTCTTTTATAAGTATATGTTAATAAAGTTATAGTACCTCTTAGGGAGGAGCTTGCGGAGTTCCTTATTAGTAAGTCCTTTTTTAAGCTTTATAAACTTCTTAAAGTCTAAAGGTAAAAGTCCATAGAGTTCTATAGGGGCATTATTTTCTAAAAGGTTAACTATATCTATTCTGTTACTATAGAGGATATAGTCTTATTCTTTATTAAGCTTATATAGTTATAATTAGAAGGCTGTAGTAATAGTTTAGCCTTTTATACATGCTATGCGGTAAAAGGCTATGGCACTTATGTGGTAGTAGTTAGTTATGGGTGGGGTAACAAGGGGTTCCTTAGGTTAATATCCTAAGGAGTAGATAGAGGCGGCTAGGCCATGCCCTAGGTAAGTCTCTCTGTAGTATTTAAAGTTAATAGTTACTTCTCTCTTTTTCTAGTTAATAGTAGGGTTATATTATTTAAGCTAGTTTATTCTAAGGATAATAGGGTAGTTGGTAAGTAGTATAATATAGGCCTAAAGCTCTTTCTGGTGCCCATTTATATCTAATTAGAGTTATGCTATATAGGTAATCTTCTGTATAGTATAACTACTATTAGCAAGTTATAGGGCGCGGGCTTTAGTAAGGGGTAAGGTAGGTAGGTTATAAGTATATACAAATTAAGTATCTATAAATTTATTAGTAGCTCCGCAATTAATTATAGAACGGCTTTTATATTATTTTTTAGCAGTAATTCCTATTATAGGTAAGACTATCTATTTCCGTCTATTTATTTTTACTAAGTTATTTATTAAATAGGCTGATATATAGATTCCCTTATTATTAGGGCGTCCTAACCTGCAACTTAGGGCTAGGACTTAGCGTTTTCTATTTCTATATCTAACTTTACCGCTATTACTACGTCTTTGTCTTATATAGTAGTAGTATATAGCGATATATTTAGTGTTTGGGGTACTAGGTTAGGTATTAGGCGGCAGCTACTAAACCTAGCTATTAGGCAGTTTAGGTTATCACAATAATAGCCTTTTTAATAGCATTTATAGTAGTATCCTAGTTTCTAGAGTAGCTTACGCTCTCTATCTAGGAGTTTTTACAGAAAGGTTAGTATAGAGAGGTTAATATTAGCTCCAGTAGTGTTTAAGGTAGTAGGCATTAGTGGCTTAGTATATATAGGTTTAGTGGGTCTAGAGGGCTTTTATAGGGAGGTCTTTAGGTAAAGGTTAGCAATAGCAATTTAATTTAGTTATTATTTAATCTTCTATAGGGCTGCTACCATATTATAAACATTATTATAGTTATGGCTGGTGGCTGCGTAGCTAAAGTAATAAGTAACTTTTTTAAGGAGATCTTTTTAGTTTTTAATATTATCTTAGGTAAGGGCTCTAGTACATTTCTAGAATTTAATATAGAACTTATTAAATAATTCAATAGGGCTTATTTTTAGGGTATATAGTTTTGCTTAGTTAGTAGCCAGTAGGTTATAGTCTTGGTATATTAGGTTAAGATTATTAAGAACTTCTTAGTAGGACTGTCACTTCTAAGGGCTATTAGTCTCTTATTAGGCAAAGAGTCTATTAAATAGTATACCCTTTATTCGCCTAATAATATAGCCAATCTTAATGTCTTCTGTAGGAAAAAGGTAGGCGCTCTAAGTTAGTTTTTTACTGATTTATATCTTCTAGTGGCTGTATTCCTTACGGTCTCCCTAAAAGATTAGGGGATTAGGGTAATGTATATTAGACCCTACGGCGATAGCTTGGGTTTAATCATTATAGCTTTTATTATTACTACTTTGGGGGTTCCTATTAGGTAAAGCTGCTTAGTACTAACCCTTTATTAGGCGTTAAGTAGGTAAGGTTGCCAGGGGCGTAGAGACTTAGGTAGCGTTATATACAGTAAAGAGGTGTCTAGCGTTATTATAAATATACTTATTAAGCTAGAATTATAGGTATTTAATTATGCCCTCTTTTTTAGTAATTATAGCAATAAGTGTAATCTTAGCCTTCTTTAACTGTTAGATATCGCGTTTAGATACGTGGAGGTCGTCTTTAGTTTCTTAACGCGTGTTGTTAGCACGTGCCTTATAAGCTTATAGGTCTTAGATAATATTGCAATCTTAGGCGGTATATATCTTAGCTTATATAAGCTTTACATAATAGTTCTATAGAAGGTAGTAGTATTTATTAGGTTCTTATACTACTATTTTTATAAATGTCTTAGCGTCTTGTATTTTAATTTTAATAGGTAATAGTCCTTCCGCTTGCTTGTCTATAGTTATATAGTTAATAAAAGATAAGACATTTTTAGTGTCCACCTCCTTAGGGGTTAAGGCTAGGGCTAATAAATTAAATTCTCCTGGGATTAATTGGCGTTGTAGATTAAGTATAGGTATTAGGTTGTTCTTTAGGTTTAATATAGTGGCTAGTAATAAATATCGTCTTACTATTATAGGTTCCTTAAAAGTATAAAGTAGGGTAACTTATTGACATGCTGCTTTTGGCAGCGCCTGCAGTGTTATAGAGATGTAGAATTAGTTGTAGGCTAAGCGTTAGTAATAAAAAGGCGCAATGTAATGTTATGGGACGAGGGGGCAATAGCTATAGAGCGTATATATTTAAGGAGTCTACAAGACATTACGCGATCAATTGTAAGGGTCGAGGGCGTAGGGAGGTGATATACAAGGTGGTAACATCAATACCTCAGACGCCCCCCCCCTGCTAGTATCGGTCAAGAAATAAGCGAGTCCAAAGTAACATAGCGGGACCAGGTTATTTTGTTTACCATACTAGCAGGGGGGGCGTCTGACCCATTTATATTACCCCCTTGTACTACGCGTAGCTGACGTAAGCTATACGCGAGGCGTACGCGAGAGCACAAGGCTCTGTTAAGGAGTCTTCTATAGGGGTTCCTGTAGTGGCGTTCCGTAACAGTACGTTAGTATGTTAGTACGTTATATATCCACATACTTACATACCCACGTACTAAGTTATAATATGTAATCCGCTATATAACTTAGTTACCCCTTATCCTATAGTTTAACTAGTTCTAACGCCTCCTACTGTCAGATAATTCAGATAGAGCTGCTCATTGATGAGATGGGTTGATTGATTGATGATCTTGACTTGATCGTTGATTAATGTCTAATGTCTTGACCTAGGGCCCCTGGGGCTCTATGAAGAGATTTACGATGCACGTGACTCGTGCACGTGTCCCACGCCTTAGAGAATACAGATTATCTAACACCTACGCTAATACTACTAGCTTATTTATATCCTCTTTAAGTAGTTATACTACTACTAATATAAGGTCCGTAATACTATCCCCCTCCTTTTATCTTTATCCTTAAAGATATCCTATATCTCTAAGTTGTTTATTAGAAGTATGGTATTCCCGTTTTTAATTTAATAACCTTTATTATTTCTAATACCTCCTATTAGATTCTTCTAATCTAGTTATTATAATCGGCTTATAGTTACTATCCTCTTACTAGATAAAGTAATACCGTTTTATTCTTATTATATATAGAAGAAGTTAGTACATATTACAATTACAGCTCCGTCTAGTTACTAACCTTTCTTTTACGCTAAGTATATAAAAGCGAACATATAATTATCCTATAATATTTAATCTATCTCTAACGCTAAGTATATATGTCTTGTTATTCTTTATAGGCGTCTAGTACCTTATCTAATTTATTATAGGGTCTTGTGTTTAATCTAAGGCCTTTTGTCTTAAGGGTAAACTTACTCTAATTCTTAAAGAGCTTAAACGTTCCTGCGTGGCTAAGCAGCGAGCCCTAAAAGCTTAAATAGCTATGTCCGCTTAGCTAACCTATTTTAAGAAGGTTTATTTAAAAGAGTACCGCCTAGTTAAATAGGGTCTTTATAAACTTAAGCAAGAGAAGGCTAAAAAGGATTTGTCTTTAATAGAGGTGGAAACAACTCTAAATACCGCGGCAGTTAATCCTCTTAGGTCTCCCTTAGGTGACTCATTTTTTAATAATCCTTCTTTATTAATGCTGCCTAACCTGTTTTCCTCTAATACTCCTATACCTTTCCTATAGCGTTCTTTAGGTTATTTAATAGTTTCTAAGTAGTCTTACTATAGTCTATCTACTTAACCTTATACTATATTTTGTTATCAATATCCTTATATCTAATAATCTTTAAATTTTCCTATTTATCTTCTTTTTAGCCTCTATATATATCTACTTTATAGGCTAGTGGCTTAACATTTCCACATGCTGGCTCTAGTATTACAATATACTATATAGGTTAGATCTTTATCTTTTCTAGTAAGTTAAGTCTATACATAGCTTTTAAGATCTTTACTGTAATTATAAATAGTTATAGTCTAATAGAGTCTAATTTCTTACTTAGTTATTAACTCTTAAAATATTTATATAATAGCTATACTTTATCCCCCTCTTTAAAATCTGGTCCCTTAGATCTCTTAGCATTATAGTACTTTTTTATCCTTATCTATACTAGTTTGGCTATTTCTATAAGGTATTTATAAAGATTTATTAAGTTCTCCATTCTTTTTTTAGCTATACTACTTATTTTCTTTACTTAGCGTAGCAATAACGATATTCTTGGTTTATATCCGTAATTCGCCTTAAATAGTGATATACCCATTCCTTCTTATAGTATTATATTATACATAAACCGTGTAACTAGTAATAACGATACCCAATTGTTTTATATATAATTAACATAATGCCTTAAATACTATTCTAACGTTTAGTTTAGTCTCTCTATTTAACTATCTGTCTATGGGTAATATACTATTAATATTGCTATGCGAACCCCTTATTCTGATAAAAAAAAAACTTCCTAGAGTACTACTATAAATCTTAGATCTCTATCCAATATAATCTTTATTAGTGCTCTATGCCTTATAAACACTTCTTTAATATAGATTCTAGCTATATCTTTTACTAAGATTTCTTCCGTATATGCTATAAAATAGCCCTACTTAGTTAACTTGTGTACTATTATAAGGATTATATTATGCTCTTATCCGGTAATATAGTCTTTTAACTTTAGTAACTTTATAATAAAGTCCTATAATATAACCTCCTATAGTCTCTCTAGTACTTTAATAGGTTATAGCCCTCTATACGGCTTATACCTTATTGGTTTATTCCTCTAGTAATCTAAACATTCTTTAGTAGTTTATCTTGCTAGCCCCTAGATTCTGTTAATAATATACTCCTCTTAAAGTCGTAATACTAGGCCTATAGCTCCATTATATCCTTAAGTTATTCCCTTATAGAATTCTCTAATAAATTCTTTTACTATTAATTTTAGTATATATATCACTTCTCTATTAATATAGTCTTTGTAGCCTAGATCTTCTTACTATACTTCCTAGATCCTTTATAACTATTCACTCTCCAGCGCCTTATAGGTCTTTTCTTCTCTAGTTACTATAATCTTAGGATAATTATACCTAATTAATCTATCCTTATTTTTTCATAGCATTGCCCCTAATAGTTTTTCTTTATTTTACAGATCTGCCTTTCTACTTAGTACGTCTGCTCTTGCGTTTTTAGTACCCTTAGTATGCTAAATTTTAAAGTGATATTCTATAAGCATTTCTATCTATCTAACCTGTCTGTAATTAAGTTCTTTTATTATTAGGAACCCTATTAGGTTCTTATAGTCCGTTTTAACTATAAATAGTTTCTCTATACCTTATAAGAAAGCTCTCCACTTTTTAAGTGCTGTAATTATACCTAATAACTCCTTGTTATAGAAAAACGATCTTAACTACGTAACATTCTTTAATTCTTGCCAACTTACTATAGCTTTAACTTTCTTTAGATCTATATAGATCTTGAATAGTTTAATAATAAATCTAACAAAATCGATCTTCCTATAAAGAATAATAAGATATATATACTTAGTATTATAGATAAATTAAATATTGCAGGATGATTATATGTTTAATTTTATATACTTAGTATAAGAGAAAGGTTGGCAACCAAATAGAGCCGCGATTATAATATATACTAACTTCTTCTTTACATAACGAGGATAAGACGGCATTACTTTACCTAGTAAGAGGATAGTAACTATAAGCCAATTACAATAATTAGACAATAAAAATCTAATAGGAGGCATTATAAATTAGAAAGGTTATTAAATTAAAAAAGGGGATACTATACCTCTAATAAATAACTTAGAGATATAAGATTTCTTTAAGAACAAAGATAAAGAGGAGAGTGATAGTATTACGGACCTTATATTTGCAGTAGTACAACTACTAAAAGAAGATATAAATAGGTTAGTTAAGATAGTATATAAGGCACTAAAACCAATTAAACTATAGAATAAGAAGTAATTAAGTTATATAGCTAGTTATAAGACTAGTTTAAAATGTAGAAATGTAGAAATATAGGAACGTAAGGGATGTACTAACGTACTAACGTACTAATATACTTAGTATATTTCTTAGGCGTAGTATTATATATTTAAAGGACTACAGTCCCTGCTTAGATAGTTCTTCTCTTTATAGTAAATCTTAGAGTATAATTAGAGTTAATCTATTAGGCAACTACTTCATTAGTTTTTATATTGACTTCTTATTTACCTATATACCTAGCCTATTAATAAGTGTAGTATTTCCCATAATGCTTTACTATACCTCTTATAATCTTTAAAGAAAAGCACCCCTAATTAATATAGTTCCATTAGGGTAAGGTACTTAATTGGATATATACAACTTTAAAGAACGGTTGGACAGCTGATTATATTATATTTAGGTGGCCTACTAATATATCTTTATCTAAGACTAAACCACCTAGCAATAAAGCTTGATTACTCCTTTGTAATAGCTATATAAGCCACTATATAGTAGAGTTTAAATACTCTCTTATACCTTTTAGGACTAGTTACTCCTCTAGTTACTAATACCCTTTATTATATTAATACTTTAACCGCTTCTATAGTCTTTAGCGTAGTATCCTTTTTCTCTACAATTTATATAAGCTCCGTTTTTAAACTACTTATCTTACTATAGAGTTTACCTAAACGGCTTCTACTATTAAGATTCCTAGTTTAGCCTCTACTTCTTGGTCTTTTAATCCTTTAATCCTTAACCTCTAGATTTCTATAATTTCTTTTTTAACCCTCGCGTTTTAGTAAGGCCTATTAGCTCTAGTCTGCTATACTATAGGTTTAATACCTACTATAATACTTAATATGTCTATATTAGTTTACTTATACTTTTACCAACTCTATTAGCCTAATAGAGTCTATTGTCTACTTTAATCGCCTAATTAATTAGATCCCTTATAGTCTTCGCATCTTTTATAGGTATTATTATAGTTTAAACTTTTACTTTTAGTCCTCGCTAGTACTATACTATTAACGCCCCTTTATTTTCATTGACTTATATTACTAATATTTAGAACTACGTTATATAATCTATTACTAACACTTATTACGTAAGTTTATATAACTTTTATTTTACTATTATTACTAATTCTGGGTCTTTATATATCTATATAAGTATATTTATAAATTCTTTCTATATTAAGAATATATACCAAACTTTTAAATTAGTAGTAGATAACCTATTAGCTTATATTTCCGTAAGATAGGGTTTAAACCATTCTAATACCCTATGTATGCGACCTAATCGGCTAGTATAGATAGCTTAGTTCCTTTATATCTTATCTTAAGTTTTATTTATATAAGGGGCCCCTTAAGTTTAACTTTTCGCCTAAAAATCGTTTAATTAATAGCATCTTTATCTTTATTATTCCGAAATTATAAAGTTTAATTATAAAACCCACCTAATTAATATTTATACAATCTGCTACTTCTCTAAGTTAAGCTATTATAACTACTTATCCCTTAATACACCTGCGTTCTAAAATTAAGTAGTCTATATAGAATATCGGAATTAAAACAACGCGTTTAGCCTTATTTAATTAATTTAATTAGGTAATTCTTATTAATAACAGTAGGACGCAAACCAGCGTATTAAGAGATAAATTATCGCTACTTTTCGCTATATTTATATCTTCTTTAAACTTAAAGCTAAATGCTCCTAGCGTCGTTATAAGTACTACTTTAGGTAGTATCTTATTATCTATAACGCTATAACTAAGTAGTAAATATATAATAAAGCCATTATAGAAGTACTACAGTAGGCTTATTAAAAGGCTAGATATATAGATAAATAAAATAATAAAGTTTAACTAGTAGAATAAGTGTAATGGGCTTTCCTAAAAGGTATATATTAAATAAGATAGATAAAGGTTTTACTAATATCCCACTAATATCCTAGAGAAGATACGTTTAGACAGATAAGGGGCGAATGGTTTTACTAGTATCTTAAAGGGATTATAAAGGGAGCTAGTTCTCCTCTAGAGAAGAACTAACGATTAATCTCTAAATAGAAAAGGTTAGAAGTATTTGTCCTTTAATACGTAAAGCTCGTTCTACCTTTAACTTACCTTTAACTTATATATAACTCTTATATAATACTATCGATTAAATAATTATACGTTCCAGTTAGACTGGCCTCTTATAGTAAGTGCTTAATAGATTAACTTTAATTATATTCTAAGATTTGCTATAAAAAGAGAACTATCTATAATAGGGACTAAGGTCCTTTAAATACATAACCATACGCCTAAGAAATCCTTCTTAGTACGTTAGTACGTTAAGTGCGTTAGTATATAGTATGTAAATACGTTTAGTACATTAAGTACGTAACTTATGTGACCTCTTATATAACTCGCCTACCCTTTATCCCATGGTTCGATTGGTTCTAGCGCCTCCCGCGCTATTACGACTATCTCGCTTATGTTCTCCCATAGTAGCCGTACTATTGCTAATATAAGATCCGTAATATATAAGCAGTCTGCGTGCACAGGCCAGCCCAAATTCGTATCTTAGTAAGCGACTTAGACGGCAACTAAGATAGCAAATTCCCTAGTACCTAAATAGTATATCTTTATATAACCCCTATATTTTAGTATTATTATCTCAGTTGCCGTCTAAAGGCCTTTAGTACGAAAATATAGAAGGGTCGACTATTAACAGAACGTGACGCTACTAAAGAGCAATATAGCTCTACGGAGCTTCTAGCCAAAAAACACCGCAGGGTGGTTCGGGCGGTCTTATGGGCGGTGGCCGCCTAAGGTTGGTATGGGCAACCGGCAGAAGCTGCCCCAATGGCGCCTAAGGTGACCCTAGAAGTGGCTTAGAGAGCGCCCAATTTTCGGCTGCAAGGGCGCCCTTCTGGCTCAACCCTGCGGTGTTTTTTGGCTAGAAGCTCCGTACTAGTTAACTAGTTAACCACTTTATAAGGTAATCGATTATATTTCAAGGGCCGGTTTATTTATTTATATACTTATTTATGCATTTTAGCTAATATAAAGTTCTAAAATTATAGGTTGAAATTTCTCGACGTATCTTTTTGGGTCGACTGCACGAATCCCCCCCCGATACCTCGAAGCACATAACACCCCAACCCCCAGTCTCTTTAACCCCCTCCAAGACCCAGTTATATACTGCCCGAATAAAACGCATACCAACTCTAACTACCCTATAGCTCCGGAGCCACGTTAAATGGTCTTAAACCCCAAAATATTAAGCACTAAACGGTTCGATAGAGCTTCGAGCAGGGTTTAGATAGAGCGTTAAGTAGAGCTTTAAGCAGAGCTCCGATAGAGCTTCGGTAAAGCTCGAGCAGAGCCTTATATAGGGCCTTAAGTAGAGCCTTAAGCAGTGCGTCGTGCAGAGCTTTATATAGAGCTTCTCTATATAGAGCTTATATTTAGGCTTGTTTTTAAAGGCCTTGTAAACAACTTTGCATAGAGCTTGTGCAAGCGTTTGCGCAGACGTTTGTGCAGACGTTTATAGAGACAATAGTGGAGACGTTCGTACGGACAATTATATAAGTGATTGTAGAGCCGTTCGTAGAGATGTTTATAGAGACGTTTATAGAGACATTTATAAGACTTCCTAGTATATTAGTGCTTCGTTAGCTGGGGACACGTCGGTGTCTACCCAAATACTAGAAGCGTGTAACTCGTAAGGAAGTAGCATTCCTATTATAAAAAAGTAATCGATTGTAGAGGAGACTGGTCTAATTCGACTCGTTAACTTATCAGGTTAAATAGGTGTTGTTCGGGGGTTAAATATATAGGGGAGAGTGTCTCTATCGATCCAGGTCGGATTTTAAGTCAGATTTCTATTACTTATCGACCTATTTCTATTACCTATCGACCTATTTCTATTACCTATTCATTACCTATTACCGACTAAGCGGCAATATCGACCCGGTTGAAATTAAGTAACAGTTACATATCGTCGTCGGCGTCTCCGTTAGTCTTTTGCCACCTACCTCAAGTATATAGATAGCTTCTAGAGCCAGCTTCAATAAACAGAGTCATCATTCTTTTAATCTTTTGGTCTTCCGATCGCCAGTCTCTTATACGAAATTGCGAAAATTGAGATTAAGCACCATAACTAGACGGCAGGGCAGACTTAAGGTCAGTAGTAGCTGATTGGTTAAAAGAAAGTGGCATTTTCTTAGGTAGAGACTAGTGACACTTTAGTATTAGCCTTAAGCTCCGCCCTTGCCGTGTGAGTCGCTTACTGAGAATCGAGATAACCGCATCTACCTATACCAATCAGCTCTTGCCACGGACCTCATATCTTAGCCTCATGTGGTTCATAATGCCTGCAAAGTATCAACTCTGTCGCGGCAGCCAAATCATTGAAGGCCTCTTTTCTTTTAGTCTGCTTACGCCGGTCATATTTTCCGTTTTGTGTTGGGAAACGACTGTCTGGAAAGGGCAAAAGTTACTGCACCAATCAAAGTTTGAGGCTACCAATTGTAGAAAGTCTTTTTGCAAGGCTGTCAACTAATCTAACTGCATACGCCACCAATTGGGTAGGATCATTCCGACAGCGGCATCCAAGCCCAATATGCGAAAAGGTTCCCAACAGTAGCCTCGTCACCATAACGTTTTGGGTGTTGCAGAACAATCTGCAACCTGCGCCCTCAATTAACTCGTCATGTCTAGCGACCAGCCCGTGACTTTGGTCTGGGATGAAATCAAAAATGACCACTACTACCTATCCAATGATTATTACCGGGTGTATACTCAAGGTTACCGCGTCTATCAGGGGCCCCTAGTCAGGCCGAAGTAAGGACCCATAACGGCGAATCCAAAAGCCTTCCTTTATGGTTCGCTCACGTCCCAACAGCTTAAACGAACCCCGCTATACACCGCCGATCGAGCAGTCTACAGCTCCGGGATATACATTCAATGCCCCTTCTCATTCGGCGCCACAGGGTGATGGATATACGACATCGAATTGTTAGCCCTGCCCCTGCTTAGAGGCCATCGCGCTCGGCACTAACATATCTATAGCTATAACATATTCAGGTCCATACTCCCAGCAGCGTCAATATACTCACTCAGGGTATAATGAAACCGCAAATCCTTCATCGGGATATCACTATGGATCTCCACCGCAACAGTCTCAACAGCAACCTACCGAGACATCCACTAACACAAATAGGATAAACGTACGGTCAGGATTTTCTGAGAGCCAGTAAGTTATTCATGCATCCTACTTACGCACACGGCCTTATAATCTAGCTACACATCAAGGCAATCAGAAAACGAGTATTGGCGGCATAAACGAGACCAGAGAAATCGTGCAGAACACAATCAAAACCAAGAAAACCGGCCAGGTGGCCAAGGACCGTCAACCGAAACCGGAGAGGAAGAGGAAGACGAGGAAGAGGAGGACGAGGACGAGGAAGACGAGGAAGAGGAAGAGGACGAAGAGGACGAAGAAGAATAAGAGGATTACGAAGACGAAGACGAAGACGAGGAAAGCTATTTCGGCCTTTGGGTGAACGGGATGATGAAGGAGACTATGAGCAAGAACGAATTAGACAATTGGATGTTCATGCTGCTACAGGGGGCCGCTGTAGTCTATACCCTCAGTACTAGGAATACTCTAACTAGGTCGGACATATCGGGTACCTAGGTATCTTAGAGACATAAGACACGCGGAGTAGGCTTCCAGACACACATGATAGTATATTTTGGAGAGCTAAGATTTCGGATTTGTGAAGGGGAATTAGTGATGTCTGGAAGCTCCCTTTTTTTTGGTACAGGGACTTGACCCCAGTCCCTGTGGCGTTTTCGTTTCTTTGCGTCCTTCTCTTACTGCAATTGTATTCGTAGTTGGTATTTGTCTTCTTTGATTAAGGTAGGACCTCTGAACTACATAATTATACACTCAAGCGATATCTAGGTCGAGGATATTTCTACTCTAATGTTTTCTCTTAAATATACCTCCTGTTTGCGTTAAGTTTCGCTAGTGCGGGAAACTGGCTTTAATAGGAATATGCTTGGGGTAGGCAGAAAGTTTCACATATCTTTGGTATTGATGGCCTCTACAGCGAATGCAGACTGCATCTAGGAGGTGAATATCAGACATGTACAAGTAACGTGTACGCGAGGCCATGGAAATGATACATTGGTCAGAGTGGATGTAGTCTTCTCAATAGGGGGGTTTCGATGAACTGACGGAAGGTATCTGACGGAAGGTAAAGCTAATTTTTAGTGCTTACATATACATTTAGCGCGACCTTCCGTCAATTGGTCAAGTAGGGGTTTCGATAGAGAGCGATTCTTGGCGGCTGCTCTAGAGCCTCGTTATTTAAGCCACGTTCTATTTGGGTTGCCTGCTCAACAGTTTCGGTGATAATATTTTGGGGTTGGCGGCTTCGATCGGGCTTAAATTCAGTAGCGCCAGCGTCACGTTTCATTTGCTCCACCAGCTCGACGGTTCAATCAGCTGGGCGCGCGGGATCAAAAGATATAGTAGCAAGGATCAACTGTGCGAAATTTGGAGTTGCTGCTAATAAAATAGGGGGCTGGCTCAAAGTTCTGATGAAAATGTTCATCAAAACTTTTGATATTTGCCAAGCAGCGAATCTGACGGAAGACCCTACTAACTATATACTGCTAGTGCGCGAAGATTACCTCGATTCGAGTTGCATTATCTTCCGTCAGATGCCTTCCGTCAGTTCATCGAAACCCCCCTAATGGGGTTTAGAGATAATTTGTTTTAGATATAAAAATCAGACCCCGCTGACTTGGGCCCCAGATACGCTTTGGTCACCTGCATTTTCGTGTTCCAGTCGGTGCTGCCTGCAAGCAAGCCTCGCCATTTCGTGGCGCCAGTAGATGCACGTCACGTGATTGTGCAGCCTTACTCAGCCTCCCACTAACATACCCTTGCCTTGTCACAAAGACAACTCTTGACAAGTCCTAAGGCTCTATAAAGCTACTTCCGCATTCTCTAAGATTTCCGTGTTTGTCTTGTAACCAAGCATAAATCGATACAGATCCAACCTCAGACAATGCCCCTCTCAAATGACGTCCACACCGGACTATGGACAGACTACAGTCGTCACCATCGTGAGTGCGAGCCCTCTATCATGTGAAAAACTGTTTTTTGTCTGACCCAATTCAAGGAATCCAATTACTGGAGAGTGATTATTTGGCAACCTGGTTCAAGATTGCCGTTACTGCCAGTCTCCTGCTATCCTCCGCTTATCTCTGGGAGATTTTGAAGAGCCTTTTTTTGCAGATTTATTATTTTCTAAACCACAGACATTCATGGTTCAATCACGGGAGTACAGTAGATGATCCTGACCCGGAAAGCCAGCCTCTGATAGCCAGGCAGATTCGGCGAGCAGGGAGTGGACGTGGATTACTAAAAGAGAGTTACAACAGCATCTTTAAGGGAGGTTCTAGGTTCTATGGAAGTCACGCTATTGCTATAAGCATCATTCTATTTGTTATCTTCGTCGCCTTCGTCGGCGAAGTGGTAGCGGACGTGTTCTCGGAGAAAATCGCTACTGATAAAGCCGCCCTTCTAGCTTCTGACCATTGTGGCCTATTTGAATTCGACGACACAAAGGCGGGCGACGAAGATGCCGCTCGTGCGGATGTATACCTTTATGGGAGGGAGAAGAGAGCCGGCGAATACGCTCAGAGTTGCTATGGCCCCGGCGAAATACCCGAGCTTATGCGATGCAATTCATTCTACAACTCCAGTATTACGTTCGATCGTCCCAAACATGAGCAGATATGTCCCTTCAAGGACCCAACTATCTGCGCTGGGGGTTATTCCCCAGGATCTGGAGTGACGTTTGATACTGGAATTGTGGATGCTAGCATTCTAGGCATAAACTTTGAGCCTTCGCACAAGTTCCGCCGTAAGACCACTTGTGCGCCCTTGAACATGGATAATCCACATGTTAAGAGATGGCAAAATCGCCAAACAAATACCACGGGCTACCATTACTATTATGGCGGCATCTACGATCAATATAACCACTCCCGTCTGATCACACCCTACACACTGAGCACTTCTGGTAATCCGTTCCACTGGCTCGCCCCAGGGTACTGGATAAAGTAAGTCCTTTTCATGGCACAACCTTGCTTCAGTTATATCGTTCTAAATAAGACGTAACAGCACATTCGGAACAACTCTTTTGGGCGGGGATGTGTACCGACCAATTCCCGCCTTGGAACCTCCAGAGGATAGTACCCTTACGATCATTTTTGTGTTGTCCACGCATATCCTATACAACAAGCCGAGCAATGACCCTATTTTTCCAGCAACGGAAGAATTTACGAAACCAGACGAGCGCGAACCATACTGGATCAACCCCAATCCGATAGCCAGGCCTCTCGCGTGTGTTGACACTACTCTACTATGCTCTCCAGATAGCAAGAGGTGTTGGTCTATGCAGGCGCCCATCGAGGATGTCCATAATGTGTCAGCGTACTGGCTCATGAAATATGCTCTTGGAAATTCAAATACGTATGACTCCATCAAGCTACGCCTCGGGAATGCGCTTTTGGCCCAGCAGAGAATAGGACAGGCCAGATCTCTTCCTCTGAAGGACGACCATTGGGAATACGAAGCCGCGCAGCTTTTCGCGACTTCACTAGCTCGAGCTCAGTTCGACGCTTGGAGTATCGCTTGTGGGGAAGACCATGAAAGACCTGGCTACAAGGACGTGACCCCTGATCAGGTCAAAGGACAATTATGCGGCTTGTACAAATTCAACAAGGATGAGTATATCAATATTGAGCTGGGGGCCTTTGTTGGGCTGCTCCTTGTTTGCCCCATCACGTTTATATTGACTTGGGAGACAAAGGGAGTCAAAGGGAGAGTCAAAGGGATACCGAAGTACTGCCTCGAATGTTGGGAATGGGGAGTAGGCCGTGGCGAAGCTCAAGGTAAAAGGCCTGTTGGTAATGGCGTCAACGCTGATGGCTCTGGTGGCGCGGACGCTCGTGCGGGTGCCGCTGACGTGAGTGCCACGGCGCCCAGCAACATAGCTGCGGGTGATTCTAGAAAGGCGACCAACGCAGGGCCCTTCAGTAACCAAACTACCAACACACACGCAAATTTTGCGGAACCCGTCGATGCAGAAGTCGCCGATGCTAATGCGGGAGGTGCTAACGCCACGAGTGGAGATAACCTAAGCCCCGGTGCAATCTGTTCTGGTTCTGGTGGCGAGCTAATCGACGAAACCTGGGAGCCTCTTCTAATTAATTCTCTGCTCGGCTATATTTTCATTCCAATTCGCTGGCTACTATACGGAATCGTAGCATTAATTGGGTGGATGCTGACATTGTTTTACATAAATTAATGTCGTATATCTTATAGGCCTTAAAACGAATTTCGGCTTTGTAGAATATATATTACGGAGTAACGGGCTATCTCCCCCCGCTATGAGCCTTAATTCCACCGTACTATGGGTGGAATTAATTTTGTTAGCCAAGCTTTTGCAACCTGGGGGTACGGTAGAATTATTTAGGACTCGTTCAGTTGCAGATTGAATCTGAACTGAAAGTCCGGCAGAAAGAACGCGTTCCTTCCCGGTTTAACACTCTACGGGTTGCACGGACGTGTACAATCTGGAGCCTTCAGATTCAAATGAGGGGCTTTGAGTTCCTGATTTGAGCCAACGCCAAGACCTCAGTGCAGATTCTATATGGTAAAGTGCTCCTAGTTTTGGCGTATTTTTTTGCCGGTGAAAGGAACATCAAAATGCTCGTGGCTAAATCCTAATTCTAAAAGATTTAAGAATCAGATTGGATCTAAATCTGAAGGCTCTAGAACCAATCTAATCTAAGACCTAATTTAAGAATCCGAACCTCGGAGAAAGCCCGGCTAGGGTTAAAATACGCTATGTTATAAAAACTTACACTAGATAAACTTCAAAATATAACACCTATACTTACCAAGTTTTAGATACCAAATTACTTTAAAATTACTAATATAATCTCTTATAATATAATATTTAATAATATCTTTAATATATATATTAAAGCGCTACTAATTATATGCTTTTTAAATACTATATAGATATTCCTAACTAATATACGCATGCCCCTACCTAAATAGGCTTACTTTAATTTAAAATATTACGCGTATTACAAATATCAAATTGTTTAAATATAACTTTTATAACTATAATATTACAATTAAGTTTTAATTTTAACTATAGTATAAGTAATAAAGTCTAAATTAGATTTAAAACGCGCTAGAGAATCCTTTAATAAAGCCTACCTAAAAGGGTAAGGCTCTCTAACCTTATAAAGCCTCTTAAATACTACTACTAAAAGGTTATAAGTTCTCTATAGTAGTATCTTAATTTCTATTACTATTTTTATTATCTATACTATCTTTTTATAAGGGGACTTTGTAAATAGGGGGCTATAAGGCATAATTATAGAAATAGGATAGATTGTAGAGGAGATAAATTCTTAAGGAGGTAAGGCCTCTGAAATTAGAAAGACTATATACTATGGGCATATGCCTTTAGTATATAACTAATGGCTATCTAAAGGGTATCTGGGGGTTGTCCTAAGGGCAACCTAAGGTAACCGTAATAATATCCCTTATATTGCCCCCCCTTTTTTACAGTTAGTTCCTAATTACTATTACCTTACAGTAGAGGGAGATTATAAGGGCTTATCCCGAAAGGTGTTTAGAGAGATATTAGTATACTACTATATATAGTTTATTTATCTAGCGCCTACTTTAAACTCCTAAAAAACGTTAATAAGAAAAAAAATATAACTAGAGAAAAGATATAAGAATTACTAGAAGACCTATTAAAAGCCTACTGGAAATATGCTGGTAACTACCTGGGCTGACTTAAGGATTTTTATACAACTTAATATCTAAGCCTTTATACTAGTCTGTAATTAATTATAAGTATTATAGGCAATTTGGTGCTTCTAGTATAGTTCCATAGAACCTTTTAGTATAGAATTTAACGTATAGAGCCTTAGCTTATCGCCGTCTTTTAACTACTAAGATATTAATCTATAATCCTTTCTTATAATCCACTATATTACTAATACCTTACTCCCGTATTTGCCCTTAGGCTATTATATACGGTTAGGTAATTAATTAATTAATTAAAGAGACTTATCTCTTAAGGTTTAGTGCATATACTTCCGGATCTGGTGGTTCTATACTATATATTTGGCGTAGCTCTACTACCTAGTAAATAAAAGGGATACTTTATAATAGCACTTATAGCTATTATACGATTATTAAAAACGTCTATAACATTATTCTTTAATACTATAGTATTGTTTAGGTATAATTTAACCTATATACGTCTTTAGTTAACATCTTAATTGCCTTCCCCTAGCCGCGTAATTAGTTTTTCTTATAAGGAAGTAATAGCTAAATAGCTTATACTCGTGTTTCCTTTTTTTTAAATTGCGCTATTGTTACGGAGTTATATTAATAAGGTTATGGCTATATACTAGAAGGGTATTAGAGGGTAAAGTATAAGAATACCTTACTTATTAAGATTTTCTTCTTTTCCATTATTATTTTAATATACCTCTTTATTCTCCTACTAACTACTCTTCTAAGCTAATTTCTTAGCGTATCCTAACCCTATCGTTATATATAAAACCTTAGCCTCCGCTAACCCGCAACTAGTACTAGTTTTACCTAAATAACTTTGCCTATATGTCTTTAGAAAACCAGAAGTCTAATAAAAGAATTCTAAAGGCTTATTATAAAACTTACTGTATAAGGTCTAACACTTTTAGTCCTTATAATTAATATATGTGTACTAAGAGCGGCAGTCGCGCTAAGGTAGGCTTTTTTTTATCCTTAGATAGTTTTCTATTGCTAACTTTAGGCTTTAATAGCTTAGGCCTAAGTGGCGGTATGCCTTTAATATCCTTAACTACTATATCGCCTGGGCTCTTTCTTATTCCAACGCTAATGCTAAACAATTTAATTAAATTTAAGACTATACTATAGCTATCTATACTGCCTATAACTCCTAGTAAGCTAGCTAATAGCGCCTAATAAGAGTGTAAGGCTAGTATACTAAGGATAGGGTAAAGGATAGGGGTAATAAGAAGAAGGTTGCCATATACTATAAAAAGGGGTTTATATATACGTGTTAAGTTCCAAAGTGTATAATATGTCACGGCTAGCTTTCCGTGGGAGCAATCCGATAGATCAAGCAACAATAAGGGGCTATATTATGAATAGACTAAGGTAAGGGCTCGAAGAAAGGGGCGCGGTAGACGACTATGTACATGTTCGGTCGTCGGGGCAACGTTGGGGCAACGTTGATCCGTGACCGACGACGCCTCGATGGTAGCTATGTAGACGAACCGTCACATAATATAATGCGCTATTAGGTAGGTTACCCCTTAGGTACCTAGTAGATAGGTAACTAATAGTTGCCATAGTAAGGTCTTAGTGGTTTTAGGCTATACCAGCCAGTTAACGTCTCTATTTATTCTAGGCTTAAGCGTATCTTTATTAGTACTAGTTTGGACCTAATATTAGTATTAAGCGTTTAAGAATCTCTACTTCTGCTGCACCTTATTATCCTACCCCTATTTTTATACCTATCTATACTTCTATAAAGGGGTCTTATTCCCATTAGCCATTACTTAATAGGCCAATAGATACTAATTCTACTCCTAAGAATAAGGCATAGTAGCTTTTTAGATTAGGCATTTATAGTTTGGACTTATAGAATTGGGATTTGTTCTTATATATAGTAGTAATTAAGGACCTTAATTAGTGCTTGGAGAGGCCTTATAAGGCTTTTAGAAAGGGCTTAAAAGCCTATAAAAACAATATTTCTAGTATAGATTAATTAATAGGAATGCAATTCTAGCAAAACACCCTATTAATTCTATACTATATACGTAAAAAGGCTAAGGACCTATTCTGCTTTAGGCCGTAGCCCTAATCCTTATGGTTTCTAGAGTCTGTCTATTCCATATTCAATTTAACCTATTTTTTACTCTTTAGGGCCTCTTATAGCTATAAGCTTTCTTTATAGGTTGCGGTAACACCATAGTATTAAAGCGCTTTTTATAATTTGTAGATTGCGGACCTTGGTTTTAATATTCTTTTAGAATATATTCGCAATAATTAAGGCAATCTTCTAGTTCCTATATAGAGTTCTTAGCGGGCTAGCCTAGCTATTTAACTTTATATTAAATCTTATTCTTAATAGACTGTAAGGGATATTATTACGGTCACCTTAGGTTGCCCTTAGGACAATCCCTAGATACCCCTTAGACGTCCATTAGTTACATACCAGAGGCACGTGCCCGTAGTATATAGTCTCCACAATCCTAGAGGCCTTACCTCCTTAAGAATTCATTTCTCTTACCAATCTATCCTATTTCACAATCGTGTCCTTATAGCCCCCTATCTACAAAGTTCCCTTATATATAAATCCTTTATACTCCTTTTTGGAAGGGCAGCTAGCTTTAAGAACTATCTAGGTAGTAGGTCTAGTAAAGAACTCGCATTTTTTAATTACTACTGTAGAAGGGTACGGTGTCCCTCAGATAGAAGTCACTGTGTCGTCTGTTAGTCAGTCAGTCAGTCTGTCGGTCAGTTGGTCGTAATCAGTCAGAAGTAATCAGTAATGCAGTTAGTAAGAAGAGAAGAAAAGAATGTATTTCGTGAACTGGTAGGGTCGTGATATCCAAGGAGGAGAGAAGCCGAAGGCTCTAATAACCGCTTTTAGTATAAGGGCGGTTGTGGTTTATTTTCTAACGCTGGCTCTCGTTAATATAGTAAATAAGTTTTGGTTGCTATAGGACCGCTTTAGTTAATTAGAACAAGCATTAATTTATTTTAGTTCTAAGTTTAGCGATAAATATTAGGTAGCAAGTCTTTAATAGGTTAGTAGGTTGTCTAAGGCTACTATAATCTTCTCTTATAGTTAGACTGTTAGCTTATTGTATAGGTCCAAACAGTAGTTTTTAAGGGGAACCTAGCCTTCCCCTACTAGGTATAAGAATTAAGTTTAGAACTTAGTAAAGGAGTGGAATGGTTTTATTATTAGGCGGTTATGCTTATATCTAGCATCCTATACTTTGTTTAGATTTACATAGATAGTAGCTAGTGCTATAGCATCTTGTTAACAGATGTAGATTAGATAGGGGATTTATCTTTAAATTTGGCTTAAAGGTGCTGCTGCGTATCGCCTATAGTTTGTCTAAAGATATAGAGTATCTTAGCTTCTTTAGAAGTAAAGTGGTTTTAATTAATATGGAGTTTTCCTTGTATCTGGATTCTCTAGTTCTTAAAGGTTAGGTCTATGCCGTTTAATAATAGTAGGGGGTTAGGGAGCTTAACAGACTTTAATTACTTTATTATTATATTTATACTCTCTAGTATATTATATTTGGTTAAGTAAATGGGTTAACTAAGGCTTTATAAAGGGGAGGCTGGGCTATTTTATAAGGCAGTAAGGCTTTTTAGGATATTCTTTAGAGTCTCTTATATGCTTTAGGCTTAAAGACGTTTAACCTTCTAATTGGGTATAAGGGCGTGAATCTACACGCGTACATCTATAATGTTATTATTGTCTTTAATTTCTAATCCTAGCTAGATCTTGTATTCCTCTTAGGTAGAGGTAGGTCTTTTAAATAAGCTTACTTTAGGTGCCATTATTGGCTTCCTAAGGGTTATTGGGATTGTATAGTTTGGTTTTAATGCTAGGGTTCTTTTAGGGGTGCAGGTTAAGTATAGCCTAGCCTATAAAAGTGGGATATTGTTAGGGCCTTTCTAGGCGTAGTAGTGTGGGTTTTTTTGGTGTCTAAGTATAACGCGTTAACGCGTTATTGCAGATGGAGGTCTTTTTTTAGGGTGGGATATTATTAAGGCCTTCCTAGGCGATGTAGAGAGAGCTTATTATAATATAACGGGCTTATATAACTGCTTCTAAACCAAAGCTTATAGATTGCTACTATATAAGAATACTAAGCTAAGGAGAAGAAGAAGACTAGTAGAGACTAGTAAGATATAAAGCGGTTGTTAAGGCGCTAGTCGTAAGCGAGCTAATAGCAGCTTGGAAGAATATGGCAGAATCTAGCAGATTGCCTAGAAAACGGCAAATTGCCCTGGAAACGGCAAGGTAGTAGATAACGCGCTTTAGCACCATTACAGTATCTCTTTATTACTGCATTATTATAACCCTTTATATATCGTTCCATAAATCTAGTTAGAATCCCTAAATCCTCTTCTTATTCTAGTTTATTTAACTATTTAGCTTTCGGCGTTCCTACCCTTAGCCTATTTATAACTTTCTATATAGGTACTTTATCCCTTATATATCCTAATATACTAGACCTCTAGTCTAGTTTCTATTCTTACTATATAAAGATTCTTTACCTAAACTCTTTTATAGTTTTCTTTATTCATTATCTTATAAGTAAATCCTTAAAGTTATCTTACTTCTTACTTATTTAACTTTTTAACCTTTAGGCTAAACACTGTATTTATCTAGGATTGCTATAGACCTTATTTGTTCTTTGAAATCTTGGCTCCCTAGAAATCTTTATCCCATACTTATATAAAAACTTTTAAACTAAGCTACTGCCCTTCCCTATTGGTTTTCGTCTATTATAGGTTCTTAGGTCTTTCTTATCTCTTCTTAAAAATCCTAAGCCTATAGCCTTTTGCCTTTATTAAGTGGTAAGCTAGCACTAGCAGTTATTTGCTTACTTAATCTTCTTTAGGTATTACTCCTTCTGTCTTATAAAGTAATAAATGCCATATCTAACGGTGTTATAATACCTATTACTAAACCTTACTCTATAGTGGTCTTAGTCTCTACTTCTAATATAACATCTTTAAAGTCTATATACTCCTAGTAAGCTATTTTCGTTACCTTATTATTAGTAAATATTTCGCCTAGCTTAAACTTATTATCTTTAATATCTGGCCGGTATAATAGTTTATTAGTTCCCTTAAACTCTAATAACTTTAGCTCCTATAGCTAATAGCTTGCGCTATACTTAACGTCTTTATAAACTTAGTATGCGTTATTATAATAAAACGTAAAGTATTTAATTAAATACTGTAACAGTTTACTAGCACTACGCTGAGACACAAGATCGTCGCCTAAGAGGCTCCGAGACAGGATCGACACTACCCTTATATGTCTCGGATACGGTTAAATATTAAGTTATAGACTACGGAGTCCCGGGTCTACTTTTATGTATTTAGTTCACTTAATTTCTATAGATTTAGAATTAAGTTGCTTATTTAATTCTCCCACACTAAAAGCTTACAGTTATAAGTCCGGATTGCACTACCTACTAAACCAATTAATCTACTACCTTATTTACGAAGTTACTACTTTTACCACCTTTGCAAGTATCTTGAGCTTCTTTACCTACTAAATAAACAGACGGTCGTACCTGACCGACGAACGTACCCAACAGACAAACGAACTAACGAATCAAAAAACGTTAAAATAAGGTTTCGCCAAGACGCTAACCTAAGACCCTACTTGACCTATTAAAATTCTAAAAATAATAACCAATACAGACGGACCTTATTCAAAATTTAACCTTATCCTTAAAAGGCTATCTAATTGGATGCAATGGTTCTTTATTATTTAAGATACTACTAAAACAAACAACATATGGCAGTACATTAACCTATTAAAGAAGAAAGATAAGCTTCCAAAGCTATAGTTACCTAGTCGACCTATACTAAGAGACGTGCTTCCTACCGCTATATTAATAGCCAAGCTAAATCCAAACCAACTTATTGCCTATAATTAACTCTATGCGGAATACAAGAATAATATCTACGTACACTAGAAGCAAGAGTAAGCCATAAATAATATCAGCAATTATATCGTCCGCACAACATTAGTAGCCTATCTCCCTCTTATTAAAGACCTCAAAACGGTATACAAACGCCTTTAAGAGTTAAAGACTGTACTTACCCCTACCACCTTAGGTTAAAAGCGCAACGTCCTTAATTAATACACGGCTCTTAAAGCCTACAACAAAAAGCAGAGCATTGAAAAATGGTTAAATAGCTAGAGGAGCGTCTACAAGCTGGTAGAGAAATTAGAGCTTCTAGATATACAGGGATTTAGGCCCCACTACAATTTCGTATAAGTAATTAAACCCATCTCTTCTAGCTTTATAGGAGCATTAAAAGTAGATCTTATTTAAAAAGAACGGAAGGATAAAGAGGCCCTATCCATCATTAACCTCATTAAAGAATTTAAGGAGCACTATTACATATAGCAAGCATCGTCTACCTCAGCTGCCAATACCTCCATATTTGCAACTCTTTAAAGCAATGCAAATTCTAATTCCAATTTAGACTCCAATGGCAATTCTAATCCCAACAGCAATTTAAATTTAAATTTAAGATGGAATAAGGAATGCATATACGGCCTTATACATCAGTTCAATAAATGCTACTATATTGCCGAGTATAAGCGCCCTTAAGGATGGAGACCAAGGACAGACATCCAGAAGAAAGTAGATAAAGCTATCTTATCTACACCTTAGATTAAACGCATTATCAACCAAATTCAAAAAAGAGAATAGGAAGTAAAGGAGAATAATTAGAATATAGAGTTTATAATTAATTTTAATTCTAAAACACCACCTTCTACCAAACCGACTAGCCATACTACTATATTTAGTACTAGTTAAACTCCTTTCGAACTCTAGAATACTTAGATACTTAACCCTAGCGCAAATACCCACGTCTATAATAATAAAGAAGACTTTACCTTCTTATACCTAGTAGCAGAAGACAACTACCTAATTACTAGTGGAAATTTTAAGAAATTTTAAGCTTATGGAATAGTAACCATTACTATTAATACACCTACTAGGCAGTCAAAAATGAAGCTATCCCATATAGCACTAGTACCTACTATATTTATAAATATTATAACACTCTTAAGAGCTACTAATAATGATATCCATTTTGACTTAGGACAAAACTTGCTATACTATCTAGTAACTGGCGAAATAGTATACTATGCGAAACAACTAGGGGGCCACTAGGTACTAATGCACAGAGAGCCTAAAAATACCCTAGACTTAATAACTTAATCAACCTTCTTAACAGGAAGATTTTAGTTAAGCTAAATGGCCTATAAATTAATCGAAGCCATAGCTACAAGATGGTATAAAATTCTTAGCTATATAGGACCTAATGCTATTACGCAGCTTCCTAAGCACGTTATTGGCATAGAGCTAACTAAATTTAAAACTAATAAATAGGCACCGCTTAAAATTGAATATAAAGTTTGCTTACTAGCAAAGCATATACAGCAGATCTCTTAAAGATAAGAACACGAATTTCCAGCCACTTAACTATTTAAATGGCTAGCATTTAATATTATCTACCTTAAAGTACCAGGGTATAACAGTAATAGATATATTATGCATTTCTATTATATATATTATGCATTTCTATTATATATATTATGCATTTCTATTATATATATTATGCATTTCTATTATATATATTATGCATTTCTATTATATATATTATGCATTTCTATTATATATATTCCAAATTTAACTTTATATTTACCTCTAAGAATAGGGACAAAGCTACTGTCCTACCTACTATTTATAAGACTTACTGTCTAATTAAAATATAATTTTACTAAGATATTACCTTCTTCTGGAGTGATAATAAATAAGCATTTAGACAAACAGAAGACACTCTAGAGACGTAGTATATAGATAAAGGCATTACCTTTAAATGCCAAGCACTATATACCAAAGAACAAAATGGTGGAGCAGAATAATCTGGATAAACCCTTATGGAATGATTAAGATCTATATAGCTAGAAGCATCTTTACCCCCATCTCTAGGACTAGAAGCCTTCCTTACTACTAGCTATATACTTAATTAAACACCAAATAAGCAACTAGGGTGGAAAACTCTATATAAGGTCGCCTATAGAAAGCTACCATTACTTACCTATATACACAAATACCGTTGTAAGACCTATATGCTGAATAAACAAGTTAGAAAGGGAGACAAGCTAGCTTCTTATGCATTAGTTAGACACTTGGCTATAATTTAACAAATATCTATTAAATCTGGATTCTAAGCCTTTACAAAGTTATTTAAACTAGAGACGTTATATTTGACAAGACCTTATTCTATAACCCTAAGGGCTAGAATATTAACTACCTACTAAGGGAAGCATTAAAAGATACTATCTAGACAATTAGTCTACTAGAGCCTCTCTATAAGGACAAATCTAAGGGTAAATCTATCCTATATAGACCTACCTTAAATATAGATCAAATGACTACATTAAGTAACTCAGCAGAACCTCTTATAAAGGACATTAAACAGCTACTAACTCCTAGCAGAACGGTATCTCCAGATTTACTAGAAACAAACACTATACTAGAAGGACTTTAAGATAATATCTTGGATATAATTAAAACAGGTTCTACCTAGCTAAGTAGTTTACTAGAACTGTTAAATACAGCTCCACAATCTAATTGTCACGGGACATCTCCGTGACATCTTACACACGTCTACCTGTTTCCACCGACGCAGCAAGAAGAGACCGACCGCGAAATGGCAATCTGATTGCAATCTATAGCAATCTAACAGCAATCTAACGGCAATCTACCGCATTCTACCATATTCTACCAAGTCCACTAAATTCTGCCAAGTTCTGCCAGGACCGCTACTTAAATCCTATTCTGCTCTATACACGTATTAACTAAGTAACTAAATTTACGATATATACCCTTTCTCTCCATTTCCTTACCTTTTCTCCTTACGCAACGTTTTAACTTTATTACACAGTTTATATACATAGCTTAATAATATCTACTTTGCTATATATTATTGTCGCTTATACTCACTCCGTAACACTATATTACGTTAAACTATATACTCTATCCTGCCCTAACTAATATACAGAACAATCCAGAAACCCCCTTATCCATAAACAACCTATACACCCTATTTGCTAAATAAATAAGAGGTCTCTAAGAGGCTTTTATAGATGCTCTTACCTAATAAGAAGCTTAATATTACGAGATAATCCAATCTCTAAGAAAAAAAGTCAAAGAGATTTATTATAACCCACTATCTACTATACCATTGCCCCTACCTGTCCCTACTAGCATTAACCCATAAATACTAAATAAGAAGAACATATCTAAAACTAACTCCTTAACCCCAAATTCGCCAGTTAATACCCTAAAAAAAGTTATCTAGACGCCTCCCTAATCCTCCTGCCTATTCTAGTAAAAGGAGTAAGCTATACTCTTTCCTTAACCAACTTTAGAACAAGCTAAGCGGCAATATTAATCACTACCCTACCCCTAATAGTTAACTTTATTACGCTATAAGCCGCCTAAAAGGAAATGCCACGGACACTATATACCCATTCCAACCAAGTACAGTAGAAGAACTAGTTACTATACTAGAAGCATCTTATAGCAACCCTAACCAAGTTGCTATATTATAAAGGAAACTAAATAAGATAATATAGGGTTCCAAGAACTTCCTATTATACTTTACTAAATTCTACTACTATACTAAAGAGACTAGATGGAATAAACCCGCCTTAATTAATCGCTTAGTAGAATCCCTAAACCCTAAACTAAAAGCATCTCTTATAGGAGTTAAACTGCTAGATACCATTACTACCTGCGCTAATGTTATTAATAGCCTATATAATAACTTACTACGCCTCACCCTAAAACATATATCTTAATACTCTGCCCCCTAACTGCCTAAGACCTATAAGGACTTAGACGCCATAGATATTAACACTAGAACCCTTTCCTACGCCCTAAAAGAATCTGCTAAATAAGAGCAACGCATTAAATATAGCCTCTGTTTTAAGTGCGGAAGTAACGCCTATATCTCTAGCTATTACTCTATCCCTTTTTAAAAGAATTTATAAACAGCCAGTACTAGTAGCCGTTTACTATACCAATCCTTCAATTACTGTCCCCAATCTTTACCTGGTTCTAGCCCCATATCTAATAAGTACTACTTATAAGGATAAAGTTACAACTAATATTCTATAGGAACCCCTACCTACTTGCTACTAAAAGGTGCGTCCTAAAGTTAAGTCGCTTTCTAGGACAGCTATATTACAGGATCTCATTAAATATATTAGATATTGCAAACCCTAACTCTTAGGATTATAGTATAACCATTAACTGCTATCTTTAGCAGAAAGGTTAATAGGCTAATGCTTGAGTCCTAATTAACACAGGAGCTAGCGGTATAGGATTTATTAATAAGATCTTTATATAAGACAATAAGTTTACCCTAACACCCCTTAACCAGCATATTAATTTATTTGGATTTAATGGCAAACGCATTATCTTAGGCTGTATTACTTATATAGCGGTCCTAAGACTCTAATACCTAAACCATAAAGAATTAATTAGGCTTTTTATAACTACCCTAGGTTACCTAGTAATCCTTAGACAACCCTAGATAAAGCTATATAAGGTAACTATTAATTAGGACAACCTTAAGCTTCTATTTACCGCCTCCCGTTGCAAGTAGAAGTGCTTTATAACTTACTACTTAAGCCATAAACCAAAATCTAAAAAATCCACCAGAATCTACCAGTCTAAAATTTCCACCAATATCTACCCTATACCTAAAAAGTCCACCTAATTCCACTAACCTAAGAATTCTACTAAATTCCACTAATATAAGACTTCCACTGACTTCCACTAAGAACCTAAAAATAATATACAACTACACAAACTAACTCTAATTACTGCATCCCAAACTAAGCAGAAGCTTAAGCTTAATATATAAAAGTACCAAAAGAACTAGTATTCTACTATAAAAAGAATACTTAAAGAACCTAAACCCAAATCTAATACTAACTCTATACCTAATACTAAACCTAAAACCAAATAAGAAACTATATAAGAAACTAAGAATAACCTAAGCTCGCTTAATACCTTAGATATCTATATAATTGGAGCCACCCTATTAGCATAACTCGCCAGAAAACCTAAATATACAATCTTTACTGTTATAATAGCCGATATTAAAAAAGCCCTAATACTAAAGAAGCACACTAATCCTGCTATAAAAGTGCCAGCATGCCACTATAAACATATAGAAGTATTTTTATAAAAGGAAGCCAATAAGTTAGTAGAGCACCAACTATATAACTATAAGATTATACTTAAAGAAGGAAAACAGCTAGGATTTAGACCTCTATATAGAATGTCCTAAAACAAACTCCAAGTACTGCGGAAGTACTTAGACGAATACCTTAGTAAAGGATTTATTAGAGCAAGCTCTTCGCCTATAGCTATAGCTATAATCTTTGTTAAGAAACCTAGCGGCGGTTTATACTTCTATATAGACTACCAAGCTCTTAACGCTATTACTATTAAGAATTAGTATCTACTCCTATTAATTTAAGAGACACTAAACCAATTAAGTAAGGCTTACTACTATACAAAACTTAACCTTATCTACACGTTTAACCGCCTCTGTATTACAAAAGGAGATAAATAGCTTACTGCATTCCGCACCAGATATAGACTATTTAAATACTTAGTAATGCCATTTAGCCTCGCAAATGCCCCAAGTTTATTCTAGCACTTTATAACTAATACCCTATAACCTTACCTAGACGTTTTCTATACTACTTATATTAACGACATCTTAGTATATAGCAATAACCTAACTAAATATAAGAAACACATTAACCTTATCCTAAAAGCTCTATATGGAGCTAGCCTATAGTTAGATATAGATAAATACGAGTTCTATAAAACAGAAGTCCTATACCTTAGACTTATTATTTTTATAAATGGTATATAAATAGACCTAAAGAAGATTAAAGTAATTATAAACTGGTAAGAACCTAAGAACGTTAAGGACGTAAGAGCCTTTATAGGATTTGCTAACTTCTACTAATAGTTTATTAACAACTTCTCTACTCTAGTTTTACCTCTTATGGCTCTAACCTAAAAGGATAAAGCCTTTATCTTTAATAAGGAATGTAAGAAAGCCTTTACCTATCTAAAAGTTATATTTACTACCGTATCTATACTCTAACATTTTAACCTAAACCAAAAGAGTATTATAGAAGCTAATTTATCTAACTATATTACTAGAGGCATTCTATCTTAGTATAATAAGGAAGAAGTACTGCACCCTATAGCATACTTCTTAAAATAACCAAGTCTAGCCAAATATAACTACAAGATCTACGATAAGGAATTATTGGCCATTATTAGGTATTTTAAACAATAGCAACCCAAACTAAAAGGCACCGGATTTCTAATTAAGGTCCTTAGTAACCATAAGAATCTACAGTACTTTATAACTATAAAACAGCTAAATTATTATTAAGCCTACTAGTTAAAATATCTATCTTATTTCTAATTCTTAATTATATACCGCCTAGGCGTTTAAGGTTAAAAACCTAATACCCTAATCTAACGTTGATAAGACATACTAGTATAAGAAAAAGCGTATACCTACTATAATTAAACCCTACTTCGCCCTAAGCTATTTAACCCTCCTATTAAAGACATTATAATGCATATCCTTAAAATAATTGATTAATTAATTAAATAGATAATAGTTAATAAATACCCAAATAACAAGTTTATTTAAGAGACGCTTAAGCTAATCTAAGATAGCATTAGATGCTCTAAAAGGATTTCTCTAAGTAAATACAAAGCTTATAGAGACCGCTTATACTATAGGAACCGCCTAATTATACCTAACTATAATAAACTTAAGCTTAAGCTCCTTAAATATATACACAATCTATCAGTAGCCGGTTATCTAGGCTAAGGAAAAACCCTAAAACTACTTTAATAAGAATATTACTAGCCAAATATATATAATATAATACAAAGGTACGTCTCTAGCTGCTATACCTACTGACGAGCTAAAGCTTTGTATAAAATATATAACGGCTTTCTAAAGCCACTGCCTATTCTAGACCAAAGATAGAAGGTTATTTTAATTAACTTTGTTGTTAAGCTCCCTATAAGTAGAGGCTGTACAAATATTATAGTAGTTATAGACCAACTATCCAAGATAAAACACTTAATTGCCTGCCCTAATATGTCAGCGTCTGCTATTGCCTAACTATTCCTAGACTATATATAAAAACTCTATAGACTCCCTAAAATAATTATCTCTAATAAAGACAGCCAATTTATCTCCGTGTTCTAGAAAGAACTGACTACTTAATTCCATATTAAAGCACTATTATCTATGGCATACCACCTAGAAACAGATGGTTAAATAGAACGTATAAATGCTATAATAGAATAGTATATTTGGATATACACATTATATTTATAAGATGACTAGATAGACTAGCTTATATTTACTAAGTTTACTACAAATAACTCCATCTTAGAAACTATAAAGGTCTCCCCATTTCTAGTTAACTATGGCCAGCACCTATAAATAGGTTTTAAACCCTTTAGTAATATTCCTTACCTAGCTTATTACGCCTTATAAGTTATAGAAGTAAACAAGTTTATAAAAAAGATAGAAGAACTATAAGAGCTCCTTACTAATAAAATAACATAGGCCCAATCTGTCTATAAAGCCGCAGTAAATAAGAACCAAACCCTAGCACTAGCTTACTAAATTAGTAACTTTATCTAGCTAGACATAAGAAATCTAAACACAAAACAACCTACTAAGAAATTTAATTGGAAGAACGCCAGCCCTTATAAGGTTAAAAAGGTTATCTCTCCCTATGCCTACTAACTAAAGCTCCCTAATACGGTTAAAATCCACCCCATATTCTATATATCAGTCCTCCACCCTGCTACCCCTATATTAGATACCCTGCCTAGACAAATCTTGTCAGATAATCTGTATTCTCAAAAGGCGTGGGTCACGTGTATAAGTCACGTGCACGGAGCACGTGCATTGTAAAATCTCTTCGTAGCTCGAAGCCCTAGGACCCCCAGACACGTCACTCAAGACACGATACAAGATCATCAATCTATCAACCCATTTCATTAATGAACTGCTCTATACGAACTTCGTAATAGTTATGAGCCCGGTCCGCCGACTCAAGAAGCTATTTAGCTATTATTTAATCATTTTGAAGAAATTCTACCTCATTGTCAGACTCTAACACCTCATCGTCAAGACGCAGACTCTAACAGAAATCCTACCTTAATCGTCACAGGACGATTCTTCCACGAGATTCCACGAGATTTCACGAGATTCCACAAGAAATCCTACCTCAATCGTCACAGGACGATCTTGACGACAAAATACCATCTCAATTCCCCATCTGCCTATCAGTCAAAATGACTCCACCAACGTCAAGTTCGTCTACCACGATCATCCTTAATAAGCCAGAAGACTGGGAGCAATAGATCTGGCAACTACAAGCCCTTATAGATTAGCAAATTTGGGCCCACGTTAACCCAGCCACAGAAGCGCCTTAAGAAGGTCTACTTAAAAAACCACTTCTTCTAAAGGTCACAGATTTTAACAAGAATGCAACCTTATATGTACAGCTCTTAACAAATCAACAAAAAGCGTATAAGAATAGCAGATGGTACTACGACTAGGACATAAAGTATTTCCTTAGACAGGAAGATCATCTTTAACAGATCCGCACCTAAATTATATCCACAGTATCAATTTAGAAGAAGCTACTGCTTAATCCTTCTCTTACAGTTAAAGAATGGCTAATTCATTTAAAAGAAGACACTAAGCCCTTAAAGAACTTCATAATAAGGAAGGTATAATTGCAATACACAGAATCACTTAAGGGACTTAAGCAGGCAAAAATTACCCAGTGGCTTAATTGATGGGAGCATGCAATAAAGATGGCAGAGAAGTATGGTCTTCTGTAGATAACTAATAGGATCTGGCTAATAGACCTTATAAATATAATACAACCTATAAGCGAAACCTATTTTGTTATATATACTAAGCAGGTAAATAATATTAAAAAGGCTCACTTATTAGAATACCGTAAAGTAGCAATAGAGCTATGGGAAGCATTTATAAACCTCTTAAAAGTCGTACCATCCTTAACTACTAGAGGGAGTGTATTCAATATAGACTTTATAGGAGAGCTTAAAGAGGGTATCTCTATTACTGCTAAAGTCTAAAAGGGAAGAGGAAATAGCTTATCTTATAGTTAAAAAAGGGCAGGGACAAATTTAATTAAAGAGACGTTTTCTAAGAAGTCAAAGATCCTAAAATGCCTGGTATGCGATATAAGGGGACATACCCTTCCTAACTGTTAGTATTTATTTAAGTGCAAGAGGCCTAAAGGATTCAATGCCAAGGGTATATATATAAAAAAGGTACGTAAAAAGGTAGAGCACAACAAGGATCTAGCTGCCTAAGTAGAATGACTTAAGTAATTAGAAGATAAAGCTTAACAATAATAGGATAAAAGTAAGGAGACAGTTAAAATTAAGGGAGAAGCTAATATAATATTCCTGGAATTATATTATATAGGTTAACTCCATCCACTAAAGCTATTAACTATTCTTAACTCAGGAACCACTCTCTATATCTTTAATAACCTTTCTTATTTCTATAACTTTAAGAGAGCTCTAAGACATAAATATATCATCGCTGGCAGCTTAGAGGTGCCTATACTAGGCTATAGTAATGTCACTATCTAAGTCACAAAACCAGACAAGAGTAAGGGAATCCTACGTCTTAAGGACGTTGTCTTTTATACGGACTTCAATACGAATCTAGTGTCGTTCCATCTACTTTAAAAACAAGGATACTACTAGGACAATAAAGGAGATAATAATCTCCTAGTTTAGAAGGATAATATAATCCTATATTAAATAAAAGAACATTACAGACAATAGACTATTAAATATGTCTAACTAGGAAGTCTATTAGCATTTAATGCAAGCTAACTGCTACGCTGCCAACGGAAGCGCAGAGCATTGTTAAGAGACATTTGTCTAAATGCGAAGGGTAATATACAACTATAGCATCTGCGTCTAGGTTATCCAGGACCTATAAGCCTTTATTATTTAGGTATTAATGTTCTAGGAGTTAAGCTTTAAGGCCCTAAGACGACGGAATATTAACACTATAGTCTCGCTAAAATCAAGCGTTAGGTCTTACAAAGGTTCTTAAAACAGAATATTAATAAACCCTGTCTTAACCTCTATTTGACTAGACTAACCTTAAGGAAGCGTATATAGGATTTGTACAAGTTATGCTTATCTATAATACCTTCTTAGGAAGATCCTTCCCGTATTTTATAACGACGTACGGCAAGGAGAAGGAGATACTATAAGTACTTAAAGATTTCATCTAATGGATTCGTCTGAGGTATAACCTTAAAGTTAATACTATTAGATTAGACAACGAGCTAGGGAGAAGAAGAACCCTTAAATAGCTACGGACTTAAGGGATTATATTTAAGCCTTTAGTACTATATACCTAAGCTTAGAACAGTACCGCCGAACGCTTAAGGGGTGTAATCATTAAGAGAGTATAAGTAATAAGAATTACTGCTAATCTACCCCATAATCTATGGAATAAGATCATTAACTGTGCAGTCTACCTTTAAGATTAAACGCCACAGGAAAGCAATGGTTAGAAATCGCCATATAAGAGGTTCTATACCTTCCTAGCTAATAGGAGATTAAGAAAGCCGTAACTAGCGCACCTAAAAGCCTACGGCTATAGGGCGTACGCAATAATATCAGACGCCTAGCTAAAGAAGAAAAGGCTAAGCAAGCTAGATCTGCAAGCCCATATCAGCTACCTCATTGGCTATAACTCTACCAATATCTATAGGATCTAGATCCTATATAAAGGTACCATTATCTCCACTAGGGACGTTATCTTTAATAAAAGACGTTCTTTAATAGCAAGTGAACGGATATCTTAAGGGATCTACACACTGAATTAGATACGCTAATTAACAAGATTTAACTCCCTAATATCTAGACTAAGAATAAGGTCCTTCTAGAAGACGATAAAGAAGTATTTAAACCGTTAATTTAAGAGGAAGACAATAATATTAATAATAAGCTAGTTTAAGCCTTTAATAAGTTAGCAGATCTTAACCTTGTAAGAGCTCTTAAAGATATATATTATACGCCACCTCTAACAGAAGAAGATAAAGAATCTCTATATACCTTTTATGTCAATTATCCTATAATTTCAGTTTAAGATACTAATTAAGACGTCGCTCATTAAGCAGGAGATGCGTTTAATACTTAGGGGGTGTTCAATAACTTGGTTAAAGACTTATTTAAGGAAGCCAGCAATTATAGGTTTAAAGACTTTATTACTAAAAGGATTACTTCAGCCTATTACGGCGCCTTCTTAGTAGGAAGGAAGTTTAACCTTAACAGTTAACTTAATAACAGCAAGCTAAAATCAGGCAGAACACGTAATATCAGATTACATAGGAAGAACTTACCTCCACCACCTCAGTCAATCCGCGACCTTAATACGCACCCTCTTTAAGATCAGTTCTAAGAGGCTTAACAAGCCTACCTACAATCTTATTATTAAATAAGGTCATTTTAAGAAACAGACAAGAAGTACGCAAAGGGACAGCAGATCCTTAGCTTAATGTAGGTATTTATTTACAGGATAGATAAGTATGGGTTCCTTTAGAAATACAAGGCACGCTTAGTAGTATGCGGAAATCAACAGGCCCTAGGAGACCTACCTATGAGAGCTACTACATTAGCCAGTACGACCTTTCAAACCCTAATGGCGATTACCGCAAAATTCGACCTAGAGATGACGCAGATAGATGCAGTCAACGCGTTTATCTATTGCGATCTTGACGAGGTTATCTATATAAAGCTACCGCCAGGGTTTAGTAAAGGAAAGATAGACAAAGTACTGCGCTTAAGAAAAGCCCTTTGTGGACTATAACGATTACCACTATTATGGCAGAAGAATCTCATGAGCTTATTAACAGAATTGGGTTTTAAAGAGGTACCCTAGAAGCCGTATATTATACTAAAAGGTGGAATAGTTATCTTCTTCTATATTAATAACATTATCTTCTGCTATAGAAAGACAGATAAAAAGAAAGCTTAAGAAGCAATTAAGGAGCTAAGCAAGGAATATTAGATAAGTACCCTTAGCAAGCTAAAATGGTTCCTAGGAATCTATATGCTACACAATTGTAGCTAGAGGCTCCTATGGCTATCCCAGGAAGCCTATATTAAGAAGATAGCTAATTAGTATAAGATAGATCTTAAAGGGCGTCTTCTAGATACTCCTATAGTAGATTCTAAACTCCTATCTACCAATCACCAATTAAGCCGTCTGACGCTTCCATTCTCTAATATAGACCTACTAGTCCGTCCTATATCCCTACTAAGAGAAGCAGCTTCTACGATGCTATATTAGAGAAAAATAGGTTTAATACTTTATATAGCCACTACAACGTGTCCAGATATTGCTTTTACAGTATCTTAGCTAGTAAGGTTTAATTAGAACCCAAGCCAAGAGCACTATTAAGCGGTATATAGAGTAATCCAGTACCTATATAGCACGAGGAGCAGAGCAATCTGCTATGGAGGAGATAAGGAAGGAATAAACAGTAGAGGGAGAGATAAAGGAATACGCAACAAAGGACGAGACAATAAAAGAGATGGTAGAAGTAAAGCGCAATTATTTATCTGTGCTAGCAATATATTATTTACAGATAACTCTATTAACAGAAAGAGCTTATAAGGATATATTATAAAGCTATTTAGGGGACCAATCGCCTAGAGATTAAATAAGCAGGGTATAGTAATAACGTTAAGCATGGAAGCTAAGTTATTAGCCCTATTATAAACAGTAAAGGAAGCTATCTTTATTAGTAGGCTGTTTAAAGCAATAATATTAAGGCTAAATAAGCCCTTAATTATTAAATATAATAACACCTAGATACTTTAACTAATTATAGAAGACACAGCAAAGCTAATTATAAAGCTCTAATACGTTAACATCTATTAACACTAGTTGCGTTAAGAATACGCAATAAGACGAGTACTATTTTAGTGGATAGTAATAAAGGAGATAATTACTAATAGACTTATAAAGGCCCTACCCAAGTAGAGGTTTTAAAGCTTCGTTAATATAATTAGAATAGTAGATATTAAGGAACGGCTAGCTAAGGAGAAGCAATTGGAGGACCTAAGGGGCAATATTAGAGCGAGACGGAAGGATTTAAATAAGATTATGGTTCAATTAACTCATTAACAGACACGAGAAGGTGGTTAGCTTTAACCTTAAAGAGCTTAAAGCTAAGGGAGTGTGTCAGATAATCAGTATTCTCAAAAGGCGTGGGTCACGTGTACGAGTCACGTGCACGGAGCACGTGCATTGTAAAATCTCTTTATAGCTCAAAGCCCTAGGGCCTCCAGACACGTCACTTAAGACACGATACAAGATCATCAATCTATTAACCTATTTCATCAATGAACTACTCTATACGAACTTCGTGACAGATCTAAGACCCTCCCCTACTAGTTAAAGTAGATAGTAAGGATAAGTACTTTATTAAAAGAGTTAATAATATTAAGTATGATAAATAAAAACGTAAATATATATACCTTATAAAATAGAGAGGCTTTACTAAGCCTATATAGGAACCCATTGACTCTATAGGACTTATATAAGCCGTAGAAAACTTTTACAAACTTTACCTAGAACTACTATAGCCCTATCTCGCAGAAGCTTGAGTTTAAAAGGGGGGTACCATTATGGGACACCTCTATAACACCTTATATACGTCTACCTATTTCCACTAATATAGCAAGAAGAGACTAACTACGAAACGGCAATTTAATGGCAATCTATGGCAATCTAATAGCAATCTAACAGCAATCTGCCGCATTCTGCCATATTCTACTAAGTCTACTAAATTCTGCCAAGTTCTGCCAGGATCGCTACTCAAATCCTATTTTGCTCCGTGTACGTGTTGACTAAGCAACCAAATTCACAATATATACCCTTCCTCCCCGTTTCCTTACCTTTTCTCCTTACGCAACGTCTTGACTCTATTACACAGTTTATATACGTAGCTTAATAATATCTACTTTGCTATATATTATTGTCGCTTATACTCACTCCATAACACTAATAAGGTCTTGGCCAATCCTTCTGCCGACCTTATCCTACTAAAAGGTTCTAAACAAATTTAATGTTAAGTATACGCAGCAGGACTAGCCAATATACCTACCCTATTTAGTTACTACGCTAGCTTTGCCATAGGACTAGTAAAGGATATTAACCAAACTAGATCCTCCCTATATTAAGACAATCTTCCACTAGAACTAAAGAATCTAAAAAAGCTAAAAAAGCACCCTTTAACTACTGGCTTTTAAAAGGCAATAGAAAAAGAATATAACGACCTAAAACGCTAAGGGATATTTAAGACTGTCCTAAAGGAAGAAGCAACTAATAACTAAATCCTTCCGCTAAAATAGGTCTTTAAATATAAGTTTAATAGTGACGGCTACCTATAAAAGCTAAAAGCTTAACTATGCGTCTGCGGAGACCTACAGATTACTAAGAAAGAGACCTATACAGCAACCCTAGCTGCTTGAATATTCTGTGCCCTTATGGCTATAGCAGCCGCATTTAATTTGGAGATTTAATAGTATAACGCTATTAACGCATTTATAAATACAAGACTAGATAAGCCAGTCTACTATTACTGCCTAGAAGGCTTTAATTAAAACAGATATTGTAAGGGATATTATTGCGGTTACCTTAGGCTGCCCTTAGGACAACCTTTGGACGCCCCTTAGATAGTTACCAGTCACGTACTAGAGGCACGTGCCTGTAGTATATAGTCTCCACAATCCCAGAGGCCTTACCTCCTCAAGGATTTGTCTCTCTTACCAATCTATCCTATTCTATAATTATGCCTTATAGCCCCCTGTCTATAAAGTCCCCTTATATTTAAATCCTTCCTACTCTATTTAGAAGGGCAGCTGGCTTTAAGGACTAGATTGTTTGTTTATATCTTTTATTTACATCTACCATTCTCCCTTAAAATCTCGCGACAACCTAAATGGAAACTCCATAAATACCTTATAGAAAGCCGTCGCATTAAGGCAGGAAGGTCCCTCTAATAGCAAGAGATTACAATAATATAAACCTCTGGGCAAGATAGCCAAATAAGCCCTAATATCTAGATGCGCCAGGAGCTTAAAGACTCTCACACACCTATAGTTACCGCTGAGGAAAATGCAGACACCCTCTATAATAGACGTAACACCGCTAGAAAGTAACTGGAACCCCTCTAGCCCCACCTAGGCTAATTGGAAGACCAAGCACTAGAGGCAACTTTAAGATCTTCCCCTAAACTAGAAATGCTAGAGGAATACACTAACGCGTCTAACTAGGGACCCAACCAGAACCCTCCCGGAAGACTATTAGCCTATAATTAGTATAGTGGCAGTGCATAAACTACTTATAAGCCAAGCGGGCCTACTCCTTTAGGTAATCCAACCTAAGCACTAACTTAAGACTTAAGGCTTATTGGGAAATCCGCACTAGCTACTAGTGCTAATACTATATCTATAGCCAAAGCTTCCCTAGGCCCAAGTTTAGAAAGTTAAGAACCCCATACCAATATCCTTTAAGATAGATATTGGGAAGCTGTTACAAGGCTCTTAAAAGCCATGTGGGAGGAAGCCACTAATAAATATATTAGAACCCTTTAAGGGTAAATTTAGATCTGGTAAGGTTTAATTTAAGCTAGATAAGTTCTTTTATAACCTAGCTAAGGCTAAGGGCTTCCTAGAGGCTACCTAGTACCTACCTAAGGAGGTATAAAAGACTTAGAGAGGCACCTACATAACAAATAGAAAAAGGATATAGACTAATTGGCTAAAGCCTCTAGCAGTCTAGAACTCCGCTATAGACCTAGCGCCTAATATTTAGACGATTGGGTTTATAAGGTAGATAACTTCTTTAAGATGCTAATAATATAAAATAATACCAAAGAACATATATAGTGGATTATTAGCAAGATTAAAGACCAATTATTAAACTAGATCGCGCTTAATTAACTTAATAAAGAGCAAATTACTATATAGCCATAGCTACAGACCTTCTTAAAGGGTTAGACCTAAAATCCGTATATTATATAATATAATAACGCAGAACAATTCTAGAATGGTACACAGCTAAACCATTAAGATTTCCGCCAGTTTATAAACTTTATAGAAACTTATACTTAATAAATGGATCCAGAGCCCTTTAAAAATAAGGACGGCAGCGTCCACAAGAAAGAGAAGATCAGATTTATCTAGGCTAGAATTAAGCCAGCAATTTATAACAAAATAAAGCGCGTAGGAGCCCTACTGCGGATTACCGCATATATAGATTTTAAACAAGTGGTTCTAAATATAGAGGATATGGTAAGGAACTAAACCTCTTCTGGCAAGAAGCTAGGGGGTAGCTAGAAGCATAGGTATTCTGGTAGCAATATAGGGCAGACCCAATCTTTAAAGAAGCCGTTCTTAAAGAGAACTTTAGAATAGTTAAAGTTAGGAACTTTAAGCAGCGGGAAAGACTTCTGGGGTTAACCTAATACCTATCTAATACCCTTACAGGAACACTCTAAGAAGCTAAAAGGACATTCCTATTAGGAAAACAAGTAGGGCAATAAACGCACTAATAAACCAAAAAAAGAGAAGCCCTAGTTGCGGACATCTTCCAGCTATAACTAGGGCAAGATATAAAAGGGAAGACTCTCTATATTGCTATTAAGCTGGAAATAACACTCCCTATAGGCAAGACGTGTTAGTTCTAAGTACTATACAATAGCGGCGCTAAAATTAATCTTATACAATATAATTTAGGAAAAGAGTATAAACTTATCCTATTACTAAGGTGGCGGAAACCTATTATAGGCTTCCTGGATAAGCATTAGATTAAACTACACAGTGTCTATAAGTTTATAGTGTTAGTAGCCAACATATATAACTGTACTAAGGTAGTTGGCCCGCAACCCTTCTGGGCGGCTCACTTTATAGGTTATAACCTTATTCTTAAATATCCTTAGCTTGCGGAAGTAGATCCTAAAATACGTTTTAAGATAGGAGCCTTGAAATAGTGGAATAATAAAGAATTAGAAGGGCGTATATTACTAATAAGCTTAAAAGATATCTTAGAAGATATAGCTCTAGGTAAAATAGTATACGCTCTATACCTAAAGGAGTATTAGATTCAACCCTATTTTATGGCAAGATGGGTATAGAACCTAGTATAGGTAATAACCCTTCCATAATAAATACCCTATAAGGAACCGCCGGATAGGTCGCGGAGATATTACAGGGAGGCAGCAATCTTAAAGATCTCACGAGATACTTCCATTGTTATAGGTTACTCTGGCTTAAGTAATACGTAAAGAGTATGCTACGGCACCTCAAACACTACGTTAAGGAGTTCCCTACCCTCTACTGGCTATTATATAAAACTGTTTAATATATAGTAGCAACCATATACAAATAACTACTATAATACGCGATGCTGCCTATAAGCGTCCTAAGGGAGCTCCAGGACCTACCTAATAATAACATAGAAGATGAACGCGATCCTAATTTATTAAATATCCCAGCAGGCCTAAGGGACTTACTAAGGGTATTTTTAGGTAGGAGAGCTAAAGTCCTTTTGCAGAACTTAGAATATAATTATATAATTAATCTAAAAGAAGGCAAGCAGCCACTAAACCTTCCTATTTATAACCTCTCTTGTAAAGAGCTTAAGATCCTATAGGAGTACCTTAATAGCTTACTAGAAAAGGGATGGATACAGCCCAGTAAGTTGCCAGTAGGCGCGCTAATCCTCTTTATCCCAAAACTAGATGGAACTATAAGGCTATATATAGACTATCGTGGTCTTAATAAGATCACAATTAAGAACCATTACCTACTACTATTAGTTAGTAAAATGCTAGATTAACTATCTAGGGCTAAGATCTTCATAAAGCTAGATCTATAAGACGCCTATTATAGGCTCCGTATTAAAAAAGGGGATAAGTAGAAAACTGCCTTTAAGACCTAATATAGCCACTTTAAGTATCTGGTAATGCCTTTTAGGCTAGCCAATACGCCTATAATATTTTAATTATATATTCATAGAGCCTTAGGGGGACTAGTTAACTACACATACGTTATTTATTTAGATAACATTCTAATCTACTTAGAAGATAAGGATTAGTATAAGCAATACATTCGCGAAGTGCTGGAACGTTTGGATAATTAAGGGCTCTACACTAAGGCGTTAAAGTATGTCTTTAATACCAAGCAGGTTAAGTTCTTAGGCTATATTATAACGCCTATGGGTGTAGTTATGGACCTAGTACAAGTACAGACAATCTAAGAGTAGCTAGAGCTAGAGAGCTACTGGGATATTTAAGTGTTTCTAGGCTTTGCCAATTTCTATAGGCGCTTTATTTATAACTACTTAAACGTTGCCTGATACCTATCTAACTATATTGCTAAAGCTTTTTAAGACCCAGCCTAAAGAGCAAAAAGCTTAAAGGTGGGAAGGAAGAAAACTAAGAAGGGACCAACTAAATAGTATAAACTATAGATATGGCCTGGAAAGGTACAGAAAGCCTTTTAGAAACTACGCACAAAGTTTATAGAAGCTCCACTATTATAGCACTTTAACCCAGATTAGCCACTAATAATAGTCACTAATGCATTAAATTTCGCCCTTATTGGTATCCTACTACAACCTAATAGGCATCTAGACGCTACCCAGCTCCACTAGAGACTAGTAGTATTTTATAGCAGAAAATTCTAGGGACCTAAAGTTAGGTATCATACCCATAATAAGGAACTGCTGGCTATAGTTAACTGCTCTAAATAGTGGCAACACTACCTTAAGTACGCAAGCCATACCACTTATATACTCTTAGATTATTATAATCTACGCTACTTTATAACTATAAAGGAGCTTATACCTTAACAGGCCAGATAGGCAGAGGAGCTCGCGTAATTTAATTTTAAGATTAAATATAAGCTAGGGGAAAATAACCCTACTAATAGACCGTTATAATGGCTAGACTATACTAAAGGCTTTAAAACGGGAGAAGGAAAACAGATAATAGATATCTTGCTCCCTATATTACAGAATAAGCTCTAGGTATAGGATGCTTAAGTACCTATAGCTCCATACACTAAGTCTTAGGTGGTGCAAGCCCTATTGGTTTCCACTAATGTTCTGGCTGGTACCTGGTCCGTTGCCAATAAGGGTCCAAATATACCTGGACAGGACGTCCCTGATATACTCTTAGAACCTAGTAATATACTACTAATTACTAAGCTATCCCCTTAAACTAATAGTAAAGCTAAAGAGTAATTGGAACTTGGAGCCCTATAAAGACCAAAGGACTTTAACCTTATAGCGGCCTTCCTAATGTATATGCACTAAGAAGTTGCAAGATCCATAGTACCATCTAGTCTTATACTTGGAGCAGTATAAGGCGAAATAGCTTTTACCTAGGAACTATCTAAAAGGTTAATAGATCTTATCCATAAGGTGCAACGGAGGGACGCCTTTTATGCTATCTTTAATGCGGAAGCAGACCGGAAATATAACAGAAAGAAAGCTGTAAGGCGCTAAAATTGGGAACTGGACCTAATAGGCCTACTATATAGAAATGGCAAGGTTTAGGTGCTATAAGAAGCAAATCTATAATAGAAAATTCTTATAAAGAATTATAATAATCCTCTGGGTGGCCACTATGGTTAAGCCAAAACAGTAGAATTACTTTAATATAAATACTATTAGCTAAAACTTAAGCAGGAAGTAAAGGAGTATATCAGCCACTATAAGAAGTGTTAAGTATATAAAATTAAAGGCATAAGCTATAGGGTCTACTTAAATTAGTTCCTCCTGCCAGCAAACCATAGCAATATTACGCTATAGATTTTATTATAGATCTTCTGCCATTAAAGGATAAGCAAGGACAAATATACAATTTAGTCCTGGTACTTATTAATAGGTTTTTAAAGTACGTCTAATACCTTCCCGTTAACAAAATAATTAACACATAAGCGCTTATTAGCCTAATTAAGGAGAAATGCTTTCTTAAAGTAAATCAGCCGCACTCTATTATTACTAATAGGGGCAGCATCTTTACAAGCCAGTGCTAGTTAGATCTATACTTTTATTTAAAGATAGACCACTACTATAGTATAGCTTTCTATCTATAAACGGATAGGTAAACGGAACACTAGAACTAGGAACTAGAGTTATACTTATAAATATATTTAAACTACTAGCAAGATAATTAGTGCGAGCTACTTCCATATGTAGAGTACGCTTATAATTTAAAGCAATATGTATTACATAAGTATACACCAATCCAGATTGCCTATGGCGTTTAACTATTTAGGTTTAATAGTATATCTAGTAATCACTGGCTAAGGCTGCATAATTAATTATGGGATCCTACCGGGAAGTCTAAGGACATCTACTAGAGAGTATAAGGATACCTTTAGGAATAGGAGAAGTAATAGAAGCATATAAAGCAGAGCCTATAAGATGCCCAAGAGCAGTAGAGACTCTAGTATAACCGCAAACACTAGGATAAGCATTTTAGAGTAGGCGACGAGGTCCTATTATATTTAACAAATATTAAGACCCGTTAACTATTAAAGAAGCTTAATATAAGATACCTAGGTCCCTTTTAAGTTAAGGAATAAATTAGCAAGCTAGCCTACTGTCTTTAGCTACCCCTATCTATAGCCCGTGTGCATCTAGTGTTTTATATAAACCTACTAGAGCCATAGTATAGACTACTGCTAGAAAAGAACTTCCGTCTAGGCCTAATTAAATACCCTAAAGTGGTAGGCAAGCGGTATAAGATTAAAGCTATACTACGCCATAAGTCTGTTAAGAATAAGCTTTAATATAAAGTTAAATGGCTAGGCTGGCCTACTAAGGACTCTATATAGGAACCAGAGGATTACCTTAATTATTATAAAGATATTCTAAAAGAATATTGGGACCAAGGTCTATAATCTACAAATCGTAGAAAGCGCTCTAATACTATAGTATTATTATAGCCTATAAAGAAGACTTATATAAAGAGCAAGAAATAGGTTAAATTAGATATAGAACGGACAGGCTCTAGAAACCATAAGGATTAATTAGGGCTATAGCCTAAGGCAGAATAGGTCCTCAGCCTTTTTTATATATATAGCATAGAATTAATAGGGTATTTTGCTAGAATTACATTCCTATTTATTAGTCTATATTAGGAACAGTGTTCCTATATCTTCCTAAATGCCTTATAAGGCCTTCCCAATTACTACTATATATAATAATTAATTCTAAATGCCTAAATTAAAAGCCACTATGCCTTATCCCTAGGTGCAGGATTAGTATCTATTAGCCCACTAAGTAATGGCTGATAAGAATAAGATCTAGATCTAGATCCCTTGGTAGGAGTATAGGTAGGTATAAAAACAGGGGCAAGCTAATAAGGTGTAGATAGAGCAGAGATCCTTAAACGCTTAATACTAATATTAGGCCTAAACCAGTACTAATAAAGTTCTTAAGGCGTAAGCTTATAGTTAATAAAGACACGCTTAAGCCCAGAATAAATAGAGACGTTGGCTGGCTAGTAAAGACTAAAACCACCAAGACCTTGCTATAGCAACTATTAGTTACCTATCCGCTAGGTACCTAAGGGGTAACCTACTTAATACCGCATTATATTGTGCTCTTTTAAAACTTAACGCGTATACGCGAACTCCTTTTTATAATAAACGGCAACCTTCTTCTCATTACCCCTATCCTTTACCCTATCCTTAGTATACCAACCTTGCTCCCTTATTAGGCGTTGCTAGCTAGCTTACTGGGAATTATAGGCGGTATAGATAGCTGTGGCATAGTCTTAAATTTAACTTAAATGTTTAGCATTAGCGCTAAAATAAGAGAGAGCCCAGGCGATATAGTAGTTAAGGATATTAAAGGATTGTTACTACTTAGGCCTAGGCTATATTAAAGCCTAAAGTTAGTAATGGAAACCTATTAAGGATAGGAAAGCTTACCTTAATATAACTACCGCTCTTAGTATGTATATATTAATTACAAGGACTAAAGATGTTGGACCTTATATAGTAGGTCTTATTACAAGCATCCAGAATCTTCTTATTAGACTTCCGGTTTTTTAAGGATATATAGGCAAAATTATTCAAGCAGGACCAGCACTAATTATGGGTTAGCGAAGGTTAAGGTTCTATATACAGCGGCAGGGCTAGGATACGCTGTGGAATTGGCTTAAAAAAGTAGTTAGCAGGAGAACAAAGAGGTATATTAAATTAATAATGGAAAAAAAGAAAATCTTAATAATATATTAAAGATACGTCCAAAATTGGATAAAGGTTAATAATAGGAAGTAAGGTGTTAAGGAAAAGGAGCTGCTTAATAAGCAAGATGTCTCTATACTTTACCTTTTAATACCCTTTTAGTAAATAGCCGCAACCTTACTGATATAACTTCGTTATAATAGCGTAATTTAGAAGAAAGGAAACACGCGTATAAGCTATTTAGCTATTACTTCCTTACAAAAACTAATTACGCGGCCAGGGAAGGTAATTAAGACGTTAATTACAGACGTATATAGGTTAAATTATACCTAAACAATACTACGGTATTAAAGAATAACGTTATAGACGTTTTTAACAATTGTATAATAGCTAGAGGCGCTATTGCAAAGTGTCCCTCCTATTTGCTAGGCAGTAGAGCTACGCCAAATATATAGTATAGGACTAATGAGAAAGGATTATAGATTAATATCTTAAAAGTTAAAGATGACGGCAAGCTAAGGCTCTATACGTTAAATTCCATACCAAAAGGTTCTACAGAACTATACTGGAACACTAAATTGCCTATAACACTTGTGATTAATTATTATTATTATTCATTGCTTAACGTCCGATTCGGATCCCTGTTAGGCCCACGCAGACTACTCCTTATATACATATAGGGAGAAAACTCTATTTGAGAAAACCCCGTAATCCGTCTCCCCGCCTTTTAGGGCTCGCTTATGAGTTGCCTGCGAGTCACCAGTGGTGCTCTACTACCTTACTTTTTGACCTCCTTAGGAACCACTGCTGCCGTAACAAACCTACGGACGCGCTAGTATCACACACTGTACTCTACTCCTGTAGAGTTATTA